>JAEEGL015048492.1_pt1 | contig 11560 bp, 5 predicted proteins | sample 9134231 | NCBI WGS metagenome assembly JAEEGL01 (sample SAMN16246548, study PRJNA631951) | gut metagenome | biome: gut microbiome; feature: rumen; material: fiber-attached | host: Bos | place: Iran: Karaj | collected 2018-10 | reverse complement strand
ATAAATTCTACGCCATCTCGCCGGCTTCGGCAGGTAAGGCCATTACCGAAACGCACGGAGGATGGACGGTGAACATTCCCGCCGAGCAGACACCCCTCGAGGGGTCTCCCGACGAGTCCGCCCAGATAATCGTGGCCACATCGGAAGCCCTTTCCGCATTCCCCGAAAAGGTCGACCTTTATTTCGAGCACCTTACGGCTTACGGAAAACTTACCATAAAGGGCCTCGACCTCGGTTCCGCATCGGTTTCGAGAGTCGAGATAGCCGCGGAAGCTCCGCTGGCCGGAGAATGGTTCTACCGCTGCGACTCATCCGACGGGGCGGAAGAAAGTGAGATGACCCAGAAGGGCGCTTCTACCACGCTTACTCTCAACACATCTTCGCTCTCGGACATCTGGTTCGCCTGCGCACCCGCCGACCTCGGCGGCAAGAACGTCCGTTTCTCGGTATTCACGGACGACGGAAAGGTCTATTCCAAGACCATCAAATTCCCCACCGGCCGCAGTTTTACCGCCGGCAGGGTCGCCAAGTTCTCCGTAAGCCTCAGCGGCGTACAGGCCGAAGAAGCGGCTATTTCCAACAAAGTTTTCCACCTCGTGAAGAACGTTTCCGCCCTCCAGGCCGGGAAGGAGATCATTTTCGTCAGCCTTGACGGGACCCTTGCCTGCGGACCCGTTGGGAATACCGGAAGCTTCTCCGTGGGAAACGCTACTTACAAATACATTCTTCCGGTGGAAGTCAGCGCTGCGGACGGAATCATAGCCGACCCTTCTACGAGCCAGGTCTTCACCCTTGAAAACGGCTCTTCTAACGGAAGCTGGTCATTCGCCTCCGACGCCTCTTCGTACCTGGCATCTTCGGTAACATATACAAACAGGCGCTATAATTACAGCCTCACCACCGCAACATCGAAAAGCGGAACCAGCAGCTGGACGGTCAGCATTGACGGCGACGGAACCGCCAGTATAGTGACGGCCGGGACCACCTCGGTCAGCAACAGTAATTTCTACGGAGACCTGCGCATGTATGGCACCACCGGATTCACCAACGCCGGCAATGCAACGGCCGGAAGCGCAGACGCCTCCACCTTCCCGAAGGTCGCCATCTATATGGCCGATTATGTCGAGGCCGGAGAGGCCGACCCCATCCTCAAGAAGGAAGAGTACGGCGCTTATCTCGCTGATAATCAGTGGGTTTACGAACCGGATACCGACAATCTGAGCCGCGAATACTATGAGACCACGCTTACTTTCGGCATCCTGTCTCCGTTCGACAACACAATCCTGCTCATCAGCGGAATCCCCCAGGACGCAAGCGTTTTGTCCGCCCCGTTCAATATTTCACTAGTCAGGGCCGTCGGTTCTGTCCTGACTGACAACAGGACTTTCAGCAACGTGTCTGTCGTTAAGGAAAACGGCTCCAAGCTATGGCTTTCCGACTCCTGCGGCAATGGTTTCATCGTCAAAAAGTAAATGGAAATGAAAAGGTTCATCAACATAATGGTCAGCGCCGCAGCCCTTCTTGCCGCGGCAGGAACCCTCAACGCCATTCCCGCAAGGCCCGGAAAGTTCGTCCGCACCCAGCCGGACGGAACCAAGGTCGTCCTCGAAAGGCACGGCGATGAATACCGCCACTGGACCACCAATGAATCCGGCCAGCTCATGGAAATGGACTCCGACGGATTCTACAGGGTATCTTCGAGAAGCATCGAGGAGGCATCCATTGACAACGACCTCTATCTTGGCCTCAGGCGCAGCGGAGTAGCCCAAAGCGCGGTTTACAAGGCCTCCAACGTCAATACCGGCTCTGTCAGGATTCCCGTGATACTCATCCAGTTCTCGGACGTGAAGTTCGTCTCCTCCACGGCAAAGCAGGACTTTACCAATATGCTCAACCAGAGCGGATACTCCGCAAATGGAGGCACCGGCAGTGTCAGGGATTTCTTCGTCGACAATTCCGGCGGACTGTTCTCCCCGACTTTCGATGTCTACGGTATCTATACGGGTAACAGTTTCTCGTCCTATGACATTACCGAAAGCAATTACGGGACAAAGGCCAGATCGCTCATCGCCAGCGCCTGCTCGAGCCTGAATTCCCAGATCGACTTCAGCCAATATGACTATGACGGCGACGGCGCCGTGGATATGCTGCTGGTGTATTTCGCCGGCTACAACATGGCAGAAGGCGGAGACGGCATCTGGCCCCACCAGAGCACGGCCACTATAGGCACCTACGACGGCAAAACCGTCAGCAGGTACTTCTGCACCTCCGAACTGAAGGGCTATGAAGGAGGGGAGATGTGCGGCATCGGTACCACCGTACACGAGTTTTCCCACAGCATCGGCCTGCCGGACTTCTATGACACCGATTATGATACCAACGGCGAGGCCGGCGGCATCTACAGCTATTCCACGATGTGCTCGGGACCATACCTCAACGACGGCCGAACCCCTCCTTATTTCAGCCTGGAGGAGAAGGTTATGCTCGGATGGGTGAACAGTTCCAACATAGTGTCGCTCAGTTCCCCGGGCGAATATACCCTCGGAAAAGTAGGCGACAATACGGCTTACAAGATGGCCACCAGCACGACCAATGAGTATTTCCTCCTCGAAGCACGGGGATACGGCCACTGGGACGCTTACCTTCCCTCCAAGGGAATGGTCATATACCACGTTGACAAGAGTTCCCGGAACGTACGTATCGTCTATAACGGAAGTTCCTATAACGTAGCGGCTTCCAGACTTTGGAACAACTGGAACGATGCCGGCTACTACCACAACGCCATCAATGAAAACGGCAGCCACCCCTGCTACTATGTCATTCCGGCCCCGGCTCAGAAGTCCCTGTATTTCCACGGAAACGAGGCCGCCATCCCCTTCCCCGGAACCACCGGCATCAACCAGTATATCCCCGTTGACTGGAACGGAAACGAGGGCAAGCTGCTGAAGGACATACATTACAACAGCGACGGCTCCGTTTCCTTCACGGTCGTCGACAACAAGAAGGCCGTCTACGGCCAGGTGGTCGACAGGGACGGCAATCCCGTGGCCGGCGCGCGCGTAAAAGTGCTTTCTTCAAGTACTTCGAGCGCGGTCAACGCCTCTGCCGCCGGCAGCAGCCGCTTCATCACCGGGAAAGCCCCTGTGCTGAAGTCTCTCGGTGTCCCCGTCGCCGACCTTACCGTCCAGACCGACGAGAACGGAAACTATTACATCGACCTCTCCGGCGAAGAAGACGACATCTTCCGGATCGGTGCGACTGCTACCGGCTTCATTGGCGACACCAAGACCGTAACCGTCACGGAATCTTCTGTAAAACAGAAACTTATCCTCTTCCCCGCAGAATACAAACAGGACTTTGTCTATTACAAGTTCAATGATTCGGATGACGGAGACTGGGGATATTTATGGGGCCTGACCGATGATGGAACCACCTTCAAGAGCGACTATATGGTAGCCGCAGCCTGGACCGAAGAAGAACTGACCCCGATTGCCGGACGGCGTATTGAAACAATCGCTTTCATCCCCTATGCCAACAACACTGCGGTGACATCCTTCGCTACGTCCACGCATATTCTCATCGATTTCGGCGCCGAGCGCAAATTCTGGATCCCGGTGAACGAAGTCACATATTATGAAGGTGAAGAGGAGCTTACATCCGACGCACCTCATCTCAATACCTACAATTACGTAGATGTGTCCAAATATAACATCTATGTGCCGGATGACACTGAAATGTATGTTGGCTATGCCGTCAAGGGAGCCACGGACCCCCAGGGCATCATAATCGGCCTCGACCAGGCCCCGGGAGCCGGCTTCATCGCCGAATACGATGCTTCTTCGGCTCTCTGGACTCCCTGGTATGACATCACTGTCGTAATGTACCTCTCGCAGGACACCCCGATCAGCGGCAACGGGTTCAATATCATCGATAATCCGGAACTCGGAGTATACCGTAAGGGCGACCTCTTTACCTTCACCCTTATCAAGACGGAGGCCGAAGGCAGGATCCCCGTGAGCGTCACCTGGTATGTCGACGACGAAAAAGTGTCCTCCCCTTCCGTGACCCTCACGAAGGGCGAACATACTGTCGAGGCCCATCTCACCCTCGACAGCGGACGCAAGAAAATAGTCGAACAGAAGATCCGGGTCGAATAAAGAATGTTGCGAAACATAATGAAATACATAAGATTAACCCTTTCAGCACTCGTGGCGGCCGCCCTGGTCGCCACGGGCTGCGCAGTGACGGAAATCGAAACGGCACCTGAAGCGGCAGCTCCGGCCACCAAGACCGTCACTTTCTCCGCCAGGGGTGTCGATACCAAGACAACCTTCGGCGAAAAAGACGAAAACGGCATTTATCCCGCATTCTGGAACGAGGGCGACAAGGCTGTCATTTCCCTGAACATGGCTACCGGCGTAGAATCCAGCGAGATCGTAACTTCCGAGGATTTCCGCCGCGCCACTTTCAAAGCCGACATCGAAACGGCTTCCGCCGCAGCCCCATATACATTCTACGCCATCAACCCTTCGGCGGCAGTCCTTGGCATTTCCAAGTCACACGGAGGGTGGAAAGTCCGCATACCCGCGGCGCAGACCCCCCTTGCAACATCTCCCGACGAATCGGCCCAGATAATCGTTGCGTCGGAGGAAAACAGTTCCGTCCCGGATGAGGTAACGCTTGATTTCGAGCACCTTACGGCTTACGGAAGATTGTCCCTCACCGGCCTCGTCCTGTCCGAAGGCGAGACGGTCACCTCCGTCGAACTGGAACTTTCCGAGCCCTGGGCCGGAGAATTCTTCTACGATTACAAGACCGGCGCGCTCGAAGACAACGGCTCTTCCAAATCAATCGTTCTCAGCACTTCCAGCATCTCTGACCTCTGGTTCGGCTGCGCTCCGGTCGACGCCTCCCTCAAGACGCTTACCGCAACCGTAACGACCAGCGAAGGCACCTATACCAAAACTGTCACCTTCCCCGCAAACCGCAGGTTCACAGCCGGCCGGGTCGCGAAGTTCTCAGTCAGTTTCGCCGGAGTCAGCAGGGTGGACCTCGAGAGGATTCCCGGAAAGAAGGTTTACCGCCTTGTAACGGACGTCGCCTCCCTTGAAGCAGGGAAAGAAGTCTTGGTGGTTGACAGCGGGGCGTCTTACGCCGCCGGATCTGGCGAGGCCAATTACCGCACTGCCCTGGATGTCACGGTCAGCAAAAATGAGATCGACAGCGAAACCCTCGACGAGGACGTCGACGTATATACCCTGGAAAAGAAGGACGATTTCTGGTCGTTCAAACTTGGCGGACAATACCTCTACGGAGGGACCGGCAGCAGCAACTACCTGCAGCTCAACAGCATGACAGGAGCTTACACCAAATGGTCGGTTACCATCGCCTCCAATGGCGACGCCATCGTGAGCACAAGCTCCAAGTCCGGCGGCAGCTACAGGCACATAAGGTACAACTCCCAGGATCCCCGCTTCTCGACCTACAAGAGCTCTTCCATGACAGCCTGGGAAAGTTCTACGCAGAACACTTATCCAGTCTGTATCTATCAGGAAGCGGAAGTCGAGGGCTCCGTTCTCTCCCATCCCATCCTGGATGAAGAAATCTACGGAGCATATCTCTCCACGGGCAATTTCCTCTATGAAAGCGGCACGGACCATCTGTCAAGGGAATACAGCGCCTCGACGGTGGATTTCGCCATCATATCCGCCCCAGAAGACCAGGTCTCCTGCGAGTTCCAGGGCATCCCGAGGTCCCTCGACAAGGGCGACTCCTTCACTCTCAGGTATCTCCGCAAGATTGGAGAATCAGTCGAGCTTGACCGCAACTTCGAGGTAACCGTCCTGAAGATCGACGGGCCGAAGGTTTGGCTAGAAAGCAACGACGGAAATGGTTTCATCATTAAAAAGTAGCGCCTTATGAGAAAACACGTCATTCTTTTTGTTTCGGCGCTCCTTTGCGCCGCCTCAGTGGCAAACGCCATACCCGCTCCCCGCGACCCCATACCCTATACCCAGCCTGACGGAACGGTCATCATGATCGTCAAGCACGGCGACGAGTGGAATCACTGGGTAAGCGACAGAAGCGGTAACATGCTGGTGATGGACGAAAAAGGATTTTTCCGCCAGGCTACCGCCCAGCAGAAAGCCGCCCAGCAGGCCGCGTCACAGGCCGCTGTCGAGAAACGGTTCAAAATCAATGAATTGCGCAAGGCTTCTGCAGCAGCATCGGGAGATATGACTCACGGAGCAAGGAGAATTCCCGTGGTCTTGCTGGAATTCACCGACAAATCTTTCAGTTCTGCTTATTCAACCAACGACCCCAAGACGGCTTTCAGCAACCTGCTAAACCAGGCCGGTTATTCCACCAATGACGGAAAAGGCTCCGTCAAGGACTATTATGAGCAGAATTCGATGGGACAGTTCTCCCCGTCATTCGACGTCTACGGCCCCGTACCGGTGAACAGCGGCTATGCCACTTATGGCAGCAACAATTCCAACGGTGACGACAAGCAGCCCGAACTTGCTTTCTATGAGGCCTGCCAGAAACTCGACAACGAGATCGACTTTTCGCAGTACGATTATGACGGCGACGGTGACGTCGATATGATACTGTTCTACTATGCCGGCTATGGCGAAGCCGATTACACCGATTCGAAAACCATATGGCCGCACCAGTACCATATGATGTACAGCGCCCTGAGCCAGGTCGCCGGTAACAGTTTCGACGGGAAAAGGGTCAACAGGTATTTCTGCACCTCCGAGCTCCAGTACAATTACGGCGACCCCCGTATGGCCGGCATCGGCACCACCTGCCATGAATTCGCCCACAGCCTCGGCCTTCCGGACTTCTATGATACCAATTACTCGACGGACGGGTCCGCCACCGCCACTTCCAGTTACGACGTAATGTGCGACGGAGCTTACAACAGCACCCAGACCTGCCCCCCGTATTTCAATGCGGAAGAAAGGGTCCTGCTCGGCTGGATGGACGGAATTCCGGACTTCCCCGCCACCGGCAGCGTTACCATAAATCCCATTGCCGGGAACGTCGCTTTCAAGAGCCCGACTGCAACAGATGGTGAATACTTTGTATACGAATGCCGCGTCAAGCAGGACTGGGATTCCTCCATTCCTGCCGCCGGACTCGTTGTCTACCACGTAGATAAGTCCAAGACAAGGCACGTTACCGTCTACAGTTCGTATTCCTTCACTCCCTACAATCTGTGGACAAACTGGGATTACGCCAATGCAGTCAACTGCAACGGAAGCCATCCTTGCTTCTATATTGTCCCAGCGGCAAATACTTCATCCACGAGTTATTACGGTTCCGCCTTCGCCTTTGGTACAGGTACTTATACCACCTACAATCCCAAGGACTGGGATGGCAAGAATACCCTTTATACCTTCAGCAACATACGCTATGCGAACAATGTCGTGACTTTGACGGTAAACAGGGGCCAGTCCTCCATAAGCGGAAAGGTCACCGACGCCAGGGGTAACGCCGTTGGCGGAGCCTCCGTCGAAATCGCTTCCGGAGTAAATAACGGAACTATCTCTGTAACAACAGGTTCCGACGGCACCTATTCTTCTTCGCTTGCCACCCTTCAGGGAAGCACCTTCACGGTGACGGCTTCCGCGGACGGGTATTATTCCGCCGTCAAGACCGTCACGGCGGGCAGCAGTGATGTAACCGCCGACCTGGTGCTGAGAGACCTGGTCGACGGAGGAGTCAACGGCATCCACAAGTTCGACGATATGGCTGAAAACGTCTATGTGGACGGCTTCGGCGCAGGTGAAGACATTATGACAGCTGTAGGATTCTATCCCGAGGAACTCGCTCCGTATGTCGGAAGGCAGATAAAATCCGTATCGTTCGCCTTCTACAGCGGAACCTTCGATTCCGTTCACCTCGTTGTCGACTTCGGCCTGTCCCGCGCCCTGACCCTCAAGGTCCCGGGTGCCAAGAGCAACGAGTGGAACACCGTGGACGTGACACAGTATAACCTTACGATCCCTTCCGGAAAGGACTGCTATTTCGGCTATGCCGTGAAGAATCCTTCTGAGGGGCCCATCCTATTTGACGAAAGCCCGTCAAACGGGGGCGGTCTTTTCTATGCCGACTACAATCTTACCCTGTCCAACTGGATAGAGCTGGAGGAGTGCAACCTGCTGGTCTCCGTAGAAATGGTTCCCCTTGAGGATGAATACATTCCGTTCAACACGATAGACAATCCCGGAAACGGTGTCTATAACGCCGGGGATACGTTCACTTTCCGCCTCAACGAATCGACCGTCAGGAAGCCTACGGCCGTCAGCTGGTTCGTCGATGACGATCCGGTCACTGACGGCGGTTTCGTGATGGCCAGGGGAAAACACCTCATCGAGGCCCGCATCACCGAGAACGGAAAAACCAAATCGGTACAACTTGAAATAGAGGCAAAGTGAAAAAAATCTATTTTGCGGGAGGATGTTTCTGGGGAACCGGACACTTCTTCTCCCTGATACACGGAGTTTCCGGAGTGAAGACCGGCTATGCCAACGGATTCACTCCGGATCCTTCTTACGAAGAGGTTTACACGGATTCGACAGGATATGCCGAAACGGTCGAGGTTTGCTATCGTCCGGACTCTGTTTCACTGGATTTCCTGCTGGAAATGTTTTTCGCCATAATCGACCCGCTGAGCGTCAACCGCCAGGGAGAGGATGTCGGAACCAGATACAGGACGGGAGTCTATTATACTGATCCTGAAGACCTTCCGGCTATTCGCGAGGCCTTTTCCCGCGTTTCGTCCAGCCTCGGGAAACCGCTTGCGGTCGAATGCGCCCCGCTAGTCAATTTCTATCCGGCAGAGGAAAGGCATCAGGATTATCTTCGCAAGAATCCCGGCGGTTACTGTCACATTCCGCTGAAAGCGTTCCGCTATGTAACTCTTCTTCAAGACCTTAAGAACCTTATCGAAGGAGAGGAGGATGGTATAGCCAGGATGGCAGAGGCCTCAGCGCTTATCCATGAAAGGGTCGGAAGCCTGTGGACAGGATTCTATATCGTCAAGGGAGAATTCCTGGTCCTGGGGCCTTTCCAGGGGTCGCAGGCCTGCCTCAGGATTGGTTTTGGCAAAGGCGTTTGCGGAACGGCCTGGAAAGAAGACCGGACGGTGGTGGTGCCCGATGTGGACGCATTCCCGGGCCACATCGCCTGCAGCAGCCTTTCCCGCTCCGAAATAGTCGTCCCTTGCCGGGACAGAGACAGAAAAGTAGTCGCCGTCCTTGACCTGGACAGCGACTCGCTTTCATATTTCGACTCCGACGACGCCCTATGGCTGGAGAAAGCAGCATCTATCGTATTCGGTTGATTATCTGCCGGTTACTTTTTTAACTGTAACCTTGTGGATAACGGGTTTGTTAAGCTCGTACATTTTGTCCGCAAGGCTTTCCATTTCCTGCCAGCGGATCTTGCGGATATCTTCGTGGATGTATTTCGCAAAATTTGGCCTGTGCCAGGCTATCCATCCGTTACCAGCCTTAAGACGATCCATCTCCTCAACGGCGTGGCGGTTTTCGAAGTTCACCACGCCGGCCGGGGCCAGGGCGTCATATTGCATCCATGCCACATCCCTGAACTGCTTTTCGATCTCCCAACGGAACTCATTGACATACATCACTTTCAGGGCCTGCTGATACTGGGGCGTCCACGAGATTTCAGCGAGATTGACCCCTTTCGCCAGTTCCGCGCCGTTCCACTGCCCTATTTCCTCCCCGTCAATCAGGACTTTCCATTTGCCAGAAAGGCCGCTGATGGCAAGGATTTCCTGGTTCATCTCCTCGACGAACGGAACCATATCCGCCGCGGCCGCCTGAGGAAGGCCGTTTCCGTGAGAAATGGTGTCAAGGGGACACGGCAGGGCGTTGGCAAGATAGTCGAAGCGGATTTCGTTACGGTTCTTCAATATATTGGTAATCTCGCAGTTATCCGCCATCTCGACACTCCCCTTCCGGCCGTCTAACCGGGCTTCCGCGACCTTGTTTCCTGCCATTCCCTGAGCTTTCAGGAACAGATATGCCATAACCATATGGCCAGCATTATCGGGATGGACCCTGTCACCTCCGGTAAAAGTAAATGACGGCTCTTTCTCTCTCTGCCGGGCGGCCATTTCCAGCATCGGGCGGTTGAAATCGACAAATCCCCAGCCATTGGCTTCGGCATCCTTTTTCTGCTCGTCGCTTATCCGCTGCATAACTTCGTTCTTGCCGGGCAGAGGGCCGAAACCGTCCTTGATGACGGCTTCCTGGTCATATGGAGAGCCTCCGATCATGGCGAAACGTATTCCGTTCATCGCCAGGAAACGTTTGACTATCTTTTTATAACTATCCATGCTCTCGTTGAAACGCCTTTCCCCGAATTCCTTCGCGCCTTCTTTCTTATACTCAAGATATCCGGTGTCATTCATACCGAAAGAAAGCGTAATGTAACTGGGGTTCTTGCTGAGAATGTCATCATCCAGACGGGCGAGCATCTGGCCGGAGACCTCCCCTCCTATGCCTCCGTTGTACATCCTCAGGTCGAGCCAGGGAAAGCGGGTGGCATAGAACAGCCAGATGTAGGAGTGATAGTGGCCGCCGTCGGTTATGCTGTCGCCGACGTAGACCACCCGGTCGCCGTCCCTGAAGGAAGGGACATCCTGCGCCATCGCGCAAAAAGCGCCCGCCAGAATGAAGACGAGCGCCATTATTAATCTTTTCATATTTCGTTGAATATCAGAGGTATCATCAGCATGGTCTAAAGATTCCTCAGAAGATTAGTGAGAGATACTCTGCTGTCAATCAGCTTCCTGAGGTCCTCGATCTTGACCCTTTCCTGGGTCATAGAGTCGCGGTCGCGGACCGTTACCGTTCCATCGACGAGGGAATCATGGTCCACCGTCACGCAGAAAGGCGTTCCGATGGCGTCCTGGCGGCGGTAGCGCTTGCCGATGGAATCTTTTTCGTCATACTGGTACGAGAAATCGTATTTCAACTCATCCACGACCTTCTGGGCAAGCTCCGGCAGGCCGTCTTTCTTTACGAGCGGCATCACGGCTGCCTTGATCGGGGCAAGCGGGGCGGGAATCTTCATAACGACTCTGCTCTCCCCTCCCTCAAGCTGTTCCACGGTATATGCATGGCTCAGGACAGCGAGGGTCATACGGTCGACACCGATGGAAGTCTCGACGCAGTAAGGCACATAGCTTTCGCCGGTCTCCGGATCGAAATACTGGATCTTGCGGCCTGAAAGTTTCTGATGGTTGCCAAGGTCGAAGTCGGTCCTGGAATGGATACCCTCCAACTCCTTGAAACCGAACGGGAAATTGAATTCGATGTCGGTGGCGGCGTTGGCGTAATGGGCCAGCTTCTCGTGGTCATGGAAACGGTAATTCTCCGCGCCCATACCGATGTTGACATGCCATTTCATTCGGTTCTCCTTCCATTTTTTGAACCATTCCATCGCGGTGCCGGGCTTGCAGAAGAACTCCATCTCCATCTGCTCGAACTCCCTCATCCTGAAGATGAACTGCCGGGCT
>JAEEGL014658497.1_pt1 | contig 11560 bp, 8 predicted proteins | sample 9134231 | NCBI WGS metagenome assembly JAEEGL01 (sample SAMN16246548, study PRJNA631951) | gut metagenome | biome: gut microbiome; feature: rumen; material: fiber-attached | host: Bos | place: Iran: Karaj | collected 2018-10 | reverse complement strand
TCTGCTACAGCCATAAAATCATCCATATAAACATATAATATATATGTTTATATTATACCGCAAAAAATTATGGAAGTCTTGTATTTTCTGCAACTTCCATTAAATTATTTTTCGTATATGTTTAAAACAACAAAGTTTCGGATAACTGTTAAAAATCGTTCATGAACATGCTTCAATGATTAAGTGATGTCATGTATCGGAATTTAGTCTGAGATTTATCCGGGACTGTTTTTATGGCTGTATTTTGATTCGGCTTGTTTCCCTCCTCTCCATGAACATAATCCGTATACTGCCTCTTTATTTAACAGACAGATCTTCTTTTAGCCGGTGATGAGGAAAATTTCCTATGGGCCTTCACTACCTTTGCCTGTTTTTTCTGAATAAAATTGATGTCTAAATTCAATTAGCATATTCACCTTTATGGAGTCTGGGATGTTATCAGCAATCAGGTGCCAAAATTCGTGAAATATCGAATTTGATTGCATGATTCTGTCTCCGATACCAAGATATGTTTTTTTATGTATAATTGGTTACTGTCTGAGTGAGCATCCTGCGAGGATGGCTGTGGACATTCATGGGTTTAAGGGGGATATGTCATGACCATTACCCAGTACATTCTTGATTTTATATTCAGTGCCGTTCCTGCAGTTGTTTTTGCCATGATTTTTTCAACGCCGGTGCGTTTTCTGCCTTTGGTGGCTTTAGGCGGAGCCGTTGCTCATCTGTCCAGAACCATATGCATAAATGAATTCAGTATAGGAATAATCGGAGCTTCATTTGTCGGTAGCATTATTATCAGCGTGATGTTCATATTCATAGCGCCACGGTTAAGGGTTCCACGACCAGTGTTTACCGTGGCAAGCATTGTTCCCATAATCCCGGGTAAGTACGCCTATTTAACGCTTCTGTCAGTCATCAAAATGCATGATCCGGATGAAGACAGGTCAGCTCTTATAGAGGCATTTTTTGAAAACGGCATAATTACGACATCCGTACTTTTGGCAATAGGCATGGGCATAGCAATGCCTGCACTTCTTTTTTACCGCAACAGGCCGGTGGTGTGAGTCAAGCGTTACCAGCCGTTTATCGGGAGTATTGAGAAGGCCAGAATTATTCCCAGGCACACTGATGCTACCAGAATGATTGTGTGAATCAGTCTGACGGTGCCCATGGATATGTATCCTTTAAATAAATCCAGTATGCCGTTGATGAACGGGAATCCGGGAACCAGAAGAAGCAGGCTTACCACCATTGCTACCGCCAGGTTGTAGCGGGTTAATTCAAAGAGATGGGTTCCGATAAGGTAGGAGCTGACGGTACCGGTAAATCCGCAAACCGTAAAAATAAACATGTCAAAGAGATGATACTTCTGCAGCAGCAGTTTGACCGCCATGGTTATTGAGCCGGCAAGCATTGCCGTGATGCCGGTATTAAGATCCCCTCCGTTAATGAAGGAGAAGCAGGCGGTAGCTATCCCGATAAGGAATGTCATAAGAAGCGGATTATACGGGTAGGAGCGTATTTCCGAAAGTTTGCGTTTGAGCTCCTCAAAACTTAAATTCCCTTTTTCCGCTTCCTGACACAGTCTGGTGTAAGTAACCAGATTGTGCATATTGAGTCCGCCTCTGTCTATTCTGGTAAAGGTTGAACATTCTGTTACCGTTTCGTTTCCTTCGTCCGTTCTCAGCTTAACGCCTATCATTTCCGGGGTTACCACCACGGTTGCTGGACGGCCGTAGGCTCTTGCCACTCTTTCCGAGGTCTGAATGATTAATCTTGTTTCAGCTCCGCATCTGTACATGCGGTCAGCCGTATAGGCTATGAGTTCTGCCAGCTCTCTGTCTGTCATAAGTACTGCCTCTGTAGGTGGTAAATGGTACCGAAACTGACGATTTTGCAGTCAGCCCTTTTATGATAGAACAATCGTCCTGATGTGTCATATTATTTTTATGAAAGGATTCTGGGCACGCTGTACCCGGAATCCACAGGGGATCTCAATTCGAGAGATAAAGGTTAAAGCAGTGATTTGACCGTCCGGTAAATGGAAAGTCCTTTTTCCTGTCCGTATTCGGATACAAGCTGTCTGTAAATCTGCATTTTCGCATCCTTTCTGGTGCTCAAACCGCATATAATCGTAGCGGCCTTGTTAGAAGCCGTTTTTGAGAAGTTATGATCGCGAAGCACCTTTTTAACCTTTTCATTAAGAGGAGATTTTTGGGAGGACGAAACATTGGTATCGCCCTTATTGAGGCTTTTAATGTATTTCTGAGCCGCGGGTTTGATCAGTTTGTAAAGTTCAGCGAATTTTTCAGTTTCATTTTTGAGATTGAAGTGAATGCTGCTGAGTGGCATTTCCCCTCCCGCACATGCAACCACGATGGTATTGGTCTTATTTATCAGGTCATCTGGATATCCTGAGTTTTTCATCACTGACGTGATTTCCGGAATGTTAGCGATTTTCGAGGACATTACCGGAACCCGGACGGCAACAGTATTCTCCTTGGCTGCAGATGCCTGGACGGTCGGGGTATTTTCTTTAGCTGCAGATGCCTGGACGGTCGGGGTATTTTCTTTAGCTGCAGGTGCTTGGACGGTCGGGGTATTTTCTTTAGCTGCAAGTGCCTGGACGGTCGGGGTATTCTCCTTGGCCGCGGATGTCTGGACGGTAGGGACATTCTCCTTGACCGCAGGTATCGGAACTGCAGTCGGCTTTTGAGCGGCCTCCGTTACCTGTTTTTTACCCTGAGCCTTGGTATTAATTGTTTCCGCCCTTTTTATGGAAACTCCGCATCTTTTATTCCAGAAGCTGATTATGTTGTCATAATCCTTGTCTTTGCTGATTACGACGTAGGTGTATTTTTTCCCGTTGACGCCGAGGGTGTATCCCGCAAATGAGATAAGATGCATGTCAAGAGACTGGGAGCCTGCCGGCACCTTGATAAGTTCGTAGGAGCAGCGTGTTCTGTTCAGTAGGTCCACGTTGTCCAAAGTAATGTTTTCCGAGTTTCCGGTATAAAAAATGTAAATGAGGTCGTCGGCGTTCAGACCGCTGAGTTCCTTAAGTCCCGTATTGTGAACATTTTCAAAGTCGATAAAATAACAGTTTGCCATTATTAAACCTTCCGATGTTTCGTGCATTATTCTTTGCCTGGAACCGGTTTTGGGGGATTAGTATTTAAATTATATGATGTCGGTTCACAAAGGAACAAGCAGAGAAATGCGGATTTTTGAGAAAGCTTTGATGACGTGGGTTAGGTATATCAGGTTTTAGCGATGCATAAACGGAAGAAGACGGGAAATTCCCGTCTTCTTCGCATAAACAGTCAGTGTTTCAGACTTTAAGATATCAGTTTTCAAAAAGCTGGGTTGAAAGATATCTGTCACCGGTATCAGGGAGAATTACGACAATGCGCTTACCCTGATTTTCAGGTCTCTTTGCAAGTTCCTTGGCTGCATGAAGAGCTGCACCTGAGGAAATACCTACCAGAAGACCTTCGGTTCTGGCGATTTCCCTGCCTGCTTCAAAGGCACTTTCATTTTCTACGGCGATGATTTCATCATAAATGCCGGTGTCGAGAGTGTCAGGAACAAAACCTGCTCCAATCCCCTGAATCTTATGTGAGCCGCTTACTCCCTTTGAGAGAACAGGTGAGCTTGCGGGCTCTACAGCCACAACCTTCACGTTAGGATTCTTTTCCTTGAGGTATTTACCGGTTCCGGTAAGTGTACCGCCGGTACCTACACCGGCGACAAAGATATCAACCCTGCCATCGGTGTCTTCCCAGATTTCAGGACCGGTGGTATTGTAATGAATTTCAGGATTGGCCGGATTGGTGAACTGACTAGGAATAAAGCTGTTCGGTATTGTTTCAGCAAGTTCGTGAGCTCTGGCGATGGCACCTTTCATGCCTTTGTTGCCTTCTGTGAGTTCAACCTGTGCTCCGTAAGCTTTAAGAAGATTGCGACGTTCAATACTCATGGTTTCAGGCATGGTCAGAATGGCTTTATAGCCTTTGGCAGATGCGAACAGGGCAAGACCGATACCGGTGTTACCGCTGGTAGGTTCGATGATGACTGCTCCTTCCTTGATGATTCCTTTACGCTCGGCGTCTTCAATCATTGCCAGTGCGATTCGATCCTTGATGGATCCTGAAGGGTTAAAAGATTCGACCTTAACTACGATTTCTGCTTCAAGGTTATTGTTTTTCTCAATTTTATTGAGACGAACGAGTGGTGTGCGACCAACCAGTTCGGTTACGTTATTATGAATACCCATTATTGTTTTTCCTTATTATCTTGTTTTGTTTATGTAATTCATATCTTACCGATATGAATTATGTTAAATCCAAAAATTAAAAATGTCAACACCGGATCTCATAAGATTAAAAATAAATTTTCCGATGATGCGAGGGTATGCCGTTACTTTATCGAGGAATGAGGTTTTAAAGGCAGGAGTGAAAGCACTTATATTATTTTTTTAGTCCTTTTTTTATTAAAACACCTATACGGATTATGGCGGAGAGCCAGGATACCATTCCGGTGAAGGTGATTGACTGGGCTTCTTCTGAGGATTCGCCATGATATTGTAATCAGAATGAGGCGGATTATTTAGGTGAGCGTTTAATCTCAAAATGACGTATGACGGTATACAAAATTTTAAAAAGATATATATAAGTATTTAAAAAATCTGCTTTTTTTTACTCTGCCAAGGCGAGGATGGAACTTTTTTTTATAAAATATCAAAGGCCAATTGCTAAAATGGCCATATAAGTGATAATATTAGCAGGATGAATGAAAATTCTTAGAAGTTGGATTTTTATCACAGTCTGACAGGTGCTTGAAAGACTGTGTGTTTGTATAAAACGACTTGCGTATACCTTTTTGTATTAAAAATTTTTAGTGAAGCATATCTATGAAAAGTTTAATTCTTGTAACCTCTCCTCCAGCTTGCGGAAAGACTTATGTGTCAAAGTCTATTGCCAAGAGACTTGATCATGTGGTTTATCTTGATAAAGATACTTTAATCGTTCTTTCAAAGCAGATCTTTAAGGTAGCAAATCAGGAATACAACCGCAGTTCTGATTTCTTTGAAGAAAATATTCGTGACTACGAATATTATGCTGTTCTTGATCTGGCATTTGAAGCACTTGAATATGAAGATAATGTGTTAATCAATGCTCCGTTCACCCGTGAAATCAGAGATCCAGCATACGTGGCTGACTTAAGGGCCAAGCTTGCCAAGATTGGTGCCAGATTGGTAATCATCTGGGTAGAAACTTCACCTGAAACATGTCATCGTCGTATGATTGAGAGAAACTCAAGTCGTGATACCTGGAAGCTTGAACACTGGGACGAATATATTTCCCGCTGCAACTTCAACATGCCTACCGACATCGGTGAAGTTCACGTATTCAAGAACAATGACGGTGCCGAATTTGATCAGTCATTAGAGGATATTGCCAAGTTATTAAATTAGTATTCTGATTTATTGTTGGTATTGAATTTTTTTGATATGTGATATTAGAAAGGGAGACTGCGTGAGATGCAGTCTCTTTTTTTTGCGGCCGTATGATTATGTCTATCAATAGCGAGGATGCGTTCCTTGCAATCCTTTCATTATTAATTCTCTCATCGTTACATGATGCAGCAGTATTTCCTGCTTTGTTTATGTTTAACTCAGATAACAGATACAGGCCAAACAAAAACTGTGAAACAAAAAAATTAAAGCCTGTATTCTGCGGGAATACAGGCTTTAAGTCCGAAAGGTAGATAAATCAGTTGAATGATTCGCTGACTATGTCGTTTGATCTGTCCATATAGTTATTTTCATTGCTGTAGTCCTTTGATTCCATAAGCGCCAGACCGTTAACGATAATGAAAAATACTGCGAGAATGGCAATGTATGGTACATGTTTCCTGAAATCAAAGCTGTTGAACTTTTCTATCAGGTTCAGCAAAGGAATGAGCGCAAAAACATAACACAGCGAAAGAGTATTGCTGTACAGAGTGTAAGGACTGACGGCAATGAACAGTACTATGGATGCCAGCATTACGGTGCAGATTATCTTCAGATATGAAAGCTGACGGTCTTCGGAAAAGTTTCTGAAAAACAGTGGCTTGATTTCCTTAATCATCAGACAGTTGGCCATAAGACTGATAATAACCGAAAGCAGTCCCGCAAGGATAAGTACGGAGCGCCATGCATAGCTGCAGTAACTCTGAACTGTTGCGCTGTCACTCAGCCAAGAAAAACCGGTTTTGTAGACTATTTCGCTCTGGAACATGGCTGACCCGTATCTAATCCAGTAAATAAGTCCCTTAAAGAGCGGGTATACGTAAACAGTGCCGAAACCCCAGTAGTTATACGAATGGTTTACATAGATTTCGGAGTCTTCATTTATTTCCAGCTGGTGAACATACGGAATCATTATTACTGCAATTACGGCAAGAGACGTAATGAGACCGCTCACGTTCGGATGAATTGTTTTCTTTATCCAGAGGATAACCGTCGTAATCAACAGAACCCCCCAGGCAGGACTTAGTGCGAGACACCACAGTATTGAAAAGGCGAGGAGGACAGTCCACAGAAATGTTGAACTTCTAGGCTGGTTCGATCTGGTAAGTTTAAGTATGCTGACCAGATATCCTGCAACCCCGAGCTGAATATAGGCGTCGGCTCCCAATGCCGTGCTGTACATAAGCCACGGAGACAGCAGAAACAGCACACTGAACCATATCATTGTTGACGGACTGAACAGCTTTGCAAGTTCCTTAAAGATTATAAAGAAGGCCAGAAGTCTTAAAATCACCAGCAGAATCACCGGAGCAATTGTATTTTCCCAAAGATTCATCGGTGATGAGACCAGTACGGTTTTCAGAGAATCTGCGGTAAGATCCAGTGTCTGTTTCGAGTAATGGTTGTATACACCTTCAGAAAGCATGAAATAGCCTTCGGAATTTACATTAAGATTCTGATTAAGACTGTAGAAGCATGCCAGAATTATGTGAAAAATTACGACCGCCGTTATAGCGATGCGTGTAGCTAATGTATTCATGACTTTGTAGTACGCTATGATTGTTGTTATGCAATGTCTTTAAAACTTTAAGGACTCGGCCTTATATTAAATGTTTAAGGATAATGCCTCATTGTAACAGCGGATTACCGGAAATAATTTTCCGAGGATAATCCTCACAAGGTAATTGTCGTTTAAATCACTCTTTTTTGTCAATATCAAAAAAGTTAATAATTAATTTGTATAAGCTTAGGTATTATGAGGTAACGGTCACAATATATCTGAATGTTTTATTGCAAAAATGATAATTATTTAATAAAACATTCGAATCTAATTCTGAAGTTTATGCAAAAAACCTGCCTAAGACAGTGGTAATCAGTGTAAAACCGCAAATTTTTGCCATATTTAAGGCCATTAAAGCTCTTGTGGTGAGTAGTATGAAAAACATGCTATACATCACATAAAATCCATAATTAGTGTATAATTAATGCCATTACGTAACTGAATTTTTAATAAACCGAAAGACGGTTCGGACTCCACTGATTTTTATTCCCGTTTTGAGACTTTGAGGTGGACCGGACATTTTTGATGTCATGACTTTTGTGAGAGGTGCCATACCATGCCTATTATGATTCCTGATGCATTACCTGCCGCCAGTGTTTTAACCGCTGAAAAGGTGTTTGTTATGACTGAGAGCCGGGCCGTGCATCAGGATATACGACCTTTAAAGCTGCTGATTCTTAATTTAATGCCTAAGAAAATTGAAACTGAAACCCAGTTTCTCCGCAAGCTTTCAAATACTCCCATTCAGGTGATTGTTGATCTTCTGCGCATAGATGATCATGTTTCCAAAAATACTCCAAAAGCTCACCTGGATACCTTTTATCAGAGATTTGATGACGTACGTGATCAGTATTACGATGGCATGATTATTACCGGTGCTCCGCTTGGGAAGGTGCCTTTTGAAGAAGTTAAATACTGGGACACTCTTGTGGAAATCATGAAGTGGTCAAAGGAGCATGTAACATGCACCATGTTTAACTGCTGGGCAGTACAGGCTGCACTTAACGTGTTCTATGATCTTCCAAAGCAGACCAGAAGCGTGAAACTGTCAGGCGTGTATAAGCACAGAAGATCAACCAGCTCTGATCCTTTAATCAGAGGTTTTGACGATTTCTTCCTGGCACCGCATTCACGTTTTGCAAATTTTGAAACCAAGTACATTGAGGAAAATACCGATCTCGAAATTCTGGCTGATTCCGATGAAACCGGTGTTTATCTTGCCGTGTCTCCTGACAGAAGTCAGGTGTTTGTTACCGGTCATCCGGAATATGACGCTCAGACTTTGGACAACGAATACAGAAGAGATATTAATGCGGGGCTCAATCCGTCAATTCCGGTAAATTATTACCCTAACAATGATCCGCAGAACGTACCGCTCTGTACATGGAAGAGTCATGCATACCTGCTTTTTGCAAACTGGATTAACTATTACGTATACCAGAACACCCCATATGATCTCGAAACAAAGAGAAAGTCTGCATAGGACGTAATTCACGGATTTTTATCATCATCTCAGTTTTATTCGGGTACGGCAGAGCATAATATGAAAAACCTTAGGGAATCAACACTGAAAGCGGCTATTGAAAAGGAACTTGCAGAACGTATACTGGTTCTCGACGGGGCCATGGGAACAATGATACAGTCATACGGTCTGACTGAGCAGGATTACCGCGGTGAGATTTTTAAGGACTCGGAGTGCGATCTCAAGGGCTGTAATGATCTGCTGTGTCTGACCAGACCTGACGTGATATCGTCCATTCATCAGGCCTATCTGGAAGCCGGTGCCGACATTATTGAAACCAACAGCTTCAATGCAACACCGATCCCGCTGTCTGATTACAATGTATCAGAGCATACATATGAAATAAATAAAACCTCAGCGGTTCTTGCCAAAAAGGCTGCTGCAGCCATGACTGAGAAGACGCCTGAGAAACCTCGCTTTGTGGCAGGTGTACTGGGACCTACAAACAGAACCTGTTCCATTTCTCCGGATGTAAATGATCCGGGGGCAAGAAACGTTACCTTTGATGATCTTGTCGAAGGTTATGCTTTGGCAACGGAAGGACTTCTTGACGGTGGTGCGGATCTTATCATCATCGAAACAATATTCGATACTCTTAACGCCAAGGCTGCCGTTTATGCTGTTGAAAGCGTATCGGAAAAGCGCGGTATCGAAATTCCGGTGATGATTTCCGGAACCATAACTGATGCTTCAGGCCGAACCCTGTCCGGACAGACAGTTGAGGCCTTCTACAACAGTCTCCGCCATGCAAGACCGGTTTCTTTCGGTTTTAACTGTGCGTTGGGACCTGCGGAACTGGAACCGTATGTTGCTGAAATATCTGGTATCTGCGAGACCTATGTGTCGGTTCATCCAAATGCGGGGCTTCCTAATGCCTTCGGCGGCTATGACCTCACTGCGGAGCAGATGCAGGTATACATCAGAAAGTGGGCTGAGTCAGGTTACCTTAATATAGTGGGTGGATGCTGCGGTACGACGCCAGCTCACATCAAATCCATTGCCGATGCCGTGAATTCACTGCCTCCGAGAAAGATTCCGGATCTGCCTGTTGCGTGTCGTTTAAGCGGCCTCGAGTCACTCAACATTACCCCGGAATCATTGTTCATAAACGTCGGTGAAAGAACAAACGTGACCGGCAGTGCCAGATTCAGACGTCTCATCAAGGAAGAAAAGTTTGATGAGGCAATTGAAGTGGCCAGGGTTCAGGTGGAAAACGGGGCTCAGATCATTGATATTAATATGGATGAGGGCATGATTGATGCCAAGTCATCCATGATTAAGTATCTCAATCTTATAGCGTCAGAACCTGAGATTTCAAAAGTACCGATTATGATTGACTCTTCCAAATGGGAAGTCATTGAGGCGGGACTTAAGTGTGTTCAGGGAAAGGGTATCGTAAACTCCATTTCCATGAAAGAAGGTGTGGAGAAGTTTCTTGATCATGCACGAGTCGTAAGACGCTACGGTGCAGCCGTGGTTGTCATGGCCTTTGATGAGGTGGGGCAGGCCGACACTTATGACCGTAAGATAGAAATCTGTACAAGAGCATATAAGCTCCTGACTGAAGAAGTCGGTTTCCCTCCGGAAGACATTATTTTTGACCCTAACATCTTTGCCGTGGCAACAGGTATAGAGGAGCATGACAACTATGCTCTTGATTTTATCAATGCGGTGAAGACAATAAAGGAAACTTTGCCTCATGCCATGATTTCCGGCGGTGTGTCAAACGTATCGTTCTCATTCCGCGGCAATGAACCTTTAAGGCAGGCAATTCACACCGTATTCCTGTACTATACCATCAAAAACGGTATGGACATGGGAATTGTGAATGCCGGACAGCTGTCGGTGTATGATGACATTCCGAAGGAGCTGAGAGATAAGGTAGAAGCCGTAATTCTGAATACACATAAGGGCGCTACAGATGAACTGCTGGCCATAGCGGAAAAATACCGTGCCGGAGGTTCGTTAAAGAAGGATGAATCTCAGATTGATTTGTCATGGCGCAATGAGCCGGTGGAAAAAAGAATTGAATATGCCCTGGTTAAAGGTGTTACCGAATACATTGATCAGGACGTTGAGGAAGCCCGTCTTAAGGCAGCCAGTCCGGTTGAAGTGATTGAAGGTCCGCTGATGGCCGGCATGAACGTGGTCGGTGACCTGTTCGGTGAGGGTAAGATGTTCCTGCCTCAGGTTGTAAAATCGGCACGAGTAATGAAAAAGGCCGTGTCCTATCTTGAGCCGTTCATAAAGCAGAGCAAATCAGGCTCCGGAAGCAACGGCAAGATCCTGATGGCCACTGTAAAGGGTGACGTACACGATATCGGTAAGAATATAGTATCTGTCGTTCTGCAGTGTAATAACTATGAAATTATTGATCTTGGCGTTATGGTGCCGTGTGAAAAGATCATTGAAACAGCAATTAAGGAAAAGGTTGATCTCATCGGACTTTCCGGACTTATAACACCTTCCCTTGATGAAATGGTTCATGTGGCACAGGAACTGGAAAAGGCAGGCCTGAAGATTCCGGTAATGATTGGCGGTGCAACCACTTCCAAGGCACATACCGCAGTTAAGCTTGAGAAGGAATACAGTGCACCGATCGTGTATGTTAATAATGCCAGCCGCGGTGTTACCATTGCGCAGAGTCTGCTGTCCAAGGAACTAAAGCCGGCATTTGTAAGAAAGCTCAAGGAAGAATACGCATTTGCAAGACACATTCATGAACTGAAGTATTCAAAGATTCAGACCGTGTCATTTGCTGACGCAAATGCCAATGCAATCAGGACTGATTTTGCCGCAACCAAGGCACCGATGCCTAAGTTTTTAGGTGTAAAGGTTCTTGATCTGTCTGTTTCTGAATTAATCAGATTTATCGACTGGCAGGCTTATTACAGATCATGGGAATACAAGCAGGATTACCGTAAACTGCTGGGAGGCCTTTCTATAGACACGGAGGCGGATC
>JAEEGL014253900.1_pt1 | contig 11560 bp, 8 predicted proteins | sample 9134231 | NCBI WGS metagenome assembly JAEEGL01 (sample SAMN16246548, study PRJNA631951) | gut metagenome | biome: gut microbiome; feature: rumen; material: fiber-attached | host: Bos | place: Iran: Karaj | collected 2018-10 | reverse complement strand
CTTGCCGTTGGCGATCTCCTTTGCCATGGAGGGGAAGGGAGTGATGCCGCTGCCGCCGGCAAGCGCGACAATCTCTTTACTGTCACGCAGCGGTTCCCAGTAGAAGAAGCCGAAGGGAAGCGCTCCCTGGAGTTCGTCACCGACCTTGACGTTCTCAAAAAGATAATCCGGAACAAGGTAAGGCACGTTGCGCCGAACTGTGATTTCGAAGAAAGGATGTTCACCTCTCGCCTCATATGGCGCGGAAGAGATGGTATAGGGACGGGAAAGAACACTCTCGCCAATCTTCAGACGGAAATTCACATATTGACCGCTCTGAAACACGGGGATATGCCCGTCTGCGGATTCAAAGCGGAATACGCGGGAAGTGGGAGATGCCTCACGAATATCCACGACGCGGAAGATCATGTGCTTCGGATGCAGCTTGTCCGCCATTTCACGGATTGGATCTTTCGGATCAGGACGTGGAGAACCCTTGGCAAAATTCTCTTCTCTCAGCTTGGTAACGCGGGAGGCTCCGCCAACGTCTTTCAGGAACCCTTTGACTTTGATGCTCATTTCTTCGCAGCCTCCTTCTTCTCAAGGTCCTCCCGCACCGCTTTTGCAGCGGCACGTCCGTTGGTAATCTGTGGCCCCATTCCGTCGCCTGACATGCCGTGAGCACCGGCAAACTCCAGACCTTCAATAAAGTGATCCTTCTCCTTCATTTGGAGACGGGCTACCGCGTGGTCCTCCATGGAGTGGAGATATCCGTAAATGTTGCCCTTCCATGCACCGACATAATGGGAGACCGTCATTGGTGTGGTGACCTCGACTTCTGTGATGCGGGGGCGGAAATCTACTTTCGTGATACGGATGCACTCCTCAATCATCTCGTTGGCGAGGCGTCGCTTAAGGTCAAGGTATTCCTCTTCCTTCACACTCTCAAAGGGCTTGGAGGGAACCAGTGCCGTGATGGAGAGCTGCGTGTATCCCTCCGGAAGCGTTGGGTTGGCATAGTTCAGGCAGATTGTGGTGACGTAGTTATAAGGCTCGGTGAGGTTGGCGTAGTTTTCCCAGATCTTATTGGTATCCATGGTGGTACCGGAGAAGGTTGAGTAGTTCTGAATGCCGTTCTCCTCCGGCGTTCCCTCGATGAGCATGATGACAGAAACGGGAACCACGGAGAGTTTGCGGTTGTTGATCATGCGGATGGCACCGGTGGGAACCTCGCTCAGCGGCTCGATCATTTGTGTATAAACTCTGTTGGGATACGGGCCGGAAATAACATAGTCACAGTGTATTTCATCCCCGCGCGCGGTTCGTACGCCATAGACTTTGCCGTCCTTGACCAGGATCTTTTCGACTTCCTGGTTGAACTCATACTGCGCACCCTGCTCCTCGCATTTGGCCTGCATCTTCATGCTCATCTCATGGCTGAAACCGCGGCAGACATAAGAGCCCGTAAAGTAGTCAGCCATCAGGAAGGCATAGATTGTAAAGGGCAGGTCATCCATGCGGTTGCCGACATAGATCCAGTACGGAGTCAACATCTCGACCGCCTTCTTCGGGAGGTCAAAGGTGTTGATGACCTCGGTTGCGGAATAGCCGACAGTCTTGACAAAATCCGGATGCTTCAAAAGCATCTGAACCTTGCTCATCGGTGTGACGGAGAGAATGTTCATGCTGTCATACACACGGCGACAGAGCAGCATCAACTCATGGACCTTTTCGTAGGTGCCCGGGCAGACTTCGTCGATCTCCTTTGCAACTGTTGTGTAGCTGCCGTCATAGTCGTGGTGCAGAATCTTGTCAATACCGGAGTTCGGGAGCGCCACGCGATAGCACTCGTTGACCGGCAGCCAGTCGATATCGATGCCCATGTCATCGAAGAACTGACCGACCTTCAGGCGCTTGCCGGGCTGGCCGATGGACATCATTTCATGCAGCGTCGCTTCGATTTCAAAGCCGTTACGCACAAAATCGGTGGCCAGACCGCCGGGCATATTATGCTTCTCAAGGATCAGGATGTCCTTGATTCCCCATGCCTGCAGCTGCAGACAGGCGGACATACCGGCCAACGCGCCGCCGATGATGACGACGTCATAGTGGTCTTTGTAGAATTTCATAGAACAGTCCTTTCAAAAACAGGGGCGGTCACGGGACCGTCCCTGCGAATTGTGAATCAGAAGAAGCGTTCAACCAGCTCGCGGGAGTATTCGGCAGTCTCATCCATGTCGCCGAAACTCATGACCTCGCCGGCGTAGAACGTGTCGTACTTGCCCTGCATGGCTTCTACCTTGTCATACCAGCCGTCAGCATAGTCCTTGGAGAAAACATGGGGGAAGTAGTATACGGACCACTCGTTGATGACTTCCTTGGCAGGGTTGCCCATGATCTTGAGGTCATCCTGCACCATCTGGCGACAGGTGTCATAGGGGATCTCCGCAGAATTCTTATGCTTGCGCAGCGCATAGGTGGTGATGACCTGGTCGAGCTCATCTCTCCAGCGGCGATAATAGACCATCAGGTGACCGAGTTTCTCGGGAACCATATTGTCGAAAACGTAATAAGAAATCTCGGGATGCTTGTCCGGATCTGTGAGGAAAGCCTGTACGTCATAGCGCTCGTAATCAATCTTGGAGAAGAGCTCCTTTTCGTCCTCACGGGCATCGAAGTACTCGACCATACCCTTCTGACCGTCAGCGCGTTTGTTGGGGATGTAAAGCGGAGCGGTGACAATGACCTTGTCAAACTCTTCGACTTCGCCGTTGACTGTGATGAAAACCTTGCCATCCTTGCGCTCGACCTTCTCAATGGTACTGTTAAGCAGCGCAGGGTGCTTCAGGTGGTCATTCAACTGTTCCCAGATGTACTGAGTTCCGTTTTTCCAGGTCCAGAGGTTTACTTTGACAAAGTTCATGCAGGTCTGGAAGTCCAGATACTTCAGAACGTAAGCCGCGGGAATCTCATCAAAATAACCGTAGCCAAAGGAAGTGAAGGGTCCGATCCAGATCTTCTGAACCAGGGGAACACCGTTCTTCTCACAGAATTCCTTGAACGGGAGGGAGAGATCCTTCAGGTTCGGGTTAACACCCTGAACGCGCTCGCGGCCCGGTGTTACGGCGTAGCCGTCGTAACGCCCTTCGGCGACGCCGCGATGGCCGTTCAGATCATATCCCTGATATTTGGTCTCCAGCAGTTCACCGAATTTCCGGAGCTGGCCTTTCATCTTCAGCAGCCAGGGATTGCGAATGATATTGCCGACACTCTTGGCAAAGGGCTCAATGACTTTACCGGAGCCGTCCTTGTAATTGCGGTTCAGTTTCGGACCGTCATGGGTGATGCCGCAGAACTTTTCCACATCTTCCACGGCGTAGTAAGACGGCACGCCCATAATGGCACCCATCTCATAGCGGCGTCCGTTGTAGTACGGAGACCAGCACTTGCCTCCAACGCGATCCTGGCGCTCAAAGATCACATAGTTTTCGTATCCCTTCTGCTCCAGATACATGCCTGCGCTCAGACCCGCAGGACCACCGCCGATAATGGCGATGCGAATGTTTTTGTCCATTTTGTTTTCCTCCGTTGTATATCATGCAGTGTTTTGATTAGGTGCGTTAATTATACAACAGATTCAGATATATTTCATTATACAAACTTTTTTGAAGTGTCCAAATTTGATGAAAAAGCAGGAAACTCTTCTTTTTTTGGAACATTTATGATATGATGAAAGCAGCAACCATATGATATAATGTGGGAGGAGGCAGACCGATGCGTTTTGACAGTTTTGAGAAGCTTTTGCGTTATTGGGCAGAGAAAAACCCTGATCATACCGCACTCTGCTGGGAGAATCAGCAAGTCAGTTTCCGGGAACTGCTGAAACGCTGCCTGCAGAGAGCAGAGGTGCTGAAGAGATCCGGAAAAAGCTGCCTCGGACTTCTCGCAGACGGAAGTTTGGATTGTGTGGTAGAGCTCTTTGCTGCCAATATGGCAGGTCTGCAGCTTGTGATGTTGGATGAATCCGCACCGGAAGTCGTTCTGCGCGGGCTGATTGCCTATACGGATGTTGACCTGCTCTGGGGAGAGGAGGAGCTCTGCGAGGAGCTGGAAGGAAATCTGACCCATGGTATTGCGGATGGAAAAAGGAAGATTCTGTTCTTCACCTCCGGTACAACCGAACGGGCGAAAGCGGTTGTTCTGACCGATTATTCTCTCTGCCAAAGCGCGTACAACGGCTCGGCTAAGCTCCCGCTGCAGCCGGAGGACACGCTTCTCTGCATGCTGCCGCTCGGTCATGTGTTTGGCTTTGTGTGCGGCCTCCTTTGGGGGCTGAGCTGCGGCGCCTGTGTTGCACTCGGCCGCGGAGCAAGGCATTATCTGGATGACCTGTCCTTCTACAGGCCGACAGCTGTTTCCGTAGTTCCCCGACTGCTCGGTTTTCTCCTTCAGCAGCAGTGTCTGAATGAAGAACTGAAGCTCATCCTTGTCGGCGCCGGGGACTGCCCGCCGCAGTTGCTGCAGGCGGTCAGCGCAAAGGGAATCCGCGTGAGCTTCGGATATGGCCTGACAGAGACCAGCTCTGGTGTGGCGATTTCCGTCGGCGGAGACCCCTATGCCATGGAGGTCTGCCCGGACGATACCATTACCATTGCGAAGGATGGAGAGATTCTGATTGCCGCACCGACCTGCATGATGCAGGGCTACTATAAATGGCCGCAGTATACGGAAGCGGTGCTCAAGCACGGAATCCTGTACACAGGGGACCTCGGCTGCTTTGACGAGAACGGCAGGCTTCACATCACAGGACGAAAAAAGGACATTCTGGTGATGGGAGACGGGACGAAGATCTTCCTTCCGGAATACGAAGCGGATCTGATGAAGGCACTCGGGCACACGGAGCTTGCGGTGACACTGCGAGATGACCGGCCGGTTCTTGTCTATTCTGGAACCGGAGAAAAGAGCACACTCCAGGCAAAACTTCGTCCGATGATGGAACAACTCCCGAGAGGACAACAGATCACTGATTTACTGATTACAGAAGAACCGCTGCCTCGAACAGCGAGCGGAAAAATAAAACGCTGGGAACTCCAGCAGAAAGTAGGAACATGGACATGACCAGAGAGGAAGTGCTCGACAAGACCAAACAGGTGATCTTCGATTGCTTTCCTGACATGAAGGATCAGGATCTCGGAGAAGACAGTGTCATCAACACGGAAACCGCCATCGACTCGATGGGCTTTGTGCTGGTGATCTGCAAGCTGGAAGCACTCTTTGATGTGAAGATTCCGGAACGGCAATGGAAGAAACTGCAGACCATGGGTGACGTGGTCGATGCGATCTACAAGCGCCTGCCGAACAAAGCATGAGCGTCTATACAGAAAAACTGAAACTGCGCAGCAGGGATGTGGACATGTTCCGCAGGCTGCGCAGTTCCGAATTGTTCAAACTTCTGCAGGAGGCCTCCATCCGTCACACCGAGGAACTCGGCATGGGCAGGGATAAGACGCTGGACAGGGGCATCCTGTGGGTGCTGCTGATGCAGCGGGCGGAGATCCGGCGTATGCCCGCCTATGACGAGGAGATCGTCCTGAAAAGCTGGCCCGGCAAGACAATGCATCTCCTGTTTCCGCGGTATTACAGCATGGAGACCGCGACAGGCGAGCCTCTGCTGAAAGCCAGTGCGCTGTGGAGCCTGGTAGACGCGAAGACCCGGAAAGTTGTGTTCCCGGAACGTTACGGTGTGGAAATTGAAGGTGTTGTCCTCGGAGAAGAAATCCAGCTCCCCGGGGCTATACAAAAACGGGAATGCATTCACGAGAAGACTTTTGTTGTGCCTTACAGTTTTGTAGACCTGAACGGGCATATGAACAACACACGCTACTTTGACCTTGCGGAGGACTGCATAGGAGCTGCCGCCAGGGGCATGCTGCTTCGGGAAGTGCAGACCGAGTATGTGAATGAGGCGCGCTTTGATGAACAGCTACAGCTCCGCTGGGACAGAGAGGCCGGAGAGGTCTATATTTCCGGCGAAAGTGAAAAGCCAGTCTTTCGCATGATTCTGCGCTATGAATAAATCGTAACCGAATGATCAGCCGCCCGGGATGGAAAACGCACCTGGTGCACTTTCCGCTCCGGGCGATTTTGCCGTGCTGCATAAGGCAAACAGTTGCCGAACGCTGCAAAGGATGTTTAACATAAAATTCACAAAAGAAAAGCCGGATTTAATCACCGGTTCAGAAAAAAAGAGTATGATGCCCAGTGGATATTTTGTAAACCCGGAGGACGGTTCCATGGATGAAAACAGGCGTAATGACGATGCGCTGTTCGCTGCGCTCAACAAAGCAAAAAAAAGAAAACGGCGACGCAGATTGATTACAGTGTTGGTAATCCTTGCAGTCATTGCGACAGCCCTTATGCTGGTTGTTAATTCTCTGCGGAAAAAGGTAGAAGCCAGCCTGGCGGTCGAGGGCGATGAGGTGAAGACATATAACGTTTCCTACGGCAGCATCAGCACACGCGTCAGCGGCTCCGGCACCATCGAGGACGTCGACACCGAAACGATCACCGTCCCGGAAGGGGTAGAGGTCGAAGAAGTTGTCGTCAAGTCGAATACGAAGCTGCAGAAAGATGATGTCATCGCAAGATTGGATCTCACGTCAGTTCTGAGTTCCATGGCATCCGTGCAGGAAGAAATCAAGGAAATGGACGAGGAACTCCAGAAAGCCGGAGGCGACCGTGTGGCCTCCTATGTCACCGCGGGAGCATCCGGACGAATTAAACGGGTTTATGTGGAAAAGGGAACGGACGTTGTCAGCTGTATGATTGAAAACGGCGCTCTCGCACTTATTTCGCTCGACGGCAAAATGGCCGTAGACTTTGAATGCACCGGGTTAAGCACCGGAGACAAAGTGAAGGTGGAACGTACCGATGGGAACGTGATTGAAGGAAGCGTGGAAAAAACCGTCGGATCAGCAGTCACGGTGCTGGTGACGGATAACGGACCGGCACTGGATGAAGCGGTTCGCATCCTGGATGAGGCTGGAAAAGAACTAGGGAAAGGTACTCTTTATATTCACAGTCTGTTTCGCGTGACCGGTTTTACAGGCACGGTAGCCGGTGTGACGGCGAGGGAAAACCAGCAGGTTTATGCCGCCAGTACGATCTGCAGTCTCACGGATACTGCCTACAGCGCCCACTATAACAGTATTCTGAAACAGCGCAAGGAAAAGGAAGAAACACTGCTGGAGCTGCTCGGCTTGTATCAGGGAGGAGCGCTTCGGGCGCCTTATGAAGGGACAGTCCTGAAAATCGATTTCGACGAAAAGACGAATACGGAGTCTTCTTCGCCAGCATCGTCTGCCCAAAGTGCCGATCCGTATGCATTCTATTACAATATGGGCAGCAGCGCGGTCTCTGCAACCGCCGGAAGTACAGATATCTCAGACAGTGAGAAAACAGACGGTATCGCTGTGGTAACCATGTCTCCCGATGTCAGCATGCTGGTGAAACTCAGTGTGGATGAGGCGGATATTCTTTCTCTGGAAAAGGGCCAGATGGCAGAAATTACGATCGAATCCATCGGAGAGGAAAAGCTCGGTGGTGTTGTCACGGATATTGATAAAACAGCGAACAGCAGCGCCGGGGTGACGTCCTATACGGCGGAGATCACCTTTTTGAAGAGCAAAGGAATGTTGAGCGGCATGTCGGCGGATGTGGTGATCAACATTCAGGGGACGGAAAATGTTCTGCTTGTTCCGACGGAAGCCATCCGAAAAACCAGCGCCGGTGCGTTTGTCTATACCTCCTATGATGAAGAGACCAAGCTCTTTGGCGGAATTGTGCCGGTTGAGGTCGGAATCTCCAACGATGAATTTACGGAAGTCCGCAGCGGTCTGGATGAGGGAACGACAGTCTATTACACGGAGAAAGAGAGAAACGACTTTTTCATGATGATGGGAGGGCCCGGCGGATCGGGCAGAAGACCGAGCGGCGGATATTACGGCTGAGCGGGAGAACAGCTTCATGATTGAACTGAGAGATGTATCAAAAATCTATCAAATCGGGGACGAGCGGGTCCATGCCCTGGACCATGCAAATCTGCATGTGTACCCGAGAGAGTTTGTCAGCATCATCGGGCCTTCCGGTTCCGGAAAATCCACGCTGATGAACATCATCGGCTGTCTGGATGCTGCGGATGCGGGAGAGTATCTGTTGGATGGAATGCCGATCGAGGCCTATTCGGAAAACGAACTGGCAGAAGTGAGAAACAAGAAAATCGGATTCGTATTCCAGAGCTTCAACCTAATCCCAAAACTCTCCGCCGAGGAAAATGTGGAACTGCCGCTGATTTATCAGAAGGTAAGGAAAGCGGAGCGCCATCAGCGCGTTCAGAGGGCGTTGGAGCGGGTTGGACTTGCCAATCGCGCCAGACATTTGCCGACGGAGCTATCCGGCGGACAGCAGCAGCGTGTCGCCATTGCCCGTGCACTGGTGACCAACCCATCCCTGATCCTGGCGGACGAGCCCACCGGCAACTTGGATTCAAAAACCAGCAGAGAGATCCTTCAGATGTTCCAGGAACTGCATGAACAAGGGAATACCATCGTCCTGATTACGCATGACAATGACATCGCGAGAGAGGCGAAGCGCGTGGTTCACATTCTGGACGGGAAGCTGACGGAGGTGACGCTCTGATGATGTCACTGAAAATGGCGCTTCGAAGCATTGGAGCAAACAAACTGCGCGCGGCACTTACCATGCTGGGCATTATCATCGGCGTTATGGCACTGGTAGTCCTGGTGAGTCTGGTGGACAGCGCGACAAACTCCATAACCGACGAGGTCTCCAGCCTTGGCAGCAGTCTTCTGACGGTCTCCGTTTCAGATGACAAGGGCGTGCCTGTAAAACTCCAGGATCTGGAGAAGTGGGTGGATGAGGAGGAGAGCATTGCTGCTGTTGCACCCTATGCCACCATTACGGCAACCGGAAAGTATGGGACTGAGAGTGCGAATTTTAATGTTCACGGAGTGACCGCGGACGAGTACAAAATCCAGACTATGCAGCTGACAATGGGAAGGTTCATTGCATCAAGCGATGTAAAAAACAACACCCGGGTATGCGTGATTCCGGCAGGAACGGCTGAAGATCTGATCGGGTATCAGGACTGCCTCGGAAAGGAGATTTCTCTTAACGGCATCAAGTATACGGTGGTTGGCATTCTGGAGGATGAGGAGGAATCCCTCGCAACCATACTCGCAGGAGGGATGAAGACCGCATACATTCCCTATACTTCACTGGTCCGTCTTTCGACGGATACCGGATCTGCCATTTCCACCTTCTATATCGGTGCGGCAGACGGTTTTACACTCGATCAGGCAGAGACGGTTATGAAAGAAAAACTGATGGAGCGTTTTGACAAGGACGAGGACGCTTTTTCCATATCCTCTCAGAATATGATTGAAGAAGCCATGGGTAGGATCAGCAATTTTCTGAATATTCTGTTGGGCGGAATTGCCGCAATTTCTCTGATTGTCGGCGGCATCGGCATCATGAACATTATGTTGGTCACTGTAACGGAACGCACGCGGGAGATCGGTATTCGCAAGGCAATCGGAGCCAGCCGCCGGTCGATTCTTGTCCAGTTTCTGATTGAGGCAGTGGTTCTCTGTATGCTGGGCTGCGCATTGGGTATTTTTGTCTCGTGGGGCATTCTGCAAATTATCTCCACCATCACAGCAAGTGCATCCATCGCCTTTCATCTGAAAGGCAGCGTTGTGCTGCTCTCCGTGCTGTTCTGCTTCCTGATCGGGGTGCTCTTCGGCCTGTATCCGGCAAACAAGGCAGCCAAGATGAAGCCGATTGACGCATTGCATTATGGTGGCTGAGAGGGGAATGAACTTGAAAAAGAACGGAATTAGAAAGATCATTCCCTGGGTCGTACTGGGGATCATTGCCCTCCTGCTCGGGCTGATGCCTGTCGTGGCGAGAAACGCAGCAGGAAAAGCAGAGGCGAGCGTTCTTTCCGTAACGGCGGAGACTGGTACCATTGAAACCACCCTTGCCGGCGGCGGCACTCTCTCTGCAGAAGACCCGATTGAAGTCAGCCTTCCGGAGACTGTGGAAGTGGAAGAGTTTCTGGTGGAGAACGGAGAACACGTGGAAGAAGGGCAGCCCCTTGCACTTGTCGATCGTGTGACACTGCTCGGTGCACTGACAGAAATCCAGCAGAGCCTGGATGAAGTTGCACTTCAGATGAAGGAACAGGCAAATACGGCAACGATTACAAAACTGACAGCGCCGGTTGCCGGCCGGGTGAAGGCAGTCTATGCGGAAGTCGGCAAAGAAGCGAAACAGACCATGCTGGAGCACGGTGCACTGGCTGTGATTTCCCTGGATGGCCTGATGGCAGTGGAAATACGGACCAATCTGCCCGTCCGTGCCGGAGAAGCGCTGACGGTGCGGCTTTCCAGTGGAAAGGAACTGCCCGGCCGGGTGGAAACCGAGCTGGAAGGAATGTTGAGTATAACATTGACAGATGACGGCACCTGTCTCGGTGACACCGTTACCGTGTTTCGGGATGACGGAACCGAGGTCGGAAGCGGAACCTTATCCGTCCACAACGCGTGGAACCTCCTGGCGACAGACGGAACGGTAAACTATATCTATGTCAGGGAAAATCAGATGATATGGCTGGGCGGCGGTATAGTCAGTCTGCAGAATCCGGGCGGAAATGCGGAGTACCGGACACTGGCTGCAAAACACCGGGACTATGAAGAGATGATGCAGGAACTCTTCGCGCTGTACGGGGATAATACCGTGAAGGCACCGAGCGCCGGATTCGTCAGCGGCATTGATAAGACAAAAATCAAGAACACCGCTGCGGGAGATCGGAAAGCCGAAATAAAGCTTCTGGCAGACGAAACGGTTACGGGATCGACCACCATGCTGGTTAACAGCGTCAACGGGAATGTGATCAACGGAATATCAGTCGCCGCTGATCTGGACTTCTCTGATCTGACGGGTCTGCTCGCCCTGCTGAGCAGTGGAAACACTTCCGTAACCCTGTCGGACGAATGCGTTAAGGACTGCGGTGTCCCCTCGGTTGGAGACGTGATTCTGATTACCTATACGGAAGATATCCCTACGTCTTGGACGCTGATCCAGCATGTTGACATCACCGGGCTGATCGACGGAGCAAAGAAAGCGGAAGAAGCCATCAAAATTCCGCAGATTCCGTCTGTTGACATATCCGGCCTGATGGGCGGCTTCAACTTCCAGATGCCCTCCGTACCAAAAGAAGGCGAAGAGGACGACGGCCTTTATAATCTTGAAGAGACGGTAATCCTCTCCGTCACCCCGGATGATGCCATGACGGTCAGCATTGATGTGGACGAACTGGATATTCTGGTATACGAACTCGGTATGGCGGCTGATGTCACCGTAGATGCACTGCCTGACCGCAGTTTCACGGCCGAAGTCACCGAAATCAGCGGCATGGGGGAGAACTCCGGCGGCAACAGCAAATACTCCGTTAAACTTCGCCTTGACCGCGCACCGGACATGCTGGACGGCATGAACG
>JAEEGL013279491.1_pt1 | contig 11560 bp, 6 predicted proteins | sample 9134231 | NCBI WGS metagenome assembly JAEEGL01 (sample SAMN16246548, study PRJNA631951) | gut metagenome | biome: gut microbiome; feature: rumen; material: fiber-attached | host: Bos | place: Iran: Karaj | collected 2018-10 | reverse complement strand
CTAACATGGGCAGGTTACCCGGCGGAAGGTTTGGCTCGATGTCTTCGTTGTACATCTTGGCCTGCTTCTCATCAGTGATGAGGTTCATGATGATATCAGCCATCTTGGCAGCTTCCTTTGTGTTATAAACCTTAAGTCCCTGTGCCTCAGCCTTAGCTTTGCTCTTTGAGCCTTCGTAAAGGCCGATAATAACATTGCAACCGGAATCCTTTAAGTTAAGGGCATGAGCATGTCCCTGTGAACCATATCCGATAATTGCGATTGTCTTGCCCTCAAGTAATGAAAGGTTACAATCTTCCTGGTAAAAAATGCGTGCATCCTGTGACATAAGTTATCCTCCGTATTCTAAGTTTATACTCCTCATTAAAAAGGTTAATAAAAGACTTTATCGAAATAAAATCTGTTTATTCATCTAAATAAATAATGTTATCTGTTCCTCTTCCAAGTCCTGCAATTCCCGTTCTTGCAAGTTCCAGTATCTCTCTTCCCTCAAGAAGTCGTAAGAATGCATCTATCTTGGACTGGTTACCTGTAATCTCTATTATCAGTGAGTCAGGACTGACATCAACTATATTGCCTCTGAAAATATTAGCAGTTGCCAGTATGCTCTGCCTGTCTTGTGCTTCACATCTAACCTTAACCATAGCAAGTTCTCTATATACACTCTCCTCAGGAATAAGTTCATGAATATCCCTGACATCAACCAGCTTGGCAACCTGCTTCTCAATCTGCTCCAGAATGACATCGTCCCCTGATGCAACTATTGTAATTCTCGTAAATCTAGGATCTGCCGTCACACCGGCTGTAATGCTCTCGATATTGTATCCTCTTCTGGAAAACAGCCCTGATATTCTCGAAAGAACACCTGATGTATTGTCTACCAAAAGCTGAAAGACTTTTTTCTGCATTTTCATCTCTCCTTAATCCCAGTCAAATCCAGTATTTACCGCGATACTTTCGCACTTTAAACTGCAAAATTTACATTGCTATTCTCGTGGGATTTTTGCCATATTTTTGTATGTTTTTTAATGTTTTAATATATTTTTCAAGCTTCAAACATGGTTTTGAACTAATTTATATCAAATTATACCACTCATAATTACTCTGTCAACATATTTTTCTTTTTAGCTTTAAACTCTTAATATTTTACAGTATTAAAGTGTGCTATGTAAAAAACCAGGGCATGAGTATTTTACGCATGCCCTATATATTTTCCACTGTGTCTAATACGATGTTTTCTGATCTTAGAGCTTTTGTCTCAATGATCAATTATCAAAATTAAAGACTATATTATAGTTCTCATCAAAAACAAGCTTTGCATCAAAGGTCGTACCTTTTTTACTAATAAAGCCGGAAATTTTATCTGTTGTCTTTTCTGTGACGAGCTTAGTGAAGTCTTCTTTGCTAAGTGAAACACCAGCTACCTTTCCTACAAAAAAGCGGCAGCCTTCTTCGCCTTTTTTGTATTCTTCGCATCTATAGCCCAAATGTCCCTTTATTATCTGTTTACCGCAGATAGGACATTTTAAGTTTTCCATAACTTCGTCTTCATTCTCAAAGACAAATTTTATTCCGCTTACCTTACCATCTTCACCCTTACTCAGAGCGAGTTTAGCGTCAAAAGGCTTTCCGTTTTTTGATTTAAAGCCACTAATCTGCTGAGTAATTCCATTTTGTAATAGTTCTTTTACCTGTGCGTCCTTTAATTTCAGTCCGGCTATTGCCCCTATATTGAACGAGCAGCTGTTCTCAGGGTCATCTTTCTTGTAATTCTTACAACCATAACCAAAGGATGTCTTAACAATCTCTCCGCCGCAAAGAGGACATACAGCTCCTTTTAAGACCGGAGCCTCAACATTTTCAAAATCAAATGTAATCTCGCTCTTTCCGTCTTCACCTTTCTTAACAACCAGACAGGCATCAAACTTCTTGTTTGTCTTACCTTTGAAGCCCCTTATGGTCCCGGTATGACCATTTTTTAGAAGTTCAATCACATCCTTTTCGGAAAGCTGTTTCTGACATATTTTACCTACAAAAAACTTACAGGACTGCGGATCATCAGCTTTAAAATTCTCGCAGCCAAAACCTTTAGTTTTTCTTATTATTCGGCCTCCGCAATCAGGACAAACAACATCAGGTAAGTAATCCGGCTCAACACCGTCAAAATCAAAGGTAATCTCTTTTTTGCCATCTTCCGTATCCTTCATGACCAATTTGGCACTGAAAGGAGTGTTTGATTTAGACTTAAAGCCTTTTATAACCTCTGTTTCCTCACCACTAATTAGTGTCTTTACCTGCTCCTCGGTAATCTTTTTCCCTGCTATTTCACCAATGTAAAAATAACAGCCCCCCTCTTCTTTACTGCGATTCTCACAGGAAAATCCATTTGCAGTTTTTATTATCCTTCCACCGCAGGCAGGACAATTTACATTCTCCAAATATTCTGTCGGAACATCATCAAAATTAAAACTTATGGAATATTTGCCGTTTTCATCCTTACCTAGTAAAAGACTGGCACTAAAATTCTTTTTATTCTTACCGGAAAAGCCCTCAATCACGCCAGTTTTGCCGTCAGTAATAAGTTGTTTTACGGTTTCCTCATCCAGATCCTTACCGGCAATTCTGCCAATACAAAATGAACATTTTACCTGTTCATTAAAATAATTACTGCAGCCATATCCAAAGGATGTTGTAGTGATATCTCCGCCGCATACAGGACATTTGACGCCAATAGGTTTTCGCGCAGCAATTCCCTTGGATTCTTTTCCGGTAAACTGATTGATATGAGCAACAATATCGGTCGTAAGATCTTTTTCAATAAGCTTGGAGGTTTCACGCCTGATATAGTCTTCCAGCTTACCCCTATAGTCTTTGCAGTTTACAGAACCATTGTAAATGCCCTCTAAGCCTTTTTCCCAGCTGGCCGTCATCTCAGGATTCAAAAGAGTAGGTACAGAAAGATTTACAACCTCATAAATCATCTCGCCAAGATTTTCCGGCGTAATAATCTGATTTTTGCTCTGATTCAGATACTTATTGTCGATCAGCTTCTGGATAATAGCCGCTCTGGTCGCAGCAGTACCAATACCCTTTTTCTTAATCTGTTCCCTTAGTTCTTCATCCTCGATCAAATTGCCGGCGTTCTCCATTGCTATAACCAGATCGCCTGAAGTGTACCTCTTAGGAGGAGCCGTAGCCCCCTCTTTAAGCATATAACCGTTGACAGTTATAGCATCACCTTTGTTTGCGTTCTCAACAAACTTAAGAAATTCCTCCTTGGATACGCCAACATCTTCTTCATCCTCAGAACCGTTTCCACCATTTTCAGCCTTTTTATCCTCAGCGTTCTTCTCGTTTGGAATACCAGCAACCGTAAGATATCCCGGCGCAGTCAAAACCTTAGAGGAAGCAAAAAATTTCTCATCTCCAACTGCAATCTGCAATTTTGCAGTCTTATACTCTGCAGAAGGATAAAAAATCGAAATAAATCTTCTGCAAATAAGAAGATATACATTTTTTGCCAAAGGCGATAAAGAATTAAGTGCTCCGGTCTGTCCTGTAGGAATGATGGCATAGTGGTCAGTTACCTTGGAATCGTCTGTATATGGAGATTTCTCAATTCCTTTGTATCTTCCATTTTGCAAAACATAGTCTACGTGCTGCGATACTTCATTTACTCCAGAAAGCCCCTTAACATTTTTATATATTTCTTTAGCCACGGCCGTAGTAAGAACTCTTGCATCTGTTCTGGGATAGGTAGTAAGTTTCTTTTCGTATAATTCCTGAGCTATTTCAAGTGTCTGAGAAGGACTTATCTTAAAACGCTTTGTACAGTCCGCCTGAAGCTCAGTAAGGTTATAAAGAAGTGGTGCTCTCTTCTTACTGTTTCCAGTTTCAATACTATCAATTACAGCCTCTTTACCACGAAGGGAGTCTATTAGCTTTAGGGCATCTTCCTCTTTCTTAAAACCATTTTCTTTGTATAAAAGTGGGGATTCAAAAAAGGCTGAGCCTGCCACAGCCTTCCACTCTGCCTGAATATTGGCATCAGAAAAAGAACCTACAATTCTGAAAAACGGTGTCTTTTCAAAGTTCCTGATTTCTCTTTCTCTTCTGACAACCATCCCCAAAACGCAGGTCATAACTCGACCAATAGCTATGGCTGTGTAGGACTTTGTGGCAGCAGCATCATTTATGAGCTTCCCGTACTTTACAGAAAGAGCTCTGGAAAAATTGATTCCAAGGCTATAATCCTCTATAGCTCTCATGATTCCCGACTCGCCTAAAAGCGCATAATCAGACATAGGCTTCGCCTGCTCAATTCCACGTTTTACCTCTTCATCGGTCATGGAATCTATCCAGACTCTAAGCTCTGTCATGCCATCACGGACACCACCATAGTTTCGGATATTCTCCTCTATAGTCTGTCCCTCTTTTCCCGAGTCACCTGCCCAATACACAGTATCAATATCTTCTCTGTGAAGAAGATTATTGATTAGCTTATACTGGTCTGCACTATTTTTAATTACTCCATACTTATAAGTGGCTGGAAGAAACGGTAAATCTTCCAGCCTCCATTTTTTGTACTTAGGATCGTACTCTTCCGGATACACCATTTCGACCAAATGACCAAAGCACCATGATATTACGTACTGATCATTTTCAATGTATCCATTCTTATTACCGGAAACATTCAGAACTCTTGCAAAATCTCTTGCTACTGAAGGTTTCTCTGTTATTATCAATTTTTTAGCCATTCGTTAATTCTTCTATCCCAATCAACTTAAGGCTCTGTGGTGATTTGTACGCTGCATCTATCAGCCATGGATCAAAGCCTACTGTTGAAAAGAGATAGATAACATCTCCCTCAAGTCTTGCTTTTCTAGCGTCAGAATGCAATTTAACGTAATCCGCATGCGTTGCCCGTTTTCCCCAGAAACACATGCCAAGAGCAGTATCTCCTGTGTCGCTTTGGGCAATAAAATCTATATTGCCCTCTTTGCCAATCCATTCTCCCTCTTCGCTTATCTCAAATGGGAACCGACCCCGCTCTTCTTCCTTGAAGATATATTCCCTGCAGATCTGCTTAAAGTATTCATTGACATATTCTTGCATTCCCGCAGATATAAATATATCATAAAATTTGTCTGTCGACATCACCATAAGAGCACTCTCATTTGGGTAAATAAATCTAAAGTAGAAATTTACCATAGGATCGGCTATCTTATAGACGCCCTTCATAACATTCTCTCTGCCGGCATTTCCAAAGGAATATGCCTTGTAGACAAAGTCATGATGAATAAGGGTTTTTAAATATACTGAAATCTTTGCTCTGGAAAATCCTGTAACATGATAAAGGTCGTTTAACTTATTTACTCCCCTTGCCATCTCAGCCAAAAGAGTATGATAAACTGCCGTTTCTCTCAAATTCTGCTCAGTAAGCCTGATAGCCTCTCCATGCAGAAAAGATTTCTCAGAGATTATATTTTTGCAAATATTCTCCTTAAAGGATAATGATTCATCAAAATGCTTCCAAAGCTTAGTCTGGCCACCAAGTACCGAATAGCTCATTACAGCATCCTTGTAAGACATATTGGGGTAATTAGATCTTAATTCTGAAAACGGAAGTGGCTTCATTTTCCTGAAATCAGCAATAGCTCCTGCAACATTACCAAGACTTGCAACCATTCCGTTTTCTACCCAGTTAATATCATTACTAAGAAGAATGACGAGTATCTGTCTTCCTTTGCCATGTTTCTCCACAAAGTCGCACAGCTTTTTCATAAACTCATCAGTGATTCTGACAATATCCTCAAAATGTCTGATTACCAATATCAGCGGACTGTTGCCTGCCACTGCAAGGCAAGCTTCAAATATCTCGCTGTAATCAGGATATTCACTGATCTTCACTCCCATTGCAGAAAGCTCTTTTCCCCACAAGTATTCCTGTTCCTTGACGGATGCGGATCTTGCCGAATAAGCTATACACTTTCTGTTAGCAACAAATTTTTCAAAAATTTGTTTATGCTCAATATTCCTATGGCCATAAATCACAAGAATATTAGATAAACCACTTTCGTAATATCTGTTTAAAAAATCAAGATCTTTTTGTCTTAAATCTTCCATTTGTTGTCATCCACCGTTAGCTATGATTAAAGCAATATCATAGCTAACGGTAAGTATACCTAACTATAATATTACTTCTTGTTGATGTATCCGCTGGCCTTCAAAAGCTCAGCACACTCAACAGCACCACCAGCTGCTCCACGGAGAGTATTGTGTGACAAGCCAACAAACTTCCAGTCATAAATCGAATCCTCACGAAGTCTGCCGATGCTAACACCCATGCCACCTTCATAATTCACATCAAGAGTAATCTGTGGTCTGTTATCCTCCTGCATATACTGGATGAACTGCTTGGGAGCACTTGGAAGGCCAAGCTGCTGTGGAAGACCTGAGAACTTCTCAAGTTTCTCAATCAGTTCTTCCTTAGAAGAAGGGTTCTTCTTAAATTTTACAAAAGCTGCTGCTGTATGTCCATACAAAACAGGAATTCTTATGCACTGACATGTGATTTTAACGTCATCTGCAGGAACAATCACACCATCCTGAACCTTACCCCAGATTCTAAGCGGCTCCTTTTCAGACTTTTCTTCTTCTCCTGAAATAAAAGGAATTACGTTTCCAACCATTTCAGGCCACTCTTCAAAATTCTTTCCGGCACCTGAAATAGCCTGATAAGTTGTAGCAACTACCTCATAAGGCTCATACTCTTTCCAGGCTGTAAGAGCTGGTGTGTAGCTCTGAATTGAACAGTTAGGTTTAACTGCAATAAATCCGTTTGTTGTTCCAAGTCTCTTTTTCTGATACTGGATTACATCCATATGCTCAGGGTTGATCTCAGGAATGATCATAGGAACATCAGGAGTCCATCTGTGGGCGGAATTATTTGATACAACAGGAGTTTCTGTCTTAGCATATTCTTCTTCAATATGCTTGATCTCATCCTTAGACATATTTACAGCAGACAGAACAAAGTCAACATCCTCTGAAACGCCCTTAACATCAGTAACATCCTTAACAACGATGTTCTTAACGGAGTCAGGGATAGCTCCATCCATCTTCCATCTGTTTCCTACAGCCTCTTCATAGGTCTGGCCAGCACTTCTTGGGCTTGCTGCAATTGTCTTTACCTCGAACCATGGATGATTGTTGAGAATAGAAATAAATCTCTGTCCAACCATTCCTGTTCCACCTAAAACTGCTACCTGTAACTTGTCACTCATAATATGTACTCCTCCTAAATTATTTAGATTCATAATTATATGTAAAAAAATACTTTTCTTTAATTAATCTTACGCATCATTTCAAAGCAAATGTTTCCAAAAAGTTTGCATTTATTGCAATCACTTTTTTCATTGCATCAGGGCTAGGTGCCCCAACTGTAAGTCTCTTATTCACGCAGGTCTCAAGGCTGATAGCATCATATATATCCTTATCGAACATCTCTGAAAAAGACTTAAGTTCCTCCAATGAAAGATCATCTATAGCACAGTTCCTATCTATGCAGAAAAGAACCAGTCTTCCAATTACAGAATGAGCATCTCTGAAAGGCATTCCTTTATTCACAAGGTAATCCGCAGCATCTGTTGCGTTGGTAAAACCGAGCATTGCACTCTTTTTCATGTTGTCCTCATTAAACTTCAAGGTTGCAAGCATATCAGTAAAAAGAGTAAGACAATTAGATGTATTATCTATGGAATCGAAAAAGGCTTCTTTATCCTCCTGCATATCCTTATTGTATGCAAGCGGAATACCCTTCATTGTAGTCAGAAGCGACATGAGATTTCCATATACCCGCCCGGTCTTTCCTCTTACAAGCTCAGCTATATCAGGATTCTTTTTCTGAGGCATTATACTGCTTCCGGTAGAATAAGCATCATCTATAGTCACAAATCTGTACTCATTGGAATTCCAGATAATGATTTCTTCAGAAAACCTGGAAAGGTGCATCATAACTGTCGACAGCGCCGACATAAACTCTATAAGATAATCTCTGTCAGACACCGAATCCATACTATTCAAAGTCGGCCCATAAAACTCCAAAAGCGAAGCTGTATAATCCCTATCCATAGGATATGTGGTTCCCGCAAGAGCTCCTGCTCCGAGGGGACAATAATTCATTCTGTTATAGATATCCTTCATTCTAAGAAGGTCACGCTTAAACATCTCAAAATAAGCACCAAGATGATGAGAAAGAGTTACCGGCTGTGCTTTCTGAAGATGAGTAAAACCAGGCATATACGTCTGAGTATGCTGTCTCATCATGTCATCCAATGTCTTTAGCATTTTAAATAGTAGCTCTGACATATGCTCAACTTCAGACCTGGCATATAGTCGCATATCAAGTGCAACCTGATCATTACGACTTCTTCCTGTATGTACCTTCTTGCCCGCGTCTCCAATACGTTTTATAAGATTCGCTTCCAAAAAGCTATGAATATCCTCATATTCAGATGTTATTTCAAGCTTACCCTCATGCACATCTGACAAAATAGAATCAAGCCCATCGCAGATCTGTTCTTTTTCCTCTTTGGTTATAATTCCCTGCCTGGCAAGCATAGTAGCGTGTGCCTTACTTCCAAGAACATCAACCTCCAGAAATCTTTTATCAAAAGATATGGATGCGTTAAAGTTCCACGCAAGTTCATTGATACTACCAGTAAATCGTCCACCCCAAAGCTGCGCCATAATAGTAATCTCCTGCTATTTTTTAGAAATAAAAAGAATTAAAAATATAATATACACTTTCATAAGTTAAAGTCTTAAAAAGTCATAAACAAAACTTAACATATATCCTAGCGCTTAACAATACAGAATTGTGCACAAATCTTTTGGCTTCAAAGGCGATTAATTGTTAAAAAAGACAAATGTCCGTCACACAAAGACATTATAATATCTGTTATAAGTATATGCATGACAGCTATCTTCCTTAAGCAAATGTGCCATATAGCATATAAAAAAGCAGTATTGACTTTGTAAATAAACAAAAATCAATACTGCCTTGCTATCGATTGTATGTCAGTCACATACCCAGCACCAGGTTTTATTTTGCACAAGGCACTGTGAGTCTTTAAGAATAATTGTATCTCCCTGATTAGGAAGAATAATCCTACCGGCATTCTTAGAAAGAAGCTGCTCCGGTCTAAAGCTATGAAGCGGAATAAGCGTTTTAGGAGCGATTTCATCAACCTGTTTTCTCAGATAATAAGGCTCTGCATGACCACCCAGACCGCATCTTACCACATTGATTCCGGCAACTTCCAAAAGCTTATAAAATTTCTCATAGGATGGGTCATAATCTCCAAGAGGCGCTCCATCCATATGAAGATAAATTGATATTGCATCAGATAATTCGAATAATTCAAAGCTATCCTTATAATCCTGCTGCAAAACATAGGCTGAAGGGTTGTCAAGAATATCTTTTCTAGTTACTATCGGATAATTACTGATACGAGGCGCATCAACACTTCCGCCCTCCGGGAGATACACGTACACTTTATCCTCTCCATAAAAAGCAGCCAGATAATCAGCCTGCTGAGGTGAAAGCACCAGTTTTCTTCCGGATTCACCTATTACTTTAACGAAATTATGGATTCGTTCTACATTTCGATTATAGTTGTTTATAACTATAAGTCCTTCTTCATTAGAAGCGAAATCTTTCATCTTATCAAGCAAGGTAAGCTCTGTATTCTCACGAACCGGGCCCATTAATGACAATACATCAACATCGCCATGGCTAATAGTAACGCCTTCACTGATCATTACGTCCGCCCCTTTGCACTTCTGAGCAAATGCAGCACTGATATCCGGATGATAACCGTGATATCTGTAATCTCCTGTATAGCAGATACTTCCATCGGGAGTATTTATCATAAATCCACAGGCCCCGATAACATCATGATCCACCTGAACACAGGTCACTGTTATGTCTCCAACTGAGAAAGAGGCATCATAATCAACCGGAATAATGTTCTCATGCTCTCTAATCTCAAGTTCACCCATTACTCCAAGTTCATGATATAAAGTTGCAGACTCTCTGCTCATATATACAGGCAGCTTCTGGTCAAGTGCACCAAGACCGCCCATATGATCTATATGCATATGGGATATGATCACAAATACGTCTTTATCAAGCTCGCCATATCCCTTAATTTCAAGTTTATGTGCAATATCAGGTTCATATATACCCTCAATCGCATTTAAAACGCCAAGTTTAACATAATCAAAGGCTTCATTTCCTTTGTGAAGACAAACCTTATTATCAATCCTATCCGCATAAGAAAAGCCAAAATCAAAAAGACAAATTGCTTTGTCAGTCTCAACCCCTACTACTGTTCCACCAATTTCCTTAAGTCCACTATAAAATGTAAGTTTCGTCATAGAAGTACCTCATAAAAAAGAAAACAATGAATAATTTTCATTAGACAAATTGAGTAGGGAAGAAGGACTCCCCTACTCAACATATTAAAATATTAGATTAAATAATTCACGTAACAATTAAATAATTTACGTCATAAATGATATACGCATTGCTCCATGACTTCGTCATTTTCACAATGCTACAAGAATTCGGAAATCGATATGCTCGCCAGGCTCGCATATCTTTTTCCTCATTCTTGTTAGATCCGTAAAGTCATGCAAATCACCATGCAAGCATGGATTTGCATGACCTTCCGTCTCTATATCATTAATACTGTGCGTTTACAGCCTCTACAATTGTATCAAGCCATGTCTGAGCATCAGCAAGGTCGAATACGAGCTGCTCAACAGTTCCAGGAACAGTTGATCTGATGTCGTTTGAAGCATCAAATGTAGGTGAGAAGAAGAAATCCTTAGCCTGCTCATAGCATGCCTTAGCGCAGATGTTCTCTTCCATGTATGACTTGTACTCAGCTGTCTCATAAGCAGATGTTCTGATTGGAAGGTAACCTGTTCCTACAGCCCACTTTGTAACTTCTTCAGTGCTTGTGATGAACTTGAGGTACTCCCAAGCTGCAAGCTGCTTGTTAGAATCCTGTGCGAACATAACAATGTTTGTACCAGCCATGTTAGCTGCCTTCTGTACGTTTCCTGGAAGTGGAGCTACTCCAAGTTCCCAACCCTCAGCCTTGATGTAAGAAACGCCTGCTGAAGAACCAACATAAGAAGCGATCTGCTGGTTGCTGATTACATTTGAGAAGTAGCCATCCTCACCAACAAGACGAGCATAGCCATTGTTGTAAAGGTTTGAAAGGTATGTGAATGTCTCAAGACCCTTATCATCGTTGAAAAGAGCACCTGTAGCATCTACATAATCAGCACCATTCTGGTGAAGAGATGCCTCTACAAGACCTGCAAGGTCATCATAACCGATGAAAGAAATGTTCTTAGCATCATAAACTGTCTTAGCAGCAGCCTCAACATCAGCCCATGTCTCAGGAACAGAAATGCCGAGCTCATCGAACATTGTCTTGTTGTAGAAAAGAACATATGTTGACTTGTTGTAAGGAACAGCGTG
>JAEEGL012524460.1_pt1 | contig 11560 bp, 6 predicted proteins | sample 9134231 | NCBI WGS metagenome assembly JAEEGL01 (sample SAMN16246548, study PRJNA631951) | gut metagenome | biome: gut microbiome; feature: rumen; material: fiber-attached | host: Bos | place: Iran: Karaj | collected 2018-10 | reverse complement strand
TGAAGAAAAAAATAATAATATTAATAATATAAACGAAGAAGAAAAAAATTTAAAAAATGAAAAAGATTTTAAATTTACAAATGAAAATTTTAATGATATTGATTTTATTTATCAAAAATTAAAATTAAAAGATTTTAAAAATAAAAATTTAAAAGAAATATTTAATATGGTATATCAAGAAAAAAATACTATTACTAATATAAACTCAATTTTTAAATTACCAAATCAAATTTCTTTTTATTTTAACTCATTAAATAATATTATATTATCTAATGTTAATTTTATAAATACAAATGTTTATACTGAATTATATATTTCTTTTTCCCCCATAAAATATAATTTTATTTATCTCCCAGAAAATATGTTAGATTTTTCAACAAATCTTCAAAATTTTTCTTGTCCAAATTGTAATAAAAAAGATAAATGTAAATTAATTTGCTTGACTTGTGGATACATATTTTGTAATGATAAAAATTGTTCTAAAAATTTTGAAAATAAATCAATTTCTTATTATTTATTTCATTCTTATGAATGTGGAGGTGGAAATTGTGCATATATAAGTTCACAACTAGGGGATATTTTCTATGTTTCAAATGATTCAGTTATATTTTGTTCCAATTATGGCTATTTAAATAATTTTGGAGAAACTGTGGAAAATAATGAAATTTCATCACAATTTAAAAAACAAGATATTGAAATTGAAAAGGCAAAAAATATTTTTATAAATTATTCATATAGAAAATATTTTAATAAAAAATAAAATAATAAATATATATAATAAAATTTTAAATTAAAAAATATAATAATATTTATTTATTTACATCTTCATAATTTATTTTTTTAATAATATTTTTTTCATTTTTTTTTTCTATTTGTGTTTTTAAATCTTCTTCCATTATTTTTGAAAATTTTTTAATTCTTGCAGTGATTGTTAAATCATTTTTTTTTGAAATTTCAATTAAATTTTTATTTTGCTTTTCATCAATATTCTCATTAATTTTTTTATCCAATAATTCATTTTTATTTTCAAAATTTTTATTTTTATCAATATTTTCTTTATTAGAAGAAATATTTAATTTTTTCTTATCTTTTAATGATATATTATTTTTTTCATTTAATTTTAAATTAATTTTATAATTAAAATCGATAGAGTTATTATTATTTTTGAGTTTGAAAAATTGAGAAAGATTTTTAGTTCTATTATACATTTCTTGATTTTTTTTTATTTGATTTTTTATTTTTTCTCTTTCGATTTTTATGTTTTCTAATTCAATTTGTTCACTAGTCATATATTTTTTCTTTTTACCTAAAAATAAAAAATTTTTTTTTAAATTTTCAAATTTTACATTATTATTATATATTTTTTTAACACTTTGTGTTCTAGAATTCTTTCTTGAATTTATATTTGAATTATTATATGAATTGCATTTATTTTTATTGTCTGAAGAAATATTTTTTCTATATATAAAATATTGAGATTTATAAAAATTTTTTTCATTTATATCATCAAATTTAAATGAATTATTATTATCTAAACATAATTTATTTGGGTTATTATCTTTTAAAGATATAATTTGTTCAGAAGGTTCAGAATTATCATTATTCATATTTATTTAAATTTATGAATAAATAATTATTTAAAATATTTATATTTTTTTATTTATGAATAATAATTAATTTTTTATATTTTATATTATCTTATTTAAATTATCTTTTTACAGATTTTCTTTTTTTTTATTTATGATATTTATTTTATTGTTTATTATATTACATTTATCAATCAAAAAATTTTTTATTTCTTGTCTATTGATTTTATTATTTAATTCTTTAAAAGAAAAATTTAATTTTTTTTTCTCATTGATATTATTTTTATTTATTTTAATAATATTTAATTTTTTTATATAATTATTAATTTTTAATTCTTTTTCATTTTTATAAACATAATTTTTATTATAATTTAAATTTTCTATTTTGTCTTTATTTATTTTATAAAAATTAATATTTTTGTTATTATTTAAAATATGAAGCAATTTTTCTTTTAATATTTTTAAAAACAAATATAATATAGTATTTTTTAAAAATCTTATATTTTTTTTTATATTAATAGGATATTTTATTATTTTTAATTCATTTTTATTATTATTTTTATGATATTTTGTTTGAGCATATAAATATCTTTTTTTTTTTGAAAAAGTTTGATTTAAAATTTTAATTTTATTTGTTTTATATTTTTCAAATTCTTCTTTTTGCCTATCCAAATAAATATTATTATAATTATAATTAGAAAATTCAGAAAATTTATTTAATTCAGTAATTTCATCTTTTTTAGTGCTTAATGAATTAATAATTCTATAAAATAAATTTGTTTTAAAATCTTCTTCAAAATTATTGTTATAATTTAAAACAGAATTATTTGAAAATCCAAATAAATTATTCAAAGAATTTGAATAATTTTTAAGATTATTTATTCCATTTTTATTTATTTCAATAATTTTATCTATAATATTATTTTCTGATTTTATATTATTAATAAATTCTATATAAAACTTTATAAAAACTTTTGAAAATTGTTCATTATTTAATAAAATATATAAATTTTTTAATTTTCTTGAATTAATTGATTTTTCTTCTATTTTTATTTCATTTGAATAATCTATATTAAATAATAAATTGTTATATTTTAAATTAATTTTTAATTTATCTTTAAATTCTTTTTCATCTTTTTCTGTTAAATCTAAAATTTTATTTCTTTTTTCTAAATAATTTTCCTTTGTTTTACATAAAGAAATAAATAAAGAATAATAATATAAAATATCATTTCTTTCATTAAATGAAATTATTATATCTTTTAAATAATTATAAAAAAATATATATATTGTTTTTAATAAATAGCAATTTATATTTTTATTTATAATATTTTTTGAATCAAAATCAATTAAATAATAAATTTTTTCAAAATTATCAAATTTTTCTAATATGAGTGACAATATAAATTTTAAACAATTAAATTCATTAAATATTTCATTAATAATCTTATTTTTATTATTTTTTTTCTGATTTAAATTTAATATAACATCATAATTTAAATATCTATTTTTTAATATTTTATATTGATTATATAAACAATTTTCAAAAATACTTTCTTTTATTTTAAGTATATGTAAATCATAAAACATTAAAATTGATAAATAATCCATTTCTTTATCTTGTTCATTTAAAATATATATTTCAATTTGTTTATAAATATAAATTAATTGTTCTAAGATAGATTGTAATTCATTTTTTTGAATAATATTATAATATTTTAAATAACCTTTTATCACTAATATATAACAAGTTAATATATCTCGATTAATTAATGGATTAATCATTTTTATACTTTTAATAATTAAATTAATATATTTTTCAATTAGACTTATACTATTTGTTTTTATACTTAATAATAAAATAGTTATTAAAATGACAAAAATATACTTTTCATAATTATAAATATTATTATCTTTATGTTTATATAAAATACCTTTTGATAACAAAAATTCACAAAATTCAAAACTTTCTATAAATTTATCATCTGTTTCTTTTATATATTTTATAATTAATTGATATAAATAACTATTTATTTCATGAGAATTTATATTAATAATTTTTATTTCATATGTTTTTAAAAATTCAAATATTATATAAGGTATATCTGTAATAGAAATATTTTGTGAAAAATTTGTGTATTTAAAATTTAAATTCTCTAAAATTTTTATTAAAAATATTTGAATTTGTAAAACAAAAAAATTTACATTAAAATTCACTTCTACATCTATATTATTTTTATTATAATAATTTCTTATTTCTTCAAATAAATCTTCATAAAAATATGAATCAAAATAAATATTCCATTTTTGTATAATTCCACTTTTATTTTCTAAATTTTCAAAATTGTTAATATATAAATTTTCAATATTTTCATAATTATTACATATGTAATTATAATTTATATCATTTAATGAACAAAGTTCTTTCTCTGTATATATATTATTTAAAAAATTAAATTTTTTATTTTTTGTTTCTTTTCCAAAATTTAATAAATTTTTTAATTTATTTATAATTAAAGAATTTAATTGATATTCTTCTTTTCCAATTTTAACATTTTCTTCTTTTAAAAACTTCCAATTATTTATTATAACTTTAAGTAAAATATTAATATCATCTAATAAATTTTTTGATTTTAACTCCGATATTATTTTTTTAGCTAATACAAAGTATAAAACATTTATATTTAAAGCTTGATTATTTCTAAATTCAATTAAAGAATAAAAAAATAAATATACCCTTAATTTAGAAAATAAGCAACAATTAGTCATATTATTATAACATTTTAAAGCATTATTATTTATAAAATGAGGATTAAATATAAAAAATATTATTTTATTTTTAATTGCTTCTTGATCAAATTGCTCATTTTTATTAAATTTAAGTTGTAATGATTCTAATAAATATTTTTCACATATTATTAAAAAAATATAACTTAACCAAATTTCTCTTAAAAATAATAAAAAGAAAAAAAAATCGTTTGCAATTATTATTAAAAGATTTAATATTGAAAAATCATTATAATGATATTCATTTAAACTTTTTAAAATTTTTATAAAATCAACAAATAATTTTATTGCATCTGCAATATGTTCATCTTGAGCTATTAATGAAGTATTCATATCATTTTCTTCTTGAATTAATACATTAGTTAAATCTGTTTCTTTATTTATATTTATTTTAATTAAATTTTTATTATTACTAATTGAATATATTGTATCATAATAAGAAAACATAAAATTATTTATTTTTTCATAAATAATTGAATATTCTTCTTCATCAATAAAAAAATTGTTTTGAATATTATGTAAATTATATAAAAAATTATTAAAAGAATTTAATTTATTGTTAATATCTATTATATTGTTATTAAATTTTTCAAAATCAAAAGTTATTAATGTAATTATATTTTTATTATATAATAATAAATCTAATTGATTTTTATTAACATAATTATAATCAATATATAATTTTGATGAAGTAAATAAATAGTTAAAACCATAAATATAATCATCTGTTAGCGTAAATAAATTATATGTGTTACTTTTATTTATTTTTATTATATTTAAAGTAATAATGTCAAATAAAATAAATGTATTATTTGAAAAAAAAATTAATAAAAAAATATCATTTAAACTTAACCATATTATATTTTCAATTAGATATTTTTCTAGAATATTATTATAATATAAAGATTTCAAATTAATTTTTATAAATTTATATGTTTCTGTATAAAATAGTATTAAAATACTGTTAAAAACTAAAATTGCAATACATTTTCCTGAATAATTAGATTTTATTAAAATATTTTTATTAATATTATCATTATATTCAAAATTTTGCAAAATATATGAATATGAATATCTAGTTTTAAAATATTTTTTAAATTCAAAAGTATTATTTATTGAATCTAATAAAAAATTATTTTTATTTTCTTTTTCTAATAAAAAATAATATTCAATTAAAAATATTTTATTAATTGAAATATTATTAAATTTAACTAAAAAAATATAATAAATTTTTATAAAAGAACCTAAATAATAATTATTTCCAGATATAATTTCAAAACCTTCATAAAATATTTTTCCATTTTGAGGTAAAATATTTTTTTTTTCATTTTCTAAAGAAATTTTTATTACATTATTTTCAATATAGTAAAAATTTAAATTTATTTGTGTTTGTTTTATTTTAAATATAAAATAAATATTTGTATCATTTATTAATATTAAATATGATGCATTATCATTTATATATAGATTATTATTTGGAAAATTTTGAAATTTAAAATTAATAAAAAAATATAAATTTATAAAATCAAATGTATAAATATTTAAATTATTATCAATAATTATTAAAATATTTTTATTTTTAGATGAAAAAATATATTCAATCTTAATTTTTTTAGGTATTTGTTTATTTTTTTTTAAAATTTTTTCTTTAATTAAAAATTCGTATAATTTATTATTATATAAAATTATTATTTTATTTAATTTATTTATATAAATACATTGAATTTTTTTATTTTTATTAATTTTAATAAAAAATTTTATTGACATTTCGATGTTGTATTCATTTTTTATTTTTTTTTCATTAATACTTTTTAATTCTTCAACCATATATTTTATAAAATTAATTAAAAATTAATTATTCTTAATATATTAAAAATATGAAAGGAATAAAAATAAAAATTTTTATCTTTTTATTTTGTTTTTATTATTCTAAAGAATTTATATACAATGATTATAAATTAGATAAAATTTTTTATAATAATTTTAAAAATAATTCCTTATTTCAATCTTTTTTATCTAAATCAAAAAAGAATGGTTCGGATTTAGAAATTGATAATCTTAAAAAATTGCTTGTAAATTTTATTGATTTTATAATATATACATCAGCAAACGACCCAGATATACATTTATCTGATAATTGTAAAACAACTTATTTAAACGCATTTGATTATATTAAAAATGAGTCGGCTTATTTTCAAATTTTATATGATAAATCATCTAAAAGCAAAAATGATTTAGGTTCTTATCAAGATTGTTTAAATTATATTGATGAAGATTCTGATTCAGATGAAATTATAAAAAAAGATGATTTAACATATTTAATTATTCATATAAAGGAAAATAATGTAAAAGAATTTGGGGCTCCAGAAAATGAAGAAGGTGAATATTTAATAGGATTATGTGTTCCTAATGCATGTAAAGAAAATGAATATGAGCAAATCTTCGAAAAAGTAAATGCAAAAATTACTATTTTTAATAAAGCAGATTATACAAAAGTATATGATCTATATAATGAGCCAAAAATAGGAATAAAATTATTATCTACATTACCAATTATATTCATTTTATTTTTTTGTATGTTTAGTTGTTTCAAACAATTACCATATTTTTTTTTTAAAAGATTAGTTAATTCAAAAGATATAGATTGTACATATAAATTAGAACAATGTTTTGATTTAACTGAAAACATTGATGAATTAATATTTAATTCTAATTCAAATGAAAAAAATACTATAACTAATGAATCAGGTTTAATAGCATTAAATGGTATAAAAGGTGTAACAATGATTTTGGTTATAATAACATCAACTTTTTATCAAATTTATTGTTTGCCAGCAAAAATTTATAATACACAAAAATTTAAATTATTAATAATGAAATATAGTTTTGCGTTGGTTTATTATGGAGGAAGATTTGGAATTAGATTATTGTTTTCTATTTCTGGTTATATTTTATCTTTTAAATTTATAAATTATTTAGATTCAAAAATTGAATTAAAAGATGAAGAAATGAGAATTTCAAATAAAAATATTGATGGTTTAATAAAAGATAGTGATAAAAAATTTGATGATAATGATGATGATGATGATAATTATATTGACCCTATAGAATTAGAAATTAAAAAAAATGAAAGTTTTAATTTAGAAAAAAAAAAAGATAATAATGATATAAATAATAAAAAAGATAAAGATAATTCAGATAATAAAAGTAAAAAAATTGTAGATGAAAAACAACTTGAAAAATATTCTTATAGAATTAGTGACTTTACTTTATATACAAAATATAATTTAAAATTAGATAATATTATTGTTATAAAATTTATGTTGAGATATGCTTATAGATATATATTTTTTATTTTAGTAATTTTTTTCTTTAAATTTTCAATGATAAACCCTTTATATCTTATATATGAAAAAAGTCCAATATGGTTATATTGTAAAGAAGAAATTGAAGATAAATTTGATTATTTAAAATTCATTTCTACAATGCTTTTATTTACTTCTTTTTCAAATAAAACATTTTTATATTTGAATCCTTTTAATATTGTAACTAACGAAATATTTTTTTTTATTTTTGGAACAATTTTTATATTTTTTAGCTATAAGCATAATTTAAGAATGGATTTATATATCTTTTTAATTATTTTAATCATAGAAATATTAAAATTATTTATTTTTCTTATATTTTATAAAGAAGAAACTGGAATTTTTCCTTTAATGTTTTATCAAGATATTAAAAAAAGATTTGTTTTATTTAATCCAATATATAATTTACCTTGTTTTTTAATTGGAATTTTATTTGGAATGGTTAATTATTGTATTCAAAATAGTTTAAAAGCAAAAGAAACTGAAAAAACCTTTTTAATAATTCCAAAATTTATATCTAAGTTTTTGAATAAAAAAAATAAATGTTTTCAAATATTTATAATCTTTATATCAATGGTTATATCAATTGTAATTATTTTGGATTTTTCAATATCAATAAATAGATATTCAAAAGAAGATTTAAGAAAATTTTTTATAAATAAATTATTAAATATTATATTTTTATATGATATAGATATAGCATTATTTTTTATGTTTATTGGATTCCAAGCAACTTTTGTTTATGGAGATAATCCTATTATTAATTTTTTTAGACATGAATATTGGGGAATTGTTTCTAGACCTTATTTTACATTTATTGTAATAATGGATGTTATTTCTTGCTATATTTTTTATCAATCTGAGAATAGAATAAAATTAGAATTATTTAATATTATATTTTTTGGTTTAGAAATATGTTTAGTTGTTTTATTTTTCCAAATGGTTTTTTATATATTTTTTGAGATTCCATTCAAAAAATTAAATAAAATTCTTGTTGAAGGAAATATAAGAAAAAAAAATAATTGAAATATTATTAATATTTTTAAAAGTTTTAAAAAATTATTTAAATATTAAAATAATATATTATTAATTATGATTAATTAACAAATTTAATAAAATTTTATTAAAAATTATATTAATAAATTAATGAAAAATTAAAAAATTTATTTAATATAATTTTTTTTAATTTGAAATATTAATTTAAATATGGGAGTTATGTCATATGAATTATTAAATTATTTTTATTTCATTTTTTTAAGTGGAACAATTATTTTACTTTTATTTAATATATTAGCATTTACAAATGCTAAAGGTTTAAAAATGCATAATAATACTAATATAAATAAATTTTTATTATTAATAAATTTATTAATATATTCATTTATTTGTTATTTTTTTCATTCAAAAATTAAAAATAATATCGAAGAAAATAATAGAAATAAAAATAAGAATAAAAAAACTTTATTAGAAATGCCATCAATAAGACAAGTTTAAATAAATTTTTTAATTAATTTTTTAATTTATATATATTTAATTTAAAATTATAAACAATTTAGACATATATAATTTTCTTCTTCATTATCATTATCATCATCATTTATTATAATTTTATTATTTGGATTATATCCAATACATTCCCAATGATAATTTCTTTTACATTTAATACAATTAATAAATCTATCTATACAATTCATTTGACAAATATCACAAATTAAAAAATTTTTTTTTTCGATACAATTATTATCTATAATTTTTTTATTATTTTTATAATTTAAATATTCATGAAATTGATATTTATTTTTATGTTTATAACATAATAATTCATAACTTGTTTTATTAACATTACATCCTGCTGCAAAAGCACATAAATAATGAAAAGTATTTTTACATTTTCCTTCAGTTATTAATAAACATCCAAGTCCTGCACCTCTAATATTACAATAGCTACATTTTTCTTTATTTGCTCTATAAATTTCAGTTTCTACATTTTTTAATTTTCCTTCATTATTAATATAAACATTTGGTAACCATAAAATACATAAAAAATGACCATAATATTTTTTATTTGAATATTTAAATGGTCCATATATTTTTCCTAATCTTTGAATATAGTGATTATCCATTGATGATGTATGACAAATTGAGCAAATTATTTTATTATTATTATTATTTATTGGTTTTAAGTTTATTTTATTCATTTGAAATATATCATCTTCAAAATTTTCTGAAAAATCACAATTTGGTTTTACATTTATAAATAATTGAGTTAATTGATTTAATAAAATGTTCGATGAAATAAAATAAAATAATTGATTTATGTCAATGATATTAATGAATAATTTATTATGATAAATTTTAATATCATATTGATTTGGTGTTAATTGATATTGAAGTTTATTTGAAATTAGTGAAAAAAATCCATTTACTCCATCTAAATTGTTTATTTCATTAAAATTAATAGTTATATCTTTAGAAACATTATTAAAATTAAAGTTTATTACTACATTTCCATCACACATATATTTTATTATTTTTTGTTTTTCCGACTAAAAATTAAAAAATATATTATTTATTTTTATATAAATAATTTATTATTTATCATTTGAATTTTATTATGGATGATAAAAAAAATAATAAAAAAAACAATTTATTAAATAAAAAATTAAATCGGAAAGAAAATGAAGATAATATAGAAACCAATTTTTATAAAGATGAAGAATTTCAAAATTTAGATATAAATGAAGATGAAGAAAATCCTATTATTCAAAATAATCAAAATAATAATAATTTAAATTGGATAAATAAAACACGTACATTAATAATTGCATCAAGAGGAATAAGTCATCAAGAACGTCATTTAATAAATGATTTAGTAAGTTTAATTCCTAATGCAAAAAAAGAATATAAAATTGAAAAAGATATTGCAAGAGAACAATTAATTGAAATTTGTTATAATCATTCATGTAAATATTGTTTATATTTTGAACATAGAAAACGTGAATTAGTTTTATGGTTATTTAAATCTACCGAAGGACCTTTAATAAAATTTAAAATTACTAATATTCATGTATTAAATGAAATAAAATTAATGGGAAATTGTATAAAATATTCAAGACCTTTATTATCTTTTGATAAAAATTTTCAAAAACAACCTTATTTAAAATTAATAATGGAAATGCTTATTCAAGCTTTTAATAGTCCAAAAGGACATCCGAAAACAAGACCTTTTTATGATCATATTTTATCCTTTAGTGTTATTAATAATAATATATTTTTTAGAAATTATCAAATTTTAAATGAAATTAAAGAAAAATATAAAAATGAAGATTCTGAAGATAAAATAAATTTATTAGAAATTGGCCCAAGATTCACAATGGAAATTATTAGAATATTTAATAATGCTTTAGGTGGAAAAACTCTTTATTTGAATAAATATTATATATCTCCTAAAAGAAAATTAAAAAATAAAATAGATAATTATAAAAAAAGAAAATTAAAAAATGATGAATAGAAAATTATAAAATAATATATAAAAATTTTAAATAATTTTTAATATTTATAAATTAAAAATTTAAATAAAATAAAAATAAAAATCTTAAAGAATAAATATTAAAATTGATGAAAACAAAAAAAAAGAATTAATATGAAATTAAAAAAATTTAATTTATAATTTATGCCTTTCAATTTAAACATTTCATCAAAAAATATTTTTAAAATTTTTAAATACAAATTTTTTAATATTTATTTACAAAACAAAAAACAAAATTTAATAGAAATAAAAAATAAATAAATTTTATGTTCATTTTAGTAATATAATTATCT
>JAEEGL011725453.1_pt1 | contig 11560 bp, 8 predicted proteins | sample 9134231 | NCBI WGS metagenome assembly JAEEGL01 (sample SAMN16246548, study PRJNA631951) | gut metagenome | biome: gut microbiome; feature: rumen; material: fiber-attached | host: Bos | place: Iran: Karaj | collected 2018-10 | reverse complement strand
TACAGAAAATGTCGGAAAAAAGATTTCTCCTTTGTTATTTCTCTTACGCATACTCTTATTTCAATTTCTCCTTTTGATTGGAACAAGAAAACTTCCAATTGCCCTTATTAAGGCTCCTACACCATCCGTACTGCCACATCCCCTTCTTCGGCATCAGAAATATGATTAGAGCCAGTGCCAGGACTCTGATGGTCCAAAACCCAACATTCTCACCAATGCCGATCTTCCTGGAAACAGCTTTCAGTAACGGTAAACCAAAACATGATATCAACGCTGTAAAAAGTGCAAGAACAGACAGTTTACCTGCCCCAAAAAGAGTATCCTTCGATTCTTCCATATTATCCCTTTCTATTTATTTACTGATCTAGTTTTTCAGGCTGAGTTGCCGTAAAGCCCTGGATCATTCCGCATCTTTTGCAACAATAGCAAATAACGGGACTTCTCTTGGGCTTTAATTTATTGATTTCTCCATCAGGGTAAAAAACACTCCGTGCATTCCTGCCATTGACCCTTCTATCAACTCTCCACCGCATTTTTCACATTTACTATTCATTGTCTACCTCCTAAATTCCGATTTGCATATTTCACTATCCTGAAAGATATTTTCCGATTTTGCATTTTATCAAAAAAAGATATTTATATAAATTAAATCAAAAAATACTAAAAGAGGTATAGATAAAGACAATTTTAATATGTCTATAAGTTCGCCTTTTGTCCAACTTTCTTTCGGATTATGTGGATAATTTTTATATCAGTGTTTTGATTTTTAGAATAACGGCAATATTTAGAATAACTATGCTCCGACTCATATATCTGACCATTATAATCATATTGAAAAGTCACATCATAACTATAATCATATGTTACTTTACCTGTTTTAGAATCTTCATGTTTATGTTCCTTTTCGTCTACATCTTTTACCTTTGTTAGCGCCCAGCGATTTTAGCCACGCCCGCGCCCGTCGATTTTGACCAAATACAGCTCATATAAAATCGCCAACACATCAGCTGATACTTGTTTTATCTGTTGCGGTTTGAATATGGCGGCGTGATAGCGCCACCATATCGCTAATTATTGCGCCAGCAAAATCGTTATTATCTGCGCCACTCGCGTCGCTGCATGAGTGCCACTCCATATGTAGATATACTATCTGCACGTTCTTAATAGAACGAATAATTATGGAGGTGGCGCATATGCCAAATTACAAAGAAATTGCTCGGCTCAAAGCAGCTGGGCAATCCAACCGAGCAGTTGCCGAAACCCTAGGTCTTTCCAGGAATACGGTCAACGCAGCTGTTTCACGAATGGAGGATTCCGGGCTGCTATTCGAGGATTCCCCCAACTATCGGATGCTCAGGTCAATGAAATCTTCCCTAATGCATCTGGTCGCAAGATCGAAGGCGAATACTATATGCCTGACTTCGAACAACTGAAGAAGGAACTCGCAAAACCCGGAGTCACACTTCAGCTTTTATGGGAATAGTACTCAGATCGTTGCAGACTCTCAGGACTAAAACCATATCAACTGACACAAATTAAGAAGCACTTTAACGATCACCTTAAGAAGACCGGATTCAAGGATATTATTCAGCACAAAGCAGGCGAACAGATCGAGGTGGACTGGGCAGGTGTACGCCCTTACTGGCAAGATCCAGACTCAGGAGATAAGGTGTACGGCTGTCTCTTCACGGCTGTACTCCCTTTTAGCGGATTAGGTTTTGCCTATGCTACACTTGATATGAAGATCCCAAGCTGGATACAATGGCTTTTTTATTTGATCTGAGATTGGTCTTTTTTGATGGCCCCGTGGTGGTCAAAGTCGCCGGGCGCTAACAAATTCGAGATTATCGACTGTGGTTCGGTTAATCAAATCAACCGGAAGATTATCTGGTAAAGGCATATACCAATAATAATGTTTACCAAGTATCAGATAGTCATTCTTATGCCCATAGAAGTAACCCACTACGGAATTAGTTCTCATAGTAGCAACGAATCTTTCGTACAACAGTTTATCTTCATCTACCAGCCATTTCTTGATACAGTATTCATGTGGAGCTGTCTTGGCATAGGTTGAAGCAAACTTCCAATAATGACTCTCAGCATATTTTTCTGCTTCTTCCAATGTAAAAGGCACAGCAGCATTTTCTCTTTCTCGCTCTGCCTCAAAAGCAGCAAGTCTATTTATGGCAGCTTCTTCGGTATCAAACAACAAAGGCTTGAAATCTTCTTGAAGCAAATTGCTATTACGTCCGTCATAGATACCGTATTTGGTAACTCCGTTATCATCAAATGTTGATACAAATATCTTGCTCATAAAATGTAATATTGCAGTATTTTCTATTAAGATTTTTCGATAAACAGATTACAAAGCAATAAGCATTTTTCAACTTTGTCCAAATCGCTTAAATCTTTTGAGTTATACTCTTCGATTACAGACTCAACAAAATCTGTATATTCAACTTGAGAATCAACTGAAAATTCACCATCATCGTTATAATAAACTCTGATATCTCCTTCACAAGTCAGATCAATGGACCCTTCTCTTTCAGGATCATAAGCAAAGCTTAAAATGTTGCCACTACAGTTTTCCCCTAACTGATTTTGTATTTCTATATAATCTGGTATTACATGATAACCATTCATTATAAAACTATTCAATCGATGAACATTTACCGATCCATCTGTGCATTTCTCTTTAGCTAATACACAATATGGATGAGTTAAATATGACACATCATTTAGTGAGTTTGAATACTTAACAATAGTATATCTCCAATCATCTATTGAAATATTCGGAAGATTACTATTTATAATCTCATCAAGTGATGCATCAATAGTATCCGCTTCTGCTTCTTCGAATTGCCTTATAAATGTAGAGATAAATGTGGAATACGATTGCCCACCGTTATACGTAAAAATAGAATACCAATCTTTCTTATATCCGAAAAAGAATCGTTCTCCATAAAAAGTACTGCCGATCTTTATGCCGTAATCTTTTACAGATAAAAGGGCGCGAATTAATTTAAAGTCCTGATAATCAGATAAAACTTCAAGATTATCAACAAGATCCTCATCATCATTATTTTCAATATATGGAATAATATTGAAAATAGAGCTCCTAAAAAGATCTAAATCTTCCAAGTTGTGGATCAGACTTTTAATCTCGGGTCTATTGATGATGATTTCGGCCTTTTTCTTTTCTTGTCCACAGATCTCAGAATTAATTATCTTAAAGTCATGTTCCACCAACGTACTATACGGATCATTTGAACAGCAAAGAACAGCTATGAAATTTTGCATAATAGGAATAGCATGTCTACCATAACGAATGTCTGGAGAAAAAGCACATCTCTTCGTAATAAATGACCTAGTATTCTGCAAGAAGTTTCTAACTAAGCGAACATAATCTCTAAATGCATCATTTTCATAATCTCGATCAAATTCAACGAGACGTTTCATTATGGCGAATAAAATCAATTTGCTTGAAAGAGAAACACTATCTCCACTTACAATCGAACTGAAAATATCAACAGAAGCGTCGAATAGTCTCACTGCTTTGTCGTCTATTTCTGTAGTAAGCAACGATGATAAACAAGATGAAGCTTCAGATTTGTTCTTCCACAAATCCAGATATGAATATAGTTCATATATAGTGGATTCGTCTTGATAGAAATCTATTAATCCTCTTATTTTATTCGGTCTAAAAGGAGAATCACCTTCTCTTGCTTCAGATTTTTCCAAAAACAACATCTCAGTGAGATAACAAAATAAATTCATGAATTGATTATCTATTCTGTTTTTTTCATCTCGGTAATCCCATAAAAGGTCAGTCCAATCTCTGTCTATTCTTTCTTCAAATTGCTCAAAAGGCAGTTCGTTTTCTTTCATGTGTTGAATGAACTTTGCCTTGAAGTTTTCAAAATCAGAAAGGGCCTTTCCTCTAGCATTCATCTTAATATACAAATCATCAGTAAGAGCATAATTCTCCATTGGAAGATAACTAAATGTCAGCAGCCCCTCATCTTCAGACACTAGAGAATCAAACAAATCATCGGCTTCATAGAACTTTTCATGGATAGCATCAAGCATAGTAAGCATATGTGAAATAGTAGGATCATTGTCCCATTTCTTGAAATATCCATTTTCATTCTTAATGTACTTGGATACTGTTTCACCTTTAACTGGACAGTAGTCTATACTTACTAACAATTCGCAGAATTCTCGTGAACTAGTTCGAGTTTGATAAGAAAACTTTTTGAGTATCGTTGCCGCCTCATCCATTCGGTTCTCTTTTTCTGCTAAATACCAGTGCAAAAGAAAAAAAGTTGTTAATCGCTGTTGTCCATCAAGTGGATACAAAGTCTCTCCCTTAACGGTGCCATACACGAAATCAAAATCCAAATTCTCACCATTTACCAATGCATTATATATGCTTTCGAGCAATTCATTTCTTATCGCTGATGCGTTTTCTGAAGTTCTGCCTTGAGCATAATCACGTTGAATTTTAGGGATAACAATATAATAAGAAGAAAGTAATTTCCAAAAAGTGTATCTTGTGGTGATATCACTATTTTCACTCATCGCTCTCAACCTCCTCTTCCGGCAAATATTCAGAGAGTGTTTTCTTAATAGCATTCAAATAGTCTTTTCTGTCAGATTCACTCCAGTAATGAATTTGTCGTGTATCCTTGCTATAGTACTTTAGGAATACATTACGTGTGCATACCGGAATAAAATCTCCATTTCTATCCATATCTATAATCATTCTTCTCTTAACATCAAAAAAGTTGTTGCTAATCGAACTATTGGAGCCAATATCTAATAAAGCCATATTATCGATATTATGAAGATCCACACCGTAATCGTCTTGGATTAATGAAGATATATCAGTAAACAGAGTATTGAAGTCATCACCTGTTATGTTTTCACGATCAACATTTTCGAGAAGGGCTACGACTTGTTTATACTTTTCATCTGTGAATAGTCTAAAACTAGCTAAGTGTTCATCAATCCAAGCTAACCACAATTCTTTCTTATTCCCGATGCCTTCTGCATTTTGTGCATGAATATGCTCTAGACTCCAATTATTCTTATTGTAAGAATCAAAAGGAAATCTAGAGTAAGCGCTACTTTTATTCATTACAGTCAAAACATTAAATAACAATAAGACATCCCGAATATCATCCTGATCACTTGGATATTCATATGATAAGTCATCAAGATCTACATATGAAAAATGTTCTTTAATGAGTTCTTTAATATAATCTATAAATTCGTCTTTTTTATAACGGTGAGTATGATACTCATAAATCAATTGTCTAATAGTGATTTCATTGCTAGAAGAGGTTAAAAAACCAATCAAATGATAGAGCTGCTGGCTCTCATACCATTCCATAATAATCCGATAATAATCCTTGATTTCCTTCCAAATGTCAAAAACGCTCTCACTCTCCATACGTTCTGAGAACAAATAAAAAGTATAATTTTCACCATCTCCAGAAGATTTGTCAGCAATAACATCAAATATATACTCTATCCTGGTATCGAGAGGGGTTTTATAAGACGGATTTATAAAATACCACACCTTATCATTTTGGAGAGTGTTTTCTATGGTATCCCATTCATTTGCAATCTCTAGTTGTCGTAAATATGCAGGATCATTTATGCTATCAAAATTACTCTCCTTAAGAAACAATGCTTTTATGAGTTCTGCATTAGTTAAAGGTATTTTCCCGATATTCAAACGTGTAAATATACTCTCAGCCTTAGTTCCATCATCTACTTCGTACCAAATGACTTTACAATATTTAAGCAAATATGTACTAAATTCATCTTTAAGTGAATACTCTTCATTTGCTTCCTCTGTTTCTTCAAACCAATTCTTAATAGTTAAATATGCATTGCTCATGAAAAAGAAGTCAATGTTCTTGCTCGAGTTTTGTAAGTCGTCGTCACCCTCAACATATTCTTGTATATTCTCAAGAAAATCGCTGCTTCCATCTCTGGTTGCATATTCTATGGTGTATGTTCTTTTGTTTAGATATTTCTGTATGATCATTATCGTGGTTAAACGCTGCTGACCATCGATAACATCGTAACGTCCGTCATCTCTTTTTGTGACTACTATAGGCTGAAGACAATAAAACTCTCCATTTTGAGTATTTGCCTTTTCTTTGAATTCATACACATCATTTAACAGGTCTTCAACTTGTTGAGTATCCCATCTGTAGCCACGTTGATATGTCGGAATATAAAATCTTTCCTTGATCAATTTATTGATTTCTCGAAGTTCAATTTCTGTAGCCATGTTCGTCCTCATATGGTGTCTGCTTTAGCTCGAGTAGTGAAGTGTTTTTGAATAATCGATCTATGCAATCTACATACAAATAATCCCACAATCTATTTTTTAAGGTTAATAGTTTGCTGTATTAAATCTCGTACTGCATTTGTATCTGTATCTGCAAAAAATTTAAGAGCATACTGTTCTGCGGACCACTGGCGATTTGATATGTCATAAATCAAATCATTATTATCCTTTAGTTGTCCGATCTTTGCATTAAACACAACTTCTATCCATTCAGATCTTGGCCAAAGACAAAGAACGTTTCTCTTGCCTTTCTTGAAAGCGACATAAAGCCTACAAATAGTAATATCTATCGAATCATCCACTGAGAGGGCCATGCTTTTTAATGTTTCATACAACCTTCTAGTATCAGACCCACTAGGGTAAAGAGCTTCTAAGGTGTACTCATTATTCTTCTGAGCCTCTTGATTCGAAGAATTGCTCTTGTTACGTACAAGCTTATCAGTACGACCATGCATCTGTGCGATAGCAAATAACATATCATAAGCATCCCACGGGAACATCTCGAAAAATTCTCTATTCGGAGTAATACGAAGACTAGGATTGAGTTTTGTAATCAAATCATGAAGTAACTTATCAGGATCCTTTACTCCACTTATTCTTGGTATTTCATAAGTGCAATATACCTCATACGGAAGTGGCACAGCAGTTCCGGATAGTTCCTTAACTCTTTTGTCAACATCTTCGGCATACCCAATCTTAATCCAGTTTTCTTTATGAAAGCTTTCATTGGTTAAAACGTATATGTAGCCTATTTTCGTCTTTTCCATTGATAACCTCCAGCTTCATAACGCCGTATTAAACAAACACTTCATTATTCAAAATTTCAAGTGCGGATTGTTCACACAAATAAGCTTCGTACCTCTTTCTATTTGCTTCAAGTGCAAGTTCATTAATGTGTTTTTGCTTGCCACAATCCTTAAGAATCGGAATAGGAATCTCTCCCAACTGAGTATCATCAACCTCATCAATAACTGAACCATAGGTGTGCTTAGTTATAAAATAATAACCATAACGAGATTGAAGAAAAATATACAAATATCCTGCTATATCATTGCTTGAAGGTATAATTCTAATAATATGATCGCTAGCAACCCAGTTTTCCCAGTGTCTAGGTGTTAATGCGACCTTACCTATTGTTCCACTTCGCGTAACTAAAATAGTATTCTCTTTAATAATGAGTTGTTCACGATACATTTTGTCATGAGCTGTTAAAGAGAGATATTTCTTATTTGAAGGATCCAATTCATGTATTTGTTTGCCGCCAAAAAGCACTCTTCCATGCCCGGCTTCTACATAGGTTCTTTTGAAACGTGGCGGTAAAACTATGTTGCTGGTTAATGAACTATCTGATAACAGCCGGATAGTCTCAGATTTTTTACTCATACACTCATACAGTTTATCAAAAATAGGAAGATGATATGATCCGTCTAATCTATAATTCAGATCGCTTAATGACACAGAAAAAAATTCTCGATTATCAAGTCGTTGGAGTTCTTCTTCATCCGGCAACTCAAGTTCAGATATTAATTCACTTTCTGCTTGATCGATCAACACATTAGATTCATCGCGAAGCTTATATGATTCAGATATTTTATCATTAATCCTTTTGCGTATTTCAATGGGGGCATCAGGTATTCTCATCTCCTGTAAATGTTCTGGTTCAAGGTGAGTTATAACTGACCCGTATCCATTGGTTTGGAGGACTTTACTGCCAATTTCTGACTTTAGAAATGTATAACAATACCCCAGGTCGTAATCATTATTAAAAGAAACTCTAATAACATCATCAGAAAACACTTTGCCTTTTAAAGTCTCTGACACATAACCGACATTACCAATCGTTCCAGATCTTGTCAGCAATAGAGTATTCTCTTTTAAACGCAATTCTTCTATATCACATTTTGTTAGTCTTGATATCCTCTTATCAGCCTTAGGATATACATTACCAAGCTGTGAAGGGAGAAAAAAAGGTTCTCCTCCATGCTCGGTATAGATTCGTTTGAATCGGCCAGGATAAAATGCATTGTCGACTATACCATCATCACCAACCAGTGGTATGCTTCCATAATGGCAATTAATTACTTTTTCCCAAGCTTTTTTTGCATCAACGTCATAGACAGATGCTTCTAATCGATATCCTTTGTTAATAACCTCATTTACAGATACAGAACACCATTTAAGAGAATCAGCACTATCAATTACCATGCAATCCCCTCCTGTATCTTCCATTTTTTGAAGGCTCCTGGAACATCATAGGTTTGATCATCCTCGACCTTTACCATAATCTGCTGAGAACCATTCTCCTCATCTTCAGTAACTTCAGGGACAAGAATTTCGTTACCATCCTCATCCCGCTTAAACAGCGGATTTCCTCTTCTATCATGGCCAACTTTTTCGACCATTGACATAAAAATATTGTAATCGGCCATTTCACCAGTTTTTTCCTCTTTGGTCTTTTGCTCTTCACTCTTTTTTTCTAGAACAAGAACCGAGGTTTGAGTTCCATTTCGCGGCTGAAATGTATCAGCATGCAAATCTATACTTGCAACTATTCTGTGGTTGAGAATTAACCACTCTCGAATATACCCCAATCCAGGGGAACCAAGAATAGCATCAGGAAGCACTATTGCCATTCTGCCTTTTTCTTTCAATAATTGAGTACATCTTTCAATAAACAGGATTTCTGGTGGAACAGATGATTGAAGCTTATCAGTCATAGTCCATTTCCCAGTTGATTTATCTTGTGTCCATATATGAGCAAGATCAAACTGCTCGAGAATAACTGTATCTTGAACTGGAATACTCGCTCCGAACGGTGGATTTGTAACTATTACATCAAAGAAGCCAATAGTCTTATGGTTTTTAATATCTTGCTTTTTTATGTGAAGTGCTTCGGATAACCTGGTTTTAAATTCATCGCTCCATTCATGAGGAGGCAAAAGAGAATTAGTTTGAAGAATATTACCGCTACCATCATTATTCATTACCATGTTCATTTTGGTAGCCTTAACCAAGTCGGGATTAATATCAAAACCAAAATAGTTATTAGCCGCCATATCAGCAATTCGGTTCTGATATGAAACCAATACCTCACCATCCCAATTCTCGTATTTTTCACCCAGTTCATTTTCTATCTCTTCACGAATTTTCTCTATACAATGAGTCATAGCCATGGTAATGAATCCGCCCGTTCCACAAGAACTATCCAATACCTTTTCATCAATTTTAGGATCGACCATCTCAACGGCCATCTTCATAACATTTCTAGGTGTAAAAAACTCCCCTCTATCACCACGAAGATTAGCACCAACAATTTCTTCATAGGCTTTACCTTTAATATCGATATTTGTTTTTAGCAAACTGTATTTTTGCAATTCACTAACAATATAAGCAAGACTTCTAGGAGAAAGCTTGATTTCATCATTTGCATCAAATATTTTACCGTGACGCGTCTTAACACGTTCGAATATTTTAGAGATTCGATTACGCACAGTAAGTTGACCATCAGGGTTCGAACGTTCTTCAGAGGTAGTATAGAACTCGAGAGGTTTAGGTATATTTCTTTCATCTTCTATTTTGCAGAAAATTATTTTCAACAACTCAAAGAACGCAGGTTGCTTTTGAAATCCATCATTAACAAAGATATGGTTATGACAAGACTTAAACACAAACAACAGATTGTCTGATGATGCATTTTTAAGGCTTTTACGAGTTGGTCGATTTACGTCATCAAGATTACCATCAGCGGAAGGAATGTCGTTGTATTCCATGAAACATACTTTACCGCTGTCATCTACATACTTTTTATACACGAATTTCTGCAAACTGTTTGTCCACAATCCCCATTCACAATTAGGGCAAACAGACATATAGGACTGCAACTGTGCAATTCCATCTTTCTTACCAGTCGGACTTACAGTTTCCTTTTTGCACTCAATACAGATTTTGATGTTTTCTTGCGTAAGATTAGTTTCATCCTTATCCCATATTGCTAAATCTACTCTAGGCTTATTAGAGCCGAGTTGCAAAGTAAATTCAACTTTGACTTGATCCACAGAATACTTGTGTTCGTTGATTAGTCTTTTTTCGATTATTTGTCTGACATATTCCTCTGGAGTATCTTGTCTGAACTTTCCATCAATATAATCACAAATCTTTCCATCGGGAACCACAATTACTTTATTAGACATAACTTCCTCCAACTATCTCTAATCTCACGCAAAACGACTGGGTATATGCTCATTCTACACTTGCATAGTGGTCATTATTGGGACACATGACCGAAATCGACCAATTGCGCGCGTACTTCTTAATTATTATATAATAAACCCCTCAAAAATCCTTGTATTCTTTTGGCATACAACATCTGAGTTCATGCAAAAAGAACCCCTAAGCCACTGTAAACACGTGACCTAGGGGTTTTGTAAACTTTTAGTTACTACGAGTTTGTAACTTCATCCTACGATGCCAAATCCGAATATGTGATCACTATTAGCCGAATAACTGCGTTCTCTAACAGCATCACTGCTATTGCCTTCAACTGTGTAGATATAGCCGTCCCCGACCTTAGTAACGATTCCAACGTGATTTGGACTTCCATCTGGTTCCCAGTCAAAGAAGATGATCATGCCAGGATAGACGACCTTGTCATAGTTGGAACTATCGACTTCAGAGCCATCTATCCACTTATCATGGGACTTAAACCAGGAAACACCGTCTGAAACGAAGGAGAAATAAGGAATCTGAGTGCCCAAAAGTCCTGCCTGATCAGCACACCAGGATACGAAGAGGGCACACCAAGCGCATCTGGAGTCGAGGCCAGCCCATCTCCAAAACTTCTCGCCACCTTCATTGCCAAGTTGAGACAAGGCGAGATTCACAAGCTCATTGGATCCACCAACGCCTCTAAGGACTTGAGCCCACAAAGAAGCATTCTTGACATCAAGCAGTTCATTGATCTGAGCTGTCTGATCAGAATTGAAGGAAAGATTTGTGGCTTCCTCAGAAGCAGACAGGTGACCAATGGTAATATGCAGTATTATTGTGGTAACTGTTTCTTCCTTATAGAGCAGGTTACCATCCTCATCTTTCTTCTGATTGCCATCTTCATCGAGATCCGGGACCTGTACTGTTTCAGTTTTAGTCTCGGTATATGAGGTGATGGTGTTCATCTGCCAGAAGATAGTCTTTAGG
>JAEEGL011267228.1_pt1 | contig 11560 bp, 15 predicted proteins | sample 9134231 | NCBI WGS metagenome assembly JAEEGL01 (sample SAMN16246548, study PRJNA631951) | gut metagenome | biome: gut microbiome; feature: rumen; material: fiber-attached | host: Bos | place: Iran: Karaj | collected 2018-10 | reverse complement strand
AGATAGTTCATAATCTATTCTTTTTTTATATTCATCTGTTACTTTATTATTTAATCTTTTATTTAATCCCTTATATGATAACTCCTGTAAATATTTTTTACTATCGATATCTTTATTATATATTGGTAATAATCCTTCTTGATATTCAATTTTTACGTTACATGTATTTATTATTTCTTGATAATTTTGATTATCTTCTTCACTAACATATGCTTTTATTTCTTCACTATTTAATAGATGATTATTTTTATGGGTTTCTAAGGTATATTCACCAGTTGTTTTACCTTCTTTTATCATATATAAGTAGTCTATATATTTATAATCATCTTTATTTATATAACTTATATTATTAATAAATACTTTAGGATATTCTACTTTATCTTTTTCAGATAAATCGGTGTATCCTATAAATTTTGTTTCATAAATATCATATATTTCTTTATCAAAATATTTGTATGGGAGAATTAATATTAAATTATCTTTATAGTTAGAGAGGTCTTCTATAGTAATGTTTCTATCTGATACTAATGTAGATAATTTAATTAAATTTTTATATCCATTATTATTTTTAGCATATAAAAGTATATACTTATCTTGTATATCTAATTTAAGACCTATAATTGGTTTTATTTCATTCTTAATACACTCTAAATAAAATTCCATAACTCCAAACATATTATTATGATCTGTTATAGCTAGTGCATGATAATTATATTCTTTAGCTTTTTTTATTATATTTGGTATCTTATTTAAACTTTCTAAGAGTGAATAGCATGTTTTTAGTTCTAATGGTATATAATTCATAAAAAACCTCCCTTCATAGTTAAAACTAGTGTTATTTAAACACTAGTTATTTTTAAAATCTCCATAGGAAATATAATACTAGAAGTACTGCTATACTGATAATACTAGCAAATATTGTCGTGCTAGCAAATCCTGATGATTTCATTCCAATATCTCTTCCTAATAATGAACTACGATATTTTTCTACAAATCTACTTGTTTTTTTATTTGGATTATTGGCTAATGTGTAATTTCCATTTAGATTTACTTTCTTATCATCATTGCTTGATATTATTACGGTAGATTTTTCTCCATTATCTTGTATTTCTTTATTAATATTATTTTCCATAGTATCCTCACTTTCTTTTATTTTCAGATATCATTACTTTTTCTTCTGATAACTGTTTTATTCTCTCTATTATTCTTCTTGCTTTTACTTTATCTACTCCTTTTTGAGTATTAGCCAGGTGTTCTTCTAACTCTTTAATAGTTAAATTTGAAGTAAAGAATGTTACTAATTTACTTTCCATACGATATTGTAAGATTGGTCCTAATATTTCATCTCTTGACCATGGTGTTACTGATTCTGCTCCAATATCATCTATTAGTAATAATTCACTATTTCTTACTTTATTATATTTATAATTAAATTCTTCATTATCAGTTAAGTTTTCTTTTAAATCTCTTAAAAACTCTGGATAATAGATAATAGCTATTTTTTTATCTTTTTTAGCTAATTCATTTAACATAGCAGATAATAAATAAGTTTTACCACATCCAAAATTACCAGTTAAATATAATCCTTTTTCTTTTTTACCATCTAAATAGTTATCTAAGAATTTCTTTATCCATGTTATTACTTCAAAACGATTCTTATCATCAATATGGATATCTTTCATAGATGCATTTAATAGTTCATTCGGTATACAGTAACTATAAATATTTTTCATATAAGCAGTTTTTTCATCCATTTCTTTTTGATATTTACATGGTATATAACAAAATTCTATATCTTCATTATTTTTAATTGGATAATATACATGACCTGATACACTATTTTTACATTCAAATAAATGCTTGCACTTCTTACAATTATTTAATTCTTCAGTTGTATTTTCTAATTTAGAAGTATATTTCATCAATGTCTTCTTTGGTAAATCTAAGGAATTAGCTAATTTCTTAAATACAGTATTTTCTTCATACACTTTATTATAATCAAATTCTAATTTTGAAGGAGAATAATCAAATTTATCTCCAAGCATATCTTTTACTTCATTCATTATTTATACTCCTTTAGCATTTCTTGTAGTTCTAATTCCATATCTTTATCAATATTTTCTTTAGTTATTTCTTTATCAAACCATGATGGTGTTTCTTTTATTTCTTTAGTTACTTTATTACCTGATACTCTTGTATATTTTTTGTGTTCTTTTTTAGCTAAATTTATAGCATCCTCTACTGTTTCTATTTTGTTTCTTTGCCACTGTCCAGCAATAGTTTCTACTAAAGAACGATTTAGTTTATTATTGTTTGTTTTTAGGACATAATCTACTAAAACATTAACTACTCCTGGTTTTAATCCATAATCAATAATTAGGTCTTCTAATAGTTTCATATCTCTTTTCGGAGGTTCCTTATCACCACTTTTACTTCTTAAAAAGTCTCCTGGTGAAGTTGTTTCAAATAAATATATTATTCTAGATAACTTAGAATTATCTCCAACTGGATTACGTAGGTATTCTGGCTGAGTATGATCTATTATAGTAGGAAGTACTCCTCCATGATCAAATTGATAATAGTTTCTTACTAATTTTCTTAAATCATCTTTAGATAGTAATCCTTTTTCATTAATAGCTTGTATTAAAATATCTTTCATTTTAGAAGCATCTATATCATATAAATAAGCTAGTGATATAATTAGTTCTTTATTTGAATCAGTAAATATTTTATCTTTATATATATGATGTGGTAATGTTTCTATTAAGAAATTTATATCAAAATTACTATTTATATTTAATTTTAATTTATTATATTTACGGATATTATCCGCTACTATATCAAATGACGTATATGGTATACTTTCAAATACTTCATTAAATGTATGAGTTATATCTTCATAATTATCTTTATTTATTTTAGGTAATTTATATAAAGAAGATAGTCTTTCATATTCTTTTTTACCTACATTATTATATAAGACAACATTTAATATTGGATCATTAAAGAATTCTTTAGCAGATAATGGTGAATATAATTCATAGATATAATTATTAACATTATCTTTTTTTAGATATGTTTTTAATAATCCAATAGCTTCTAGTTTATTTCTTGCTATCATTAATTCTTCACAAGTACAATGTAGGTTAGTTATTAAATGATGATGACATAATACTTCACTTACTATACTACTATGTTCTAAATCATTATATAAAAGTAAGTATAACATAACAGGAAGTGGTCCAATTATTGGTTGATATAAAGATATAATATTCTTTTTATCTTCTTCAGTGATGATTGTTTTATTAATTACAGCATAGTAGTCTGCTGGTAATAGTAAACTATCTTTCATGTCTTATCCACCACCCTAATAAAATTATAACAAAAAACTCTATACAATTCAAGTATAGAGTTAACTAAATTACATCATATCTTCCATTTTATCTAGCATTTTTATTTCTTTATTTTTTACTTTGTTTACAAATTTTTGCATATTACCATTTTTAATTTGCTGATAAGTAATTACTCCTAAGGCTCCTACTATCATGTAAGTAAATGGCTTATTCATTTTCATTTAATCATCTCCATAATTATAATGGATTAATACTTAAGAATTATACTTATTAATTATCATTTCTTTTAAAGTTGTTTTTCTTTCATCATCGTAATTATTCATAACACCATAGATAAATGAATTTGGATCTCCTAATAAGATAAGTTTTGATTTAGCCCTTGTTACTCCTGTATAGACTAATTTATTATATAACATTCTTTTAAATGATGGTACAAATGGTATTATAACCATCTTATATTCTCCGCCTTGACTTTTATGGATACTAATGGCATAACCTAATGTTATATTTATGAATTTTTTAGGAGTAAATGTTACTAGATTACCATCAAAATTAACAATTATTTCTTTTACTTTATCTTTCTTATTAGTAGTAATACTTTCTATATAACCTATATCTCCATTAGATATATTATTATCTGGATCATTTACTAATTCTAATACTTTATCTCCTTCTCTATATAAAATATCCCCATATATTATTTCATTCTTTTTAGAACTTTTAGGATTCAATAAATTTTGTAGCATTTTATTTAAATTATCTATACCATTCATACTTTTATACATAGGAGCCAAAACTTGAATATCTTTTTCTGAATATCCTTTATCTAAAGCTTTTTTTATTAATGATTCAATAGTTTCCATAACATTATCACTTGGTACCTCAATAAAATTATAGTCATCTTTTTTCATTAAAAAGTTATCACTTAATTCTTTATTTTTAATTTCATGAGCAAGTGAGACTATATAACTATCTTCATTTTGACGATATAAAGTATTTAGTTTTATAACTTCTAACATATCAGAATCTATTAAATCTTTTAATACTTGCCCTTCTCTTACACTAGGTAATTGGTAATAATCTCCGACAATAATAAATTTAGCATCTTCTCTAGTTCCTTTTAATAAGGCACTAAATAATATTGTATCTATCATACTTGCTTCATCTACGATAACATATTCTTCTTTATTAGGATTATACTCATCTTTCTCAAAAGTATTAGTTTCTTTATCCCAATATAGATACTTATGAATTGTATAAGCAGGTATATTAATTGTTTCCATTAATTTTCTAGCAGCTCTCCCTGTCGGAGCTAATAATGCTATATTTAATGGATCTATTTTCATGGTATCAGTAAGTAACTTAACTATTCCATTTATGATAGTAGTTTTTCCTGTTCCTGGTCCTCCGGTTATAATAGTAAAATTATTATTTAAGGCTCTCTTAATTGCTTTCTTTTGAGATTCATCATATATAATATGTAATTTATCTTCTAAATCCTCTATTTTATCTTCTAATTTGGGTAGTTTTCTTTCTTCTCTTAAACTTAATCTATATAATCTATTAGCTATATATTCTTCTGAATCATATAGTTCACGAATATAGTATTTATCTTTTTTAATAACTACTTCACGTTTCTTATTTAGTTTTATTAAGATATACTCTAATGTTTCTATATCTATATTTTTAACATATTTAATTACTTCTTTATATATTTCTTCAATAGATGAATAAGTATTACCATTATTAAATGTTATTTCTGTCATAACATATATAACTAAGGATAATAATCTTCGTTCATCATCTTCTTTATATCCTTCTTTTATAGCTATATTATCTACTTCTTTAAAGAATAGATTTATATTATCAATAACATCATAAATATTATTATTTATAATATCTAGTGTTTTAGTTTTATATTTATTAAGTAGTGATAAAGAATCTTTCATAGTGAAACCTATCTTAGTTAATTCTAAGACAATATTAGAAGTATTTTGATATTCTAATAATATATTATATATCTTATCAATTTTATCTTCTTTAAGTCTTGGTATAGATAATAATTCTTCTTTATTGTTTAATATAGTATTGATTGTATTATCTCCAAATTTATCTACTATTTTCTTAGCTGTTTTTTCTCCAATTGGAAATAAATCACTAGATAAGAATGTTACTAATTCACTATTATTATCAGGTATAACTATCTCAAATGTTTCTACATTAAATTGATTACCATATTTAGAATGATTAATTAATTCCCCTGTAAATAAGTAATTAGTTTTGAAATTTAATTCTGGCAGTGTACCTGTAAATGTGATAGTTTTCCCTAAGTCTAAAACAGATTCACGAACATGTAAAATACCAACAACGTATCCATTATCTTCGCTTTGATATATTATTTTACTGATATTTCCTTTTATATAGTTCATACTACCACCTACTTCATTATAAAGTTTAATTAATTAAAAAACAAGATTATTCTTGTTTTAATATTTCTTTTACTAGTTCTAAAGCTACTTTTCTTTCTTTATTATTCTTTATCTCAATTAATTTAATACTATTATCTATCATTTTATATAATGAATAATATATATTTAAATTATTACTTTTATCATAAGTATTATCCGTATAGATTATAAAATCTTTATCTAAATTATCATCATGATAAGTAGCTATAGTATAACATATTATTTCTTTATTATCTTTTGTTATTTTAAAATCTAATTCATTCATATTAATCAATCTTTAATCTTTTTGCATATATTAGTTCTGGTACTAATTCATGATGCATTTTTGTTTCTGTAACTTCTTTTTTACATATATACTTACCATTTTCATAATATAATTCATATCCATTTGGGGCAACGTACACTATTTCTCCATTTTCTAGTTTTTTTCCAATTGGTTTAGTATATAATGTTTTAGTGTTTTCTTCTTCATAGTGTCTATATTCTATTGCTACATCTCCCATACCTTTTTCTTTATAATCTTTTTGCATTGCTGGTATTTGATGTAAAACTACTCCTAGTGGTGAAGAATCATTAGGATTTATTATATTTAATATTTTGGTTATTGGACATAATTCTTCAGTATGATCTGTTTTTACCTCTTTAATGGTTAATCCAATTCCTGTAAGAATTGTAGCTCCTAAAAGACCACTAGCAATACATCTTTTGATATTTCTTCTATTTATCATTTTTTACTCTCCTTTTTGTTTTAACGTTTTTGTCATCTAAAATATTATTCCATATTTCATTATATCTGTCTTTGTTATTTTCTAATTTCGTATTAATTATATTTTCTATTTTATCTACTAGTGATTCCGTTATTACAGGACTATCAGCATGTAATATTTCATTTAAAATTATATCTAATTTAATCGCTCTATAGTATTTTTCATTATTTGTAAATACTTCTCCATTTAACCAATTTTGTGATTTAATTTTTAAATCATCATCAGGGGTATAAACTACTAATGGAGAAAACAATTTTATTTCTTCTTTCATAATAGTGTTTTTATTTATTTTATTTTCAAATAAACATTCTATGACATTTTCAAATATTATGTGATGATATATTTTAAAACTTCCATCATTGCAAAAAACCCCATATAATTCTTTTGTATCAAGTTTCTCTTCTTCCATGTTATCACTCTCTTTTGTATGTATTATTATATTTTATAAATATATATTATGTCAAATAAAAAGAACTAATTTTACATAATTGGCTCTTTTTTTTGAATTTTATTTAATCTATTTACAGATACTTTGACACTTTGATATTCAGCACTAATAGTTCCTAATACTTCAAAATTAGAAATAATGTTTGCATAATAGGTATATATTAGTAGAATAGTTCCTATTTCCATGTATCCTTTTGATACTAATTTAATTGAATATATTATAATAAGGTATCTTGTTATTTCTATTAATGATAGTACTGTATATATGATGGCTTCTGCTAGTATATTAAATTTAGCATTAGATTTTAAATAATTTTTTGTACTTTCTATAAATGATTTATCTTTTACTTTTTCTTTTTGTTTTAATATATCATATATGTTATGGATATTTATTGTTTTTAAATCTAAATTATCTTTTCTTTTTTTATTTATTACTTCTATTTTATTCCCATAATATAGTATTGTAAATAACATCATAATAGATACTATTATTGTTATTAAGAAGATATTTTTATTTATTGAAAAGAAATATATATATATTACTATAAATTCTATTATTTGAATTATTCTTGTTACTAAATTACCTAGAAATGTTCCTATAATATCTATATCATTATTTATAATATTAGTGTATTCTCCTAATGATACTTCTTTAATATTAGCATCTATTACTGAGTTGGTATATTCTAAATATAATTTGTTGTAGAAATTATACCATGATCTTTGATTAATATAATTCCATACGTAATACGCTATTGTTAAAAATAAAGTTACTATTACTAGTTTAATAGCTTTATCATATATACTATTTGTTATATGATTAATAGTGTTTGACCAATATACAGGTATTATTAAGACTAATCCTCTTATGAAAACAGATGATATTATTTTATACGATAATTCCTTCTTACATTTTTTTAAGACATTAGTCATTATATCACCTTATTCTATATCGATATAATCACCATTTTCTACATTATATAATTCTGCATCATCTTTTGTTATATGCAATTCTAATTCATAAGTATCTTTTTCTTTAACATGAATATTATCCATTAATTTACCTTTAATGGTTCCTTTGATTATATCACCATTATTATAGGCAAAATTAGAATTTTTATTCCTGTGAATATGTCTATTGGGTATGATACATGATGACTTACTAAGTAAGTGGCCATTTGGTCCTACTATTTCAATATCTTCTGAATCAGATACATCACCAGAATCACGCATTGGAGGATTTAATCCTAATAATTTAGCATCACTTTCTGATATTTCTACTTGGGTGTAATCTCTTATAGGTCCTACTACTCTTACATGAGGAAATGAATATTTATCAGTTTTTATCTCTACTGTTTCGTTAGTAGCAAATTCTCCATGTTGTGATAAATCATTTCTTTTAGTAAATTCAAAATCTTTACCAAATAACTTATCTGCATCTTCTTTTTTTAAGTGAACATGACGATTAGATATTCCTATTTTAATCTGCATAGTTATTACCTCTACTTTCATTATAATTATAACAATTATTTATGTAATAGTCAAAAAATAATTAGCATATTATTTTATGAGGTGATTATTATAAACGGTAGTTTTTATACAAATGGAGGTTTTCCAGGAACTGGATTAGATTCTAATACAATTCCTAATCAGCAAAGCGTTCCTAGCTATGAGGATAGTAAAAATAGTTATAATTTTGATTCAGAACAATCCTATATTGAAAATATCTTAAGATTGAATAGTGGTAAGATGGCTAGATTTCATATTACTGTACCTGGTTCTAAAGAATGGCAAGATAGAGTTTTTGAAGGTATTATTGAAACAGCTGGTAAAGACCATATAATTGTTAGTAATCCTAATACTTCTGAATGGTATTTAATATTATTAATATATTTAGATTTTGTTACTTTTATGGAACCTATTAACTATAAAAAGGAGTTTTATTTACCAAAATAGAATTGAATATTAAATAATTATTTGTTATAATTATTCTGGTGGTAGTATGAACATAAATATTTTACTTATAGTAATTTTTTGTATTATTGTATTTTCTTTATTAATATTGATACTTTATGTTAGTCTTAAGAACAAAATTAATTACACTATTATTAGAATTACTGAAGCAGACAATAGGATTCATTCTAATTTAAAAGAAAAGTATGAGCTATTAGATAGAAGTATTTCTCTAATTAAAGAGAAGACAAAGAAAGAAAAAATTCTTGATGAAATAGTTAAACTTCGTAGTAGAAAAGTTAGTAATTTTACTTTATATAAAATATTAAATGATTCATATTTAGAATTTGAAAAAATACTTAATAAAAATAAAGATTTAAATAAAAGTAATGAAATTATTAAAATTAATAAACAATTAATTGCTATAAATAGTGAACTTGATACCTTAATTAAGTACTATAATGGTAATTGCATATATTATAATAAGATGCTTAAGAGAATACCTACTAGTATTGTAGCTAAGATTAAAAAATATCGTACTAAAGAGTTATTTGACAATAATAGTGTTGATGAATAATATTCACTTAATGTGAATATTTTTTATTTACAATTACTTATATTTATTATATAATTTCCTTAGGAGGAATTATGAAAAAATTGTTCAAAGAATTCAAAACTTTTATTGAAAGAGGTAATGTTATTGATCTTGCTGTTGGTGTTGTCATTGGTTCTGCTTTTGGTAAAATTGTTACTTCTCTTGTAGATGACATTTTAATGCCAATTATTGGAGTTATTATTGGTGGAATTAATTTTAATAGCCTTTCTATTAAGGTTGGTGAAGCAAGAATTATGTATGGTTCTTTTATTAATAATATTATCAATTTCTTAATTATTGCTTTATGTGTTTTCTTATTTGTTAAAGCAATAAATAAATTGACTGTTAAGAAAAAAGAAGAGGAACCTAAACCACCTCAAAAAAGTGATGAGGTTAAATTACTTGAAGAAATTAGAGATTTAATGAAGAAAAAATAACCTTTTGGTTATTTTTTAATATATAATATTTATGGTGATTATATGAAAAGATTTCTATTATTAATTGTTATCTTATTATTTATATGTGGTTGTTCTAATACTACTAAAGGATTAGATAACAATAATACTACTTATGAAGAAAATGAAAAAATAATTTCTGATACTCCTAAATATGTAGATGAAAATCCTTTAGTAGTTGGTTTATATAAAAATGGAAAATTAATAGATGATTATAATGTTAATATTAAACCTTCAACTGATATTGGTGTATTTGATGTATATTTTACTAATGAAAATAATGTTTATAGTACTAATACTAAATATAATTTTAATAAATATGCTTCTAATTATGAAAATATTAACAAATACAAAATTGGTTTTCAAGTGAGTTTTGTTACTGATAATGGAGAAGTAACTAAAGTTATTACTGGACCAAAGGATATGTATGTGTTATCTCCTTATATATTTAATTATTTATATGATGATGTCCATCAAACTGATGGTGCATGGTATAGCCATCTTGAAGAGAAAGATATTAATGAAAGCACTATTTATTCTTCGATAAAACTGTATGCTACTGATGATATCTATAGGATAAGTTCTCCGATTAAATTTACTGTATTTACATATGATACTGAAGATGACTTTGACATAGATGGATTATATCGTGGAAATAGTAAGTATACTATTACTATTAATAATTTAAAAGATTAGAAATAATTCTAATCTTTTTTACATTCTTTTATCATCAACCATTTGCCATGGTCTAAATCTTTTTTCTTCTGTATAACCACTTAAATTGAATTCTAAAAAACCACTGGCTCTTAAAAAATCTTCATCTTTTTCTAATGGTTTTATTATATTTTTAATTATGTCTAATTCATCTAATTGTATATCATTAATATTCTTATTTATTGTACTTTCAACTATATCGACAATGCTATTTGTCTTAAGTTTCATAAACATCACTCCATGGATTTTAAGTTAGCATATTTTATTTTTTTTGTCAACAAAGAAACAAAAAGACTAAGTTTGCCTTAGTCTTCTTCTTTTTATTTACTCGATATAACCTAAGGACATAATGTCCCGAAGTATCGCAAGTTGCCCACTACTTTGACTGCCCTTTAGATCTAATTGCAGCTTGTACTGCATTAAAAGTTCGGGCCGAAATAGACTAAAATGACTTACTTAATCAATTATTATTTATAAAATCTTTTATGATTTCATCACTATCATTTGAACTAAATCTTTTTCCATCTTTGATATTTAGTTTATTATTATAGCTTCTTAAATCATTAACACTTCCACTTATTCCAGTACTTCCTGAAGTACAAAATGGAATAATAGTTTTATTAGTAAAATCATATGTATCTAGTAAAGTTAATATTATCTTAGGATTTGTTCCCCACCAAATAGGATAACCTAAATAAATAATATCATATTTAGTAATATCAATTTTATTCTTAATTTCTGGTCTTGCTTTGGAATCATTTTGTTCTCTATTAGCTCTACAATCATTATTATAATCTAAATCTTCTTT
>JAEEGL011050580.1_pt1 | contig 11560 bp, 9 predicted proteins | sample 9134231 | NCBI WGS metagenome assembly JAEEGL01 (sample SAMN16246548, study PRJNA631951) | gut metagenome | biome: gut microbiome; feature: rumen; material: fiber-attached | host: Bos | place: Iran: Karaj | collected 2018-10 | reverse complement strand
GGCTGCATACCGCCGGGCAGCCCTGTGATTCGATAACTGTGCATCGAATTTGCATATGACGCAGAAAGGAGATCCGAATTCACAGCACGCCGGCTCCTCTATATTATATAAAAATGCTCATAACGCAGGGCAGATATTTTTTACATATAAATACAGTACCTGCCAGCCTCCAACACAGGGGAAAGCGCCTTACCCCAAGGAGAAGACGCAATTCCTGTTGCTTCTTTCACCATCTATACGGAAACCGTCTTCTTCTGTTGCCATATCCCTCCGGCAGGAGGATACTGTATCTATGATTCGCTGTGTGCTGGTTGTTCAAGCTGCAGACTTCAGATTGGAAACGGAGGAACGATATGAGAGTCAATGACAGGTATTTGTCTTTTTATTACGAGCCGGATACGGATATGGGAGAAATCACAATCGATCGGGAAAAGACTGCGCTTCTGATCATTGATATGCAGCAGGTCTTCATCACGCGCCCGAAGATTGAAAATCCGACGGAATCCGACAGATACCAGGCTGAACGCTGGGAACCTTTTTTCAAAAAGATCGATGATACCGTTCTTCCCTGCAATAAACGGATCCTGGATGCTTTCCGCGCGAATCATATGAATGTCTGTTTTGCAAAGATCATCAGCCGTAAAAAAGACGGCAGCGACCGTTCCCTGGATCAGAAAGGAACGGGATTCAATGCGCTTCATGTGATGGAAGGCGATTGGGGCGGGGATATTGTGCCGGAGCTGGCCCCTCAGGAAGACGAACTGATTTTCACGAAAACAACAGACAGCGTTGTTACCGGTACGAATCTGCGCCTTCTTCTGAACAATATGGGAATCGATACGGTTGTTGTCACAGGCGTTCTTACAGATCAGTGCGTTTCCAGTACAGTCAGAACTCTGGCGGATGAAAGCTTCAAGGTCTGGCTGGTGGAAGATGCGTGTATGGCCGCAACGGAAGAGATTCAGAGAAACGAACTGGAAATCCTGAATAACATATACTGCCACGTAATCAATACGGAGGAACTGCTTGCCGCACTGTAATCCTTGCAGACGGACATGAACAAAACGGCAGGAGAGAGGACCTGCGTTGAACTGCTTTTCAAAACCGGCATCCTGACCGGATCTGCAGAGTGAAAGGGCGGGGATACGGTAAGATTACGGAAGGATTTTCAGGTCAGAAGCTGACTTGCGGAAACGCGCATCGTATAAAGGTATGTGAATGATTCCGGCGACGGAAGGCGTTTTCCGGGTGCACGCATCCGGAACAGAGCGGGCTTTCCGGCCGGGGCGGCGGACGGGCCTCCCCGGACGGGCCTCCTCCAAAATCGGGTGAGGAATTCCCGGTTTTTCTGTATCAGTATCAGTGAATGGATATGGAAACGGAGGTGGACCGTCCCATGCGGACAGATCGGGAGCGGATTGCCCTGCTGCATCAGAGAGCGGCGGAGATCCGGGAAAAACGGGAACGCGCCAAGACCCGCGCCTGGGGCGCGGCGTCGCTTGCGCTGCTTCTCTGCCTGCTGAATCTGACGGCAGCCGCGCTGAAAGTCGGCCACGGGATTTCGGCGGAAACGGCCGCGGCGTCCTCCCTTCTGGCGGAAAGCGCGGGAGGGTATGTCCTGGCGGCGGTTGTCGCATTCATGCTCGGGGTCGGCACCATGGCCCTGAAGAACCATCGGAAGAAATAAGGAAGCGCGGGGATCCGGCGCTCATGCCCGGACTGCGCGGCAGACTGAACCAACAGGAGGTAACATATGAACACATATCGCAGCTTTTCCAGATTCCTGGCGGTTTTCCTCGCCGTCTGCATGGCGGTGACGGTACCGGCCGCGGCGCTCGCGGACGATACTGCGGGAGGCGCGGAAGCGAACCGTACGTATCATGAGGAAGCAAAGGAATCCAAAGACTTTCCGGACAATATTATCGCGGACAAACCGGGTGAAAGCGGCATCCTGGTGCAAGCGGTCAGCTTAAGCGGGGATGTCGTCAGGGTGACGGTGGATGGAGACATCAAAGCCGAGGAAATCGGGGCAACCGTGGACGGTGAAGCCGAATCCGTCGCGATCCTGTTTGTCGACGGCAGCGTGACCGCCGGGGAGAAAGGCATTGAGGTCCTGGCCAGCGGCGGCGGTCAGGCGGCCGCGATCGCAGGAAACGTGACAGTAAATGACGGAGGTACCTATGGCCTGTCGGCCGAGTCCGCCGGCAGTTCGGACGGCAAACCGTCCGAAGAGGAATCCGTCAGCACGGATGAAGGAACAGTGACCGGATCATTCGGCGGCAAAGTCCTTTCCAGTGGCGCCCCTGCCGAAGCAGAGCTGTCCGAAAACACGGCCTCTTCCGGCGCCGATCCCGTCAAGGAGACAGACTCTTCCGAAAGCGGCGCAGAGGAATCCATCGGCACCGCACCGAAGTATGAGCTGACCGGCGGCATCGATTCGGTGACCGTCAACCCGGACGCTGAGAACCGGGAGGACAAATACCAGCTTCCAATCCAGGAGACCCTTACGGACGGCGGCGACGCGTCGCTCGCCGAGGCGGTTGTCGACAGCGTGAAAGCGCCTCTCGGTATCTACGCTTCATCCGTCGGCAGCACGTCGGAGCTGCTGGTCAACAATGATGTCATAGTAACCGGCGTTGATACATCCAGCGAGGCCAACCTCGTGGAATCCGACGCGGGCTATACCTCCGTGACGATCGGCGGCAAAATCGATTCGACAGCTGACGGGCTCAACATCCAGGCGGCAGAGGGCGGCTGGGTCGTCGTGAACGCGGGCGACGTCGAAGCGGATTGGATCGGTGTGGATACCGAAAACAGGGGAGGAAAGGTCTCGGTCAATACGGGCGGTATCACCGCTGGTGAGGGGAACGGCATTATGGCTGCCACTTCGGAAGAGGAGGGCGGCACCTTCGTGATCGCCGAGGGCAACGTCGCTTCCACGGCTTACGCTATTGCCGTTGTGAATGAAGATGCCGGCGGGACGTTCGTCGCCGTGGGAGGCAACGCGTCCTCCTCCTGGGATGACCCGGAATCCGGAGCGGGGCTCTACTTCCGCGCCGGGGAGGCGAACCCGGATATTGGGACCAAGGACGGCGGCGAGGCGATCGTTCTTGTGACCGATACACTTTCCGGATTCAACGGAGTCCTGGTTGCGGATACCCCCGCCAGCGCGGAGAATCTCGATCTGACCGTCTGGCAGATCAAGGCGAATAAGGAAGAGGGCGGCGTAATCATTAAGGGCAGCGAGGAGCAGGTGGCAGCCCTCGCGAAGACCATCAGCTACATCGTCAAGCTCGAGCAGCCCACCGAGGGCGGGACGCTTGCGGCGAAGAAGGCGGACGGAACAAGCGACCTCGACAAAAAGTTTGACAACGAAGGCAAGGGCGGCTATGAGGTGTCTTATGAAGGCCAGAATGTGGTCCTGAAGATCGACCTGCAGGACGGCTACCAGGTTAAGGGCGCCTACAACGGGGAAGCCAGAGTGGAGCTTTTGAAGGACAAGAACGGCAACTATTACATCGAAGTACCCAGAGGCGGCGGCATCCTGCTGCAGGCGATTCTCGAGAGGATCAAGCCGACGCCCGAACCCGCATCACGTCCGGTTGATATGAACGCCCCGGCGGCTCTCATCTGCCTGGATTCCGGCGGCGGCGTCCTGAGCGGACACACAACGTTCCTGAAGGCGGTCGGGAAAACCTTTGTCTTCGCCGAGGAGCCGGTATGGGAGGGCCATACGTTCCTGTACTTGCAGAGCACCATCCATCCGGAGCTCCGCTACCATACGGGGGACAAACTCTTCATCCAGGAGTCGGATACATATGTAGCTGTCTGGGAATAATCGCAGAATAAACAGACTTGTTCAGGGAAAACACTTCGCTGATGCGCATCAGCGAAGTGTTTTCCTATCTGCAACCCTTCACGGCGTCAGGTTCTTTTACCGGGGAATTTGCTGAAAACTGGACCGTTGGTTTTGAGGAATCTGCGGGTCTTCTGATACAACGGCAGCAGCACCGCAATGCGCCTTTCTCAGGGGAGGCGCCTTTTTCATTGCTGCATGAATTCAAAAATCGACTGAAAGTCGAAAAAAAGTGTTGACATGCGGAATCACCGGATCTATCATAAAACCGACCGATAGTCGATTATGGAGGACCGTCATGAAAAAGGGAGAAAAAAGGAAGCGGGAGCTGCTGAAGATTGCTTACGATCTGTTCATCACACGCGGATACGAGAATACCAGCGTGGATGAGATCATAGAAAAGGCACAGATCGCGAAAGGAACGTATTATTACTATTTTCCGAGCAAGGAGCAGATGCTTGAGGATGTCATAGAGATGATGATCGAAACGGAGGCCGAAACGGCCAGGCAGATCATAAAGACAGAGATTCCGGTACCCCGGAAAATCGTGGGGATCCTGACTTCGCTGAAACCGGTCGATACGGAGCAGCCGATCAAGGATGCTCTGCTTCAGCCGGAGAATATACTGATGCACAACAAGATCCGGAAGAAGCTGATTGAAGTGATCACGCCGCTTCTGGCCGAGGTTGTGGAAGAGGGCGTCAGGGAAGGCATCTTTGACTGTGACAGTATCCTGGAACGCGTAAAGATGCTCCTGATGATCAGCGATGGAATATTTAATGAAGGGGCATTCAGTGAACGCGATCTGTCGGTTTTCATCGATATGACGGAAAAGCTTCTCGGGGCGGGGAAAGGTACGATGGGCTTTATCTGCGATCTAATTGACAGGAACGGAATGGAGGCTGCCGAATGAACCAGAACACGGAAGGCAATTATCAATACAGGCCGGTCCTTTTCTTCATACTGGCGTATGTTTTCACCTGGATATTCTGGATTCCGGCGATTTTCCTGCCGGAAAGCATCAGCCCGATTCTGATGCTGATCGGCCTGATCGCGCCGGCGGCTGTCTCCACTGTATTTGTACTGACGTCCGGCTCGGACGAGCTGAAAAAGGACCTGAGGAATAAGCTTGTCGGGTTTTACAAGGTAAAATGGCTGAACGTGTTCTGGGCGGTCATCGTGTTTGCGATGGTGATCGTCTGTTCCATCCTGCTGTCCCTGCTTTTCGGGCAGTCGCTGGATCAGTTCTCTTTCACGGAAGACTTCAATTTTACCGGTGTCGGGATAGCGGGGGCTTTTCTTACCATTACGGTCGCCGCGATCATTGAGGAGGTAGGCTGGAAAGGATACTGCGAGGATTCCATCGGAAACTATATGAACTGGTTCTGGGAATCCATGATTTTCGGCGTTCTCTGGTCCTTCTGGCATTTTCCCCTGATTTTCATCCAGGGAACCTATCAGGCCGGCCTTATGGTGAATCCGCTGTATGGAATCAACTTTTTCGTAAGCGGAATCCCCATGGGGTTTGTCATCACATGGGTATACCTTGCCAGCGACCGTTCCATTCTTGCCTGCATGATATTCCATTTCTTCGTGAATTTCCTTCAGGAGAAGATTGCAATGACGCCTGAAACAAAATGCGTGGAAACGATCGTCATTACACTGGTCACCGTGATAATCGTCCTGACCAATCAGGACATGTTCTTTGAAACCCGTCATGTCGGAAGGCTGCTTGAATACAACAGGGAACAGGAACAGGCATAAGGCCGATACAGATTTTGCAGGTGAGCGGATATTCCGGCCTGACGGGCAGGAAGCATCGCGGACTTTCAGCCCGCTCAATTCCCGCTGCCGATTTGGATAGAAAAAACCCTGACAAATGGCCCACGGGCAGATGCGTGAGAGCATATACTTCAGCGAAAATAGTGTAAAAATAGTGAAAATTTAGTGGAAATGCAAGCGCCTCTTTTGATACAATGCCTGTATCAGGAGGCGTGAATCTTTCCATGATAAAAGCAGCTTTGTCGAATGAAATCCTGAACTATATCACCGAAATCGACAGGAACAGATATGAAGCGGCCTCAGTCAGGCTGCCGAAATCCGTTGCGAACAAACTCAGGAAGAATTCCAAGAAGAAGAGCTCATACGCTTCAGCCAAAATAGAGGGGAATCCCCTTTCGGAGAAGCAGGCTGATGAAGTGATCGAAAGCGATGAGCACAGGCACTACCTGAAACCGGAACAGGAAGTCAGGAATTATTATCTTGCGCTGAACTATCTGGAGGAGAAGGCAAAGAAAAAAGAGAAGTTCTCCAGGAAACTGATACTCGACGTGCAGAAATATGTGGAAAAAGGCGCGCCGAAAGAGAAGATCGGACTTCGCGGCCAGATGCCCCCCGGCGTACTCTTTGCTGTCTACGATTCCGAAACGGGAAACCCGGATTATATTCCTCCGGAGGACAGAGAGATTCCCGGACTCCTGGATGAGCTTGTATCGTATGTGAACGGGACAGACGATCATCCGCTGATCGTTGCAGCGGTTGTCCATTACCAGCTTGTAACGATCCATCCGTTCGAAGATGGGAACGGAAGAACGGCGAGGCTTCTTTCCGGATACATTCTTGATACGAACGGGTATGGATTCAGCGGAATCGGATCCCTGGAAGAATACTTTGCCTATGATATCCGGGAGTACTACGATTCCATCCAGATGGGACTGCTGGCGGATTATTACCGCGGAAGGAACAATCCGCCGCATCCGGAAATATGGATCAACTACTTTCTGAGGATGGTTCTCCTGTATTCAAACAGAGCCCGCGAATTATCAGTGGCGTCTGACGGGGAAGGGCTGGAGGGGAGCCTGTCCTATCTGAAAGGCAGGGAGAAGGACCTTCTCCTGTTCCTGATCCGGAATCACAGGAGGGAGTTCACCCCGATTGAGGTCAGCAGAGAACTGGGCGTAACAAACAAGACAGTTATCAACAGGCTCGCGGCTCTGGTAAAAAACGGATTTGTGATACCCAATCTGGTGAATGAACGGATCCGGTCCTATACATTGAGCGATTTCTCAAAACAGCACGAAAAGGAGATTAAGAGAAGGCTCGGATAATCACGGGACCAGGAAGGGACATTCTGGAGTAAAACTGCCGGGAGGCTGTGGACGCCGCGGCCGACGGACAGCCTGCAGGAAAAAACAGGGGAGGTTTGAGATGTTTCTGTTCAGAAGGAAGCCGGAGGAGCTCCCGACCCGGGAGAAGGGGGAAACTCCCGCCCGGAACGGAAAAAACAGGAGCCAGGAAAAACTGGCGGAGGAAGCGCTGACTACGCCTCTGGAAGATGCCCGGCAGGCGGCCCTGGAGCAGCTGGAGGATCCGGAGTTGCTGAAAATGGTTGCCCTGGGCCGGGCTGTCAGCAGGAAAAGCGCAAGGAAAGAGATCTGCGTCACGGAGGAAACCAGGAAGAAAGCGGTCGACAGGATACACGACCAGGATGTTCTCTATGAAATCGCTACGGACAGCGGCAGGAAATATGCCGAGGGAGCGATCCAGAGATATGCGATGTCGCGCATAACAGACACAGGGCTCCTGAAAAAAGCCGCGCTGAGCGAAGAAGGGCACTGGCAGTATGTTGCGGCAGGCAGGATTCCCGATCAGAAAGCCCTTCTGGAAATTTTCGAAAAAACAGAGTCATGGGAATGCGCGGCCGTCGCGGCTGCGGGGATCCGTGATTTTGACTGCCTGCTGGGCCTTCTTTCGCGGACCGACTCGATTCCGAAACGGGTGAATCTCTGTGACCAGCTGAACTTCCTGATGGATCCGGCAGCGTATCCTGACACGGTCAGCATTTGGGGACCTGGAGGAATCGGGACGTTCTGCTTTCCCCGGAAAAAACCGGAGGCAGCGGTAACGGACGGACAGCGGGCGAAATACGCGGAGACTGTCATTCACGACGACAGGGAACTTGATCTGAGCAGTTTTCTCTTCGCGCCGGCGGAACTGGAACAGATACTCTGGCACGCGGAAAACAAGGAAAACCGTACGTCGGCCCTGGGATGCCTTCTCGCCAACCCCGGCTATCCGCCGGAAAGGCTTCTCGAAGCTCTCAGGAAACCGCATTTCCGCAAGGGCAGAGCCCCGTACATGAAGGATGACGAGCTCAGGAAGATCAGGGAGCGCATCCAGGACATCCCCGATCCGGAAACCCTCTTAAAATGGATCCGGGATCCCGATACCGATTACAGGGTTTCCTCACTCTGCTTCAAAGTCCTGTATGCGAAAGACTGGACGGAAACACTGAAAGGGAATTGCGGCCGGGAGATCGGTCCGGTCCGGGAAGAGGCGGTCCGGGCCATGCTGCAGAAGCTGCCGAATGAGGACAGCTGGGGACGCGGGGAAATCCTGACCCGGATCGTCAGAGAGATTCCCGAAGAGATGTATCCTGTGTACGGGATCACGTTTTCCGAATATGAGCGGGAGGAAGAAGACGGGTTCGGCAGGTATACGGTCGACCAGAAGGTCATTCATTGCCAGGGATATTCGGCAGAGTATGATTCTTCTGTCCGCTGAACGGACGGATGCTATAATGCAAGACAGACAGGACAGTTACGCGATACGCCTTGCCCTGCAGAAACGAATCGGCCGGGAGGACACATTATGCATGCAAAGAATAGGATTCTGGCTCTGCTGCTTATGATCTGCCTGACGGCAGGGGCTTTCAGCCTTGCGTCGGCGGAGGGGGAAGCGCCCTTCCACCGCTGGGAGATCAAGGATTATTCCAAAGCGCTCCTTGGGACGGATCAGTGCACGTCCTTCTGGGATCCGTGGATGCTGACTGCGGATTATACCTGCGGGCTCCGGCTGGTCATGCAGCTGGATGACGCCAGGGAGAACATTACGCAGTTAACCTACAGCAGCATCGATATCGAGCCGGACAGGAAAATGGACGTCAACTCGATGGTTATGCCCCTGATCACGGAACGGACGGGAACGGATTTCGGGGTGCTCGACCGGTTTGCAAAGGGTGAGCTCACCGATGCGATCGAAGTTGAGGAGAACGGCTGGGATCTCGAAGTGGAAGAGGATGATCTGTTTCTGTCAACGACACAGTGGGACCAGACGCTGGCGCCGACCGAACCGTTCATGACATCCGTGGAGGAACTGCTGGGGACCCCGACGCTGTACAAAATTACGCGTGAGGTCCGGATCGACCGTTCCGGGTCAAAGGGGTCTTCCCATCCCATCACGCTGCAGCTGGATGAAGCGGGAAGGGTGTCCTATATTACGCTGAGAGCATATGAGATGGACGACGAGACGGGGATCCGTTTCTTCGCTGACGCTGTCGCCGCCATGCTGCCGGAATCGGACGGGGCGGATGCCGCCCGGTTCGTGGAAGAAAAGTACGCTGGCGTTGCCCTGAAGAACGCCGCCAGCATGGAGACGGACGGATACAAGATCCGCATGACCGCGAGCAGCAAGGGGCTTAAGTCCATGACTGTGCGGCCGAAGTCCGTGCCGGCCGGCGCTGTTGTGGTTCTTCCCGACTGGATGCAGCCGGAAGCGGCCGCGAAAGCGTCCGCTGCGGCTCCGGAAGCGCCCGCTGTGGCTCCGGAAGCGCCCGCCGCAGCTGTGGAAGCGCCCGCCGCGCAGGAGGGAACAGCACAGGCAGGCACCGTGATCTTCTCGGGGGAGGGGATCACGATCACGACAAAGGGCAGCATCCGGTTCAGCGACAGGCAGGGAACGTGGGTGGTTCCGTTTGATGTCCGGAACGACGGCGATTCGGAAGTCATCGTGGAAAGCGTAGGCGCCAACGGCAAGGTCAACGGCTTCGGGCTCTACCTGTTCTATGACGCGCTGGTGCCCGCAGGCGGCAGCGCCGAAATGGAGCTGGTCCTTCCCAAGGCGGAAGAACTTGAAGCCTACTGCATCACGGACCCCGACCAGATCGAAAGCATCGAGTTCCCGGTTTATAGGTCTGCTGAAACGGGCTTCAAGCGGATCGGGACGGCGGCTGCCACGCACATGAACCTGTTCGGCACGGAGGCGCCCGCCGCGGCTGTGTCCGCGTTCGGGCAGACGCTGCCGGAAACGGTCCTTGGCGAGTACGGCGGGGCGACCTTGCGCCTGATGGGGATCTCCCCGGACGGAAAGTCGCTGGTCCTGCGGCTGGACAACAGCGAGGACGAGCGGAGATGCGCAATCCTGAAGGACGTCTGCGTCAACGGCTGGCAGCTGAACGGGGAGTTCCCGATTGACGCGAACAAGAACGACTACATTCTGGAATACGCGCGCCTGGGCGACCAGGTGCCTGGGTTCGAGGGCTTTAAGGACATCTCGTTCACGTTCCGGTTCTACCGGCGGATGGTTCCCTCGGAACCGTATTACGAGACGCTGGAAAAGAAGGACCGTACGGCTGAGTTCCATCCGGAGCCTGCCGCCGAGGTCGTCTACCCCGAAGAGACTGGGACGGTCCTCTTCGAGGAGAAGGGCTGCCGCCTCCTGTACAGGGGCTGCAGCATCACCAGGGACGGCGTCATGGAATTGGATATGCTCTTCATCAACGAGAGCGGCAAGGATGCGTACGTCGTTGACGTATATACGAAGAAAAAGGCCCAGTTCGAGATCAACGGCACGACGGTGACGTTCAGCGGGTTCCTGAACGGGGTGAACGCCAAGGCCGGCATGCGAAGGGAGGTTTCGCTCCATCTCCTTCCGTATGACCTGAACAACACGGGCATCCGGCCTGAGGACATCCGCACGCTCGACTTCAAAGGCATCCTGTATATCAATGGGAAAAAGGCAACCAAGGAAATCCCCATGCATATCGATATAGAATGATTCAGCTGTCGAATATGCCGGGACAGCGGGCGGGAATTCCCGGATGTCAGAAATACGGAAACCACACCATAAAAAGATAACGGAGGGTATATCAATGGATAAGAAAGAGTTGCTGGATCGGATCCGGGCGCGTGTACCCGATGAGAAGCTGAACACGTTCGTCGAAGTCATCCGGGCTGCCAAGAGCCCCGAGGAGAGGGCCGCGATCCTGGATGAGTACGGCGTCGGGCTGTCGGAGGATGAAAAGGAGCAGCTCCGCAGGCCGTTTAGGGGGGATGTCCCCGATACGGACCTGGACCAGGTCATCCGGGAACTGATCTGACGGAGGCCGCAAGCGCTTAAACGACGAATCCCCGGGAAGGGCTGCGTATAAACGCCCTGTCCCGGGGATTTCATTATATTCGTTCCGGCGGATTCCTTCTTAGGATGCCGGGACCGGCTCAAAGATCATATAGTTCTCCTCATCCCCGATGACCAGTCTGCCGTCCTCCTCGGTCCGGAACGGCAGGATGGTCCCGTCCTCGTCCGTCATGAACCGCTTTCCCGGCTCGTACGTGAGCTCGATCGTATCGTCGATGCTCCTGAGCGTGGCGGTCCCGTCGGGGCGCACCTCGAGCGTGACGACAAGCCCGAACCCACGGATCAGGGCGATGTCCTCCGTCAGGTCGCCTTCGTCCGTGCTGACCAGGGAGATCAGCTCATAGCTGCCGGTGATGTCGGTTTCCGGCTCCGGCTCCGGTTCCGGTTCGTCCAGGGTTATGAGACCGAACCGCCTGAGCGCCTCCCGGGCGTCCTCGTTCCCCTGGGACGAGGAGATCATGTAGTACTCGATCGCCCGGTCCTTGTCCTTCTCGACGTAGAAACCGTTCT
>JAEEGL010388512.1_pt1 | contig 11560 bp, 7 predicted proteins | sample 9134231 | NCBI WGS metagenome assembly JAEEGL01 (sample SAMN16246548, study PRJNA631951) | gut metagenome | biome: gut microbiome; feature: rumen; material: fiber-attached | host: Bos | place: Iran: Karaj | collected 2018-10 | reverse complement strand
TGCCAAGACAATGAAGGCGATCAATCCTGTTTCAATAGAGAACTATACCGCTTATGTCTGGAATGAAGGAAAGAATCTCAGCGTGTTCTACTACAATACCAGGGGCTTGGCTGATGCTGCATAGGCTACTGGAAAAAGGTGACCAAATTTGGGAATTGCAAAAAAGAAGACCTTGTAATGTGCTTGAAAATCGGCAACTTACAAGGTCTTTCTTGTGCCCAAAGCCGGGGTCGAACCGGCACGTCTTTAAGGGACACTGGATTTTGAGTCCAGCGCGTCTACCAATTCCGCCATTCGGGCAGTCTTGCCATCGGTTGCTGGCAGATGCAAAGGTATTTATTTTTCGTATAAAAACAAAAACCGCGGCCCAAATTCTGAAAACTCTTCTCAGAGCAGGCTGACAGGAAGGCCGTAGCTGTTCTTGATTTCGTTCATCACGAACCAGCTCTGGATGGATCCGAGGCTGTCGATCGTCCCCAGGGTATTGATGATGAAATCATTGTAGTACTGCATATCCGGGGCGTAGATCTTGAGCAGGTAATCGAAGTCTCCGGAAATGTTGTAACATTCGGCTACTTCAGGGATGTCTTTGATCCGGGAGACGAAATCATGCGCGATGTCCCGCCCCATCTGGCGCAGTCGCACGCTGCAATAGACGATGAAACCCCGGCCCAGTTTGACCGGGTTGACGATGGCGGTATAGCGCTCGATATATCCCTCTTCTTCCAAGCGGTGCAGACGGTCGAAAACCGGGGAAGGGGAGAGATGGACTTTCAGCGCCAAGTCTTTGACAGTGATGCGGCCGTTCTCCTGGAGGGCCCGGAGAATCGAAATGTCTGTTTTGTCGAGTTTTTCAGTCATAAAAATAAATGATTCTTTTGCAAATATAATTATTTACAGAAGAAAACACTTAATTATTTGATTATTATTGTTTGAAAAATTGGCACAATCTAACTTTGCCAGCAGAAACAAAGAGAATAATCATGAGCACTCGCAAACTCCATTTTGAAACCCTCCAGCTCCATGTCGGGCAGGAGAAAGCGGATCCGGCCTCCGATGCACGTGCCGTCCCCATTTATCTGACCTCTTCATATGTCTTTCGCAATTCCGAACATGCCGCAGCCCGTTTCGGCCTGAGCGATCCCGGCAATATCTACAGCCGTCTGACCAACTCGACCCAAGACGTGTTGGAGCAGCGCATAGCAGCTCTGGAAGGGGGCGTCGGAGCCTTGGCCGTAGCCTCCGGAGCGGCCGCCATCACCTATTCCATCCTCAATATCGCCCGCGCCGGAGACCACATCGTTTCTTCCAAATACATTTACGGAGGCAGCTATGACCTGCTGCAGCACACGCTGGTCCCCTATGGCATCACGACCACCTTTGTCGATCCGGCGGACCTGCAGAATTTCGAAAAAGCCATACGTCCCGAGACCAAGGCCCTCTTCATAGAAAGCTTCGGCAATCCCAACTGCAACCTGATCGACGTCGAAGCTGTCGCGAAGATCGCGCATGCCCATGGGATCCCCCTCATCATCGATAATACGTTTGCTACACCGTTCCTCCTGCGGCCGATTGAATACGGGGCTGATATCGTAGTCCACTCCGCGACCAAATTCATCGGCGGACACGGTACCACCATCGGTGGCCTGATCGTGGATTCCGGGAAATTTGACTGGAAGGCGTCCGGAAAGTTCCCCCAGTTCACGGAACCGGATTACAGTTATCACGGGATCGTTTTCGCCGATGCCGTCGGCCCTGCCGCCTATATCACCCGCGCCCGGGCCATCTTGCTGCGGGATACGGGATCGACGCTTTCTCCGGTCAGCGCGTTCATTTTCCTGCAAGGACTTGAAACCCTCTCGCTGCGGGTCGAGCGGCATGTGGCCAATGCATTGAAAGTAGTGGACTTCCTCTCCAAGCACCCCAAGGTCGCCCGCGTCAACCATCCGGCCCTCCCGACGCACCCGGATCATGCGATCTATGAGCGTTATTTCCCGAACGGCGGCGGCTCCATCTTTACCTTTGAAGTCAAAGGCGGTCAGGAAGAGGCCTTCCGCTTCATCGATTCACTGGAAATCTTCTCTCTGCTGGCGAATGTCGCCGATGTCAAGTCCCTCGTCATCCATCCGGCGACGACGACCCACTCGCAGCTTACGGGCGAGGAACTGGCTTACCAGGAAATCTATCCCAGTACGGTCCGTCTGTCCATCGGCACGGAGCATATCGATGACATCCTCGCGGACCTGGACCAGGCTTTGGCAAAAATCTGAGATCGGTCGCCTTAGCGGCGGCCTTTTTTCTCCAGGTAGCAGATCAGGAATTCAGGCCGGTCGGTCTGGATGATGGACGTGCCCAGGTCCAGGATGGGGCCATAGACCAAGTCGGGATCGGGAGCCTCAAAGGCAGCATCATCGTCATAGCCTCCGCAGAGAGATCCCCAGATGGTATTGACCCAGAGTTTGGAGCCTGCATCGAGAAGGGTCCGGACCGTCTCCCGGACATTGTCATCCAACTTCCCGAAGCAGATCTCATATGCCATTTGGGCGGGTTTATCCTGGATGTATCCGTCAAATACGGCCATTTCCCCGGCCTTGCCGACGCTGGCAATGGGCATATACATCAGGTTGTGCGGATGCTCGGAGAGTTTGGCGCGCACTTCCGCGACCGGACGCTTTCCCTTGATCAGGATCTGGTCCGTCACGCCCAACTCTTCCGTCAGGGCCAGGACAAGGTCATAGTACTCATAACCCTTGTCCACATTGATCGTTATCCGGTCTTTGCAAACTTCCAGCGCTTGCCGGAAAGTCGGGATCTTGAGTCCCGGGATCGAGACCCCGTGTCCGCGCTTCAAGTCATAAGCGAGCAACTCCTCATAAGTGTAATCGCTGATGCGTCCCCGCCCCGTCGTCGTGCGGTCCAGCGTGCTGTCGTGGCAGAGCACCAGGACACTGTCTCGGGTCAGCCGCAAGTCGATCTCCACCATGTCCACACCCATCCGGATGACAGACTCGATGGCCGGCAGCGAATTTTCCGGATAATTGCGCCAGTCACCCCGGTGTGATACGACGACGACATACTTCGATGCCGGGTCATGCAGGGCTGCAACGACTTTTTCGGCTTTATTCGCGGGAGCGACGGTCGGCGGTTCGGCGTTGATGGCCTCCCGGAGGCGTTGCTCCAAGCCGGACAAGGGATACAGACCGTCCCCGTTGGGGCTGAGGCCTTTCAGATGGATGGGGAGGGAGACGGGCGGCTGCTGCAGGCTGAGCATGGGCATGTCCCGCAGTTGCGCGTCGGAGGCATAGACCAGCCGGATATCGGCGTATTGACGCCCCTCACGGTCGCGCCACTTGCAGAAGACCAGTTTCGAACCGATCGGCGTCTTTCTCTCGATAGCCTGAGGGGCCTCGTAGTCTTCGTTTCCCAAGGCAGCCAGGACACTGCCGATATTGGAATCATGTCCGCAGAGGAAAGCGAACTTGCGGCCGTCAGTTTCCAGTTCGGACAGGATCGTCTTCAGCAACGGCCGGGCGACATTGGCCGCTACCGCCGGGGCGGTGAACAGGACATCGCCGTACCAGTCCTTGATTGCTGCGATGCGCTCCCAGTCTTCCCGGCTGGTCCGGTGTCCGAACGCCGCCTGTTGCAGGTCCGGCTCTTCGTAATATTGGAGAACAAGGGCGTCAGCAGCGGAATTGGCCATCTTCAACCCGCCGGTCATGGACGGTTCCTTGAAAGGATTCAGCTGCACGGCCAGGTCGTCGAGAGGGATAGCCGTCGTATCATTCCGGGCAGCCGGGCTGTCCCGAAGGTCCAATACGCGGTCGAGCACGGCATAATCAGCCGCCATCCGCGCTCCGACGCCTTTCAGGCCGGCTTCTCCGCCCATGGCGCGGATCTGTGCCATCGCGCGCTCCCGGAACGCCGGATCGTCTCGGGTGATCTGCGGGTTGAAGACCGGGTCCATGGTCCCGATCGCGCAATGATGCTCCACTTCGACGTTGGCCAGGGGCAGCATCCCGCTGGAGAAGTACTGCGCCGTAGCGATCGTACGCTGCATGGAATTGGCATAGAAGCGCATCTGTCCCTTTGCCGGCCGTTCGTTCTCTGTCATCAGCCCTTCGCTGATGAGCCACTGCCGGAAAAACTGTCCCATCTGCGTCTCCAGCACACCCCCCTTGCGGGACAGTTCGCCGGGAGCCGAGGTCCACTCAAACCACTCGTGCGGCGTAATGCGGGACAAAACTGAGCCCTTACCCGAGAGGGGAGAACGGATATTGTGACGACTCAGCACGACAGCCTCTTCCAAGGTATATCGGTCGTGGAAACCGTCCGGACGCTCCATCCAGTTCGCTTCTCCCGTCGAAGCGGTACGGACCGGGGGATAGACGCGGTGACTGCACGAAAAGAAAAAGGCAGCGACGGTCAGGGTCAGGCAAACGCGAAAAAAGTATTTCATAAGCGGATCCTTAGCAGTAGGTTTGATTTATCGGATGCGTGCGACGGCGCGGAGCGTATTGCTTTCGGCGTTCCAAGAGTCGCGGGCACTCAATTCAATCTCGTATTCGCCGCTCTCCAGCGGGATCTCCAGGCTCCAACCTTTTTTCATTAAAGCGGGCTGGGGAACGTGGTAGAAATCGGCCAGGACTTTTTTGGTGCAGACGGTCTCTCCCCCCTTGCGCACCGTGATGAAATAAGTGTGCACGAATTCGTCATCTCTGCCGGCGGCCCAGCGCACCATGGCTTTCCCCTCGCCGCCTTCCACCTTCAGGCCGTCCAGCACCGGTGCCTGGTTCATCGCGGCGCGGAACAGGTGGGAATACGGCTTGAGATGGCTCTTGTCCTTGCAAGGATGCTTCAGGACCCAAGGCTCCCCGACCGTGGTCTGGTTGTAGAAGTCCATGCGCTGGACGCGCAAGTTGCCCTTGTTGTCGAATTGCAGCAGCAGGCCCTGGGAGAATTCGTCTTTATCCCGCATGATCGTAAGGCCCGCCATGTTCTCATAGCCGCCGTTGTCGATGGCCATATAGCGTACCGAGGCTGTCCCCATCACGGTGAAATCGCCCTGCCAGATGCTGCGCGGGTCGTTGAGGGGGAAATGGAGGTGTCCTCCGAAGACGACGGCCTGCGGATACTTCTTCAGTACGTCGGTCAACACCCGGGTGCTCCAGTAGCCATTGTGCTTGGGATAAGTGTCGTCCAATTCGCTGCCATAGATGGTGTGGTAGACCATCGCGTGTGTGAGTACCAGCACATACCGGTCTGGATTCTCTGCCGTAATCTGGGCGAGGGTTTCGTCCAGCCAGCGGATAGACTCCTCCGGATAGACGACCGGATCGCGGCCATCCGGGGTGATGCACAGGATGTGTACATCTCCGATCACACAATGGCGGCATTCCAGGCTGTCCCTCATGACGGGATCTCCCACATCGGTGCGGTAGTAGTCCGGCCCCAGCCGACGGGTGAATTGCTTAGCTTCACGATAAGTGTTGGTTGTCCATTCCTTCCAGATGTCGTGGTTGCCCACGGTATAGACCATCGGGACCTCGTTCGGATTGAAAACGCTTTCGTAGAGCCGCTTCCAGTCATCGATCTGGGTGTATTTGCGCGCATCCCAGGCCGGGCTGTCCACCAAGTCGCCGACCAGCAGTACACCGTCCAGGCCGCCATACGCTGCGGCAAAATTACGATCTTGGATCAAGGCGCTGCGGAATTTGTAGGCGGGAACGGTATGGTATGCGTCTACATGGGTGTCGCTCATGACGGCCAGGTTGAGGACGATCTTTTTCTCATTGAAATCCCGGGAATAAACTGCCAGACCTGCCAGCAGGCCGGCCATGCAGAGAAAGAAACGAAGTTTGGATATCATAGGGGCTAAAACAATAGTTAAACAAATATAGGAAATCTTCGTATCTTTCGGAAAACTACACGAAATGACTACACAGACCAATACGCGCGAGATATGGGTGGATTGGATGCGGGTGATTGCCTGTCTGATGGTGATGGTGGTCCATGCGACCGAGCCTTTCTACCTGGGTGGGGACGGGTCCTTGATCCTGACGCGGACCGATGCTTTGTGGGCGTCTTTCTTTGATTCGCTGGTGCGCTGCTGCGTGCCGCTTTTCCTGGTGGCTTCCAGCTATCTTCAGTTCCCGCTTCATTATCCGACCGGAGAATTCCTTCGCCGCCGCGCGATCCGCATCTTGATCCCGTTCCTGATCTGGACCGTGATCTATGCCCTGGTATGGGGAGAGCCGGTGCAGAACTTCAAGGATCTGCTGCTCAATTTCAACTATGCGGCTGGACATCTCTGGTTCGTCTATATGCTTGTCGGCATCTATCTGCTGATGCCGCTGCTTTCGCCTTGGGCGGAACGCGTCGGTAAGAGAGAATTGCTCATGTACTTGGGGATATGGCTCTTCACGACGCTGATCCCGCTGATCCGGGAATGGGCTGAGGGCGCTCCGACCGTGATCTATGGTCCTTCCGGCCTGCCGCGGCAGGCGCTTTATCCCCTTTGGGGAGAAGCCAGTTGGAACGGCTATGGCTTGTTTTATTATTTCAGCGGGATGATCGGCTATCTGCTGATGGGCTTGTATTTCCGCAAATTCGGGAAGGAGCTGTCTTGGGGCCGGACGCTCGCTGGAGCGGTCCCGTGCTTTCTGGGGGGCTTTGCCCTCACGTTCAGTGGTTTCCTGCGGCGTGTTGCCGAGACCGCGCAGGGGGTCTTTCCCGTCGGAGGCCTGGTGGAGAAAGCAGTCTGGTGGGAAACGACCTGGTGCAACGATACCTTGGGCGTGGCTATGATGACGATGGCCTTGGTGTTGGTCTTCCGCAAGATGACAGCTGATGGGGCTTTTTACCGCAAGGTTCTGCTTCCGATCTCAAAGGCCAGTTACGGCATGTATCTGGGTCATCTGCTGGTTTTGGTAGCGTTCTCGGGCCTGTTTCGGAAAGCGCTGGGTATCGGTGAAGCGGGCGTGCTGGGCATCTGGACTACGCCCGTCGAGATCCTGCTGACCGCAATCAGCTCCTTCGTTTGTACGGCTATTGCCGCTGTCCTGATCCGTCGGATCCCGAAGGTCGGGCGCTGGATCGTTGGATAATCTCCATACACATCCGCCCGTTGTGGTATGGACATTTCCAGAATCCGGCGCGGTCGTCGTCGGTGTTGGGTGTACCGTCGGCGCGTAGGCTCCAATACCATTCTCCGTCGGGACAGAGCAGGTGCCGCTTGATGAAATCCCAACACGTCAGGCTGCGATCCAGCCAGGCCTTGTCTCCGCGTAACTGATACTGGTTCAGACAGCCCACGACGGTTTCCGCCTGCACCCACCAGTGACGATCACCATCCACTGCTCCGGTCGCCGGATCAGATTCGTAGATCATTCCGCCATCCGTACGCAGACCTTCGATCGCGGCATCGGCCATTCGTATCGAACACGCGCGCACCCGCTCCATCAGCCTCGCATCGCCCAATACCTCCGCCGTTTCGTACAGCAGCCATGAACACTCAATGTCGTGTCCGTAGGAAACCGCCTCCGATTGCTCCCGCCAATCTTCGTTGAAGAACAGTCCCAGATGTCCGTCGGGACGGATGATGCGGTCCAAGAAGATTTCGACCAGGGCCGTCAAACTGTGACGCAGCGTCTCGTCTTTCCAAACGCGGTACAGGGCGGTATAGCCTTCCAGAATATGCAGATGCGTATTCATCGTCTTTGCGTCGTTGCGGTCTTTCTCCGACAGACGCATGTCCGCGATGGGAGACCAGTCGCGGGTCGCGGCCTCGAGGTAGCCTCCCTTGTCCGGATCCAGGCTGTGTGATTCGATATCCAGGAACAGGCGGATCGCCAGCGCTAACGCCTCCTCATGGCCGGTGGCACGGAAATACTCGGCCAGGCCGTAGATGGCAAACGCGATGGCGTAGAATTGTTTTTTTGTGTCCAGCGGCTGCCCTTGGGCATCCAGGCTCCAGTAGATGCCGCCGTACTCCGGATCAACAAACCGGTCTCGGATTTGCCCGTACGCGTGGTCGGCAACGGCTTTCCACGTCAGGTCGCCCAGCATGCGGTACGCGGATGCAAAGGTCCAAAGGATGCGGGCACCCAAGATGGCACCCCGGGGCGCCTCAGGGTGTATCTTTCCCAGGCCGTCCATACGGCCGAAGAAACCACCTTCCGGATCTTTCATATGCTGCGTCCAGAAAGGGAGGATATTCCGCTCCAATTCGGTGCGGACCTCTTGGCTGAGTCGGTTCATGTTTTTCATGCATACAAAAATAGGAGATTGTCTCGAGAAACGATTTTTCCGACGAGGAAAATGTCAAAATAGTATTATTTTTGGCGAAAATTGTATATTTGTACGAGTCTTTCCCACCCGATTATGACACAAGTACTCTCTGAGATCACCGGCCTGTCCGAAAAGGACTGTTTCTACATTGTCGAACGCCACAAAAACAAGTTTACGTATCCGCTCCACAGTCACCGTGAGTGTGAACTCAATTTCATCAGCAACGGAGCCGGAGTGCGGCGCATCGTCGGAGACAGTATCGAGACCATCGGGTCCTATGAATTGGTGCTGGTCACCGGCGAACATCTGGAGCACGTCTGGGAACAAGGTTCTTGCACTTCGGAAGATATCCGGGAGATCACGATTCAGTTTTCCCCGGATCTTTTCGACGCAGGTCTACTCTCCAAGAATCAGTTCGAGTCGATTCGTAAGATGTTCGACCAGGCCCGCCAAGGACTGAGTTTCCCCCAGGAAGCGATCATGAAGGTGTATTCCAAACTGGATACAATCTCCTTAGAAACAGATAGTTTCATGCAAGTGCTCCGCTGTATTGAGATCCTTCACGAGCTATCTCAATTCGAAGGACATAAACTGGCGACGAGCGCCTTTGCCAAGGCGCCCCGCCACTCGGAAAGCAACCGCGTCGAACGGATCAAAGAGTACATTCATGCCCATTATGCAGAACCGATGACGCTGGACGCCATCGCAGATCTGATCAGCATGAGCCCTTCTTCTTGCAGCCGGTTTTTCAAGACCCACGCGGGTCGGACGGTGACGGATTATATCGTCGATGTGCGCTTGGGGAATGCCGCCCGTTCTTTGGTGGATACCAACGAGAGCATTTCGGTCATCTGCTACGCCTGCGGCTTCAACAATCTGTCCAATTTCAATCGGGTTTTCAAGGACAAAAAGGGGATGACGCCACGTGAGTTCCGACATCTGTACAAAAAGAAAAAGTTCATCATTTAGCAAAAACTTTGCGAACTTTGACAAAATTCTATTAGTGTATGTGCGGGTAACTGTCTAATTTTGCAGTCACTTACGCGCGTAAAATGAACACTGGAACCTCCAAGTCTAGAATCCTTGCGGTTTTCACCCTTCTTTCCGCCCTCCTGACGTCCTGCAAGCCGTCTGGTGAAGTCGCGGAGCTTCCTTTCATCGGTACCAACATGTGGTACGCCTCCGAGCTGGCGGTTTCCGATCCGGCCCGTTTCTCGTCGGAGTTGGATTCGCTGTGTGCCCGCGGGCTGACGAATGTCCGCATCCTGGCGACTGGCGAGGACTGGAAGGGCCTGGATGCTGCGCTGGCGGGCTTCTCCCGTCACGGGATGAAGGCCGTGCTGTTCCTCAATAACGCATGGGAATGGAGCGAGGATGGGTACCGTTCGTGGCTGGAAAAGGCCGGCGCCGGTCGCCAGCCGCATCCGGCGGAGGATGGCTATGTCGCTTACATGACGGCAATGGCGGGTTTTGCCTCGAATGCGGAGGCGGTCTCGCTCTATCAAGAGCATGTGCGCCGTGTGGTCACCCGCTACAAGGATTCGGATGCCATCTATTCCTGGCAGATCTGCAACGAGCCCCGTCCGTTCAGCCGGGACAGTGCTGCCGTGGACGCCTTTGTGGCTTATGTCCAGGGTACCGCAGCCCTGATAAAGTCGCTGGATCCGGTTCATAAGGTGAGTACCGGCAATGAGGGCGCGATGGGCTGTAATGACGGCGACTATGCGCTCTGTGAGCGGCTCAACAATTGCCCGGACATTGATTATATGACGGTCCATATCTGGCCGTATAACTGGAGCTGGGTGTCGCAGGAGAAGATTGCCGATGGTGTGGAAACGGCCATTGCGCGCACGGCTGACTACATTGACCGTCATCTTGACATCGCACGCCGGCTTCATAAGTCTGTCGTGATCGAAGAGTTCGGTTATCCCCGGGACGGGTTCTCGTTCAGTCGCGAGGCGACAACCGAGGGCCGCGACCGATATTATCGCTATGTCTTCTCCCGCGTATTGGAGTCTGCCCGTCAGGGTGGAGAATTGCTGGGTTGCAATTTCTGGGCTTGGAGCGGGCTGGCGCAACAAACGCCCGGGCACGATTTCTGGCAGGAAGGGGATGATCTCTGCGGGGATCCTTCGCAGGAAGGACAGGGGCTCAACGGCGTATACCTGACAGACCGGAGTACCCTTTCTGTCGTCAGCACCTATCAGGACAGCTTATCCCATGTCATTCGTTTCCAGGCGGAACCCAGCGAAGACTGGATGTTCTATGGGTCGGGTCCGTACCGGCTCAAAGTGAAAGTAGCTGGCAGTGTGCCGCTGGCAGGCTTCCCTCTCATGCTTTTCCGGGATATCGATTTGATGGATCCCGATGCGAAACCGGTGTTCTCCAAACGTTTCCGCATCCGGACTCGGCCCGGCTGCTGGACAGAGGCCACGCTCTCGCTCGGAGAGTTGGAACCCGGTTTCTACCGTGTCGACCTGGGCGGTGTGAAGAAGTTCAACATCGGGGTCAACCCTGAGCAGATCCAGAGTCCTTCCGACCGGCCGGAGGACTTTGATGCGTTCTGGGCCTCCACCCTGGCCGAGTTGGCCGAGGTTCCGATGGAGGTACGTTATACCGAGATCCCCGCCCACTCTTCCGAGGTGCGTACATGTTACCATGTGGAGATCCCGTCCTGGGGTGGCGCTACGATGGGTGGCATCCTTTTCGTGCCCGTGAAGGAAGGGAAGTACCCCGTCCACATTGAATTCATGGGTTATGGGGCGGATCCCTATTACCGGGACCCGTCCGCCGAGCCGGATCGTATCGACTATCTGGTCAGCGTCCGCGATCAAGGTATTTTCAAGGCCGGCAACGGCGAATGGATCGACCGCGGCTTGTCATCCAAAGAAGCGTTTTATTACCGGGGTGCTTTCTGCGACGTGGTCCGCGCCGTGGACTTCGCCGCCTCCCTGCCGAAAGCCGATACGACACGCATTTTCGGCTGCGGAGACAGCCAGGGCGGAGCCTTCACCTGGATCAGCGCTGCACTGACGGACAAGATGCGGGCCATCGCGCCGAGCGTACCGTTCCTGAGCGATTATCCCGACTATGCTCGCATCGTATGGTGGCCCATGCACGAGGTTTTCCGGCATGCCGATGCGGAAGGGGTCGCACGGGAGGCGCTGATGGATATGCTGCGCTATTTCGACATCAAGAATTTCACCGACCGCATCACCTGCCCCGTGCTGATGGCTTTCGGCCTGCAGGATCCCACCTGCCCGCCGCACAC
>JAEEGL017439448.1_pt1 | contig 11561 bp, 10 predicted proteins | sample 9134231 | NCBI WGS metagenome assembly JAEEGL01 (sample SAMN16246548, study PRJNA631951) | gut metagenome | biome: gut microbiome; feature: rumen; material: fiber-attached | host: Bos | place: Iran: Karaj | collected 2018-10 | reverse complement strand
TTCCAAAGAAGTATCGACATGCCTCAAAGGGTTTTCTTGTCTTTTGATAGTATTGCACCATTGGTGCTCTGGATTATCAGGAGTGGGCTACGATAATATTCTCGTGAAATTGTTGACACAAGCAGGTGGAGTGACCGGTGTCGCCATTTTCTTTTTCCTGTCTTCTTATGGCCTAACGCGTTCACAACTTGTGAAAAAAGATAGCATCAGCTCATTTTTTACCAAACGTCTGACTAAGGTCTATATTCCGTTAGTGGTGACAAATGTGCTATGGTTAGTATTGCGGTATAGTGGGCAAAGTTTCGTTCAATCTTTTTTACAGATTTTGAATATTGGCGATTTACTGGATCTGGCCACGTGGTTCTGTAATGTCATTATTGCCTGCTATGTGATATTCTATGTATCTAACCGCCTGAAAAAAGATTGGATGAAGATTCTGGTCAATTGGATTCTGATGTTGTCATTAGCAGTGGCATTGGTTGTATATTTCCCTTATCGGCCATGTTATGTCTATTCACTTGTGGCTTTCCCTTTGGGTGGTATGGTGGCTATTCTTCAAGATAAAATGAACATGACCAAATTGATGATGATCACGTTTTTACCTGTGGTTGCATTTTTCGGTGCGATGGCTATGTTCTGTACTGCCTATAAAACCCATTTGTTGGCCAACCTTTATTGTAGTGCTATCATCTTATGTTTGATGCTGGTTTTGGTGGAGTTGCGGAATAATCGCAAGTCTCTGATTTTTGATTTAGTGTACAGTTTAAAGAAACCTGCATCTTTCATTGGACTCTATTCTTACGAGATATACTTGCTCCACAACAAGTTCTTGATGTTGCATAGCGATTATCTCGTCACGGTTTGGTACCCCATTACATTCGTGCTTATTGTGGTTCCGTTGGCTGTTGTGTTTTTTATGTGTGATAATCAATTAACCAGATTGAGGTGAAAGAATGATTATTAAAACGATTACATGCCATCAATCATCAAATCATGGGGCGATGCTGCAAGCATATGCATTACTCCATTATTTGCGAACGCTGGGACATGATGTTAGTGTGATTGATTATAGGCCGCCATACATGAGCTTGAATCATCGTATTCCTCCTCAATACGATCGTTGGGGAATCAAGCAACTGTATCTTTTATCAAAATTTCCAGGAGATATGGCAGGATGGCGCCGGCACCGGGTATTACTTTCGTTCTATAACCAATATATCAAAGCAACACCTGAAAAATATACTTCAATTGAACAGTTGAGGGCAAACCCTCCTGTTGCTGACTTGTATATAGCCGGCAGTGATCAGATTTGGAATACTTCGTTCCAGAACGGGAAAGATGCTGCCTTCTATTTAGACTTTGGTTCACCCAGTAGGAAGATCAGCTATGCAGCAAGTTTTGCTACCGAATCACTTGAATCAGGTACAGAAGAGTTTGTAAAGAAAAACTTGAGCAACCTCGATGCTATCAGTGTAAGAGAAAGTTCAGGATTGCGGATTCTCAATGAATTGGGTTATGATGGTGAAGTTGTGCTCGATCCTGTCTTTTTGTTGAGCAAGGAACAGTGGGACCAATTTGATACAAAAACAGCAGCAAATGAGCGCTATGTTTTGACCTATGATTTTGAGAATCGAAAGAGTGTAATTGGTCATATAGCAAAACGGTTGGCTTCTGCTTCCGGTTGTAAGGTTTATTCGGTAAGTCCTTATAAACGTAGATATGCAGACAAATCATTTGTTAACGTAGGCCCCGATGTTTTTATTACGCTCATAAAGAATGCTCAATGTGTCATTTGCAATTCGTTTCATGGTATTGCTTTCTCGATAATATATGGCAAAGATTTCTTCGTGGTTAATCGTAAGGATGGACTAAATGTAAGGATGAGAGATTTGTTGATGCATTACGATATCAATTATCGTTTGATAAGTGAGAATGCTTCCAATGCTCAACTGTTATCTGAAATTGACTATGGAGCTATCTATCTACAGCTTGAACGTGATATTAATGCATCAAAACTATACTTATTGAATCAAATAGAATTGGCAAAAAGATGAAGCCTCGCATTTTCATCAATATGCACTATATGGAGCTTGGCGGCGCTGAAAGAGCGTTACTGGGCCTTCTCAATGCTTTGGACACCGATAAAGTTGATGTGGATTTGTTCTTGAATCAGCACACAGGGGAATTCATGCCGTTGATACCCTCCAAAATCAACCTCTTGCCCGAACGTCGAGGTTATAATGCCATTGAACGTCCCATGATCCAGATTCTAAAAGAAGGACAATTCGGTGTCACAATCGGTCGATTGAGGGCTCGTCGTCTCCACAAAAGATATCATCACTCATTGGAAGGCAAGGAAAGGTCTTTTGACTCCAGCGCCTTTCATTATGTTGCTGAGTGTGTTGATAGGTATTTGCCGTCTTTGGAGGACTTGGGCGAATACGATTTGGCTATCAGTTTCTTGCAGCCACACAACATCGTTCTAAACAAAGTTAAAGCAAAAAGGAAGGTTGCTTGGATCCATACAGACTACTCTTCTGTTCACGTCAATACCGAACTTGAATTGCCTGTTTGGGCTGGTTTTGATTACATCGCATCAATATCTCCCGACTGTACTAAGTCATTTTTGAAGGCTTTTCCTTCGTTAGAGAACAAAATCATCGAGATTGAAAACATTCTTTCATCGGATTTTATTCGTCAACAGGCTGAATTGCATGACGTGAGTGAAGAAATGCCAAAGAAAGGCATTAATCTGCTGTCAATAGGACGTTATTGCCATGCAAAGAATTATGATAACGTGCCCGACATAATGAAGCGATTGCTCGAGAAGGGTTTTAAAGATCTGCGATGGTACATCATCGGATTTGGGGGTGATGAACCATTAATTCGTCAAAAGATTGCTGAAGCAGGCATGGAGGGTCATGTGATTCTGCTTGGCAAAAAGGATAATCCGTATCCCTATATCAAGGCATGTGACATCTATGTTCAGCCAAGTCGCTATGAGGGAAAGAGTGTAACGGTTCGCGAAGCTCAGGTACTATGCAAACCAGTCATTGTCACAAATTACCCTACTGCAAAGAGCCAGATTAAGGATGGTGTGGATGGCATTATTGTGCCACAGGATAATGAGGGTTGTGCTCACGGCATTTATGAAGCAATCAATAATAAGGATGGGTTGAATTACATTACAAGCTATCTTTACATCCACGATTATGGCAACGAGAGCGAAGTCGAGAGAATCTATAGACTTTTGTCAATATGATACTGATGATAAATTATTATGATACCTAAAATTATTCATCTTTGTTGGCTGTCTGGTGATGAGTACCCTGAGACTATTCAACGTTGTATTGATTCGTGGCGAAAGCATCTTCCAGACTATGAAATATTTATTTGGGATACCAGTCGTTTTGATATTAATAGCCATAAATGGACAAAAGAGGCGTTTGAATCCAAAAAATACGCTTTTGCTGCAGATTACATACGTCTATTTGCTCTTTATAATTATGGTGGAATCTATTTAGATTCTGATGTGTTGGTTTACAAAAGTTTTGATGCTTTACTTGATCTTCCCTATTTCATAGGAGAAGATTATACACACTGTTTTGAAACTGCAGTTCTTGGTGCAGAAAAGGGGTGTGATTGGATAAAGCAAATCATGGAAAGATTTATTGATAGACCTTTTATCAAAGAAGACGGTAGTTTTGATACGCAGACCCTGCCTTCTGTCTTTCATGAACGGCTTTTGAGTAATTATAAGTTTAGGTTGCTCAAATGCAAAGATGATTTTGACGATGATGAAATGGTCATCAATGTTTTTCCATTTTGCTATTTCAACTCAAGAGATTTTGTTGACATCAAGCAATACCCTGAGAGTTTTTGCTCTCATAATTTTGTTGGTTCGTGGTTAAAAGAAGGGGGGGCTAAATCTTGGGTAAAAAATATTATACCTCGCTCTATGCTAAACCTATATGACCACTTTGTCTACTTTACGTTAGGTATTGGTGAATTTCATAATATTCAGATACCTTATCAACTGACAAAAAATGAAGTGTAGATTCTTGTATTTCTTCAATCCCAGTTATTGAGGTTCAATGATCCCAAAAACGATTCATTACTGCTGGTTTGGCTGTAATCTCTTGCCTGAGAGTGCGGTTAAGTGCATCAACAGTTGGCGTAAGTTCTTCCCCGATTACGAAATAAAGGAGTGGAATGAAGACAACTTTGATGTGAATTGCATCCCATATACGGCTGAGGCCTATCAGGCCCACAAATATGCTTTTGTCAGCGATTATGCTCGTTTCTGGATATTGTATCACTATGGTGGAGTTTATTTTGACACTGATGTCGAAGTCATTAAACCAATGGATGACATTATCGAACGAGGCCCATTCTTAGGTATGGAAAATGTTTGGACTTATCCAACAGTCGCTCCAGGTTTGGGAATGGCTGCCGAAGAAGGACATGTTGTATATAAGCAGGCACTTGATTGTTATGCCAACATGCATTTCATCCATCATAATAGGATCGCTGAGCATGAGAGCATTGTACCATTAACAACACGGCTCTTGAAAGAGGCAGGCATGCAACCTGATGGAGAACTACAGCAGGTTGCTGGAATTTGGATTTATCCAGTTGATTTTTTTAATCCTTTGGATGATTTGACAGGACGCTTGAAAGTAACAAACAATACGCGCTCAATTCACTGGTATTCAGCTTCATGGCAGAATCATAATCAACTGCTCCGATGGATTAAAAGAAGGTTTCATCGGATGGTAGGTAGTAAGATGCATCAAATCCATCGAATAAAAAAAGGTTTTATAAAACATATATTGGGTAGACATTAGTTAATATCTGTCAATGGTAAAATTTTAAACACGCTATGCAACCACTTAACCTCGTCGAACCTTGGTACTACAATACGGTTTATTTCTTATTGTTCCTGTTCCTCAGTTGGGGAACTGTGCTCTATTATATTGGCTCCGATCAACAGAAGATCCTTCGGTCTGAAGGGTCAGCCATGCAGGGGGCTGCTCTGTTTTTAACGGTGGCTCTTACGTTTTATCTGGGGCTAAGGCCTCTTTCGAACTCGTTCGGTGACATGAACATGTATCGTCACGCATACGAGAATGTCCTTAATAGTTATGCCCCAATAAGCTTTAAATCAGAGTGGTTATGGCATAATTTGTCGTTTCTTTGTAAACGAATAGGCTTTAATGTGTACGAGTACTTTTTCATTGTTGAAATTGGCTATTTTGGGGGTATGTACATATGTTCACTCCTGTTGATGCGTAAAAATTTGTGGTTTGCAGTATTGTTCTTTTATATTTCATTCTCTTGTTATTCTTTTGGGACAAACGGTATTCGTAATGGTCTGGGATGTAGTCTCGATTTGATTGCCATCGCTCTTTTCGCCTTAGGAGGCACGAAACGTCCAGCGGGTATTGTTTTGATGGTACTGGCTATGGGAATACACCGCTCTACTTTATTACCGAGTATGGCTGCAATTGCCTCATTATATTTTGTGAAAGATACTAAAACTGCTATTCGTTTCTGGATAGCGTCAATTGCTATCTCCCTTGCAGCCGGTCCACTGGTTGAACGTTTTTTTGCTGCTCTAGGCTTTGATGACCGTATGAGTGATTATGCTAGTACAAACACAGAGGGGGTCTCTATGGATCAGTTCTCTCAGACTGGCTTCCGATGGGACTTCTTGTTCTATAGTTCAGGAGCTGTTGCTATGATATGGTATGTGACACGTTATCGTATGTTTAAAGATGATGTGTATACTATTTTAGCAAACTCATACCTATTATGCAACGCATTTTGGATTATGGTTATCCGTTCAGCGTTCTCCAATCGTTTTGCCTACTTGTCCTGGTTCTTGTATCCCGTCGTGATGGCATATCCGTTATTGCGTATGAACTTATGGAAAGACCAGGATCGCAAAACGGCTCTTATCTTCTTCTTGTACTCTGGCTTCACTCTCTTTATGTTCTTTATTTTTTATTTCGGTACTTCTAACGGCTTTAGAGGTTTTGACCTTTATTGGTACAAGCGACAATATTAGCTATGGCGACACTCACAGTTTTTACTCCTGCATATAACAGGGCGCACACGATAGGCCGCACATACGAGAGTTTGTGCCGTCAGACATGTAAGGATTTTGAATGGCTGATTGTTGATGACGGGTCATCTGATGGTACTCGTAAACTTGTTGAAAATTGGATTGCTGAAAGAATAATTCCAATCAAGTATATCTATCAGGAAAATCAAGGAATGCATGGAGCCCATAATACGGCATACCGTAATATTGATACATTGCTGAATACATGTATTGATAGTGATGATTATATGCCAGATGATGCAGTTGAGAGAATTATAAATTGCTGGAATGAAAATGGAAGTGATGCTGTTGCAGGAATAATTGGACTTGACGTTACTGAAGACGGGAAGGTCATTGGGACCAAGTTTCCTGATTCGATGAAAACAACTACTTTACGTGGCTTCTATGATACGGGAGGTAAGGGCGATAAAAAAATTGTCTATCGTACAGAAGTGATTAAAAGTTATCCTGAGTATCCTATTTTCAATGGAGAGCGTTATTTGGGACTTGCTTATAAGTACATGCTTATTGATCAAGACTATGAACTGATAACACTTAATACACCCCTTGTCATTGTTGATTATCAGCCCGATGGATCTAGTTTTAATATGTACAAACAGTATTGGAATAATCCGCAAGGCTTTGCTTTTTTCCGAAAAACTGAGATGATGGCGACTCATGGAATTATAAGAAAGCTGATAGTTTGTACACATTATGTCTCAAGTAGTATAATATGTCGCAATAGGAGCTTCATCCAAGAAAGCCCTAAAAAGTTGTTAACGTTTTTATGTATTCCAAGTGGGGTGGTTTTGTATTTATGGATTCGCAGAAATGTGAGAAGAAATGCAAAGATTAGTAATAAAAAAGTGTATTCTAGATAAATGAAACTATTGGTTCGTTTTGGTTATTAAAATTGTTGTAAAAAGCGAGAAAAGGCCGGTTTAGGTTATTCTTGTCAAATATTGTTTCAGCACAACACACTTTTATTATACCTTTCTTCTTCGGGATAAATCCTTCAGATATTTTTGTGTATGAGAATCCTTCATGTGATAACAACTCTTGATGTGGGTGGAGCTGAGCGATTAATGGTTGATCTTTTACCGTTATTGCGCAATAAGGGGTTCGATGTTGAACTCATGCTCTTTGATGGAGTTGAAACTGCTTTGAAGGATGAGTTTAGTAAAACGGGCATCAAAATACATGAGTTATCTAGAGGCCACCAACTGCGGAATTATAAGAAAATCTATAATCCATATAATATCATACGATTAACAAAATTTCTCAAAGGTTATGATATTATCCATACACACAATACAGCTTGCCAGTACTATGTGCCAATAGCTGCAAAAGTTGCAACTGCTCATGTAAAATTGGTAACAACTGAACATAGCTCAAATAATCGAAGGCGAAAAAGTTGTTGGCTCAAACCAATAGATAAGTGGATGTATGGTCAATATAATGCGATTATTTGTATATCAGACCAAACTCGAGTGAATCTGGAAAACTATATTGGATATTCAAATAGGGTTTTCACCATCAACAACGGCGTAAACACTTTGCGTTTTCAACGCCAAATAAAGGATATCAGCAATAATAGCCAGTACATCATTACAATGGTTGCGGGACTTAGGATGGAAAAAGATCACAAAACTTTGTTTAGAGCTATGTTAAATCTTCCTGCTAGTTACCGTTTGCAGCTTGTTGGGCATGGTGAGCGTGAAACAGAATTGAAGGCGTTTTGTGATAAGAATGACTTGAACTCTCGAGTGTCTTTTATGGGTTTAAGAATGGATGTGCCAGATGTCTTGGAAGAGAGTGATATTATTGTCCTTTCCTCTCATTGGGAAGGCTTGTCTTTATCAAGTATCGAGGGGATGGCTTCAGGACGTCCGTTTATTGCTAGTGATGTGGATGGCCTTCATGAAATTGTGAAAGGCGCAGGTTTGTTGTTTCCTCAAGGTGATGATAAGGCTCTCGCAGAAGCTATTCGTAGTCTGTGTGAGAATCCAGAGTATTATCATCGTGTTGCGATGGCATGCCAAAGTCGTGCAAAAGAATATGATATCAGTGTAATGGCTGATAAGTATGCCGATCTGTATGAATCGTTGATAGTAGAATAATGGTATGAGGATTCTTCACGTCATTACATCCTTGTATAACGGTGGAGCAGAGCGCTTGATGGTGGATCTGCTTCCTCGCTTGAGAGACTATGGTAACATCGAGGTGGATTTGCTGCTGTTCAATGGAGTGGAAACCTTTTTCAAGAAAGAGCTACAGCAGAAAGGCATTAAAATCATTTCTCTTACGACTACTAATGATATTTATCATCCACGCCGCTTGCTGAGCCTTCGTCGTATTATACGGCAATATGATATTGTGCATACTCACAACACCGCCTGTCAGTTTTATGTTGCGTTAGCCACTTGTCTAATGCGCAACAAGCCCCTCTTGGTGACAACCGAGCACAATTCCACCAACCGCCGTCGTTCCAAATTCTGGCTAAAGCCGTTTGACCGATGGATGTACAGTCGATATGCGTCAATCGTATGCATTGCTGAACAGACACGACTTAACCTGTTGGAGTATATTGGCAGCAACAACCGCTTGTGTACCATTCACAATGGCGTTGATGTTTCGCGGTTTATAAAGCCGATAAAAGACATCGCCAGCAACAAGGATTTTATAATTACGATGGTGGCGGCCTATAGGCCGCAAAAGGATTTTGATACTCTGTTCAAAGCTCTGTCTCATCTGCCTGGCAATTACAGTGTAAGGGTAGTTGGTGGAGGTGACCGGTACGAAGGAGAGCGCATCAAGTCTTACTGTTCACAGCTGGGTCTTGACAATCGCGTTGTTTTTATGGGTGTTAGGCCGGATGTCCCGGATATCCTTGAACAAAGCGATATTGTCGTTCTCTCTTCTCATTGGGAGGGATTATCGCTTTCCAGTATTGAGGGAATGGCGTCAGGCCGTCCCTTTGTTGCGAGTGATGTGGATGGCCTGCATGAAATTGTTAACGGAGCAGGTATTCTGTTTCATGAAGGAGACGACATAGAACTCGCAAGAAAAATCCAAGAGTTGTGCGAGAATCCACAGCTTTATAAACAAGCAGCACGTCAATGTCAAGAGCGAGCTGAGCGGTATGACATTTTAGTTATGGCCAACAAATATCTTGAATTATATAACAAGTTAATTTTCAATCAATAATGCCAACTCTAACGGTTTTCACTCCAGCCTATAATCGGGCACACACTTTAGGCAGAACGTATCAAAGTCTTTGCCGCCAGACCTGCAAAGACTTTTGCTGGTTGGTTGTTGATGACGGGAGTACTGACAATACTCGAGGGCTTGTGGCATCGTGGATAGATGCGCCACAAACTGTAGCAGATTTCAGTGGTCAATGCGAGGCAGGCTTTTCAATTCGGTATATCTGGAAAGAGAACGGAGGCCTACACACGGGTTATAATACGGCATACGCTAACATTGACACCGAGTTATGCGTCTGCATTGACAGTGACGACTGGATGCCTGATGATGCCGTAGAGAAGATTACTCGTTGTTGGCAAGAAAAAGGTTCTTCTAAATATGCCGGTATCATGGGATTGGACTTTGATACCAAAGGGAAGCCATTGGGCGGCTTTTTCCCGGACGATCTCCATGAAGCCTATTTCCTTGATATGTATATTAACAATATCCATCGGGCCGATACCAAGGAGGTGATGCGTACCGAACTGATGAAGCAAGTTGCGCCGCAAGTGGGCTTTGAGGGAGAAAAAAACTTCAACCCTGTTTATATGCTTCTCCAGGTGTGTGATGATTACCCGCTAATAGTGCTTAATGAAAACCTGTGTATTGTCGAATATCAGCAAGACGACAGCATGTCGCGTGGTATCTATCGTCAATATATGAATAGTCCTCGCAGTTTTGCCAAGTTGCGTCGATTGGAAATGAATTTGAAGAGAAACACGTTTAAGAACCGTTTCCGTTCTGCGGTGCATTATGTATCGAGCTGTATAATAGCGAAAGATAAAGATTGGCTTAAGAATGCTCCCAATTTGCCCATGGTTTTGGCTGCATCCCCCTTTGGCCTTTGTCTTTATTTGTTCATAAATTATAAAAACAGAAGATGAATTATTCAATTGCAATTCGCACATTGGGTACCTCGGGCGAGAAGTTTGTCCGTGAGCTGGAATCCATTAAACGGCAAACGGTACAGCCTGAAAAGGTCATTATCTATATTGCCGAAGGCTATCCTCGTCCCGAATATACCATCGGAAAGGAAGAATATGTCTGGGTTAAAAAGGGCATGATGAGACAGAGGGTTCTTCGATATGATGAGATAGGTTCTCCTTTGATAATGCTTCTTGATGATGATGTGGAGTTAGAATCAGACAGTGCAGAGAAAATGATTGAGGCTTTGGTTAAGAATAACTTGGATTGTTTAGCTGCTGTCACATTCAGGAATTACAAAATCCCTGTTGCAAAGAAGTTTTATATAGCACTTACAAATATGATATTTCCCCATTGGAGTGATATCTGGTCTGTTATCATTCATAGCAATGGGAGTTTCAGTTATAATAACCACCCTGTTAAGGATGTTTACCTTTCTCAAAGCGCATCAGGACCTGCCGCATTGTGGCGCAAACAAGTGTTCCTGAACCTTCGTCTTGAAGACGAGTTATGGTTGGATAATTTGAGGTTTGCTTTTGGAGAAGATGTGCTAATGTTTAATAAACTATACAAAAATGGTTTCAGGTTAGGTGCTCACTATTCTTGTGGAATAAGACATTTAAATGCTCAGTCCTCAAGTCGGGTATTTAAGGGTAATAAACAGCGTTTCCATACGCGTTCTATGGCTTCGTTTTTAATTTGGTATAGAACATGTTATAATCTTGACTCATTACCATGGTGGAGAAAAGTATGGGCTGTTATTTCCTATGTTATTAAGTTTCTATGGCTTTTCTTTATTCATGTGGGTTCATCAGTGCATTTCCGCTCATTTAAGGTCGTCTCAAATTATGTTTTGGGGGTTATTGATGGGCTAAAAATGATAAAAACTGAAGAGTTTAAGCAAATACCTAATTTTATCCTATCTTGAGTACCTTCTCACCCTTATGTAGGAGGCAATATTACTTAGCACCGAAGCGGTATTATGGCTAAAATCGTTCGTAGTTCTACTGTGCCGCAGTCGTTGAATACGTTCTGTAAAGGTATGTTGAAGGAACTGTCGCAGGAGTATGAAGTGGTGGCTGTGTCATCACCAGGTGACGCGCTTGACAGTGTAAGGCAACGTGAAGGGGTGCGCACTATAGCGGTCCCAATGGCGCGGCACATATCACTCCTGAAGGACTTGAAGTCGCTATGGCGCATGTGGCGGGTGTTGCGCCGGGAGCGGCCTGACATGATCCACTCGATGACGCCCAAGGCTGGCCTTATGAGCATGGTCGGCGGCTGG
>JAEEGL016638657.1_pt1 | contig 11561 bp, 13 predicted proteins | sample 9134231 | NCBI WGS metagenome assembly JAEEGL01 (sample SAMN16246548, study PRJNA631951) | gut metagenome | biome: gut microbiome; feature: rumen; material: fiber-attached | host: Bos | place: Iran: Karaj | collected 2018-10 | reverse complement strand
TATATATAAAAACGCCACCCAACCGGGCGGCGTCAATATCGAAAGGGGAGGGGAAAACTACAGCTTTCCGTACTTGACGAGGAGGTCGCGTACGGCCTCGTTGTACAGGTCGTCGTACTTGGTTCCCATCTCGAACTTCAACTGTCCGAGCTTGAGGAATACGTCGTTGTTGATGTGGAAACTGACCAGCTTGCGGTTCGCGTTCTTGGACTTCTTCGCGGCAGGGGAGGGGAGGGGAGTCTCCTCACGCTCGCGGTCCGTACTCCTGATGGTGGCACCCTGAAGTGCGCCGCTCAGCGGACTGCCTCCCCCGAGGGTGGCTTCCCTGAACTTGTCAAAGGGGTCTGTTTTCTTAGCCATGATATATTTTTCTATAAATATATTTTTCTATAAACTATTCCTCCTCGTCCATGATCCTGAGGGCGAGCTTCTGCGCCACCTCAATATACTGCTTGGTGGCCTTGCCGTCCGGATCGTACTCGTAGATGCTCTGGTTGAAGGAACCGGCCTGTGCGATCTTGGTTGCCTTGCTGATCACCGGTTCGATGAAGGCGGCACCCAGTTCGTCTCTGACCTTCTGGACATACATGTCTGAGAGCTTATTCCTCTCGTACTTGGTGATGATCACACCTGAGAGCTGTATGTTCTGGTTCAGACGGGCGCTGGATCGTACGTCTGCATACAGGTTGGCGACCATCACCATGCCGGAGTAGGCGAGTCCGTCGGGCGTTGCCACCATCACGAGGTGGTCGGAGGCGATCAGCGCGTTGTAGGTGATCAGGCCCAAGGCGGGGGGGCAGTCGATGATGATGAAGTCGTAGTTGGCCTTCACCGGCTTGAGGAGGTCGACGAGGAGGTATTCCCGCCCGGTCACCGCGGCCGTGTCACGGTCGAAGTTGGAGAGGGAGAGCTCGGAGGGGTCCAGGTCGATGTTGTCGCTGACGTGTTCGATGCTGAAGTTGTTCTTGTCGATGAACGCGTCGCGGATCGTCAGCTTGTGGTCCTCGGGGGCGAGGGGGCTCACCATCGAGGTCAGGTTCGCCTGGGAGTCCAGGTCGACGAAGAGGATCTTCTTCCCCATCCTGGCCCACGCCTGTCCGATGGCGACGGAAGTGGTCGTCTTTCCGACACCGCCCTTGTTGTTGGCGAAGCATACAGTGTATCCCATATCTGCAAATCAAATGTTTACGCAAATTTATATAAAAATATTTTTCTATCAAAATATAAATCAATAAAATCGAAGCATTCTGTCTGGAAGCCCATCAACTTCCAGTTGTAGAACGTCGATCCGGATATCGGACCATCCGGTACGCCCGGGGCCGGCGGGGCGGGGGAGAGGGATTAAAGCGAGAAAAAGAATGTATATTCTATTAATGTAAGGTTGAGAAGACATTCACTTGTAAATCGTTGTGTTTCAGCATATTGCAGGCTTGCGAATTGAGAGTTAAACGAGGTTTGGAATACGGATTCAACCAATAAAGCGGAGAAAAAGAATACTTTTCAAGCGATGGTTGAAGAACGTATTTAGCGAGAAATGGAATACCGTCCCGGCGCAGCCGTCAGGATCCGGGGCGGGGGAGCGGCCGTTTCTCCGGCCCCTGCATGGTTGATGCGATTGTCTTTCGTTGCGCTGGATCAGCGCGTTGCGGGTCTCTCTTTCAGAGAGACTTGAGGTCTGCCGGGTGCAGCGCGGCGCCGGTGTTCTCTCGCGTGCGCGTGTCGGATATTGACGGAGATGTTGATTCCGCGTCTCCAGGATGGCCGTCTTTCCTTCGGGATTTGTTCTTATTCTTTGAGGACATGGCTTATTAATGTCTTAACGTCTTTTTTGTGAAATCTTGAAAAACGCTGGTTTTTATTTGTTTAGGTTTGTTTTTTCTTGTTGGTTTTGCGAGTTGTGGAAGGCGTAGTCGCGAGTTTTCGAATAACCGGCGGGCCGGGATTTGCGAGTTCTGGAATGCCTGGCGCAAAAGTGCGAGTTTTGGAATACTTCCCCTGATTCGTCGGCCTGGATGGCCCTTTTATTCAGTTCCTTCGGGCTTTTGTTTTATTCATTATCGATATGACGTATTAATGTCTTAAGGCCCGATCTCTACTTATTGAATTGCTCATTGAATTTCAATTGATTCGGTGAAGCGGAAGGATTCAATTGAGCGAGATGCGGAAGGTGTAAAGGCGAGGGCGGGAATACTGAACGGCCCACATTTTGCGAGTTGTGTAGTCCTTTTTCTATTTTGCGAGTTTTAGAATACCGATTCTTATAAGTGCTTGTCGTTCTTGGAATTAGAGCGCCTTAGTGTTCTCTGGCCGCCGCCGTTCGGGGACTCTTAGTCGCTGATTGATTGTGGATTCAATATGTCTCGGAGGAACTGATACCATGCGTTTTCCGGGCGCCGATTCAACTTATATATTGAAGAGGGTGCAATGATTTGGTTTCTGTTTCCATGATCAAGGTCAAATCGCGTTCCCAGAGCGTTCTAGGGCCTGTTGGGGTTGTTTTGTCGGGTAATTAAGCGAGTTTTATAATACTTGTTTCGGGGTGTTTCGTTAGTATTCCTCTCGTAAAATTCAACCAACTTTTGTTTTTTTGCCGAAAAGAATCTAAATTTGCTCGTAGAAATAAGAGCACCGGTATTCTTTTCTTCGTAAAACTGTCCCTATGGCCGATAAAGAGATCAGCAAGGAAGTCATCACCAAGGAGGTCGTCGAGTCCTACATCTTCTCGACGGTCCGTCATGACTTCGGTATCTATTCCGAGCGACTCCTGCTCCGTCTGGTGGAGCTGGCGCAGCGCGAGATCCGTGGCCTGGACTTCAAGGGCGGCACCTCGATCGGAAAGGTCGAGATAGGGGAGTGGGGCGACGCGGAGATCGTCGTTCCCGTGAAGGACATCCTTTCCGGCGAGGAGGACAAGAACTACTCGAAGGCGAAGGCGGCCGTCCGCAACCTCATGGGCCGGTTCCTGGAGTACGAGGACGAGCAGAAGTACAAGGCGACCCAGATCCTGAACGAGGTCGACGTGGACAAGGTCGCCGGAAAGATGGTGATCCGCGTGAACCGCAACATCTGGCGCGCGATGCTGGACTTCTCGAAGGGTTTCCGGAAATACGAGCTTGAGACTGCTGTAAAGCTGCGCGGGAAGTATTCCCTCCGCATTTACAAGCTTGTCAGCAAGCAGACCGAGCCGATCACCTACTCGATCGCGGACCTCCGCCAGATGTGGGGGCTCACGGAGAAATACAAGAAGGTCGACGACTTCGTCAAGAACACCATCGTGTCGGCGAAGGAGGAGTTGGACCGCGTGAGTCCGTATTCCTTCGACTACGTGCTCAACGCCGCCAAGTCCGCCGAGGTGAACAAGGGGCGCAAGGGGCGCCCGGCCATCACTTCCGTCACCTTCTTCCCCGTCAGGCGCATGGCGAACGAGACGACGGACGCCGTCCGCAAGATGGTCGACCCGTCGCTCCTGCTCGACCGCGAGCTCTACATGATGCTCAAGAACAAGTTCTACTTCGACGTGCAGGGCATCAAGGCGAACATCACCCTCTTCGACACGGCCCAGAAGGAATGCGAGATACTCGATTTCCTGGACGGGATCGCCCCGGCGGCCTTGAGGGCTGCCAATGTCCAGGGTTATGTCATCAACGCGATCCGGAAGCACCTGAAGGAGAAGTTCGGCATCGTCATCGACGGCTCCATGGTGCTCCGCGATCCTTCCTCCGTCGTCCCCAACCAGGAGACTCGCCCTTCCAGGAAGGAACCGGCCAGCCTCAAGGACATCCTCGGGGGAGGGAACTGACTTTCCATTTGAAGTATCACTTCAAGTCCCATTTCCAGTGTACGGAAGCGGGACATTTCTTTGTCAGCGAAGGTTTCCCCTGATGCCTGTTGAGCAGTTACACTTTTATTTGACTGAAAAGTCGGTGTTTTGTTAGGTTGTTGTGTTGCATTTCCAACAAATTTATAATATTTTTGTTGGTAAAAAGAAAGAGGATGGACGGAATAGACATGGAAATCCTGCGGCGGCTGGCCGCGAAGGGGCGTGGGCGGATCTTCTTCGCCCAGGAGTTCTACGACCTCTGGCCGGAGAGCACGGTCCGCTATTCCCTGAGCGTCCTCGCTGAGCAGGGCCAGATCGCAAGGCTCGCGCGCGGCGTGTTCTGCTACCCGCGCCTCTCGGAACACGGAATGAAGATGGTCCTCCCGGACACGGAGGACATAGCGAAGGCCGTCGCGGAGAAGTCGCGCGTCAGGATCGTACCCTACGGTGAGCACGCTGCCTACCTCCTGGGCCTCTCGGGGGCGGGCTACTACTCGTCCACGTACCTCACGGACGGAGCGCCCCGCAAGATCAACCTGAGCAACGGACGGAGGATAGAGTTCCGGCACACCTCCGAGATGCGCATCTTCGCGTTCACGAACCGGAAGATGATGCTCATCTCGAACGGGATGCGCGCACTGGGGAAGAAGAACATCAAGGAAGGGGAGCGGGAGATCCTCAAGTGGCGTCTGGACACCGTCCCCGCCGCCGACTTCGAGAAGGACATCCTCCTGTGCCCCGAATGGGTGCGGGACATGCTCCTGGAGTTGAAAGTCAACTGACCATAAAAGCTTTTGCAAAAGGGAAAAGCCGGAAGCCCTCCTTCCCGGGAGCCTCCGGCTTGTTCATGGATGGGAAACCGAGTCCGTCCCAACCTCCAACGTCAGTTCGATTTCCCGAATTTCCAGGCTTTCCTGGTGTCCTGGATCTCGTTGGATTCCCTCTTCACCTCAATGGAATCCCGGGTGTAATGGAGATAGCGTCTCTGCAGTTCGCCGCCCTCATAGATGAGGCCGAGAAGCCTGTCCATCTGGGCGAGCCGGACACATTCGCTATGCATGGCGAGAAAACGGCCCGCAAGGGCGCGCGCCCGGGGATCGCCGGTTCCCCCTTGCGCCCGTACAGTATCCGGGCAGAACGTGCAGACTACGGCAGCGTTGCTGAACTCCACATAGGCTTCACGCGGATGCCCGACACGAAGGAGGAACCTTGCGAAGGCCTCATGGGCCCGGCTCTGGGCGATGAGCCAGCCCCCCTCGTCCTCGACGTCACCGCGGAAGGATTCCAAATAGGCGATGCGTCGCCTGTACGGCTCGGCGGCATCATTGATCAGAGAAGGGACCAGCCGGACCTCGCCGTTCTCGGTCCAGGCGACAAGCGTGTACTTTTTGCTTGGCATATAACACAACAGTATTTGAAAGAACTTGCCGGGTCCCCGGCCCGTCAGGGCACAATACGCCCCGTCAAGGCTTCTGGGCCTTCGCCCGGTTTCCAAAATACTGTGTGCTGCTTTCTACATGAATGGATGAATATCCGGCCGCAACTATACGACAAAGAAATGAATTCGCAATCGTTTGACAGGTTGTTCCGAAACAAAGGGGTCTCTGCCCTGCCGGAACGAAGATACCGTTCTTCGAATCTCCTTAACTTTGCGGATGCCGGCTGCGGGAACGGTTCTTGCAGGCCGCATGTGACACAAGATGAAAAGAGTTATCATTCCTATCACGGCCATCCTCCTCGCCACCTCCGTCCTCACGGTGGCGGGCGCACGGACGACCGGCCCGAAGCCGCGCAAGGCAGACCCGGTCCGCATCGAGCGCCACGACAGCCTCACCGTCTACTACCCGGACTTCACGCGGATCGACCTCGCCACCGGGGTGATGCCACAAAAGAGCGAGAAGGAGGTCGTCTTCGTCTGCGCGGCTGCCTTCACGGGCGAACGGCTCAAGGAGTTCCGCCACAGCAACATCGCGGGCAACCACGTGTCCGGGGGAGAGTACCACGACGGCTTCAGGTGCGGTCCGAACAACGGCGTCTTCACCTGGAGCGCATCCGGAGGCTGGAGGTTCTACAACTACTCGCACAAGAACTCCGTCGCCCCGCTCAAGGCAGTGGCCGGGAGGGGCGGGATGGGCTTCTGCCAGAGCCTTCTCTTCCACAACGGAAAACAGTTCAAGGGCTGCTTCAAGCCGGGGGTGGCCAACCGCTACCGGGCGCTCTGCGAGATCGTCGGAAAGCTGTGCGTCGTCGACTCCTCCCGCAGCCTTCCCTTCGGGAGCTTCATGGAAGGGCTCCGGAAGCTGGGGGTCAGGAACGCCGTCTACTGTGACATGGGCTACGGCTGGAACTACTACTGGTACAGGAAGGCAGACGGGAGCGTGAAGGAGATCTTCTCCACCCCCGGCCAGTACACGACGAACTGGGTCGTCTTCTACCGGGAGTAGCCCCTCCGGCGAAACATATTTTCTTCTCCGCCCTCCAGCGAAACATCAGTTCGCCGGAGGGCGGTTACTTTGCATCAGGAAACGGGACGGTCCCGCTTCAAAAACGCCCTCAGAAACGCCTCAAGACCCATGCTCAAGGACATCATTCGGATCTTCCCCGCGGACAGCGGGAAGGGCTTCCTCCACAGGCTTATCGGACCTGTTGATAACTTTTTCCCGCGACCCGCAAAACGAAAATCCAGTTCGCGATTCCCTGCTATATTTGTGTGCGACATCCCCCAGGAACCAGCACCCGCAAGAGTCACCTCACCGGACGGCCAGTCCGGGGGAGTCGGCCACACTCTCTCAACCCTTATAAAACCATAAAGCCCATGCCTGTATTCCATACGGACAGCGTCACCATCGTCCGCAAAAAAGGTGACACCTATGCCAGGGAGGAGATCACGACCGCCCCGTTCCTCCCGGATCCGGAGACATCCCGCGAGGAGTACCGCAGGAGCGTCATCCGGCGTCTCCGCAGGGACCCGTCGGTCGTCTTCGTGCTGGAGCCGAAGGACGGGGTCTGCACAGAGCGGCACACCCTTCCGGACGGCAACCTGCTGGAGGTGCGGCTCGCGGGGACGACCTTCGGAACCGATTCCGCCGACGCGGCGCACGTCCCGGAAGAGTCCGCCGCCATCCGGATCGTACGCGGGGAAGAGGCCTTCTACGGCGAGGACTTCAACGGGGAAGACGGATGCCTCCTGGAGGAGCTGTGCCACGAGCTGGCATCCATCCTGGAGTGCGTCGACGCCGGGGACTACAGCTTCCTCCCCGTGGATTGCGCCGGCCTCCCGCGCCACGAGCCGTCCGAGTTCCTCGGGTTCGACGGGATCTGCAAGGTTCTCCGCGAGGCCGGATACCAGACGGAGTCGGTCCACACGGTCGGCCACGTCCGGTCCCCGATGCTTTTCGTTCACGGGAACGAGGTCGTCCTCCTGGGGACGCACCACTTCTCCGGGGAGGATCCCTTCGTCGAGATGAAGCGGCTGTTCTTCGGCGTCCAGCCGGAGGAGGTCCGCGCCGCCGTGAAGGAGGTCGCCGGCAAGGGGAGCCTCATCGACGTGATCGAATGGGAGGACGGCTCCTGGTCGTTCCGCGCGACGCTGGACGACGACCTGGACGAGGACAACCTGGTTGACCGCCTCCTGTCGGACCTCGGCGACATCAGGGAGTTCATCGAAGGAATCGAGGAGAAGGTGGGGGAGGAACCCTGGTCCATCATGGCCGCGCAGCGCCAGCTATTCATCTACGAGACCGTCAGCGAGTCCATCAAGCTCGCCCGGCTGAAAATTTAGTCCCCTCCTTGAGGGGACCCTTCCGTCCGTCAAAAAACTGTCGAAAAATAATTTGGAGAATCGAAAAATGATGCTTTTCTTTGCAACAGAGACCGCAACAGTCCAGGCGCAGGAGCAAAGGGCCAAGGATGCGAAGAGCTTCCGCCGATTGTATGCCTCAGATTACAATAGTATGCTTATTTCTTGACAGGGATAAGTGTACTTTTTTGTTTCTGGGGCTTTTTTCGTTTATGGGTCCTCCTGGGTCCATAAAGACCAAACCCGACGTCCCGATGAAGGGCGGCGGATGTAGAGAGCCGACACCCGGGAAAAACCGGGTTACCATCACCGACAGGAGACATTAACGGAAAAGAAACAGGCAGAGACTATGAGAAGATACGACAGCTACAGGAACGGAAGGCAGAACGACGAACCGCACGACGCCGACAATGGCGGCTACACCCAGGAGGACCTCGAAAGGATGTACGAGGAGGCCTTCGAGGGTAATCCGGATGCACAGTGGAACATCGACTGATAGTTGGTAACGCTTACGCATTCACGCATCATGGAGATGTTCCATCCACAGAACACCCTCGCCCTGCTGAGCCTGATGGGCTTCGACGGGCTGCAGATACGGGAGGACTCGTACGTGTCGTTCCGTTTCTGCGGGGAGGTCTATGAGACCGCCCGGACGGAGGGGCGCGCCTGCCTCGGGATAAGGAGGGAGATCTATTCCTTCGACGAGTTCGTCGCGGCGATGGAGGCCGGCGACGAGATGATGGGGACGAACCCCGACCTTCAGTGCCTCTATTCCGACGGCGACTGCGCGAGGATCCGGCTCTGGGTCCCCTGCGCGGGCGCGAACGACTACGAGTCCGCCCTGCTGGGCGGCATGGACAGGATGGACAGCATCAAGTCCCAATTTGAATCACGGGTGCAGCACAGCCTCTTCAAGATGGCGGCCCCCGCCTTCGAGAACATACTGCATAAACGATAACGCACATGGAAGCCATCATCATCATCCTTCTGATCGTCCTCATCGGATTCTCCTTCACGGCCTGGAGGAGAGGGCGCACCGAGAACCGGCCCGTCGACGACCTGCTGCTCACGAGGATTTCCTCAGTCCAGAGATGCACGGACGAATCCCTCTTGAGGATCAAACGCCTGGAGGAGAGGACAAAGACCCCCGCCGAAAAGGCGGAGGAGGACGACGTGGTCAGGAAGCCCCTCAACACGGAATCCGTCCGGATCGCCCTCCGGTACAACGGATTCTCGCCCGAAATATCCGGAGCCAACCTGGACGACTGGGAGACGGTCCGGTTCAAAGTCGAGGACACGTTCTTCCGCATCGACACGTCCCACCTTCCTTTCCTCACCCTGGAGCTCGGCTTCCGGATGGCCAAGGAGGAGGACATCGACCTGATGTACCGAGCCGCCCGGGAGGTGACCGCCGGCATCTTCCTCGGCAAGGTGAACATCCTCCGGGGCGAGGAGGAGTCGGCCGTGGTCTTCCAGGCCGAGTTCATCGCGGACGGTTACCTCTACTTCAGAGACAACTTCAAGGAGTACCTGAACATCGTCATCGAGACCCACAAGCGTTTCTTCGACACCTACAACAACCTCAAGGAGGAGAAGAAGAAGGAACTGGACCAGGTGGACCGGATGATGAACCGGGTCCGTTCCGGCGCCGACCAGAAGAAGGTTTTGTCATAAACGACAGAGATATGGACAGAAAGAAGACCACAACCATCGTGACCGCTGCGGCCGTATTTGCGATCGCTGCGGCACTGCCCTTCCTTTTCGACGCCAGGCTTGAAAGGGAGGAGAAGAAGGAGGCCGAGGCGGAAGCCTTCCTCTCGGGCCCTCTCCGTTCCCGCATGGAGCGGGATTCACTCATGCAGGCTGCATGCGTCAGCCTGGTCGAGACCGAAAGCGGCAGGAAACCCTTGAGCGCCCTCCTCTCCCGTTCCATCTACAGCAACGTCGAGATCGTCGACGAGGACCGCGGCTACAGCCGGGCACCGCTCGCGCCGGGGGACATCATGCAGGGACCGACCCTCGCCTTCCTGCTCGACGACAACCGCATCGGCCCCGACCTGACCGCACGCGATGGGGGCCTGACGCTCTCATCATATGTCGCTGACCGGATCGCCATGGACTGGTGGACCCAGCACAGGTACATCGACAAGCTCGGCGATTATTTCGGGTCGTCCGAAGCCTACTCCCTTCCGAAGGCGTGGCAACAAGGGCCCGACTGGACCGCCGTTGCGTCCGTCGCCGACGGCAGCGGCATCCACCTGTCGCAGGGACAGGTGCTGACGTTCTACGACGCCCTGGCGAACGGGGGAGTTCGCCCCCGTCACCGGTACGTCTCAAAGCGGAGGATCTGCTCGGAGGAGACGGCCCAGGTCATGAAAGAACTCCTCCGCGAGAACGTGACCGGCGGGAAAGACATCCTTCTGGCCGACCATCCCGCACACATCGCCGGAACGTCGGGGAAGGGGACGATCCGCCACGGTTACGTCCCCGGGCTGTCCAGGACGGAGCCGCACGGACCGGTCGAAACCGTGTCGTTCGCAGGGTTCTTCCCTGCGGAATCGCCCCGATACACGATGTGCGTGACTTTCTACTACAAGCCGGACGTGAATCCCGAGGAGACGACCTTTCCCGCCGAGGTCTTCGGGGAGCTTGCAAACAAACTGATCAAGGAGGAAAAACCATGGAGACAATGAAAGAAAGATACGTCAACGCATCGTTCCTGATGGCGGGATGCGCCTGCCTGGCGATGGTCGTGAACCATCTGGCCATCTCCTTCTCGCCCTACTCCCTGGAGTCGGCCATCCCGGGCTGGTCGTTCATGGCGTCGCTCGCCAACCCCGTCCTTTTCGCCTGGGTGGGACTGCTCCTGAGGCGCAGGTCAGGGACTCCGCGGAAGTGGCTGCCGGCCGCTGTCGCCGTACTGGTCCTCTTCCTGCTGGGCATGTATCATCATTACCTCGGATCCCGGGGCTGGTGGGAGCGCTTCCCGTTCCTCTTCCTGGCTTCGCTGGGCCTCGGGTATCTGGTCCCTCCGTCCATGATTGGGGAGGCCGGGAGACGGAAGGGAGCCGAGTACCTCGTCCTGCTCATCTGCTCGGTCTTCTCCTACACGGCATGCGCCGTCGTCTCGGGGAGAATCCAGTGGGGCGGAATGCCGCCTGAGCTGCACGAGATGACGGACCTGATGGTCAGTCTGATGGATATCGCCGAACCGCTGCTGGCCGTCATCGTCCTCTATTTCGCGGTGATGTTCTCGTTCTCGGAATACGGGCAATGGCTGGGGGAAAGGAGCTGGTTCCGCGGCATCGCCATCGGCGTTGCGGCCTACGCCTTCCTGCTGTCCCTGGGGAACCTCGCCTGGGGTCTCTTCCACAGATGGATGTTCCTTGCCTTCTTCGTGCAGCCGGTGACGGTCTACCTCGTCATCGTCCTCTGCAGGCTGATAAGAAGGAAGGCGAAAGGCGGGGAGCCGGCATCCTGGAAGGAATCGTTCAAACTGTAAGCATCCTGAAGAACCGACGGAGACAAAGAAGATGACGAACAATACAAAGACAGTCAGCAGGATACTGGGCGCAATTCTCATCTGTTTCATCATGTGGAGGGTTTCCCTCTGCCTGGGAATCATTAGGGCCATTCCAAAAGAATGGGTCGACTACAGGAACGGCTATACCCGGAACTCCGATCCCGGTATCATGCCGGATGGTGACGTCAGGTGCCCTTCGTGCCTCGGACATGTGGCGGCCCTGTATGGCGGCATCGCCGAAGACTACCGTCGGGACGGCCTCCGCACCCAATCCGGAGATCCCGTCTGGAGATGGGAGGGCTGCGTCCTGGACGCTTTCTGGAAGTGCGACCGATGCGGAAAGAAGTTCAACTCGGACGGGAAGGCGCTCCTGCGTCTCCCCGGCATGTTGAAGCGCCTCCTTCATGGAGAAGACTATT
>JAEEGL015912057.1_pt1 | contig 11561 bp, 21 predicted proteins | sample 9134231 | NCBI WGS metagenome assembly JAEEGL01 (sample SAMN16246548, study PRJNA631951) | gut metagenome | biome: gut microbiome; feature: rumen; material: fiber-attached | host: Bos | place: Iran: Karaj | collected 2018-10 | reverse complement strand
AGATATTTCACTCAGATTTATTGAATGCCATTAAAGAGCAAGGTCTTGAGTACAAGGATGGAGAGATAGTAAAGACTCAAAGAAGAGTAACTGCTGAAGCAAAGGAAACTATCTTTGATGATGAGGGTGAGGGTGAGAGGATAAGAAGAGATATTATTCGTATTCTCAAAGGAGAATTGGGCTATACCTCTAAAGAAGATACAGATAAGTATGTTGATTGGCTTGAAAAACAAGAACTTAGTCAGCCAGTGACTAAGATAAATGAGCAAGTTTGGAATGAAGAGGATGAAGATATGGCTAGTAGAATAAGAGATGCTCTTAGAGGTACACGTTATAATTATTACTATAAAGATTCGATAGAAATAATAGATTGGCTTCAATCCCTTAAACAAAGATTAGGGAGAAAATGATATGGATAAAAAAGAAGCAAGAAAAGTAGCAGTGAAGTTTCTCACTCATATATATGCTGATGAAGAGAAGCCAGAGTTGATGGCTCCTCTAATCAATGCAGATGCCGATGAAGATTGGGGAACAATCTATATAATGCTTGAAGAAGTCAAGCAGTTTGTTGATAAATTACAGAAAGGCATGAGAGGAGATTGATATGGATATTATAGATGAATATAGAAATAGATGGTTTGCTTGGGTAGATCAACAAGAAGAAGAGAAACAAGATGAAAGCAAAACTACTAAAGAAACTTCGTAAGAAGTATAGTTCTGATTATAAGATATGTAAAACTTATGATCGATGGGAAGTTTATGAGAAGCTCTGGTATATTGATATTGATACATATAGAACAATTTCAACTCTTCATAAAACCAAAGAGAAAGCTATTGCTTATGTAAGAAATTGCGTGAATTCAAAGATAGAAAGATACATCAGAGATAATAAAAGAACTAACGTAACAAGTAAAATGTTATATGGATAATAACCGCCATAACGAGGATATAGCAGCATGTGCCTATGATGCTTGTCCTCTTAGATTACAATGCCTTAGATGGCAGCTTGGGACTAATAAAGACCCCTATCAAGCATGGCTTGATGGGAGTACTTGTGGAGGAAAGTATTTTATTGATAACAAAGATTATAAATCTTAATACAGCTTGGACTATGATACATAAATATATTGGACCTACAAGTAGGGATGAAACAGCTCCATATAGCTGTGAATATAGTGCCTATACTCTTAGAGAGCTTGTAGATGAAATCATACATGATCATCCTGATGAGTGGGGGTATATTGAGATTAAAGATTTACATCCTAAATGTGAATATAGTAAAGGCCATTTAGTAACTATGTTTCCAGAAGAACTACTTGATAAAAAGATAAATAGTGTCATGGCACATGGTGGCTGGACAAGGATGGATTACTATGTTGAATTAGATAACTACTAATATGGATAAATATATTATAATAGAATGGCCTGATGTCCAGTATCTGATGGATAAAGAAGGCTTTGAGGATAACTCCTATCTCATCAATGATGAGAAGGGGGTAGATGATTTTGGTTCCTCTGCTTATTTTGTAAATGAGGAATGGTACTGTAAGAATAATATATGACACAGTTTATTGTCATACTGATTATAGCTAATTTAGTAGGCAAATTAATCAACAATTTAAGGTCATGAATATCTTATATGTATTAGGGTTACTTCTTCTCTATTGCCTTGGATGGTCTTTTAGAAAAGAGGATAAATAAATTAAATCAACTATGGTAAAGAAATTTCAAGCAACAGATAACATTGCCTTTATCTATGAAGACAATGAAATAGACATCAGATATGAGAATGGCAATGAGCCTATATTCACTGATTCTATAAGCTACCTTGATGTGCTTCAATTGAAGGAGGATATTGATAAATGGTTAAAAGCTTATTGGGAAAGGGATAAGAGAAATGCCTAATATGTATCTGCCTCTCAAGACTATAAGACAGGAACATCCTGCATGGTGTGGTCATCCTAAAGATAAGAAATTTAAATTCTGCTATTCAGCCTCAAGAGGAATGTGCAGAGCTCCTCAGAGATGTTATAGATGTGAATATTATATCGGCAAAAAAGAAGATGACATATGGAAATAGCAGAGATCAAATCAAAAGGATATAATTCCTTTAAACAGCAGTATGAACTTTATGCTTTGGTGAAGAATCCAAAAGCTTTCTCAAAGTATGAGTATAAGAAATATGTGTTCCTTACAGAAGAAGAAATGAACAGAATAAAGGTAGGGGACATAATTGACTAACCTTTTTTAATTACTATGATTAAGTCCGCATATTTGTAATGTGGATAGAAACTTTTTCATAGTAAAATGAATTGATTTTCTCCTGTTGCTTGTGAAAGTAGCAGGAGTTTTTGTTTTGCATTAACGAAGACCTGATTGTTGTTGATGGCTGTACTCTGGTAAGCTTTGCCTTACTGGGGTACAGTATTTTCATATTCAGGCTTCACATTATTAATATATTAATAACAATCAAGTTTATGAAGAAAAAAGCAAAAGCTAAAGCTGCCAGATGGACAGCTGCAGATGAGGAAGTCCTCATCAACAATGTAAGAGAGAATGTAACCAATTTAGCCAAGGCATTCAGGCAGACCTCTAAGGAGCTTCAGAGAAGTACATTGGCTTGTTCTGCTCATTGGTATGCAAACACCAGTATTAAGAGTGGACACTGTTTGTTTGTAACTCTCAGTGGAAAGCATGTAAGTGTAAACAGGAAAAATGGAAAGGGTAAATCTTCTACAATGCCTTTATACAAGAGGGTTTTGAAGATTTTAGGCCTGTCTCTTTAAAGTATCACTTTAGCACAGAAATTGCATATTTATGCAAAAAATGTTTTAAAACATGAATAAATATGCAGAAATTATTTTCATTTCTGATATTGATTGTATAAATTTGCAAAGACAAAGTTCCCGTGTTAAAGTTAGAAAAGTCAATTATGTGGTGAGGGGCTAATGCTCCTTGCCACTTTTTAACTCACTATTATGAATAAGTCATCATTACAGCAAAAGGAATATGAGTCTCTCAAAAATGAGAAGAGAGTCATACTCAAATGGGCTACTGGAATGGGAAAGAGTAAAATGACTATAGATTTACTCAATCACATAGCCAGTAATTACTCCAGACCTACTATGGTTCTCTTAGTAGTTGCTGAAAGATCTCATATACAGAACTGGAAAGATGAAATGTGCAAATGGGACCTTAATGCAAGAGTAGACATTATTTGTTATGCTTCACTACATAAGAGAAAACACTCAATTTATGATGCGATAGTCTTAGATGAAGCACATCATGCTTGTACTTCTAAAAGACTTGAAATGCTTGAAACTATGCAGGCAGAGTATGTATATCTGCTTTCTGCTACCTTCTCTCATGATAAGCTTGAATCCCTTGAAGACATATTTGGAAAGTTCACAGCAAGTACTGTGAGCTTGAAAACAGCCATTCAGAACAACTTTCTCCCCGAACCTAAGGTAATAGTCATGAGGCTTGAATTAAATGATTCTGAGCCAAATGTGACAGTCAAATATGGTGATGGAGATAACTTACCCATAGTTGATTGGAATGACAGATATCAGTATATCAGGAAAAAACAGCCTTGTCTTATAAGATGTACTGAAAGGCAGAAATATGTATATATCTCTAATGAGATGGAATATTGGAAAGACAGGTATCAGAGAAGCCATAATGAATTTCAGAGAAACAAATGGGTAAGCCTGGGAAGTGTGAGAAAAAGATTCTTAGGAGAGCTTAAAACAGCTTATGTGGATAATCTGATACATAAGAGTGTCTCTAAGAAGAGATTCATATGCTTCTGTGCAAGTGTATCTCAGGCAGAAGATTTGGGTTCTAAGAATGCTATAAGTTCAAGAAGAAGGGACAATCAGAAAGTCATAGATGCCTTCAATGCAAAGAAGACAAGCTCTCTCTTTGCAGTAGGAATGGCTACTGAAGGGCTTAATCTTACTGATATAGAAGTAGGTATCATAGTAAAGCTTGATGGTAAAGACAGACTTTTTGTACAAAAGTTTGGGCGAAGTCTTCGTGCTGAGGATCCCATAACTTATATTCTGTATTATGCAGATACTCAAGATGAGGTGTATCTGAACCACGCTCTTGAGAACATAGATGAGAAGTATATAAAGCGTATAAATGTTACACCAATAAATAGTACTAAATCATGAAGATTGTATTTGACACAGATGCCTGCAAGAAATTTGGCCGGGATGTAGACCTTATACTGTATCTCATCTCAATATATGCAGGCTCTAAGATAACAGTAAACACTTTTGAGAAAGCCAGGCAGCAGAGTTTTCTCAGATTCAATCAGTCCTATAACAGCAGGGAACCTTTTCCTACATATATAGATATATCGGAAGAAGGTAAATTCCTTGTAGAGACAATAATGGCTGAAGGAAATACCAAAGAAGAACCTGAGGATAGATTTACTGCTCTTGCTGAAAAACTCAGAGCTATTTTCCCTCCAGGAAAGAAACCTGGTTATGCTAACACATGGAGAGATTCTCCTTCTTGCATAGCTGACAGGCTTAAGAAGTTTGTACTCAAGTATGGAGATTATCCAGATGAGAGGATAATAGATGTCACCAAGAAGTATGTTGCTTCATTCAATGGCAATTATACCTATATGCAGACATTGAAATATTTCATCTGGAAGAACAAGACTACAGGAGGAGAACTTATTGATGGAAGGCTTGTAGGAGAAGTTGAGAGACAATCTCAGCTTGCAAGTTGGCTTGAAGATGAAGAAGATGAGCATGTAAATGAACTCACTGATTGGGGCATAGAATTAAAATAATAAATTATGGGAGAACTGTATAATAAAACCATCAATGAGCTTGAGGAGAGGAGACAGAATATTGTCAATGGTGGCATAAATTGCATACCATCTCCATTCAAGAGATTCAGGGATGATTTCTGTGGTATAGAGCAGAGTACCTATTATGTAGTTACAAGCTTCACTAAAGGAAGTAAGAGTATGTTTACTTCATATACTTTTATATATAAGCCTATAATGTATGCTTACTTTGCTAAAGAGCAAGTGGATTTCAAGATTATCTATTTCCCTCTTGAGGAGACAAAGGAAAGAATCATGCAAAGATTCATGTCTTGGCTTTTGTTTCAGAAATCTAAAGGGAAATATAGGATAAGTCCTAAGGAATTGAGGTCTACTACTGAAGCTATAGATGAGGAAATCATAAATAGGCTCAAGGAGTTTGACATCCAGGACTTAATGCAGTATTTTGAAGAGCATGTGATATTCCCTACAGAGGCTCCTAATCCTACTGGTATCTATAAATTTTGCAAACAATATGCAGAAGAGCATGGTACTGTGAAGAAGAAAACCATCAAGATTAAGGATGAATTTGGAGAACTTCAGGAAGTCGAAGCATTTGAGAGCTATGAACAGGATAATCCTAATGAGTATAGGATGATAATAATAGACACAATCAATCTCATTGATACAGAGAGAGGCATGAAGCTCAAAGAGAGTATAGACAAGCTTTCTGAGTATTGTGCCAAGTATCTTAGAAACAGATATCACTATTCTCCTATAATCATTCAGCAGCAGGCATTTGAATCTGAAGGTAATGAATCATTCAAGCTTGGCAGAGTAAGACCATCTGCAGTAGGTATGGGTGATTCAAAGTATACTTCAAGGGATGCAAATGTAGTTCTTGGATTATTCAGTCCATTCAGATTTGGTATTACAGAATATCTTGGATATGATGTAACTGTACTTAAGGACCATCTTAGGTTCCTTGAAGTGCTTGTAAATAGAGATGGTGAGATGGGAGGAATACTGCCATTGTGGTTTGATGGTGCAGTATGTGATTTCAGAGAGCTTCCAAAGCCTGATGACAAGACAGCTATGGATAAGATATACAATTATTGTAAAAGCCTCAAAAACAACCAACCCACCCCCACCACCACCAAAAGCAGTTTGTTACTTACATCTGCAGTAAAAGAAGTAATTAAACATCACTTAAACTTAAATATGTAAAATGGCAAAGATTTTAGTATTAGCAAAAAGCGGTTTTGGAAAGACCACTTCTTATGCTGGAAGAGAAAAGTATGGAGTTAAGGGGTTAGATCCTAAAACTACTTTCGTCATTCAGTGTATTGGAAGAGGAGTTCCTAATCCAGAATTTAAATTAGCTCCAGAACCTGAAATTAAGTATATCGCTCAGTATAACAGAGTTCAGGTAGATACTATTACAGGGATAGATAGATTCAAGAGAGTTGCAGATTTCATTGAGACTTTCAAGAATCCAAAGAATCCTTATAAGAATTTGGTTATAGATGATTTCAATTATCTGTCTCAAGATTTCTATATGGCGAATGCCATGAAGGGAGGATGGGATACACCAAAGCAAATTGGTTATGGCATGGGACTTATTTTCAGTGCTATGCAAGGATTTCCAGAAGATAAAAATATCATCTGTTGTGCTCATTATGAGGAGTATAAAGACCAAAATGGTGATTCCATTTCCTATAGATTCAAGACTACAGGAAAGATGGTAGATGATTATATCACTCCAGAAGGCAAGTTTGATATTATCTTATTTGGCAAACAAACCTTTGATGCTCAAAGTAAGAAAGCCAATAAGACTTTCTTGAAGGAGTTTGACGGAAACTTCCCAGCAAAAGATTCATTAGGCTATTTGGATGCTCTACCAGATGAGTTCCTTAATGACTTAAGCATTGTAGTAGACGAGATAGCTAAAAAACAAAATTAATTTACTATGAGTAGTCTTAGAAAACAACATCCTATTGAATATCGTACTTGGCAAGCAATGAGAGCAAGATGCTATGCTCCCTGTAATGCTAATGTTGGCAGTTATCAAAAGTTAGGTATCAAAGTATGTAAAAGATGGGATTCCTTTGATAATTTCTATGCTGATATGGGAGATAAACCTGATGGTTACTCTCTGGATAGAATAGATAATTCTGGAAACTATGAGCCTGGTAATTGCAGATGGGCAACTGTAGATACTCAAGTAAGAAACAGAGGTGATTTTAATACTAATGTTACTTATAATGGTAAGACTCAGTGTCTAAAAGATTGGGCTAAGGAGTATAAAATAGATTATACTACTCTTGTTTTTCGTATGAAAAGATTTCCAGAATTGACATTTGATGAGATACTAAATTATCAGGATCCTAGAAGTAAAAAGCTTTTATGGCAAGGCAAAGAATATACAAGAGATGAACTTTGTGCTATGTATGACATACCTAAAGTAAACTTTTATGATAGAATTCATAAAGGATGGAGTCTTGAAAAGACTTTGACTACTCCTATTAATAAAAATAATTCCACCATCAACAAATAATAACTTTAAACGATTAAGAAAATGGAAAAGAAATTTACAAAGATTGAGATTGCAGCTATTAAGAGAACAGCACAGAATGTGGCACAGTTTGTAACCAAGAAGGCTAAGCTTGATGAGAAGATTGCTGAGCTTGAAGCAGAGAAGGCAGCATTGCAGCCTATGATTGATGCTTTCCAGGGCCCTATTAAGGCGATGACTGGAGGTTATACTACTGAAGATTTGGTCATCCGTGAAGTAGTAAAGACTGGCAATTATGATGCTAAGACTGGCAAGGAGATTATCCAAACCCGCTTTGTGTTGAAATATCCTGAGACAGTTGTTCCTCCTATGACTGAAGACGATGTAGTTGCTCCTATCTCTCAGGCAGAGGTGACAGCAGAATACATTGCTGAGCATGAGGATGAATATGCTGAAGCTGTTCCAGCTCCATCAGATGCTGACTTTGATTGGAATGCATAAGAAGATAAATGAGGGGCAGATTATATCTGCCTCTCTTAACTTATAATTAACAACAATTTAATTTATTAGAATTTATGGCAATTGGTAAAGCAAAAGCCTCTGCTGAAGCTGGCAGTGGTTTTAAGATGTACATGGGTGTTGGTTCATTTAGAGTACTTGGAGTAAATCCTACTAAGGAAGAATTGAGTGCTTTCTATGGTAGGGATGTTCAGAGTGACCCAACATATGTTAATAAGAAGACAGACAAGGATGGCAAGCCTTATACACAGACAAGAATCAGCTTTATGATTCAGGCAGATCCTGCAGACAAAACCAAGAAGAATTGGGAAAAGGACCCCAATAAAGACCTTGCAGAGCCTTTGAAGACTACTATCAACTTCTTTGTGGACAGCAGATATCGCTATAACTCTGACCAGACTAAGGTACAGGTTATTGACAAATATGGCAGAACTGCATGGGTTACAGTAGACCAAGCCAAGAATAAGCAGATTCCTGTATATTCTAATGGCCCTGCGAAGCTTGATAAGGATTATCATCCATGCCATACAGGTGAGGAAGAATTGGTGAAGTTCATCATCAACTATCTGAATATCACTCCTATTGAGAGTTATAACAAGAATACTGGTACTTGGGTTCAGTCTCCACATCCAGAAGACTGTGAGCTTGATTATCACTTTGCAGAGTATTTGAAAGGCAATGTAAGTGAGCTTAAGGAAATGTGTACTCTCATTCCTACCAATAAGCTGAAGATTCTCATGGGTGTAAGGACAGATGATGAAGGCAAGCAGTATAATGTAGCTTATACAAGGAATACCCTCAGGAATGGCTCTAAGTCTTATAACATCCTCAAGGATGAGATTGAGAACACCAAGAATGCAGGTGGTTTGAAGGATACAGTATATTCAGATGATTCTGCAGGAGTAATCACTGAAATTCATGAGTATGCAGAGAATGTCAAGGAGTCTGACTTGTCAAAGCCAGCTACAGATGACCCATTTGCATCTCCAGCAGATGATCTCCCATTCAGCAATGAAGCTGCCAATGATGACCCATTTGCAGGTGTAGCATGATTTAAATCAGGTGAGTTATGAAGGCTAACTCAAGTGAAACAGTTACTGAAGTAATGAACAGGGTATCTCAATATGAGATACTCTCTCATTACTTTGGGATAACCTCACTCCCAGCTCTAATAAATTCACCTTTGAGAAAGGATGAGCATCCTTCTTTCTCTATTTATTCTCCAGATGGAGAGAAAGTGCTTTACATTGACTATGCAGACAGAAGGGTACATGGGGATATCTATTCTCTTATGCAGAAGTATTTTGGTCTTTCATTCTCTGAAGTCATACGCAAGATAGGAAGGGAAATCAAGAAGCCTTCAAAGGACAAGGTTACAGTAAGATATACAAGCAAGTCCACACCTAATTCTGATACTGACATCAAAGTCAAAATCAGGGATTGGCAAGACTATGACTTAGCTTATTGGCAATCTTATGGAATATCCCTTGAATGGCTTAAGCATGCTGAGGTCTATCCTATATCCCACAAGATAATATATAAGGATAATCACAGATATGTATTCCCTGCAGCCAAGTATGCCTATGCTTTTGTAGAAAGGAAAGAAGGGAATGTGACCATAAAGGTATATCAGCCTATGAGCAGATTGTATAAATGGTCTAACAAGAGTGATGGAAGTGTAGTAGGATTGTGGACAAAAATACCAAAGAAAGGGAACAGATTAGTCATTTGTTCTTCTCTTAAAGATGCACTTTGTTTATGGTCCAATACCAAGATACCATGTGTCTATATGCAGTCAGAGACTACAAGTATGTCTAAGACAGCTCAGGAAGTACTGAAGTCAAGATTCAAGCACATCTTCATCTGCTTTGATAATGATGGGCCAGGATTGAGGGATGGGGTGAATTTTTCTGAGGAGACAGGCTTCAAGAATGTTGTGATACCCAAGTTTGATGGTGGAAAGGATATCTCAGATTTTATGAAGCTAAAAGGAAGGGAAGAGTTCATCAGAGTAATTAAACCTTTATTTGATATTAGTGCTTGTGAACAATAAAATCAGGAATGCCACTCCACTGGAAGTAGATGACATTCAATTCAAGTCAAAATTAGAAGTAGCAACTTATATAGCTTTAAAAGAGGAGGGATTTGAACCTGAATATGAAAAGCATACATATGTTCTTCAGAAGAGTAATCTGTTCTCTACTCCATGCTATTCTCCCTATAAAGACAGGAAGAAACATAAGGAAGTATGGGGATTGAATAAGTATAAGACTCTAGGCTTAAGATATACTCCAGATTTCAGATTACAGCTATCTGATTTGGAAGTATTCATAGAGGTCAAAGGCTTTGCTAATGACAGATACCCTTATCAGAAGAAGCTGTTTTTAAAGTGGCTTGAAGACAACAATCATAAAAGTGTATTCTTTGAGATACACAACAAGAAACAATTGAAGCAAGCATTAGAAGTCATTAATGAATTAAAACTAAAAATGAATGAGTAACATTGGAAAGTATTCTGGAAATAATGGGGGCTCAAGTCACCCTAAGGCTGTAACACACTCTCAGAGAGTAGTAGAAGTTATCAAGTATCTGCATGAAGTAATGCCTATACTTGAAAAGGAATTCGATGCACTTGAAGAACTAAGCAAGGAGCATCCAAATAAGATATTCCCTATTAAGATGCAGGCTCTCAATGATATCTACAATGCAGAGAAGCCTCTATATGAGTGGTACATTGAGAAGGCTAAAGGATAATGCTTATAATTAAAATACTAAAATGACAACTGTTGAAATTTGGAAGGATATTCCTGAATTTGAAAATTGGTATCAAGCAAGTACTTTAGGAAATATCAGAAGTGTTGACAGGTATGTTAATTATAAAACTACTGGGCAGGCTTTTAAAAAAGGAAAAGTATTGTGTCCTAAAAAATCAAATAAGGGGTATTTAGAAGTTGTGCTTGTAAAGAATGGTAAATATTTTTATAAAAGAGTGCATCAATTAGTTGCTATTACTTTTATACCAAATCCATGTAAGTACAATAGTATTAATCATATTAATGAAATTAAAACAGATAATAGGGTATCTAATCTAGAGTGGTGTACACAAAAAGACAATTCAGATGCTTATGTGAGATCTAGAATTAATGTGTTTCAATATGATTTAAATGGAAAACTTGTTAAAATTTGGCATTCTATTTCTAATGCTGCAAAAAGTGTATCTGGCGATAAAACAGGTATACAGCACTGTTGTGCAGGCAAATTGAAAACTTATAAAAATTATATATGGTCTTACTGTACAATTTCTTCTGAAGATATTAAAAGCAGAAAAACTAATAATAATTGTAGTAAAGTTATTCAAATAGACTTAAATGGAAACATTTTACATTCTTATAACAGCATGGCGGAAGCAGCAAAATCAGTTGGATGTAATCCTTCTGCAATTTCTATGGCTTGTCTAGGTATTCGTAAAACTATCAAAGGTTATATATGGAAAAGAAGAGTTTAAAAAGCATTGCTTGGAATGTTCCAGAAAGTGTATACCGTAGTGATTCAGCATTGTCTTATAGTATCTTGGCGAAATATGAAAGAGAAGGCTTTGAACATTTAGATACATTATATGATAGCGTTAGCAGTTCTTCATTACAATTTGGCTCGCTTACTGACTGTTATATTACAGAAGGAGAAAAGGCATTTAATGAAAGATACTTTGTAGGTGACCTTCCTTCTCTTGAACCAAGT
>JAEEGL015553061.1_pt1 | contig 11561 bp, 8 predicted proteins | sample 9134231 | NCBI WGS metagenome assembly JAEEGL01 (sample SAMN16246548, study PRJNA631951) | gut metagenome | biome: gut microbiome; feature: rumen; material: fiber-attached | host: Bos | place: Iran: Karaj | collected 2018-10 | reverse complement strand
TAAAGTCTGATATCAACACCTTCGTGCTCAGCAGTGGCCTTGGCCTGTACATCGGGCTTTACGTTAAAGCCGATGATGATGGCGTTACTTGCAAGTGCAAGGGATACGTCGGATTCGTTGATGGACCCTACGCCGCCGTGGATGACCTTGACCACAACTTCCTCGTTGGAAAGCTTGGTAAGGGACTGCTTGACAGCCTCCACGGAACCCTGTACGTCCGCTTTGATGATAAGGTTAAGTTCCTTAAGGTTACCCTCCTGGATCTTGCTGAAGAGATCGTCAAGAGACATGGCTGCCTTGGTCTCTTCCAGTTTCTTTTCCTTGTTCTGGGCGATGAAGGTCTCAGCAAACTGCTTGGCAGTCTTGTCACTGTCGTGAGCTATGAACACATCACCGGCGTTGGGTACTCCGTCAAGTCCGAGGATCTCAACAGGGATGGAAGGACCTGCGGTCTTAACGCTCTTACCCTTGTCGTTGACCATGGCACGGACCTTACCGTGGCATGCGCCTGCGGAAACAAAGTCTCCGCCCTTAAGGGTACCCTTCTGCACCAATACGGTAGCCACGGGACCGCGACCCTTGTCAAGTTCGGCCTCGATAACGATACCTCTGGCACGACGCTTGGGATTGGCCTTAAGTTCCATGATATCGGCGGTAAGGAGGATGGTCTCCAAAAGATCGTCGATACCGTCACCGCGCTTTGCGGAAATATTTACAAATTCGGTAGTTCCGCCCCAATCCGTAGGGATAAGCTCGTACTCGGAAAGTTCCTGCTTAACCTTGTCGGGGTTGGCACCGGGTTTATCTATCTTGTTTACCGCTACGATTATCTCAACGCCTGCGGCCTTGGCATGGTTGATGGCTTCAACCGTCTGGGGCATTACACCGTCGTCGGCAGCTACAACCAGTACTGCGATATCCGTGGAATTTGCGCCGCGCATACGCATTGCGGTGAAGGCTTCGTGACCGGGTGTATCAAGGAAGGTAATGTCTCTTCCCTTGGCATTGACGGTATATGCACCGATAGCCTGGGTGATACCGCCGGCTTCCTTGTCGATGACATTGGTCTTACGGATGGCATCGAGAAGGGATGTCTTACCGTGATCGACGTGACCCATTACGCAGACAACGGGAGGTCTTCCCACCATGTCTTTTTCGGACTCGTCTTCTTCCTTAAGGAGTTCCTCGATAACGTCCACCTTAACGGCACGCTCGCAAAGGATCTCATATTCCATGGCGATCTCTTCAGCTTCTTCGAAGGAGATCTCCTGATTGGGGTTCACCATCTTGCCCTGAAGGAACAGTTTCTTAACGATGGCAGCGGGCTGGATCTTCATCTTGTCGGCAAGATCCTTGATGGTCACGGTATCTTCAAGAGTGATAACCTTGATAACCTCTTCCTCTGCTTCGGGTTTCTTCTCGGGCTTTATGAATTTGCCGGTACGGCGCTTCATTGCCAGGGTCTCTTCATCGTCCTGCATAAGGAAGTTCTTGTTTCTGCCTTCCTTTTCCTGGCTGCGGCGCTTTTCATTTACCTTCTTTTCTGTATCTCTGACAGAATCGTTCTTCTTATTCTTGCCGAATTTATCGTCGCGTCTGTCACTTCCGGGCTTGGGAGCGGAAGGAGCTGCCGCAAAAGAAGCCTTGTCGGGACGTGCGCCGGGGCCGAAGCCTGTGCCTCTGCCCTGAGGAGCCTGTCCGGGAGTGCGCTTAAAGCCTTCACGCCCTGCGGGTCTTGCAACTCCGTCCTCACGTCTGAAGGGCTTTCTTTCTCCTCTGTCGGCAGGTGCACCGTCACGGTTCTGACGGGGTGCAAAGCCTCTGTTTCCGTCGGGACGATCATTACGATTGTCTCTCGCGGGACGGACATATTCCTTCTTGGGAGCTTCTTCTATGATAACGTTCATGGGACGCTGGGGCTTAGCGGGAGCTTCTTTGACTTCTTTGACTTCCTTGGCTTCGGCTGCTGCTCTTGCAGCTTCCTCGGCCTTTTTTGCTGCCTCTTCGGCAACCGCCTCTTTGTCTCTCTGTTCCTGAAGCTGACGGTTTATAACATCCTGTCTGGGCTTAATGATCTGGTGAGTATATTCACTTCCGGAGATCATGTGCCCCTTATTCTGTCCCTGTCCGGGAGCAGGTCTTCTGTCGGGTCTTGCTCCGTCCGGTCTTCCTCCCTGGGGACGGGGACCGCCCTGACCGGGAAGTTTGGAGTTGTGGGGGTTATTTACGAAAATGATCTTTTTCTTCTTAACGGGCTCGCCGGCCGGAGCTTCCGCGGGTTTCTTCTTTGCTTCCGCAGGCTCTGAAGTCTTTGCTGCGGGCTCTGCCTTCTTTTCCGCTGCGGGCTCGCTCTTTGCTTCGGGTTTTGCGGTTTCCCTGGCGGGCTCTGCTTTCTTTGCGAATTTCTTCTTCACCAAAGAAACGGCCTCATCATCGAGACTGCTCTGGGCAGCCTTGACCTCGATACCCTTCTCGTTAAGAAAAGCGATTATGTCTTTGCTCTGTATATCCAGTTCTTTTGCCAACTCGTGTACTTTCATTATTTCCTGCCTACCTTTCCTTTATTCCCTCTGATATAAGACCTTCCAAAGATTTGGAAAAACCCGGGTCGCACACCGCCACCGTGGATCTCTCCTCTCTTCCGATCGCAGATCCCAGTTCTTCTTTGCTGCCGTATTCAAAACATTTGACACGGTAAAAAGAACACATATTTTTAAACTTGTCTTTGGTGTTGTCCGACGCATCCGCTGCAATAAGCACCAGCATTGCCTTGCCCGATTTCACAGCTTCCTCCGTCTGGAAACCTCCGCTCTTTACCCTGCCGGCTTTCATGCACAGGCCAAGCAAAGACAGAATCCTGTTATTCTGCAATCTTTAACTCCTCTTTCAAACGATCGATTATCTCTTCGGGAACACTTAAACTTAAGGCGCGTTCAAGTCCTTTATTCTTCCCGGCCTTTGTGAGGCATTCGGGATCTTTGCAAAGGTAAGCACCTCTTCCGTTCATCTTTCCTTTAAAATCCAGTTGAATATCACCTTCGGGAGTACGAACCACACGGATCAGATCACGCTTGTCGCGGGATGTCCTGCAGCCTACGCACTGCCTCATGGGAATCTTTTTTTCCATTAATTCTCCTCGCCGTCGGTCTCCTCGTACTCGCCGTCGTACTCTTCATCATATTCCTCATCGTAATCTTCATCGTCCATGTAGTCCTCGATGCGGAATCCGAAGGCATCCTTAGCCTGGGTCTCAGACTTGATGTCGATCTTGTAGCCTGTGAGCCTTGCTGCAAGACGGGCATTCTGACCTTCCTTACCGATGGCCAGGGACAGCTGATAATCGGGTACAACAACCTTGGCTGTCTTTTCTTCGGGATCTGCGAACACATTAACGATCTTTGCGGGAGAAAGGGCATTCTGGATCAGGTTACCGGGGTTCTCATCCCAGTTGATAACGTCGATCTTCTCTCCGCGAAGTTCTTCGACAATGGCATTGACTCTGGCGCCGTTCATACCTACGCAGGCACCTACTGCATCCACATTGGGGTTATCGGACCATACTGCGATCTTGGTACGGCTTCCGGCCTCTCTTGCGATGCTCTTTATAACAACGGTTCCGTCCTTGATCTCGGTAACCTCTTCCTCGAACAGGCGCTTAACAAGTTCGGGATGGGTACGGCTTACAAGGATCCTGGGGCCCTTGGTGGTGTTCTTTACTTCAAGGACATAGACCTTGATCCTCTCGGTGGGACGGAATACTTCGGTCTTAACACGCTCGTTCTCGGTAAGAAGCGCATCTGCCTTACCAAGGTCGATGCTGATGTTCTTGCCTACATATCTCTGTACGATACCGGTCACAACATCCTTTTCCTTCTCGTAATAGATGTTGTAAACAACGCTTCTTTCTTCTTCCCTGATCTTCTGGGTGATGACGTTACGGGCGTTCTGAGCTGCGATACGTCCGAACTCCTTGGAGTTGATGTCTACGTTGACCATATCACCGATGGCAGCATCACCTTTGATCTTCTTGGCATCTTCAAGGGAGATCTCGGTAGCGGGATCGAATACCTCCTCAACAACCTCTTTTTCGGCATAGCAAAGGAAGTCTGCGGTTTCCCTGTTGATCTCAACATGTACGTTGTCAGCCTTGCCGAAATGGTTCTTGCAGGCTGCGATAAGAGAGTTCTCAATGGCGTCGAAAAGAACGTCACGGCTGATCTGCTTCTCCTTCTCCAGTAAATCCAGTGCTTCCATCAATTCCTTGTTCATTTTCTTTTATCCTTTCGTTAAGTGACCAAATTTTATATGTCTAAAGCAAGTTTGATAAGTGCAATATCACTTCTGTTGAAAACGGTATCCGTTCCGGCGATCTTCAAAGTGACCGTGGTGCCGTCAAAAGCCTTTAAAGTTCCTGAAAACTCCTTTTGCTTGTTGATGGGCTTGTAGGTCTTGAGTTCAACCTCCTGACCAATGGATGCCTGAAGGTGCTTGTCCTTTTTAAGGGTACGGCCCAGTCCGGGGCTTGAAACCTCCAGATAATAGGCTTCCTCAATGAAGTCTTCTTTGTCAAGCTCATCGGAAAGTCTTCTGCTCACCGCCTCGCAGTCATCGATGGTGACTCCGCCTTCTTTGTCTATATAAGAACGCAGATACCACTCTCCCGCTTCGTTGACAAATTCCACGTCGTAAATACTTACGCCGCATTCTTTGGCAATGGGCTCAAGCAGTGCCTCGGTCCTTGCCTCGTACGTATCGTGTTTAGCCATGATACCTCCTTAAATGTCAAACAAAAGAGTGGACTTTTGCAAGTCCACTCCTAAAACCATAGTTACTTTATCATGTTTTTAAGTAAAAAGCAAGGGGAAAATCGGATTTTTCCATTGATCAAGGAACATAGCAGGTCTCGCTCTTACCATTGTATACCACGATCATTTCTCCGCTGGAAGCAACCCCCGTTGCGGCACCGAGGCCCGTCAGATCCTCAAAGGCCTCATTGACTATATAAGCCTGCCCGTCATGGACCACAGGTGCAAGTCCGTTATTGAATGCGCCGGCACCGTCGAAAAGTTTTACCACATTACCGTCGTGATCGCAGTATCCCCAGTTGTCACCCTGCTTAACGAGCCAGTAGTTTTCATCGGCCAGTGCGCAGTAATCAAACACTGTGTACTTAAGCTCATAATCGTCCTTGTCAAAGGTGAAATCAACCAAAGCAGCTTTTTCGGATGATCTGATCACAAGTTTCGGACCGTAATTGTATATCCACTCACCGTCATGCCAGAAACCGTAATAATCGGAATAATAGCCTGAGTATCCCGAATATGACCATACATATCTTTCGTCATCGTAGGGCATATACTGCATGGAGGAATATACGAGACTGTTCCCCGAATTGATGCCAAAATACCAGGGAGCAAACCTTGCCACCATTTCACCACTTTCATTTCTTAAGGCGATACCGTCTTCCCACACGCCCTGTGTAAGAAAATAGCCGTGATTCAGAGTACTTATAACGGAATGAACTTCGTTCATCTTGTCGGCCCCGCCGGCTCCGCCGTAATAATAGTCCTGCTGCTTTGCCCGTTCCGCTTCCTGTGCTGCCAGTCCCGAAGCATAATCCATGAACAGTGCGGTGTCCGTATCGTCAAAGCCGTCTCCGTCTTTCCAGATCGTTTTTCCCTTGGTGTTGATGAATCCGAATTCATAGGGATGCACGCCTGTATGTATATCTGCCTGTTTATAGACAGGTGTTTTTATGTGTCCCGTAACGACGGCCTTCCCGTTATAGAATCCGGTAGGCGGAGCAACGTGTCTTTCGGAAAATCCGGATTCAACGGAAGCCAGGAGACTTCCGTCATAGCTGTAATAGTTATGGGTGGTGGAATAAAAATCCTCCCAAAGGGCTTTATCGGGATCGTCCTTACCGTAATTCACACTGTCTGTCGTAACATAAACATCGGAATTTGCCACCATATATCCGTTATGGCTTGTGATAAGATTACCCTTGTTGTCATAAAGACAGCTTGTGATATCATCATAGCTGCCGTTGATAAATACGGAATATCCCCTTCTGTTGGGAGCTCTGAAATCGTCGTACTGAAGCTGTACGATCACGTTGCCCTCATAGTCAACGGCACCCCACTTTCCGTTCTTGCATACAGGGATCACGCCGCCGTAAGCAAATCCATAATCGGAATATCCCGAAAGATCCAGTGCATGATACGAAGCGGGATTCAAAGGTTCTCCCTTATATTCGGGCTCGTCCTCAAGAAATTCTTCCGGTAATATCTCCGGTGCCTTTTCCGGTTCTTTCTCAGGTTCTGTCTCGGGTGCTCCGGCCGGTTCTTTTTCGGTGGTTCCTGCCGGTTCTCCCTCAGTCTTACTTACAGAGGCGCTTACGGTAACATTGGGTTTCTCCGTAACTGCGCTGCTTTTTTCCGAAACGTCATTGCCGCAGCCCGCCGTCTGAATAAACAAAAAGCAAACACAAAGTATAGCGGTAACTCTTTTTGGTTTAAAAATGCTGAATAATCCCATAGATAATTCCCTCCGGATCAAGATTGATTTTACACATCCGGGAAAACTATAGCATATGAGCATTAACCAAACAGATTACCGCTATATCATTTATTCGGGAATGTAATAGGTCTTATCAGACCCGTTGTATACCACGATCATTTCTCCGCTGGAAGCAACTCCCGTTGCGGCGCCGAGGCTTTTTAGATCCTCAAAGTCCTCATTGACGATATAAGCCTGCCCGTCATGGATGACAGGTGCGATACCGTTATTGAAGTCGCCCGCATCGTCAAAAAGTCTGACCACATTACCGTCGTGATCGCAGTATCCCCACTTTGCATCCTTACTGATAAGCCAGTACTTCTCATCGGCCAGTGCGCAGTAATCGAATATCTTAACTTTAAGCTGTCCGCCGGTAACTGCAAAATCTATCAAAGCAGATTTCTCGGGAGTTCTGACAACAAGTTTGGAACCGTAATTGTATACCCATTCACCGTCATGCCAGAAACCGTAGTAATTTGCATCATATCCGCCGTATCCCGAATAGGTCCATACAGGTGTATCGACTCCGGATCGCTGAGCCTGATTTGCCGCGTAATTAAGATAGTCATTCGTACCGTCATTCTCAATTGTAAAGGTCCAGGGCATAATCCATGCCACATTTTCACCTTTTTCATTTCTTAAGCCGATACCCTCTTCCCATACGCCCTGGGTAAGGAAGTAACCGTGGTTCAGTGTACTGATGACGGAATCAACTTCGTTGTAACCTCCGCCGCCGCCTGCGCCTCCCCAGCCGTTGTTTTGCTGCTTTTCACGTTCTGCTTCCTGTGCTGCCACACCCGAAGCATAATCCATGAACAGCGAGGTATTGGTATCGTCATACCCGTCGCCGTCTTTCCATTCAATGTTACCCTTGGTATCGATGAATCCGAAATCAAAAGGAGTTATTCCCGCCTCGATATCAGACCTTTTAAATACCAACTGCTTGATATTACCGACCAGAACCGACTTTCCGTCATAGAATCCCTTGGGATCAGCAATATGTCTCTCGGAAAATCCGGAATCAACGGAAGTTATGAGGCTTCCGTCATAACGGTAATAGCTGTGGGTGGTGGAGTAATAATCTCCCCACATAAAGTTATCGGGATCGTCTATGCCGTAATTCACATCTGTGGTCGTTACGTAAGCATCGGAACTTGCCACCATGAATCCGTTATGGACCGTGATAAGATTGCCCTTATTGTCGTAAAGGTAGCTTACCGTCTCGTCGTACTGACCGTTCATGAATACGGAATAACCCTTTTCGTTGGGGCTTTTGTAATAACTGTACTGAAGAGGAACTATAACATTTCCCTCATAATCCACTGCACCCCATTTGTCACCCTGGCAAACAGGAATCACTCCGCCGTGGGCAAATCCGAAATTGTCATATTGGTCAAGGTTCAGTTCGTGATATGAATCAGCATCCGCAGACTCCTCTGCCGCAGCCTTCACGGGAGGAACATAACCCGAACCCGGTGCACTGCCTTCAAGCATTACAGACTCTCCGGGGTTAACCATCTTGGTAATCTCTTTGCCGTCTTCTATTGTACGAACTTCAACCGCACCCTCACGAACGCTTAATTCCGTAGTATAATACCCGTCTTCCTGGGTAACCGTTACCGTAAATATGGTGCCGCGAACCGCCATAACGGCGTTGGGGGTGGATACTTCGAAGGTTTCTCCGTCCGAAAGTTTATTCTCGATGTTTATGGTAAGAGTACCACCAAGCAGTGAAATCTCTGTTCCCGCATCAACCGCATCAAGACGGAAAAAGGTTGCTTTATCCGCAAATACATGCTTGTCTTTGTCAAGTAAAAGGGTAAGACTGGAGTCCTGCATAACGGTAACGTAGTCTCCCGACTCCATCTTTTCTCCCTTAACTACCTCTCGGGATTTATCCTCTCTCTCGGCGTGAACCACGCCGGTAAGATCTTCGGCTACGATGCTTCTTTTAGCCACAACGCTCTTTCCGCAGCCTAAGGATTGGATCAATAAAAAGCAGATGCAAAGAATGGCTGTGACTCTTTTGCATCTGCCTGTTACGAATGAATTCATACCTTTACCTCTTTAATGGATTGATTCCGCTCATGCGGTTTACGTACTAAATTCACTCGTTATTTTAACGCTGTAAAGTGCTTTTTTCAAGATATCGGAAAATATATCGGGATATCGTTCAAAGGCCTTTCCTTCAGCCGCCGTTACCGGTGGGAGGATTTTCAGGGAAACCGCCCTCAGGCATCTGCCCGTCAAAGCCTTCTGGAGGTTCGGGCATTCCGTCTGTGGGAGGGGTGGGCATATTTCCTTCGGTGGTGCCGTTTTGATCAAAGGAACCGCGATTGCCGCGTTTTTCAAAGTTACCGCCCTCGGGTGCCTGTCCGTTAAAGTTACCCCGTCCGCCGAAATTCTGTCCTTCAGTGCCTTCCTGCCCGGTAAATCCGCCGAAACCGCCCCAGCCTCCGAAACCTCCGAAGCCGCCTCTGCCGCTGCCTTCACCTGCTGTCACGGTTACGGACTGACTGCCTATGGTAAGGGTATATTCCTTACCGTTTTCAAGCTTGTCACCTGTGAGTAACAAGGCGCTTGCTTTCTTTGCCACAGCGAAGGAATAGATGACCGTGTCACCATCCTTTAAAGTAACTTCCGTCCCCGCTTCTATTGTTGAGGAAGCGACGTGATCGATGACGCTGCAGGCAGAGCCCGCGGAGATGGACTGATACATTCCGGACATACCGGAAGCTACGAGATTTCCGCCGTTCATGATAAAGGTACCGTCATAGTCTGTAGAGTTGTTTCCGTCATTGGTAGCGCCGCTTACGTATACGAAGCCTCCGTTCATCTCGATATTACCGTTTGAATCCAGGCCGTCACCGTTTGAATTAACGAAGATCTCGCCTCCGTTGATGAAAATGGTAGGAGTTACGGTCGCTTCCGTTTCGGATTCCTGTTTTGATTCCGAAGTATTGGAAGTGCCCGAATTGTTTTCGGTCATGTTTCCGCGAAATCCGCCGAAATTGCCACCGAATTGGGAACTCGAGCCGGCAGTGGCATTGAAGCCGTCATCACTTGCTATAGCATTGACAGATCCGCCGTTAACGGTAATGGTGAGTCCTTCCACCGCTTCAACACTCTTTATCACGTTGACGGTACCGTTATCGATCACCACATTTCCGTCGGAGTGAAGTCCGTCGTCTCCCGCACTTACGGTTATTACACCGCCTGCTACGGAAAGGGAATCATGTCCCTTTACGGCATCGTCCGCGGCCGTAACGTTTACGGTTCCGCTCATGATCTTAAGATCGTCCTTGGTCTTGATACCTGCCATGTAGTTACCGGTCACATTAAGAGTGCCTTCACCGTTGATGGTAAGGTCGTCGGTGGCATAGAGACAGGCATCCGCCGCATCCTCTGAAGTATCAGCATAAGAAGCTGCATCGCTCAGATTGTTGACGGTTCCCGAAACCAGCATGACGATAAGCTTATCCGAACACTTTTCGTAGATCGCGGGACCGTTCTGTCCCTTTATGGTAACGCCGTTAAGCACCAGATGTACCTTTTCGTCTTCGGGAGCATCGATCAGGACCGTGCCCTCGTAATTACCTTCAAGGACATAATATCCCTTGCCGGTTATGGTGACCGTTCCTTCCGAAACATTGACCTTGGAGGCATTTTTGCCTGTCACGGAAGCGCTGTTTTTAGAAAGCACTATAGTCGTATAATCCTTGGTCGTGTAGTCTTCGTAATAATCGCTGTCCTTGTATTCAACGCTTGATGCCGCCACCACCGAATAGGAAGTACCCGCTGCCGATGAATCTGCAGATCCCTCCCCCGATACAGACGATTCCGATTCCGTCACACCGGCGAGAAAATCCTTGACCTGTTGTTCGGTGGATGCTATGTCCGTGCAGGCTGTCAAAGAAAAAGCAAGTACTGCTGCCGCCATAATTGTTAATACCCTTGTATTTTTACGTCTCATAGTTTTACCTCCTGTTAAGATCCTTCGCCCCGGCATGATGCGCCTCGCTCAGGATGACAGTGTGCCAATTATCTTAAAGTTCCTCAACGGGTTTTGCTATCTGCCCGCAGGTAATGGTAAGATTTCCGTTTCTTGTTCTGATCTCATCGATCATTTCTTTTTCCGAATTCTCATCCTTAAGTCCGATGAGATAAGTAAGTTCAAACATACTGCCAAGATTGGTGGTCTTGACCTTTTCAAGTTTTGCCTCGCTTGTATACTTTTCAAAGATATCGTCAAACATTCCGGCATAATTCAGGTTTTCGGGGATGGTGACCTTAAGCTGCTTGCCGACCTCCTTCTTTTCCCCAAATGAGGTTTTCGAAAGCACGATCATCAAAACTGCCACGATGGCGGTTATCACCACGCCGTAGCCGATATAACCCATTCCCGTGGCAAGACCGACGGCCATTGAAAAGAACACCGCACCGATCTCCCTGCTGGTCCCCGCTATGGATCTGAACCGTACCAGACTGAAAGCTCCCAGGATTGCAACTCCCACTCCCAGATTACCGTTTACAAGCATGATCACCGCCTGTACCAGTATTGGAAGTATTGCAAGAGTTATCACGAAATTCTTTGTGTATTTGCTGCTGCAGACCATATAGCATACCGCTATGGCCAGTCCCAATAATACCGATGCAAGGGAACATGCCAGCATGCCCGTGGTCGTTAATGTAATGGCGGATGAACCCGCTTCCGTTAAGATACTGTCTAACATATTTTTTCTCCTTTTCTTTGTAAGATCCTTCGACTCGCACTTTGTGCCGGCTAAGGATGACAATTATGCGTATTTTCTGATGCTTAGGTTTATGTTCGGTATGTATTCACTGGAAGGTCTATTCATGGCTGCTGCCGGTATCGAATACTCAACCGATGCTTTTCCGTAATCCATGTACAGTTTGCAGGCGGTTCCGTATTTGGAAAAAGAAACCGGATAGATCTTTAATTCCGACAATATATTTACAAGCCACAAGGGCATTGCTCCCGC
>JAEEGL014595059.1_pt1 | contig 11561 bp, 9 predicted proteins | sample 9134231 | NCBI WGS metagenome assembly JAEEGL01 (sample SAMN16246548, study PRJNA631951) | gut metagenome | biome: gut microbiome; feature: rumen; material: fiber-attached | host: Bos | place: Iran: Karaj | collected 2018-10 | reverse complement strand
GGGCCTTTTCACTGACATAGCAGTTGTCTTCGATCCCGAAATAGACGGTCTCGTTTCCAAACTCCTGACCCAGTGAAGCGATCAGAGGATCATCGGCATTCAAAACAAGGGTCGATCCTTCCGGGATCGCTTTGCGGATATCGTTCAATACGTACTCCGGATGGCCGTTGCGGGTCATCTGGTCACGGTAGAGGTTGTTGATGACGAAATACTTCGGTGCAAAAAACTTGAAGATATATTTCGCATAGCGCTCGTCGATCTCCATCAGCAGGACATCCTTGGTGAATCTGCCGCCCAAGGTGCAGTTGTTCAGGATCACGGTCGCAACTCCTTCGATCTGATTGGAGCCTTCCCGGTTGCATGCGACGGAAAAACCGGCTTTTTCAAACATTTCCCGCATCATCTCTACGGTCGAAGTCTTGCCGTTGGATCCGCTGACACCGATGGAATATTCCGGAAGAGCGATCCTGCTCAGGATATCCGGACAGATCTTCAGGGCATATTTGCCGGGAAGACTGGAACCGCGGCCGAAAAGAGAACCGATCCGATAGCCGAGTTTGCAGAGTAATATTGCCAGTAACTTTCTCATAAACTCATTATAACCTAAAGAAAAAGAGTCTTTCACTCTTTTTCTAGCATACAGAAGAACCTGCCTCCATGGAAGAACTCAGAAGTTCCAGAACTTCCTTTCCGTCCTTCTCCTTTACGGCAGACAGCAGCATTCCCTGGGATTCCAGACCGCGGATCTTGCGCGGTTTCAGATTCAGGATCGCTACGACTTTCTTTCCGACCAGATCTTCCGGTTTGTAGTATTCCGCAACTCCGGAGAGGATCTGTCTTTCTTCCGGACCGAAGGAGACCCTGAAGACCAGGATCTTGTCCGCATCCGGATGTTTCCGGCATTCCAGAACTTCACCGACTCTCAGTTCCATCTTCTCGAAATCGGCGAATTCGATCTGTTCCTTGTGTTCCAGCTTTTCCGGTACGTCACCCAGATATTCATGGACTTCCGCCATCGTCTTTTCCGGGTCGAGGCGGGCGAACAGCGGTTCCGGCTTCTCCGTTACTTTGCTGCACTCATAGGCACCGAAGGATGCGAGAGAATCGTAATCCGTCTTTTTCGTATTGATTTGTTCGAAGACCTTTCGGCTCGTTTCCGGCATGAACGGTTCCATAAGGACCGCACCGATACGGATGCCTTCCAGGAGATTGTACAGAACGGTATTCAGTCTCGGTTTCAGAGTTTCTTCTCTGGCCAGTGTCCAAGGCGCTGTCTCATCGATGTACTTGTTGCATCTGCGGAACAGTTCCATGATCGCTTCGATCGAGTCTCCGACCCGGAGCTGATCCATCTTGTCTTCTACGGTCTTTACCGTTTTCAGGATCGAATCCTTGAATTCTTCATCCAGCGGATCGCTAACGAATTCACTGTTCAGCTGACCGCCGAAGTACTTGTTGGTCATGGCGATCGTCCGGTTGACCAGATTTCCGTAGACATTGGCCAGATCCGAGTTGATGCGTTCAATGATCAGTTCCCAGGTGATCGTTCCGTCCTGAGCGAACGGCATTTCATGCAGGGAATAGTATCTTACGGCATCCACGCCGAAGAACTTCACCAGATCATCCGCATAGATCGCATTGCCTCTGGACTTGGAGATCTTATCTTCCCCCACCAGCATCCACGGATGACCGAAGACCTGTTTCGGAAGCGGAACGTCCAAGGCCAGCAGCATGATCGGCCAGTACAGAGTGTGGAAACGGATGATGTCCTTCCCGATCAGATGCAGATCGGCCGGCCAGTATTTCCTGTACAGATCGCCGTGGTTTCCGTCCACATCGTATCCCAGTCCGGTGATGTAGTTGCTGAGAGCGTCGATCCAGACGTAGACGACATGCTTCGGATCGAAGTCGACAGGGATGCCCCACTTGAATGAAGTCCGGGAGACGCACAGGTCCTGCAGACCCGGCTTCAGGAAGTTGTTGACCATCTCGTTCTTCCGGGATTCCGGCTGAATGAATTCCTCATGGTCGTTGATGTATTCCTCGAGCTTTTTCTGATACTTGCTGAGCTTGAAGAAATAGGATTCCTCTTTCTCCTTATGGACTTCCCTTCCGCAGTCCGGACACTTTCCATCCACCAGCTGGGAATCGGTCCAGAAAGACTCGCATGGCGTGCAATACCATCCTTCGTATTCACTCTTGTAGATGTCGCCCTGATCGTACAGTTTCTTGAAGATCTTCTTGACCTGCGCTTCATGGTCTTCATCCGTCGTCCGGATGAAGCGGTCATAGGAAGTATTCATCAGATCCCAGATCCTCTTGATCTCGGCAGCCTGCTGATCGACGAACTCCTTCGGTGTCAGTCCCGCAGCCTTGGCCTTCTCCTCGATCTTCTGTCCGTGTTCATCTGTTCCCGTCTGAAAATAGACGTCGTATCCCAGCATCTTCTTGTAACGGGCAATGCTGTCAGCCATGATGATCTCATAGGTATTGCCGATATGCGGTTTTCCGCTGGCATAGGCGATCGCCGTCGTGATGTAATACTTTCCTTTGTTTTCCATATTGACCTCCGAAAATAAAAAAGGTGAACCAAGGGCGCTCTTGCGCGGTACCACCTTTATTTCTCACTTCATCTCTTAACGCGAGCACACGTCCCTGCCTACCTGTCGACAGGGAAGTTCAGGATCCATCTCCGGCTGAATTTCCTGCGGATTTTCACCGACCATCCGCTCTCTGCAAGTTCCTTCAACCGATCTATCCGTCAAAACCATCTCTATTCTAACACAACCGTTCCGTTTTCGATACAGTTGTGGAAAGGAACTATTTCTTTTTCCGGCTGAGGATCACGTTGGCCGTGATGTTTCCCGTGACGTTGAGCGTCGTATACAGCATGTCCAGGATCTTGTACATCCCGCTGTAGAAGCCGATGAAATCCAAAGGGATCCCCAGCAGCTGCAGATAGGATGCACCGATGACGACACCGCCGTTGGGAATGCCCGGCGCCGACATGTTGATCAGCAGAGCGGAAACGCTCATCAGCAGATACGTTCCAAGGGAGATCTCTATTCCGTAGAGTCTCGAACAGAACAGGCCCAGCAGCGCAAAGGAGACGGCTCCTCCGCACATGTGGATCGTACACCCAAGTGGGGAAACGACGTCGCAGATCTCTTCCGATACGCCGAATTCTTCCTTGCAGACCTTCATCGTCGTCGGAAGCGTCGCTGCACTCGAACAGGTCGTCAAAGAGACCAGCCAGACCTTGTAGACTTTCTTCAGATATTGCCAGGGATCGATCCCGGTCAGGACCCATACCGGCAGGATCATGACCACAATCACCGTAAGCAATCCGCCCAGCCAGGCGGTCGCGATATACCTCAGTCCGACACCGATGATGACTGCACCGTAATCCGCAACGGTATTGCCGATCAGGGCGAACACCGCAAACGGAGTCAGATACATGATGCATTCCAGCATTTTGAAAAAAAGATCCCTCACGATGACCGTACCGGAGATCAGTCTGTTTCCGTTTTTGATCTTCGCAGCGCAGATCCCGGTCATATAGGCAAACACGATGATCGCGAAAAGCTTCGTCTCCGCAAAGATCGTGACCGGATTGGTCGGAAACAGATTGATGACGATCTCCTTCAGGCTGAGCGGCTGCGTATTTCCGTTCCAGTCGGTTGCCGGAAAGGTGAATCCCTTTGCGGGATCCAGAATCACGACCAGCGCCGACATCAGGAAAAAGGTCGCCAGAAACATCAGTACATAGGTAAGGACCGCTCTGCCCAGAGTACGGTCTTTCCGCTTCGAAGAATCGTACACGGTCGGCACGATGCTGGTAAACACGACCGGACCGATCAGAAACTTCAGCAGATTGATATAGATCGTTCCTATAAAGGAAACAGCGCTGACCAAAGGCTTTGCCCAGAGTCCTGCGCCGATCCCCAGAAACAGGCATAGCAATGTGATCAGACTGAGATTCTTTTTCATTTCTAGATCTGTGATTTCAGGTAGGCAAATATGAAGTTATTGATCTCACCGTTCATGACCTTGTCCACATTGCCTTCCTCATAATTCGTACGGTGATCCTTGACCAGGGTATAGGGACAGAAAACATAGGAACGGATCTGTGAGCCCCATTCGATCTTTTTCTGTTCTCCCTTTAAAGCTCTTTTTTCATTCTCCTGATCTTCGATCGCCTTCTGATATAGTTTGGCCTTCAGGACAGCCAGACATTTTTCACGGTTCAGGATCTGGGAACGTTCCGACTGCGAGAAAGCCGTCAGTCCGGTCGGGATATGCTTCATCCGAACAGCACTGTCGGTCTTGTTGATGTGCTGACCGCCGGCACCGGAAGAACGCATCGTATCGACTTCCAGATCTTCATCCCGGATCTCGATGTCGATCTCATTGTTGAATTCCGGCAATACTTCGACCGAAGCGAAAGAAGTATGTCTTCTGGCTGAAGAATCAAAAGGAGAGATCCTGACCAGACGATGGACTCCCGTCTCACCTTTCAGATATCCGTAAGCCATATCGCCTTTGATCAGTACGGTACAGGATTTGATGCCGGCTTCCAGAGCTTCTTCATATTCGATCACTTCAAAACCGAAGCCGTTGTTCTGGGCATAGCGCTGATACATTCTGAACAGCATCGATGCCCAATCCTGCGATTCCGTTCCGCCGGCTCCCGGATGGATCTCCAGGATCGCATTGGAATGGTCGTAGTCGTTGGAAAGCAGGACCTTGATCTCATACTCTTCGAAATCCTTGCTGACATCCTGGTACTCTTCGTTCACCAGTTCAAAAAGTTCCGCATCGTAACTGCGGCTGAGCTCGTCAAGTTCACTCAAAAGAGAGGTGATCTGTTTTTCATTCAGATCATACTTCCCTCTCAAGTCTTTCAGTTTGTTGTATTCCCGGATGGTATTCTGGGCCTTCTTCTGGTCAGACCAGAAGGATTCCAGACTCTGTTCTTCCTCCAGTTCGCTGATCTTTTTATCGATATGAGCGAGGTCAAAGAGAGTCGCCTAAATCTTTTAACTTCTTTAAGGAAGTGTTTAGGCTCTGTTTCATTTCATATATTTCCATATCTGCTCCTTTATCTTTCTTTCATGACGACTTTCAGCTTGTTGCAGAAAGTGACGACGTCGTTGGATATCGTATTCATCATGTTTTCAAACAGTTCATATCCTTCTTCCACATAGGCCTGCAGAGGATTGTTCTGGGCATAGGAACGCAGATGGATCCCTTCCCTGAGCTTGGACATGACGTCGATCTGATTCTGCCAGGCTCTGTCCATCAGTCTCAGGACCATCGTCCTTTCCACCGGCATGATCTGATTCCGTACCGGCTTGATCTTCTTTTCATAGGCACCGAAGGAAGCATCGATGCAGCGGTCGATCGTTTCCTGTGCGTTCATACCTTCAATATCTTCCACATGCAGGTTCTCGACACCGAGATTGCCTAATCGTTTGACGATGGATCCGTAGTCGATGACCGCTTCCTTGCCTTCGGTATTCGTATCGGTCTCCACAATGTTCTCGATGACTCTGCGGAACATGTTCTCGATGACTGAATGGATATCTTCGTTTTCCAGAATGTAGTTCCTCTGGGCATACATCGTCTCACGCTGCTGACGCATGACGTCGTCATAGTCCAGCAAGGCTTTACGGATATCGAAGTTGAGACCTTCCACTCTCTTCTGAGCGCTGGAGATTGCCTTGGATACCGTCTTGTTTTCGATCGGAATATCACCCATCTGGGCAAACAGCGTCGAGATCCGGTCGGATCCGAAACGCACCATCAGTTCATCTTCCAGAGAGACATAGAAACGGGAATAGCCTGGATCGCCCTGTCTTCCGGAACGTCCGCGCAGCTGGTTGTCGATACGTCGGGATTCATGACGCTCCGAACCCAGGACGGCCAGTCCGCCCAGTTCCCGGGAACGGTCCGTCAACTTGATGTCGGTACCACGTCCGGCCATGTTGGTCGCGATCGTGACCGATCCTTCTCTTCCGGCTTTGGCGATGATGTCCGCTTCTCTGGCGTGGTTCTTTGCGTTGAGCACTTCGTGGCGGATCCTCGCCTGCTTGAACATCCTGGAGATCAGCTCCGAAGTCTCAACGGAGATCGTGCCGACCAGTACCGGCTGACCCTTGGCATAGAGCTCCTTGACTTCTTCCAGCAGGGCGTTGTATTTGGCTCTCTTGGTCCCGAAGACCAGATCCGGATTGTCGATACGGGCGACCGGACGGTTGGTCGGGATCTCGACGACACGCATGTTGTAGATGGAGAGGAATTCCTCTTCCTCTGTCTTTGCCGTACCGGTCATGCCGGCCAGCTTCTTGTACAGACGGAAGAAATTCTGATAGGTGATCGTCGCCATCGTCGTGGTCTCCTGCTTGATCGGGACCCCTTCCTTGGCCTGGATCGCCTGATGCAGACCGTCGGAATACTCTCTTCCCGGCATCTTTCGGCCGGTGTTCTGGTCGACGATGATGACCTCATCCTCTTCCACGACGTATTCCACGTCTCTGGACATGATGTAGTTGGCTTTCAGGGCCTGATTGATGTAGTGTACCAGAGAGGTGTTGTCCAGATCGTAGAGGTTCTCCACGCCGAAAGCCTTCTCGCCTTTGTGGACGCCTTCTTCCGTAAGCTGGACGTTCTTGTCCTTGATATCGATGACGTAGTCTTCGTCTCTATGCAGACGCTTTACGAAGCGGTCCGCGTTGATATACAGATTGGCTGTCGACTTCTGTCCGCCGGAAATGATCAGCGGCGTTCTCGATTCATCGATCAGGATAGAGTCAACTTCGTCCACGAGGGCAAAATTCAGTTCCCTCAGGACTCTGTCTTCCACTCTGGTCACCATGTTGTCTCTCAGATAGTCGAAACCAAGTTCCGAGTTAGTCGTATAGGTGATGTCACATTCGTATGCCTGCCTTTTCTGGGCAGGGGTCATGGCTCTGAGATTGAGTCCGACACTCAGTCCGAGGAAACGGTGGATCTCACCCATCCACTTGCTGTCACGTTCCGCCAGATATTCGTTGACCGTGACCACATGGACGCCGTGTCCGGACAGTGCATTGAGATAGACGGCCATTACGGACGTCAGGGTCTTTCCTTCACCGGTCTTCATCTCGGCGATGTCGCCGCGGTGCAGGACATAGGCGCCTTCAAGCTGGCAGAAGAACGGATACTCTCCGATCACCCTTCCTGCCGCTTCCCTGGCTACCGCAAAAGCTTCGACCTGGATGTCATCCAATGTCTCTCCCTGTGCCAGACGCTGTTTAAACTCGGCTGTCTTTGCCTTGAGCTGTTCGTCGCTCAGAGCAGCCATTTCATCCTTCAGAGCGTCGACCGGCCTTACCGCCTTCTCGACCTCATCCAGGATCCTTTTATCATTATTGAATAGTCTGTCAAAAAAACCCATTTTATTATCTCCAATACCACCTTATTATAACATAGCTATAAAAAGATGGCCTTCCGGCCATCTTTTTAGTGTTGCTCGATTACTCTTTTATCTCTTTTATATTATGAGCCTGAAGACCTCGATCACCTTCAACCAAATCAAATTCAACTGCTGCTCCTTCGTTGATGGTCTTGTAACCATCCATAAGCAATTGAGAATAATGGAAAAAGACATCACGACCATCATCTGCTGTAATGAAGCCAAATCCCTTAACTTTGTTGAATCTCTTTACTTTGCCTAGCATTTTCATTATTCTCCTTTAGGATATTTTATCACACTTTGTTTTAATAATGTAAACCTTTACTTTTGTAAGCCAGAGATAACACTTTTATGTGGTCTGCTTTCCCATGCAGCGCATTGCATACGCCTGCTAGGGAAGAGCCTGTCGTCATGACGTCGTCAAGGATCAGTACCTTCTTTACGGCTTCTCCCTCGTAGATGTAATTGTGCTTCATGAGCGCTCTTTCTTCGGCGTTTTTTCCTTCCTGGATCCTCTCCTCCTTCATCCTCAGTCCACTAAGTCTTTTCAGCCGGATCTTCCTGCACATCAGCTCCAGGTGGTCGAATCCCCTCTCCTGTTTCTTTCTGATGCTTCCCGGTACCAGGGCCAGACGGTAACCGCGATAGCGCAGATCGATATAGTCGTTCAGTCCGTAAAGGAATACGTCTTTCAAGGCTTCGTCATAGCATTCCTTGTATTGGATCAGCAGGCTGCGGTAGAGGCCTTCGTAATCGTAAAACGTCTCCACCTTCATGTCCCCGACCGTGATGATCTTTCTCTGTTTCTTCATCTTCCCCCGGCATTCCGTGCACAGAGGATCTTCTTCGAGAAGGAAGGATACGAGACTCTCTTTTGACTTCTCCTTTCCGCAGAAGAGACATCTCATGGATATCCGTTCACCTCCTTCAGATACTTCATCGTCTTCTTCAGTTCCGGCGTTCTTCGTTCCGTCAGAATATAAGCCTTTCCTGACGAAGATGCGATCCCCCGGTCCACTCTCCCCAGCATCTGGATCAGACTGCTTTCATCGAAGATACCGTTCTCCATCAGGATGATGACGCTGACATCGGGGATCGTGATCCCTCTTTCCAGGACCGTCGTCGAGATAATGAAACGGTATTTCCCATCCCGGAATTCCCGGATATTCTCTTCGCGCTGTTCCAGTTCCGAATAGACATAGGTACAGGAAAAGAACGGGGAAAGCAGACGATGCAGATCCCGGCAGCGCTTTCTGGAAGAGACGAAAAGGATGCACGGACCGTTCATGCTGCGCATGAGAACGATCAGATGCACAAGCAGGATAAGACTTCCGGCATACCTTACCTCCGGAACGGGAAGGCTTCTCCCGGAAGGCCTCCGATACAGCTGAACGATCTTGTATACCCTGCGGTTCAGGATCTTTTTCAGATCGTCATCCACGGTCGCAGTCGAAAAGATGACCTTCCCCCTGCAGGAATTCAGGGCGATATTCATCAGGGTCTCATCTCCTTTCAGTGGGAAGGCATCGACTTCATCCAGGATCAGCAGGTCGAAGGTCCGGTAGTAGCGGTACAGCTGGTGACAGGTGCAGACGATCAGGTCCCCCGTGATCTTCTCGTGATGTCCGCCGTATACGGCAGTGACTTCCGCCTTCGGAAAGATCTTGGAGAACCTTTGCGCCAGCTCGATGACGACCTCCTTCCGGGAAATCGCATAGCATACCTTTCTCCCATGGGACAGGCAGCGGCTGATCGCTTCCACGGCGATCTCGGTCTTTCCCGCTCCGCAGACACAATGCAGAAGGACGTCGCTTCGCTCCGCACAGTCTGCGCACATCTTTGAAGCACGGATCTGATCATCTGTAAGCCGGTAGGAAAAGAAGTGGTCATCGACCCCCTGTGCGATCTCGTAATCCGGCGCTTCCGGTTCCTCTTCCAGCAGGATCCTGGAAAAACGGACGCATTTCCGGCAATAGTAACCCTTGTGTCCTTTGTAGAAGTATTCCGGATCGCTGTTTCCGCATCGGGGACATTTCATCTCAATCCATAATTCACCGGAAACCGACGGATTCCTGAAAAAAGGTTTTCTTTTTGCATTAAACTTATAGTATGATCTCTCTTCCCGAGAAATATCTGAAGGAAATGAAGGAACTTCTGAAAGAGGAGTTTTCGCAGTATCTGGACAGTTTCGATCAGAAGCCCTTCCATGGGCTCAGGGTCAACACTTCGAAGATCCCGGTCGAAGACTTTCGGAAGATCGCCCCGTTTCCCCTGTCACCGATCCCCTGGACCGATGACGGATTCTATTACCGGGAGGAAGACAGACCGGCCAAACATCCCTACTATTATGCGGGACTGTATTATCTGCAGGAACCCAGTGCCATGCTTCCGGCACAGACGCTCCCGGTCAGGGAGAACGACTGGATCCTGGACTGCTGTGCCGCACCGGGAGGAAAGTCTTCCCGACTTGCGGACAGACTGAACGGCACCGGTCTGATCCTGGCTAACGATCTCTCGGTCAGCCGTGCCCAGATCCTTCTGCGGACACTGGAAAGACAGGGTTACCGGAACTCCTGCATCATGGCGGAGGACGTCACGAAACTCGAAGGCTTCCAAAACTGCTTCGACCGGATCCTGATCGATGCGCCGTGTTCGGGCGAAGGCATGTTCCGGAAGGAACCGGAACTGATCCGCAGCTGGGAGAATAAAGACAGTTCCTTCTATGCACCGATCCAGAAGCAGATCATCCTGGCTGCCGCCGACATGCTGAAAAAGGGAGGCATGATGGTCTACTCCACCTGTACCTTCTCTCCTGAAGAAAACGAAGAAGTGATCGAATACCTTCTGCAGCAGAGAACCGATCTGAAGGTATTGCCTGTCCCCCGATCGGAAGGATTCGTCTCCGGTCTGAGCGAAAACACGAAGGGCTGTGTCCGGCTCTATCCCCACAGGATCAAAGGAGAAGGCCATTTCGTTGCCCTGCTGCAGAAAGAAGGAGAAACGGGAGACAGGGCCGTCCAGGATACGTACGCATCCGTTTCCGAAGCATTCTTTGATCACATCGATCCATCGTTCTTCAAGGGAAGGATCGTTCAACGGAAGGAAAAACTCTATCTGGAACCGGATAACGGCATCGATCTGAGCGGACTGAGGGTCTTACGCTCCGGGCTGCTCCTCGGGGAATACAGAAAGGAACGTTTCGAACCTTCCCAGGCCCTCGCCTACGCCTTGCGAAAGGATCAGTTCGACAATGTCCTCGATCTGAAGATCGATGATCCGAGGGTATTGAAATATCTGAAATGTGAAACGCTGTCCGTAAGCGAGTCGCTTCCCGAGGGATACGTGCTGGTCTGCGTCGACGGATATCCGCTCGGTTTCGGGATCCTGAAAAACAGACAGCTGAAAAACCGCTATCCGGCCAATTACCGCTTTCAGTAAAGAAAAAAGCACTCCGAAGAGTGCTTTTAACGTAATTCCAGAATTAACGCTTGGAGTACTGAGGTCTTCTACGAGCGCCTCTGAGACCGTATTTCTTACGTTCCTTCTTACGGGAATCACGGGTAAGGAAGCCTGCTTTTTTCAGAACAGGACGGAAATCTTCGCCGATCTCCAGTAAGGCACGGGCGATACCATGTCTCATGGCGCCTGCCTGTCCTGTCATACCGCCGCCGTAGACGTTGATAAAGATGTCATACTGACCTTCTGTACCGGTCTCTGCCAACGGGGATTTTACTACCATTCTCAAGATCTCCTGAGGGAGATACTCTTCGAGAGTCTTTTCACCGACCATGATCTTACCTGTACCAGGTGTCATATAGACGCGTGCTACAGAAGATTTACGTCTTCCTGTTCCAAGGTAACTAACGTTTGTTTTCTTTTTAGGCATTGCGTTTCTCCTTATTTAAGCTCAATTGGTTTTTGAGCAGCATGAGGATGCTCAGCACCTTCGTAGACGTACAGATGGGTTCTCATACGATCGCCCAGCTTGTTGTGTGGAAGCATACCTTGGACCGCTTTTTCCACTAGTTCTACAGGATAGTCCCTCTTCATTGTTCCGATCGTTCTGGCTTTCAGACCTCCCGGATACATGGAATGGTGGTAGTAG
>JAEEGL014479387.1_pt1 | contig 11561 bp, 7 predicted proteins | sample 9134231 | NCBI WGS metagenome assembly JAEEGL01 (sample SAMN16246548, study PRJNA631951) | gut metagenome | biome: gut microbiome; feature: rumen; material: fiber-attached | host: Bos | place: Iran: Karaj | collected 2018-10 | reverse complement strand
TTAGATTGCTCCTGTAGAATGTTCCTTAAAGTATTTGTTTAAAGAACCATTTGTTAATAGGTCATATGCTTCAAATTTAAATTCTAATGGTGGTTCAGTTAAATCTGTCTTTTCACCATTTACCTTAAAGCTAAATGCATCAGTTGTAATTGAATTCTTTTGTAATCCTACAAATGGATTTGTAGCATCAGTAGAAGAACCCTTAATATCACCAATAATTGAATTCTTAATCATATATCCACCATTAACTGTTGGATACTTTGAATTTGATGAATCATTATTTTTTAGATATTCTTTAATTCCTTTATATTCAACTGATTCTAAATATACTGAAGCGTCTAAGCCTGCTAAAATACCTTGAGAGACATTACCATATTTAACAGCATATTGATAATATTCACTATTATCAACTAATACGTTGTAAACGTAAGCCATACCACCCCTTACCTTAGGTAGTCTATCTTCAATATTCTTTATTGTACAATTTGCTAATACAGCAACTAGATTTTTATTGTAAATATATGAATCTCCGCTATCACCCCAAAGGAATGCTTTCTTTTGTGGTATAGCATATGTATTAAGTATATCTTCAAATGACATACCACTATCACGTTTACTAAAATAATATCGACAAGTTTTATTAGAAGAAGTATAACCCTTTTTATCTTTTGCATAAACTTGGTATTCATCTTCTATTTTTGACATCATTTTGTATAAATAGCCATTTGGATCTTTACTTCCTGCTCTAAAATCGCAATTAGTTACATAAAGGCTATTCCTACCAGTTCCTCCATATGGAGCTCTAAATAGTGTACCAAATGTATCATGTACTGGATTTGAGTAATCAATCTGTCCATCAAATGATTTACCAAATGTACAATGATCTATTGTGATGTTTTCACTATGAGAAACTTTGAAATATGCCCATGGTGCACCATCATAATCACCTATTTTAGTTAAATCAGTTGTTGTTGAATCCTCCCACATCCAAATTTCATCCATATCTAAATTCTTAAATGTTAAATCTTTACTACTTACTACATTGAAACCACAATGTGTAAGTTTAGCACCATTTTTTGAATAGATTAATAAGTCTGTCATATTTTCAGCTTTAATTTGACTTATTCCAGATGCTTTAATATCTGGATCTTTATAAAATTTTGTAGAATCTTCTAGTATTTTATTTTTATCCCAATTTGCAAATGTTGATGTATTAGCACCTAAATCTTTGATTTTATTATATCCTAAGTCTAAATCGGCTGTTATTTCAATTACTTTTACTGTAGAATCTTTTGTTAAATTTTGCGTAAATGCCACTTTTGTATACTCTGAATCTTCATAATATGTAAGTTCCTTTGTATAAACTGTGTCGTCTGGATTCCATTCTGTAGTTGGAGATATTCTATCATAAGAATCACCATTTTTTAGATATAAACCCTTTGTTATGAATTTATTCCAATTTGCCTCACTCTTTCTAACAGTTGAAGCAGCAATTTCTTTATAACCTTCACTTTTTAAAATCTTAGTAGCTGTAGATGTATATGATAATTTAGCATCAGCTAGTGCATCTAGGAATTCTTTTGCATTTGAAACTTTTCTATAAGCATCAGTATTTTCATATTGCTTATATTCCTCTGGAAGCATATCCATACTAATTTTAAATTCCTTTGTTTCCTCTTTTGCATTATAGTCATTTGAGCCACTAGTTGTAGCTTTAACAATATATCTACCTGGTGCTGTTGGAGCATCAGTAGTATATTCTGAATCATTTTCTCGCTCTAGCTTATATTCTAGCTTTGGCTTTTTACCACTTTTTGTAGTAGCACTAGCGGTAATAGGTTTACCATCATATTCTTTGCTAGCAACATCAATTGTAATTTCATCATCCGCTGGTTGGACAAATGGACCTACAGGAATATTTTCATTTCCACCACCATTATTAGCATCATCACCATTATTATTTACGATTGTCACGTCACCACAAGCTACTAAAGTAGTTAAAGAAAGAGCGGCTAATGCTAAACCAATTAAATATTTTTTCTTTTTCATAAAAACCCCCTGTAAACGCTTTACTAACAGTATTATTTTACCAAAAATTATAATAAAAGTATATAATACTTTGAATTAAAAAATTTTAATGATACACGTGTAAAAAAAGTGTGTTTTTAATTCTATTATGCTAAAATATTAACAGGTGATATCTATGTTTTATTATTCAAAAAGTAAGTATGTATTATTTAATAATTGTAATAGAAGATTATGGCTTGAAAAATATAAAAAAGAAGAAATGAAGGAACAGGGTAATCAGGCAAGGCTTATAGCTGGAAATCAGGTAGGTGATTTAGCTATGAATCTTTTTGGTGATTATTATTTAGCTGAAACAAACCCTATTGATATTAACAAAATGTGTGAAAACACAATAAATGCCATAAATAACAATATTAAGGTAATATGTGAAGCGGCATTTGTTTATGAAAATAATTATTGTGCAGTAGATATATTAAAGGTAATAGATAAGAATACTGTAGAAATATATGAGGTTAAATCTGTTACTGAGGTAAAAAAATATCATATTATAGATACATCATATCAATATTATGTTTTAAAGGGCTTAGGATATAATATTAAATCAGTTAATTTAGTAATTATTAATAAGGATTATGTATCTAAGGAAGATTTTGATTTAAATGAATATTTTAAAATAGTTGATGTAACTAATGAGGTAATAGAGGAATCAAAAAAAGTTAAATCAAATTTAGATTTATCAGATAAATTATTAAATGATTCTAATAATTTACCTGATGTTAAATTATCAAAATCATGTACAGATTATGATGGCTGTCCATTTCAGGATTATTGCTACAAGCTAAAAAATATACCAGATAATGGTAGTGTATTAGATTTATACAATAATAGATCTAAATGGAAACAAATAGATAGTGGAATTATTACATTTAATGATTTATTAAATAATAATTGTAAATTATCAGATATTCAAAAAAGACAAATTGATTTTTATTTAAATGATAGAAAGGAATTCATAGATAAAATAAAAATAAAGGAATTCCTAAATGAAATAAAATATCCAATTTATTTTTTCGATTTTGAAACATATCAAGCAATTATACCTGACTTAATAGGAATCCATCCAAATCAGCAAATTCCATTCCAATATAGCCTACATATTATGTATGCTGATGGAAGATTGGAGCATAAGGAATATTTAGGAGATGGAATTAATGATCCAAGACCAAAATTAATTAAGCAAATGCTTAGTGATTTAGGTAGTGAGGGCTCAATTATTGCCTATAATATGTCATTTGAAATAGGTAGAATTAAGGAATTAGCTTATAATTTTAAGAAATATTATAATGATTTATATGCATTAATTCCTAGATTTATTGATTTATTAATTCCATTCCAAAATGGATATTATTATAACAAGGATATAGGTGGCTCTTTTTCAATTAAAAGCGTCCTACCTGCGTTATTCCCTGATGAACCAAGCCTAAATTATCATAATTTAGAGGATGTTCATAGAGGTGATGAGGCATCAGATACATATATTAATTTTAAATATATGGAGGACTCAGAAAGAATAAGAAAGAGAAATAATCTATTAAAATATTGCTGCCTAGATACATATGCGATGGTAAAATTATATGAAAAATTAAATTCATTTATAAAGGATGATGATATTAATGAGTAGCATAAATAAAATGTTTGATAAATTTAATGCTATAAATAAATATTTATTTAAAAAGGAAAATTTAAATTTAAAGGAAAAATATCTTTATGAATTAACATCATATACTATCTCATTAATTTATGAGGATAGAAGAATATCAGATGTATCAAAAACTAAAATAGAAATATCAAAGGCTATTATTGAAATAATGGCATTGATATCCTATTTAGATGATAATAAGGATTTTGAAAATGAGGTTAATTCATATACTAAATATTTAGAGAAATCTATATATTTAAAATATAAGGATTTAATTAGAGGCTCATTTTATCATTTTGATGAGAATAAAATTAGTGATTCAGATATTAATTCACTAAATATTGATATGATTAAATTAATAACTAAATATCATAGTGAATTAATTAAATATTATGAGGAGCTATCTAATGATTTTGATACTGATTCAATAACATTAACTCCAGTATTAATAACAACAGTTTATATTATTTGCTTAAAGCTATATCCAAATATAGAAGCAAAATATAAGGAAACATTAGAATATGCTGATAGCTTTTTAATTAATCATCCATTAAGCCAAAGATATATGATATATTTAAGAAGTGAATGTGATTTATTAAAAAGAGTAATGAATCATAGAAATAGATTTATTGATATTTCAAATATGCTTATATCATTTTCTTTAGATAAGATATATTTAAATTCAGAAACATTTGAAACTAAATTTGTAATAATAATGAATTATTTATCTAATTTTTATTTTGAAATAATTAATTCTAAGGGTGATTTCAATCTATTTATTGATAAAATAGATATTGATGAAATTGATAAAAATTATATTAAATTAATTTATGAGGAATCATTAAATTTAAATCATAGGTTAGGTTATTCAATAACATCTAATATTGATGTATATCAGGAATATAGCATCGCTATTAGATTTATTGAGCTTGTGATTGGAGAATTATTAAAATATATAGGGGATGCTGATATTTATAATGATTTTATTAATATCGCAGATGCTAAAAATACATTTGATTTTGAAAATCAATATTTAGTAGATAAGAAAGAATAGGTAATTATATGTATAAGAGAATAAAGCCATCATGTAAAACAGTTTTTAAAATTAATATTTCATCTATTGGTGATACAGAGCTTAATGATATAATTGATGTAATTGGTGTTGAACCAGGTATTTCAGAAAGCTTTTTATATTATGGCTTTATGAAAAGAAACACAGATGATAAATATTTTTTATTTGAGCAGGTAGATGATACATTAAGCCTACTTTTAAATAAAAAGGAAGAATTAATAAGATTAAGAGAGATGTATCATGTTTCTTATTGCTTAGAAATTATGTTTTCTGATATAGAGGATGAGATTAAAAGAAATACATCCTTTGAAATAGGTAGCTCTAAATATTTTATTGAAGAAATTGGTGGATATATTAATTTAAATAATGGATATTTAGAGGATTAGGTGATTATATGAAGTACAGTATTTTATTTAAAAATGAATATGAATTAAATAAAAATATGCCTTCATTTTTTGTTAATATTAATGCTGATCAGGTAGTAGATGCAATATTAAGAAATGATGAGGATAAGGTAAACAAAGATATTTTTTATACTCCTTTAAAAAATATTGATGATATTAAATATCGTCAGGATGTTTTTAAGGATTTAGATAATAGAGATGTTTATGTAGAATTTAATTCAACTATATCTAGATTAAAAAAGATATATGATTCATTTAAAGCAAATGAATATGAGGCAAATACATCTTGGGCTGGAAAAAGAACTCTTTTGAAGCAAATAGATGCCTATATTAAGGCTATTAATAGATTTAGAGATTTCTTAGATAAAACTGATTTAGTTAAATCAGAGGGATTAAGGAATTTTGGTTTATATCTTAAGGAATTTACTAATAAAAATGACTATAAGGAATTAGAAAGAAATCTAGAAACTGTTAAAAATGTTATTAAGGGTATGAGATATACTTTAGTATTTAATGGCTGTGATATTTATGTTTCTAAATATGAGGATGATAAGGATTTTACTCCTTATATTTCTGATGCCTTAAAAGGGTTTGATTGGGATTCTAAAAGAGAATTTAATTATTCTGTAAATGAGATGGTTTCATCAAGATTAATTGACCATAATGTATTAAATGCCTTAAGTAAAATATATAAAGAGGAATTTAAAGCATTAAAGGCATTCTGTCATTTATATAGTGCATTTTATGATTTAGATTTATATAGAATTGTATTAGAGGCTAAATTCTATACATCAATTCATTTTTATTTAGAAAAGCTTGAATCTACTGGATTAGGCTTTTGTTATCCAGAATTTACTGATAAATTTGATGAGGAATCAGTTGATTCATTTGATTTAGCATTAGCCTATAGATTAATGAATAGAGGAGACAAAATTGTTACTAATTCATATTCATTAAATGGAAAAGAAAGAGCGATTATTTTATCTGGTCCTAACCAAGGAGGAAAGACAACATTTGCTCGTCAGCTAGGTGAGCTTCATTATTTTTCTTTGCTAGGAATGAAGGTACCAGGAAGCTATGCTAAATTACATTTAATTGATTCATTATATACTATATTTAAAACAGAAGAGGCTATGGAATCATTAAATGGTAAGCTTCAAAGTGAGCTTGTTATGGTACATGATTTAATTTCTAAGGCTACTAAGGATTCATTTTTAATATTTAATGAAATCTTTGCCTCAACTACTTCATTAGATGGCTATGAATTAACTAAGAAGCTAATTGATAAGGTTAAGGAAATTGGATGTATGTGCTTATTCATTACATTCATCGATGAATTATCAACTATATCAGATATAACAGTTGCGATGAGAAGTAATGTATCAAAGGAAAATCCTATGATTAGAACATATAAGATTACTAAGGAAGAATCTAATGGTAAGGCATATGCTAATGCGATATCCTTAAAATATCATTTAGCATATGATGAAATAAGGAGGCGAATTAAATAATGAAAACTGGATTATTATTTAAGGATAAGCCTTTTAGATTAAGAGAATTAAATAATTTTGATAAGGATCTAATATCTGATTTAGAATTAGAAATGATTATTAAGGAAGCAGCAGATAGAAGTAAAATATTAAGAAATTCCTTTGAAAATGTATTATTAACTCCTTTAATGGATAAGGATTTAATTTTATATAGACAGGATATTTTAAAGGATGTTATTAATAATAAGGTTCAAATGGTTAAATTTTATGATTTAGTATCAAAGGCTATTTTTGATATTAAGGATAAATTTAGATTTGGAATTATTGATAATTCTCCATCATCTGTTGTAAGAACATCAGTTGATATGATGAAATATGCTTTTGAGCAAATAGAATTTGCTAGAGAATATTTAGTTAATTTTAATGATGTTAAATCAGAGGGATTAAAGAATTTTATTGATGATATGAATAAAACCTTTGATCCTAAGACAATAGCGAAGGCACGTACTATTTTAAATGGAATGGATTTTGAAAATGGGTACATGATGAGCTGTGAGCTAGATGAAATTATGACTGAAAATAATTACGTTTTCCACCGCTCTACATTCATTGATAAGGACTCTAAAAAAAGATGGAAAAAAGCTGAGGTTATTGAATTTCCTACAATGAGTGAATCATTAGTAAATGATACTAATAAGAAGCTTGATTTAGCATTTAAATCAGCCGCTCCTATTATGGGTAGAGTAATGAATGATATAATGGATTATCTAGATTGCTTAAGAAATGAGCTTGCCTATTATGTAGCATGTATCAATTTATATAATTCATTTAAAAAATATGAAATGGATTTATGCTTTCCTAATATAAGTGATAATAATGATTTTATTTATGATAATTTATATGATGTTGCCTTATCATTTAGGAATAAGAAAATGGCTGTAGGCAATAATCATAATATTTTAAATAAAAAAATTATGGTTATTACAGGTGCGAACCAGGGTGGAAAAACTACTTTCTTAAGAAGCTATGGACAAGCTAAATTAATGTTACAGGCTGGTTTATTTGTTGGAGCTAAGAGCTTAAAATTTAATTTAACTGAAGCTATTTATACTCATTTCGATAGAGAAGAGGATACAAATATGGAATCAGGTAAATTAGATGATGAATTAAAAAGATTAAGCTTAATTATTGATAATATTAAGCCTAATTCAACAATTCTATTAAATGAATCATTCCAATCTACAAATGAAAGAGAAGGATCTTTAATAGGATTTGAAATCATCAAAGCATTATTAGATTCTAATATTAATGTTGTTTTAGTTACACATATGTTTGAGCTTTCTAATGATATTAAAAATGAATATAATGATTCATCAATATTTATGAGAGCTGAAAGAAATGATGATGGTTCTAGAACATTTAAGATTAGTGAAAATGAGACATTAAGAACAAGCTTCGCAATGGATTTATATAATAAAATATTTAATTAAAATTAATAATATTAACTTCATTAATATCATAAGATAATTGATGAAGTTTTTTTATTTATAAAAAGTGTTTTTTTTCGAAATCATATGTTATACTGACATTAGGTTGTTATTCAAAAAAAATATTATGCGAGGTGGAAAAATAATGATTAAAAAGATTATGTTTTTGTTTTCATTTATGCTTTTATCATTACTAGCTAGCTGTGGTGGTAATGATAAAGCTATGGTAAGTGGATATTTATTTTCTAATACATTTTTAGATTATCATACAATATTTATTAGCATGAATAGTAAAGTTAAATTAACTTCAGATAATGGATGGTATGGATGGTATGGTCCTGAAAATGATATAGACAATAAGTTAGTAGTTGTAGGCACTAATAATTTTTCTATGTATATATGTGTCGAATTAGAAAATAATGCAAAATCAATGGTTATAAAGACATCTAATGATATTATAATTAATGAAAAATCTATAAAAAAGGATGAAGAAAGTATTATTGATTTAAGCTATGTTGATAATTCTAAAATTCCATCAGTTATAGCTAAATGTAATGATATTACAACAATAGAAATATTAACATTTAAGGATTCTGATGGTAAAGTATTTGATGCTTGGGAAAGAAAGAAAATTACATTAATACCATCAAATGATTTATTAAATATAGATGATGCTAAAGAATCATTTACTATTAACGATAAATATGAATTAATATCAGTTACTGATAAAAATAATAATGCTATTAATAATGACAAATATGATTTTGAATCAGGTCCTATTATAATTAGCTATTATGCTATATATAATGATACTAAATTAGAATGCAAAAGAACTATTGATTATTATTTTGATTCAGCTAAAAATAAGCATATTCGTATGAATAATTTTGAAATAAATTAAATTAATTAATTTATATAATCGTTTTAAAAACAAACTAAATTTTGAAAATGGTATTTAATTAAGAAAATACCATTTTTTCTTTATTTTATGTTGTTGACTTTGAATTGGCGTTTTTGTAGAATAATATTACTACAAAACGATTCTAAATATAATTTTTAATTATATTTTGTTAAAAGGAGAGTATTTTTATGTTAAAGCAATATTCTGATAATATTAACAATATTTGTGATTTAATTAAAAGAATTCTAGGTGTTAAAAATTCATCTAAAATCACTTTTCAAATGCTTAATAATATCTTTGATTTAGATATGGAGGATAGTCCTTTAGTAGATAAAACTTTAGCTCAAGTCAAAAATGATAAAAGAATGACTATGCCTGCAGTATTATTATTGATGCTACAGGATTCATTTGAGTATTTTGTTAAGTATGAAGATAAATACGATAGTATTAAAAATAAATTATATACAAATAAAAGTATGGATGAATTGGCCAATGTTCTTAAGGAGGATATGTGGCCTTTTTATCCTTTTTTTGAGGAAGCTTTAGCAGTATTTGCAACCCTTTTATATCCTGAAATTTTTAGTGGTATTACATCACTAGAATTAGTATTTGAATCATCTATAAGAGATTTAGTTTTTGTTGATTCAGAAGGATATGTAATGCCTTTAACATTTGAAAAATTCTTTAATGATTGTGCTGAATTTATTGAGGATTCATTTGAAAAGGAAATATTATATTCATCTAGTGAAAGCAATATATCATTCCATGAAATATCAAATACTATTGAGAATTTAAATGATGAATATAGCATTTATACATATAATTTTATGGAGCCATATACTAATTTAAGTCTATTTGCTAAAAAGAGATATGATGCTATTTTTAATATCTTAAATGATATATCTATTAAAGCTATTTCGCCTGAGATTAATGCTACATATAGATATACTAAGGAGAAGGTAAGAGATTTAGCTTTTAATATTAAAAATGCTAAAAATCTAGATGTCTTAGAAATAGAAAATCAAAATGTTAATGATTTAAAGGTTTATTCTGTTACTCGCTTTAATGAATTTACTGATTTTATTAATAATAATTCATTAAATGAGATACCTTCATCATATGAAAAATTAAATGATATTTTAACATTAGATACTGAAGGTAGTGTTGATAATTTATATATTTTAATTGATGAAAAGATTAGAGTATTAGAGGCAAGATACGAAAAGAAAAAGCGTATGCAGCTAGTAAGAGATTTATCAATTAAAATTAAGAATTTCTCTGAATTTTTAATTGGCTTAAAAACTGAAATTGGTGATATGAATTATATTACTAAAAGACAAATGGGTAATTTTAAATCTAAGGATCAGGCTGAATTTTTCTTAAAAAGATTAAAGCTTCAAAAGGCTGCCTATTTTAAAAATGTTAGAGTATTTGATTATTTATCTATGTCTATTGATTTAGAATCATTTGATTTTAAAATTTATAAAAGAAATGATTTTGATGATATTAATGAATCAATTAGACTAATGGAAAAATTCTTAACTAAGGTAATTGATAGTATATTACCTGAGGAGGAAATAAAGGATTTATCTGATTTTGAAAATGAAGGAAGAAAGGTCAATATAAATGGTAATATGATCAATGTTCAATTGATGAATGAGGATTTTTCTGAATTATCATTTGAAAATGATTTAGGTCATACATTTAATATTCATGATTATACAGCATATCATAATTTAGTTGATTATGCGGTTGATGTTAGGAAGCAGCCAGTATTCCAAGATTATGGTGATATTTCAGAATATCCATATTTTAAGCCTTTCAAATATCAGGTTGATTCTGTTAAAACAATGCTATCTAGGTTTGAGGGTAGAGGAGTATTTGGAGACCAGGTAGGCTTAGGTAAAACATTAGAGGCTTTAATGTGTGCTGATGTTATGTATAGATGTGCAACTATTAAAAATGCTGTTATTGTCACTACTAAATCGACTATTAGACAATGGCGTAATGAGGCAATGACTAAATTCCGTCATGAGGATGGAAGTCCGATGTTTGAGGTTTATCCTAAACATGATTCTTATTCATTTAGAGAATTAATGAAGGAATTAATTAAGGATAAAAAGACTAAGAGTTCAAATGCTTTAAAGATTTATTTAGTTTCTACTGAGCAAATTAAATCAGCTGATACATTAGAATTTATTAAAGAAAGTGGAGAATATTTTGGAGTAAAGAATGCGGCATTTAACCCATCTCCAATTATTGATACAGATACTAAGGTTATTGATACTGATGTATCAGATGTTTTATCATTTAAGCATTTAGATATTTTAAGAAAGAGATTATTTTCTGAATTAAGAAGAGAAATAAATGATAGCCTAGAAAAAAATGATGGCTATAAGAAGATAACTACATTTAATGTTTATGGATTCTTTACATATGAATATAATGAATCTACTAAAACATTTGTACCAACAAATAAT
>JAEEGL013926786.1_pt1 | contig 11561 bp, 10 predicted proteins | sample 9134231 | NCBI WGS metagenome assembly JAEEGL01 (sample SAMN16246548, study PRJNA631951) | gut metagenome | biome: gut microbiome; feature: rumen; material: fiber-attached | host: Bos | place: Iran: Karaj | collected 2018-10 | reverse complement strand
TCTCCTGGATCTTGTAGTTCAGTCCCGTCATCTGTGCCATCGTCTTTTTCCTCTCTGCTTCAGTTCTCCTGCCGGCTGTTTTCCGGCGCCTGCCTTACGCGTTCAGTGAAGGATCCGGGATGTAAAAAAGCCCGTCCCAAAGCTTTTCTTTGAGACGGGCATGTATCCATACCCGCGGTACCACTCAAATTGCAGCTCGCGCTGCCCCTTCAGGCTCTCTGTGAAGCCCTTTGCCCTTACGCGGCAGGTTCGGGAAGGTTCTACTTGCTCTCGCTTTCTTCCTTCCGGCTCCGGAGTGACAGCAAACGGACTCATCCCGCGGCTCGCACCACCCGCCGCGTCTCTGAACGCCGAGCTTCCGCCGCCCTCTCCTTCAAGGCCTTTACAGGAAGTTTACCCTTTTCCATTCCCGTTGTCAATGTAAAAAAGTACTTTTTCTGTTTCTCCTCTGCGGAAAACACTGTCGGTGCGCGCCTCCGGAGCATGGATGGTACCGGATGGATCAGAATCTGAAATATGCTTCCGGATTCAGCGTGATCTCCAGGGGATCCACCTTTTTCAGTTCATCCAGAACATCATGTGTTTCCGGATTCCTGCCGTTCTTCATCGTATTGCTGTTCTGGCTTCTGTACCACCGGACGGCGTTCAGCAGCTTTCCGGCGTCGGAGAATGCCTGCTCCTGCATCCTGTTGCAGTACTCCGTGATAAACTGGCAGGCGGCTTCGCGGTCCTCCATCGCAGCCGCGGCTGCAAGCACCTTCCCTATCCCGCCGGTCATACCGGTTTCCGCCTCATGCCAGTAAGCCCGCACCGGAAGTCCGTAAATCGGTACGTCTGCTCTTTCCACGCAGAGGGTATTCAGCTCCTTGATCCGGAAATACGGATAAGACGCCGTATCGAATTCTCCTGCGTCTTCCGTCCTCTGGTTGCGGGCATATGGAGCGCTGATACTGCGCGCTGCGTTGGATACCGGGACAAATACGCCGTAAACGGCCGGTCCGGTGCATTCCCAGGTAATGCAGGCCATCTCTCCGGGGAGTTCCGGGTGGATCTGAACGATATGAACGCTCAGCGCCGTATCGGTTCCGATGACCCGCATATCGGTCCGGCCGGTCTCATCGGGGCTGTATTCCGTTCCCTCAAACCGGTTCCGCATGATTTCCATCACGTCCTGTACGGAGACTTTCCGATCCGCGGCGAAGCACAGAGGATACAGATCGGATTTGCTGTAAGCCTGGCTGGCGGACGGGGCCAGCAGCCGGTGCCCGATCCATGTGCGCAGATGGCTGTAATCCGTAACGGTCGTTTCGCCGGAGTAGGTGGCCAGCAGATTCAGTTCGCCGTTCTCTCCGTAGACAGCAAAACCATTCTCTTCCGGAAGGCTCAGCAGACCGGGTGACAGAATCCTTTCCTCGTAATCGGATACGTATTCCAGAGAGAATTCGTTGCCGAAGGCACAGACCGCGTCCGCCGGCAGCCTGACCGCAGCATACTGATGGCCATTGTACATTTCCATATACCAGGCTTCCTGAGGATCGGCGATCAGGGCGATATTGACCTCGCTGCTCCCGTACTGATCCAGCAGGCTCGCCAGCACCTCCACAGCTTCCCGGGCTGTAGCGCTCTGGCAGGTCACAAGATCCACCGCGGTGAATTCAGACAGGCCGTGTTCCGCCAGGGGGTCTGCTTTCAGGGCAGCCTGATTGGAAAAAGCGGTAATCGACATCTCCATTGCCACCCCGTATTCATTCGTGCATACGGTGGCGTCATATCCCAGATGGTTCATCGAAACCGTGCTGTCCATCCACGGTGTGGCAGTGTAGCGGTAAGTGGTTGGCGGCAGCGGGGCAAATACAGTGGCATCGTTGTCGACCGGCATGGACCGTCCCGGAACATTCTCCACCCGGTCGACAATCGTTACATGGTTAGGCCAGACAGCCTGGTAATCATTGGATTTTGCCATAATCACGGAGCCGTCCTCGCTGGCGTCTCTGCCGATATAGACCGCTGTACAGCCGAGCGCCCCGATCGGAATGGCCAGGACTGCCAGCGCCAGCATCATGATCAATATACGTTTCACTAAAAATCCCTCCTTTTTCTCTTCCGATCATACCGGTTCACTGGTACATACGGATAAAAAAAGGAGGGTGTCAGAGAAACTGCCGTATTCTCCCTTCGGAAAACCCGGCTGTGGAAAAACAGCCGGGTTCCTTCGAACGGATCGGCCCGGGTTGGATTACTTGTCAAACCACCGGCCCAGATTGAACTTCCGCACGGCCCAGATGACCAGACAGGATCCGATGACGGAAACGATGATTTCCCATACGATTCCCCTGGTACCGAGCCCGACGAGGCGGAAGGCGAAATTCCCGATCAGGCCGCCGATCCAGCCCAGAATAACGTTGCCCAGCCAGCCGTTCGGGGTACCGTCCTTCATAATCCGGCTGCCCAGATAACCTGCCAGCGTCCAGAGCGCAATCCTGATGATCCATTGCAATAACATACTGTTCACCCTTTCCTGACATTCCGGAATCTCCGATGGCAGGGAACCGTTACAGGCCCCCGCAGGAAAACATCATACTACAGGAAAAGTTCCCGGTCAAATGGCTCTTTGGGCCGGCCGGGCTTCCGCAATTGACACGCCGCCTTCTCATGCTTATCATGAGAAGCGTGAACCAGTCGGAAAAAGCGGAAGGAGCCAAAAGGGATGAAAGGAAAATACTCCCGGATTCATCCGGCAGCAATCATCATCTTGCTTCTTGTTGTGTTTTTAACAGCAGGAAGCCCTGCGACTGCATTCGCCGGCACAAAGCTGATGGTCGTTTCCGATCTGCATTACCTGGAGCCTTCGCTGTATCGGGGCAGCGAATTGTTCCTGCAGGTGCTTCGCAAAGGAGATGGAAAAATCACACAATTCAGCGAGGAGCTGCTGGCTGCCCTTTACCGGGAGCTTCTGGCCGAACAGCCTGACGCCCTGATCGTTACCGGGGATCTGTCCTTCAATGGGGAAAAGAAGAGCCATGAAGCGCTTGCTGATTGGTTTGGAACCGTGGAGCAGGCAGGAATACCCGTGTGGGTCATCCCGGGCAATCACGACATCAATACATCAAGCCCCGTCGGGTTCTCGGAAGAGATGTATTACGGGGTGGCTGCGGCTTCCCCGGAAGATTTTTCCCTCATCTATGCTGATTATATGGAACCCGGAGAGGCTGGATTTTCATATCTTGCCAAAGTCAGCAGCTCCCTGTGGGTAGCCATGACGGACGTGTCCTGGTACCAGGATCAGGCACAGACCTTCGGCATTTTTACCGCCCGTCACGACGCCTGGCTGGAGAAAGCGCTGAAGCAGGCCCATGCGGAAGGAGTTCATGTTGTCACCGCCACCCATCACAGTCTGCTTGCCCATACGGATTTCTCCAGGGAAAGCTTCCTGATGTTCGGAAATGATGGGATGGCGGCGTTGCTCCGGCAGTATGGCGTAAAACTCAATCTGTCCGGGCATCTGCATATTCAGCACATCGTGCAGGAAGACGGCCTTGCCGACGCAGCCCTCGGCGCGTTCTGCATCTGGCCGCACCGGTATGCCATTGTAACGCTGGGCGACGACGGGGCGCTGGCATATGATGCCAGGTCCCTGGGCAGCCGCTTTCTGCCGGACGGTTTCCTGGAATACAGCAGGGAGTGGTTTGCCGGAATCGCCGCTGAGAAAACAAAAGCGTCCCTGACCGGGACCGACGGGGAAATTACCTTGATGGCGGATTATGCGTCAAGGTTCAGCCTGGCATATTTTGCAGGCACTTTCCGGAAAGACGATCCGTCCTGGACAGAAGATCCCGCATATGCGCTCTGGGAACGCCAGGATGCACCCTCCTGGATCTATACAAAGCAAGTGATGAACGAGGCTTCCGGCAATTCCCTTCATCTTGACCTCCCATAAGGGAGACAGGTAGTCAGAACAGTTCAGCCGGGAATTTGAATGGTAATATCCCGTATCCGGCATCTGAAATGGCTTCAGCAAAAGCTGAAGCCATTTTATCATTTGGAACGGTTTTGCCGGTGCGGGGAAACTCGCTGAACGGGATGCCCGAATGCGGAAGTGCCCCTGCGGTTGCGCCTGCTGTTCGATGAGGGCACCGGTTTTACCGCGGCGGAGCGGTTCGGAGCTGCCGGCGTTTTTCGAACCTGCTGCGAAATGCTCTTCCGCGGGGAAACTGCCTGTCCGGCTGTATTGATTCGGGCTGGTCGTGGCTCCCGGACCTTTGGGGGGCTGGGCGTGGTAATCTCCATCGGCCAGTCGCTCTGTTCCTCCCGGAGCCGTTTGCCGATCAGTTTTTCCACCTGGTTCAGCTGCTTCACTTCATCGATGCAGCAGAAGGAGATGGCTTTTCCTTCCCGGCCCGCCCGGCCTGTACGGCCGATTCGGTGAATATATGCCTCCGGTTCCATGGGCATGTCATAATTGATGACGTGGCTGAGCCCCGCCACATCGATTCCCCTGGCTGCGATATCCGTAGCCACAAGCACTTTGCATTCTCCACTCTTGAAGCGTTTCAGCGCGGTTTGCCGGGCATTCTGGCTTTTGTCCCCATGAATGCCGGCGGCATCGATCCCCGCCTTCTTCAGATCCCGGACGATCCGGTCCACACCGTATCGTGTTCTGGAAAAAACAAGTGCGTTTTCCAGGTCCTCGCGCAGGAGCAGGTGAATCAGCAGATGCTTTTTGTTTCCTTTATCCACATAGTACAGGCACTGGTCAATCGCTTCCACGGTGGAAGTCACCGGATCCACCTTGACATTCTTCGGATCTGAGAGAAGATCCAGTGCCAGTTTCTCCACTTCCTCCGGCATGGTAGCGGAAAACAGCAGCGTCTGCCGCCTCTCCGGCAGCGAACGGACCACCCGCCGGACATCATGGATAAAGCCCATATCCAGCATACGGTCCGCCTCGTCCAGTACAAAGATTTCCACCCAGTCCAGGCGGATCAGCCCCTGCCCCATCAGATCCAGCAGCCGGCCGGGACAGGCAATCACGATATCCGCTCCCTGGTGAAGCGCTTCCACCTGGCTTCCCTGGCCGACGCCGCCGAAAACAACGCAGCTCCGCAGCGGAAGGCCTTTGCCATATTGCTGAAAGTTCTCCCAGGTCTGCATCGCAAGTTCCCGTGTGGGGGAAAGAACCAGTGCCCGGATGACTTTAGCGTCCGGCCGCCTGGATGGTGTTTGCAGCAGCCGCTGAAGAATCGGCAGTGCAAAGGAAGCGGTTTTCCCGGTTCCCGTCTGAGCGCAGCCCAGAACGTCGTCGCCTCCGAGCACCAGCGGAATCGTTGCTGTCTGGATCGGTGTGGGTGTGGTATATCCCGCTTCGCGGACATTGGATAATAATGAAGGGATCAGTTTCAGTTCCTGAAAAGACATAGATTCATTCCGTTTCTTTGTAATAATATGCATCCCGCGCGACGGCAGGACACATTGTTCAGTATATCAGATGTGTCAATCCCTCTGCCGGTTCTGTATCCGGGCGTTCCCTTCCATGATGGTAGATTCTTTGTTAAAGGCCTTGCAGCTGATACAGTTTCCGGTAGATTCCGTCCCTGGCCAGCAGTTCCTGATGGGTACCGCTTTCGCGGATGCGCCCGTGATGCATGACGATAATCCGGTCACAGCGCTGAATGGTGGACAGGCGGTGGGCCACCATAATGCTGGTACGGCCTTTCATCAGCCGGGATACCGCCTCCTGGATCAGCTGCTCGGATTCTGTATCGATATTCGCGGTAGCTTCATCCAGAATCAGGATGGTCGGGTCATAAGCCAGTGTGCGGGCAAAAGACAGCAGCTGGCGCTGGCCGGCGGAAAGCGTTGCGCCGCGTTCCGTAACCCTGGAATCATAGCCGTCCGGAAGGCGGTCGATAAATCGTGACGCGTTGACTTCACGGGCAGCGGTCCGAACTGCGTCATCGGAGATGGAGTGATCCCTCAGCCGGATATTGGAAGCAATATCTCCGGTGAACAGGAACACGTCCTGCTGCACCTGGCCGATCGCTTTCCTGATCTGCTCCCGGCTCATCCGGCGGATATCCGTATCATCGATCCGGATCGTTCCCTTCTGGATGTCATAATACCGGCCGATCAGATTCAGGATAGAGCTTTTCCCCGCGCCGGTTGCGCCGACAAAAGCGACGGATTCACCCGGCCGGATGGTAAAGCTGACGTCCTTCAGCACCCAGTCGTCTTCCTGCCCGGTATAGGAGAACCAGACATGGTCGAAGGTAATCTTTCCCTTGATTTCCGGCAGGATCACCGGATCTTTGTCTTCCGGAATGGAAGGTTCCGTATCGAGCAGGGTAAAGATTTTTTCGGAAGCGGAGATCGCGCTCTGCAGTGTCGTGAACTGTTCAGCCAGCTCCTGAATCGGCTGGAAAAAGGAATTGATGTACTGAAGGAAAACGTAGAGCGTGCCGATTGAGATGGCTCCGCTCAGCACCTCTGAGCCGCCGGCCACCATGATGATCATCAGTGCGGCAACGCTCAGCAGGTAGATAAGGGGGCGAAAGACCGCGAACACCATCATTTCACGGAAGCCGGCATTGTAGAGGCTCCCGTTTTTCCGTTCGAACTCCCGGAATTTCTGCTCCTCCCGGCCGAAAACCCGGATCAGCTTCATCCCTGACAGATGTTCGGACAGGAAGGTGTTCAGCGCTGTCAGCCGCGTCCGGACCAGGCGGTAGGTCTTCCTGCTGATCATGCGGAAAAGCAGCGTGAGCGCAGCCACGACCGGCAGCAGGATGAAACTGTACAGTGCCATCCGGACATTCAGGGCCAGCATAATCACCGCCAGGCCGATCATCTTGACCACATTCTGGAACAGCTTGACCAGAATATTGGCAAAAACCTCATTGATCGCCTCCACGTCATTTGTCAGCCGGGTGACGATCTTCCCGACCGGCGTCGTATCGAAAAAGCGCATGGTCAGGCTTTCCGTATGCCGGAAAAGATCGACGCGGAGATCATAGATGATATCCTGGCCCATCTTCTGCAGGAGCACCATCTGCATCCGGTTGCAGCCCAGCAGCAGGAGCAGCACAACCAGGTACAGCGCACCGGAGGCCAGCACACCGCTGAACCGTTCGTCCGCCTGTTCTCCGGGTTCCCACTGATCCCTGTTTTCCGCCTGGAGCGTCTCATTCTTTGATCCGGTAATATACCGGTCAATCGCATTCCCGACGATGATAGGCTTCACCAGTTCCAGTGCTGTCAGCGCAAGCACCAGTACCAGGCAGGTGATGAAAATCCTGCGGTGGGGCTTCAGGTACCCGATCAGCCGCCGCATGGGTTTTCCGTGATAATGAATATCCTGCCGTTCTTCATCCTCCGGGCGGAAGAGGGAAGCCAGGCGCGCTTTCAGGGTCCTTTTTCCTTCTTTTTTCATGCGGGATCACCTCCCGCAAAGGCAGAGCCGGAAAGATCCGGATGATCTGCCTGCAGCTGTTTCTCCAACTGTTGTTTATCGAATACGGAACGATACAGTCCTCCCTTTGCCAGCAGCTCCGCATGGGTGCCGTATTCAGCCGGTTTGCCGTCCTCCAGGACCAGAATGTGGTCTGCATGCTGAATCGTGGAGATCCGGTGTGCGATGATCAGGGTTGTTTTCCCGCGGCGCAGCTCCTTCAGTCTGCCAAGGATTCGTTCTTCCGTATCGGTATCCACAGCGCTGAGCGCGTCGTCCAGGATCAGGACCGGAGCATTCTTCATCAGGGCGCGGGCGATGGCGATCCGCTGCTTCTGTCCGCCGGATACCGTAACACCCCGCTCTCCGAGCAGCGTCTGATACCGGTCCGGGAAAATCATGATGTCGTCATGCACGTCGGCGGCTTTTGCGGCAGCGATAATTTCCTCCATGGACGCCTGCTCCACGCCGAAAGCAATGTTGTTTTCAATCGTATCACTGAACAGGAAGGAATCCTGTGGAACATAGGCAAGATCCCGGTGCAGCACCTGCAGAGGAACTTCCCGGAGCGGCCTGCCGTCCGCCCGGATCATATCCGGATCCGTTGTGTCCCACAGGCGCTCCAGCAGGTTCATCATTGTCGTTTTTCCGCAGCCGGTCCGGCCGATCACCGCCAGCGTTTCTCCTTCCGCTACATGGACAGATATGCCTTCCAGCGCCGGAAGGTTTTCAGAGGATCCCGGATATCGGAAGGTCAGGTTCCTGAACTCAATCTCACCCTTCAGTGCGGTGACGGACGGATCCCCCTCATCCCGGATCTCCGGCTTTTCATCCAGGATCCCGCGGATCCGGCGCAGCGATGCCATTCCCTGGCTCATGCTGGACACGCTTTCCCCGACGGCGATCATTGGCCAGACCAGCATGGTTACATAGCCATTGAAAGCAACAAACTGCCCGATGGTGATCTCTCCGTAGATCGCCATCCGTCCGCCGAAAATCAGCGTCAGGAGCAGCGAAAGGCCGACAACCAGGTCCAGCAGGGGGAGCACCAGGGCCATCAGCTTTACCACATGCAGGTTCTTCTCCCGGCTGTTTGCGCTTGCCTTTGCAAAAGCTGCCAGCTCCTGCCGTTCCTGCACAAAAGCTTTGATCACCCGGATCCCGGAAACGGCTTCCTGTGCCTGATCCGTGAGGCCTGAAAAAGCTTCCTGCCTGGCAAGGAAACGCTTATGCATGGTTTTTCCGAACCAGATATCCCCGAAGATGATGATGATCAGCGGAATAATTGCAATAATCGTCAGCCGGAAGCTGACAAAGCGGATCATGCTGATCAGAACCAGCAGCAGCATCACTGTCGCGTCAAAAGCCGTGATGACGGTTCCTCCCATCAGGTTCCGTACTGCGCCGAGGTCATTGGTGAAATGCGCCATCAGATCGCCGGTCTTATGATCGTTATACCAGGACATGGACAGTGTTTCCAGATGGGCAAAAAGGTCGCTGCGAAGATCCCGTTCCACCATCCGGGCCGAACCGAACAGGAACACGCGCCATAAAAAACGCCCCGCCGTAATCAGGGCGCCCATCCCCAGCAGCCGCAGGGCGATTCCCCATATGCCGCTCATATCCAGCAGGCCTTCCGTAAGGCCGTCTGTCAGTTCCCCGGAAAGCATCGGAACATTGGCGATCACCTGATCCACCAGGAACAGGGCGGCAAGGCCGAGCAGATACCTCCACCAGTACCGCTTCGCGTAATGCATGGCAATCTTTAATTCCCGGCTCATAAACAACTCCTTCCACAGGGAAGGAGTCTATCGGGATACGGCGGAAAAGTCAAGGTACCGTTCTTCAAACTTTATTCGTTTGGTTTTTCTCCGTTCCTCCAATACAGAATGCTCCGGATGATACCGCTCGCGCACAGGGCTGCCAGCAGCCACCGGGAAATCCCGTTGTCAACAAAGTTCATCATGGGATTGAACTGGTCAAGGATCAGGAAAACGATAAACATCAGGGACAATATCACAGTCAGGTGGCTGAAAACAGCCCGGGCCTTATTCATATTCATTCACCTCCGCAATCAGCAGTGCATCGCTGCTCTCCCGGCCGCCGCCGGATGGATCGTTTATAATTTCATTGTTCCACACCATGATGGAGGAATTCCCCCCGTCCAGGTTATAGGCAGCCGTGCAGCCCAGGTCATAAAACAGCTGGCTCAGGTCCGGCAGGGTAATCCCTGCCGATTCACCGCGCCCGTCCACCACGATCATGCAGTAATGGCCGGGTTCGTAATATCCGATCGCCGTACGGGGATTGGCTGATATGATACGCCCGGTACTGTCAAAGGAGGTCAGCACGCTTCCGTCTGTATCCAGCAGGGCAGGGCCGAATGTCCACGCCTGCCAGGCTCCCTGGGCAATCGCCTCCTCAACCGAGAAGGAAGATCCGGGCATCACCCGCATGGTGCCGTCATAGTAGAGTACGCAAACATCGCAGCTGGTTCTGTTCGCCCGATAGATGACGCCGTTGCGGATCACAACACCTTCGTTCGTATTGCCGTAATAATCCCCGTTAATGGCCAGCAGGGCATTATTCAGCCGCGCCATGTCCTCAATGCTGTCCCGGAAGCCGGAACCGTAGGTGTTGCGTGCCAGGGCGGACCGGAAGCAGGTAATGTCACGCACATGGATATCCGCCAGGTAATAGGTTGTGCGGCCCAGGTTCTCTTCTGTGACAGTAATGGAGATATCCGGACTGGAATAGCTGTTTTCCGTTGCAATGACAGTTTCGGAATACTGATCAGCGAACTTCTCGCTGATGGGCGTTTCATCCGTCTCTTCAGAGGGATCTGATTCATCCTCTGTCAAGGCGCTGCCCCCCTTGCTGTTCATGCCGTCATTATTTCTTCTTCCGCTGCTGCTCTGCCCGCCGCCTTTGGCGGACATCATCGGTACATCGCTGATTCCGGCGGAAGCGATCATCATGGTGTTGTCCGGCAGCTTACTGCTTTCATCCTTATCCGCTGTATCCGTCTGGTACGGATTGTTGATCACGATGCCCATGCTCTGCTGAGGTCTCGGCAGCACATGATGGAACAGGGCAAAGATCAGCAGGGCCAGTCCGGCGCAGATTACATCGATCAGAAGGTTCCGCAGGACAATATGTCTTTTCATCAGTTTTCCCCCTTTATTCGGAAGATGTTTTCCCCCGACATTCAAAGCATACTGCCGCAGCTTAAAACGAACTTAAAAGCAGCAACGCCGGATTCCCATGCGGAACCATGGGCTGTCTGGCTTTGTGCCGCCAAAATGCTGCCGCGGTGGCAAGGCCTTGACAGCAAAACGGGAGAAGGAAATCAGATCCGTTTTGCTTGATTTTGCATTCATGAACTGTTTCGGTTTTATGGAAGCAGACACACAGAAACCGGCCCGTCAAAAGCCTGTTCGCTTACTCTGTCTGTCCGGCAGAAGCAGTGATCTGGCCGCTGTCCATCCTGTACGTCCTGTCTGCGTACAGCAGGGTGTCGTTTTCGTGCGTGACCATGAAGACGGCCTTTTTTCTGTCATGTGCATAATCCCGGAATGCTGACAGCACCAGACGTGTGTTCTCATCATCCAGATCCCCGGTAGGCTCATCGGCAAACAGGATTTCCGGCTCCTGTGAAAGTACACGGACAATCGCCATCCGGCGAAGCTCGCCGCCGGAGAGCTCAGTGGAACAGGCGTACCTGGGCTTATCCAAAGCATCTGTCAGCATCGCCCTCAGGCAGATACGGGAGAAGGGGCTGATTGAAGCAGAGCCGGACGGCAATCTGCAATTCACCCCGGCAGGCAGGCATCGTTCCGATCTGCTGGAAAGCCGGGTCAGCTTTTTTCAGCGGCTGCTCACCGACGCCGGGGTGGAACCGGCACAGGCTCTGCGTGATGCCACATCCTTCAGCTGGGAAATGAGCGAAGCTTCCTATGAAGCATTTCGGAAGATGCTGACAGAATACTGTGAATCCGGATATAAGAAGAATTTGTGATCATGCCTTGACATGCACGATGAAGCATGTTATGATCTAAATGTTAATCATGTCTAACCTATGCCGCCGTACATCCTTCATTCTTTCAATGCCCCGGCG
>JAEEGL013295302.1_pt1 | contig 11561 bp, 8 predicted proteins | sample 9134231 | NCBI WGS metagenome assembly JAEEGL01 (sample SAMN16246548, study PRJNA631951) | gut metagenome | biome: gut microbiome; feature: rumen; material: fiber-attached | host: Bos | place: Iran: Karaj | collected 2018-10 | reverse complement strand
TGCGTGAGTATCAGTTTGGTGATGATGTCAGAGATATCGACTGGAATGTCACTGCCCGTTTTCATCGTCCTTATGTGAAGGTCTTTGAGGAAGAACGTGAACTGACGGTGATGCTTCTCATCGATGTCAGCGGATCTCTTGACTTCGGTACACAGAAACAGATGAAACGTGATATGGTGACGGAGATTGCTGCCACCATAGCCTTTAGTGCGATACAGAACAACGATAAGATCGGTGTGGTGTTCTTCTCTGACAAGATAGAGAAATACATCCCACCGAAGAAAGGACGTAAGCATATCCTCTATATCATCCGTGAGATGCTCGACTTCCAGCCAGAGTCAAAGAAGACGGATGTGAAACAGGCCGTTGAGTTCCTCTCGAGTGTTCAGAAACGCCGTACCACAGCCTTCATCCTCAGTGACTTCTATGTACGTAATGACTTCATGCAGTCACTGCAGATAGCCAACCGCAAACATGATGTTGTGGCCATTCAGGTCTATGACCAACGTGCGAAGGACCTTCCTGACGTGGGACTGATGAAGGTGGTGGATGCAGAGACAGGTTTCGAACAGTACATCGATACCAGTTCCAGGCATCTGCGTGACTCTTATCGTAGGTACTGGATGAACAGACAGGGACAGTTGCTTGAGACTTTTAACAAGAGCAATGTAGATAATGTGAGCATCGCCACAAACGAGGATTTCGTGAAGGCTTTGCTGATGTTGTTTAAACAAAGGAGTTGATGAAGATGAGATTACTTTTTTACCTTTTTGCCTTATTACCTCTTTCCGTTTCTGCTCAGTCTGTAGAGGCGAGCATCGACAATATCGAGATGCTTGTTGGGCAACAGGCGCATGTCACTCTCAAGGCTGTGGCAAAGGAGAGCTCCAAGGTGGAGTTTCCTATCTTCCAACCATCACAATACGTAACACCTGGTGTAGAGGTCCTTTCTTGTCAGCCTCAGGAAGACAAGGCTGCGGATAATGGCTTCGTGGAGAAGTCGATGGTATATACCCTCACTTCTTTCGATGATACATTATACTATATACCTCCAATGACTGTTAAGGTTGATGGTAAGCCATATCAGACAAAGAGCCTCGCCCTCAAGGTACTTACCTTCGAGGTGGATACCACCCACGTGGAACAGTTCTTCCCCCCAAAGGGTGTTCAGGAGAATCCCTTTCTGTGGAGTGACTGGAGTTTTATCTTCTGGTTGAGTGTATTGTTGCTATTCCTCTCTGCGATAACATATTATCTATATGTCCGTCTGAGAGATAACAAACCTATTATCACTCATATCCGTATAGTAAAGAAACTTCTGCCTCACCAGAAGGCCATGAAGGAGATAGAGCAGATAAAGGCTGATAAAATGGTTACCTCGGAGAATCCGAAGGAGTACTACACCAAACTCACTGACACTCTCCGACGATACATCGAGGAGCGTTATGGTTTCAGTGCTATGGAGATGACCAGTAGTGAGATAATAGAGAAACTCATGGCCACTCAAGACCAGAAGTCTCTCGATGAACTACGTCACCTCTTCACTACGGCTGATCTGGTTAAGTTCGCTAAGTACTCCACTCTCATCAATGAGAACGACATGAACCTTGTCAGTGCCATTGACTTCATCAACCAGACAAAGCTTGAGAATGTTCCTACGGAAGAGACTGTCAAACCCCAGCTCTCAGAAGAGGATCAGCGTAGCGTGAAGACCAGACGTCTGTTGAAGATCCTCATCTCGGCTCTGCTTGTCCTAAGTATAGCAATGCTGGCATACGTGGTTTGGTCCACTTATCAATTAATTAATTAAAGCGTATGGAATTTGCCAATAAAGAATATCTGTTTTTGCTGATACTCATCATACCTTATGTGATATGGTATGTGATGTACAGGAAGAAGACGGAACCCACCATGCGGATGAGTGACACTTTCGCTTTCCGTAATGCTCCGAAGAGTTGGAAGGTGATGCTGATGCCTCTCTCTCCACTGCTTCGCATCCTGGCATTCACGATGATTGTGCTTGTGCTCGCACGACCTCAGACTCAGAATTCATGGAAGAACAAGACCATTGAGGGAATCGACATCATGCTGGCCATGGACGTCTCTACATCCATGTTGGCAGAAGACCTTAAGCCCAACCGTATAGAGGCAGCAAAACAGGTTGCTGCGGAGTTCATCTCTGGTCGTCCTAACGACAATATCGGTCTTAGTATCTTTGCCGGAGAGGCATTCACCCAGTGTCCTATGACCATCGATCACGCCTCATTGCTCAACCTCCTGCATAACGTGAGGACAGACATTGCTGCAAGAGGACTTATCGAGGATGGCACAGCGATAGGTATGGGACTGGCAAATGCAGTCTCTCGTCTTAAGGCCTCTAAGGCCAAGAGCAAGGTGGTGATACTCCTTACCGATGGAAGTAACAACCGTGGAGACATCTCTCCGATGACTGCCGCCGAGATAGCAAAGAGTCTTGGTATCAGGGTCTATACTATCGGTGTAGGAACAAACAAGGTTGCTCCTTATCCTATGCCAGTGGCTGGTGGCGTTCAGTATGTGAATATCCCAGTAGAGATTGATAATCAGACGCTTAGCGAGATAGCAGCAGCCACTGATGGAGATTTTTATCGTGCTACGAATACAAAGGAACTCCGTAAGATCTATCAGGAGATAGACCAGTTGGAGAAATCAAAACTCAATGTTAAGCAGTTCAGTAAGAAATATGAGGCGTTCCAGCCTTTTGCCATCATTGCTGTACTGGCCCTGCTGTTGGAGATACTGCTTCGCATCACCATCTTCCGCCGAATCCCCTAAATAGTTAAATAGTAAATAGTCAAATAAACCGTGTTTAGATTTGAAGACCCCATATATCTCTGGCTGTTAGTGCTGATACCTGTGTTTGCACTCGTCAGGTTCATTACTTTCCGTAACCAGAAGAAGAAACTGCGTATGTTTGGTGACCCCAGACTGTTGAAGGATCTGATGCCCGACGTGTCACGTTTCCGTCCTATGGTGAAGTTCTGGTTGCTTCAGGCTGCTCTCGCATTACTCATCGTGATGTTGGCACGACCACAGATGGGAACGAAGATCAGTCAGGAGAAACGTACTGGCATAGAGACGATCATTGCTCTCGACATCTCCAACTCTATGAGGGCTGAGGATATCGTACCCAGTCGTCTTGACCGTAGTAAGATGATGGTAGAGAATCTCGTTGACCACTTCACCAACGACAAGATTGGTCTTATCGTCTTTGCCGGTGATGCCTTCGTTCAGTTGCCTATCACCAGCGACTATGTGTCAGCAAAGATGTTTCTGAGCACCATCGACCCCTCGATGATTGTGAATCAGGGAACGGATATTGCTGGTGCTATTGAGATGGCCAGTCATAGTTTTACGCAGCAGGAGCACGTGGGTAAGGCCATCATCGTGATAACAGATGGTGAAGACCACGAAGGAAAGGCTGTGGAGGCGGCAAAGTCTGCTCATGAGAGGGGATACAACGTGTATGTGCTGGGAATCGGTTCGACGAACGGTGCACCTGTGCCCGATCCTGATACAGGTAACTATATGATTGATAATCAGGGCAACACGGTGATGTCGCGCCTCAATGAACAGATGTGTCGTGAGGTGGCACAGGCTGGTGGCGGCGCTTATATCCATGTGGACAACAACAGTAGTGCGCAGCGCCTGTTGGACGAGGAGCTGGATAAGTTGGAGAAGGGTGAGACCACCATCTACAGCGATTATGCAGAACAGTTCCAGTATGCTGCGGCATTCGCCCTGCTACTCTTAATCATTGAAATATGTATCTTGGATCGCAGGAATCCGATACTCAAGAAAATAAAACTCTTTAAGCGATAATGAGACATTTTGTTTTTTATATCATATTGTTTCTGTTGACGGCAGTATCTGTATCATCGTATGCAGATAACCGACAGGCACGCAAGCTGATTCGTAAGGGTAATGCACTTTACAGGGCTGACAAACGTCAGGAGGCTCAGGTGGATTATCTGAAAGCCTATCGTGCCGACAGTACGGATGCACGTGTGCAGTACAACCTCGCTACGTCGATGTTTCCACAGGACTACAAACTGGTGCAGAAAGAGCGTTGCGACACGATGGCGATGATGTTTGAGCGGGCTGCTCAGGCAGAGACGAATCCGCTTCGTAAGGCGAAGGCTTATCATAATGAGGGTGTGGCTTATCAAGGTGTGAAGGATTTCGGTAAGGCTATTGAGGCTTACAAGAACGCGTTGCGCTGTAATCCAAATGATGACGAGTCGCGCTATAACCTGGTGTTGTGTCAGCGTCAGATGAAGAATCAGGGCGGTGGTAATAACAACAACCAGCAGCAGGACAAACAAGACCAGCAGGATAAGCAGCAACAACAGCAGGATAAGCAGGAAAAACAAGAAAAGCAGGACCAGCAGCAACAACAGCAGCAGGAACCGCCGATGAGCAAGGAAAATGCTGAACAGTTGCTGAATGCGGCTATGCAACGTGAAAAGGAGACTCAGAAACGTATGAAGGAGGCGCAGCAACAGCCTCAGCGTCGCAGAATCGAGAAGAACTGGTAAGGGATTGCTGATAGATGAAAGATGATAGATGAAAGATATGATTAGACTTAGTAAACTGATGGATAGAGAACTGGGAATAATTAGAAGGAGAATGAATATGAGAATGAAAATAAACATGAACATGAGAATGAATGTGATTGCGGGTGTAATCATATTTATCCTTTCTCATCTCTCATTTCTCCCCTTGGCGGCGCAGACGCTGACTGCCAATGCACCGCAGCAGGTGGCTGTGAATCAGCAGTTCCGACTGACCTATACGGTGAACACGCAGGATGTGAAGGGATTTCGTATCGGACAGATACCGTCGGAGGCTTTCGAGGTGCTGATGGGTCCAAGCACCAGCACACAGTCGAGCTTCAGTATGGTAAACGGACGTACGTCGCAGTCGTCAACGGTGACCTATACCTATATATTATGTGCGCTGAAGAATGGTACGTTTACGATTCCTGCAGCCACGATTACTGCTGAGGGTAAGCAGATCTCGTCTAACGCATTGAAAATACAGGTCAGTGGTACGGCGCAGGCTAACGGTGGTCGTAGCAGTCAGCAGCCTGAGACCCGTGCGGCTGGTTCGCAGATATCAGGTTCCGACCTGTTTATCAAGGTGAGCGCATCGAAGAAACGTGTGGTAGAACAGGAGCCTGTGTTGCTGACCTACAAGGTTTATACTTTGGTCAGTCTGACACAGTTGGAGGGTAAAATGCCCGACCTGAAGGGTTTCCATACGCAGGAGATTCCCTTGCCTCAGGAGAAGAGTTTCAAGATAGAACATTTTAACGGTCGCAACTATAAGACGGTGACGTGGAGTCAGTATGTGATGTTCCCACAGATGTCGGGCAAGCTGCAGGTGCCACCTATCACCTTTAATGGTGTCGTCTTACAGCAGAACCGCAACATCGATCCCTTTGAGGCTTTCTTCAATGGCGGCTCGGGCTATGTGGAGGTGAAGAAGCAGATTCAGGCCCCTGGCATTGAGATTGATGTAGACCCACTGCCCACACGTCCTGTTAATTTTTCGGGCGGCGTAGGTAAATTCTCGATGAAGACAGAGATAGACAAGACGGCGTTGAAGGCTAATGACCCCTTCACGGTGAAGGTGACCATCAGTGGTACGGGTAACCTGAAACTGATGAAGCAGCCAGTGGTGAATTTCCCGAAGGATTTTGATACCTATGATGCCAAGACAACGGATAAGTCGCGCCTGACAATGAGCGGACTGGAGGGAAGCATGATTTATGAATTCCTGGCTGTGCCGCGTCATCAGGGACAGTACACCATCCCGCCTGTAGAGTTTGTGTATTACGATACGCAGGCGAAGCAGTATAAGACGCTGACATCAGAGGAGTATCACCTTGATGTGGCTAAGGGTGAAGGTGGCGAGAGTCAGGTACAGACCTTCTCTGATCAGGAGGATATCCAGATGTTGGGTAGCGACATCCGTCATATCAAGTTGGGCGGAGCAACCGTCAAGGCTGATGGTGATTATTACTTCGGCTCTGTACGTTATCTCTGGACGATTTTGATTTTATTGAGCTTCTTCATGATGCTATTCCTCATATTCCGTAAACGTGCCATCGAGAATGCTGACTTAGGTAGAGTGCGTGGTAAGAAGGCCAACAAGATTGCTACGAAGCGACTGAAGAAGGCGGCCAAGTTGATGAAGGACAATAAGCCTGGTGAGTTCTATGATGAAGCACTCCGTGCGCTGTGGGGATACGTAGGTGATAAGTTGAATATCCCTGTAGAACAGTTGTCGCGTGAGAATATCAGCGAGCGTCTCTCGGTCTATCAGGTAGATACCGAGGCCGTGAATCAGTTCCTGAGTGCTATCGACGAGTGTGAGTTTGAACGCTACGCACCAGGTGATCCTAAGGGTAATATGAATAAGGTGTATCAGACGGCAATGACTGCCATCGAGAAAATTGAAGAGGGAATGAATCGTAAACCGAAGAAAGGGGTTGCTACTGCATTCTTGCTGCTCCTGATGTTGATGCCTTCATCAGCTTTTGCACTCTCGAAAGCTGAGGCAGATAGCAGTTATGTGAACGAGAACTACCAGCAGGCTATTCAGCAGTATGAGCAGTTGTCGAAGGTAGGACCCAGTGCGGAACTGTATTATAACCTTGGAAACTCGTACTATCGTATGGATAATATCACGCGTGCGGTGTTGAACTACGAACGTGCGCTGTTGCTCTCGCCTGGTGATGAGGATATCCGTTTTAACTTGCAACTGGCTCGCAGTAAGACGGTGGATAAGATCGTGCCGCAGTCGGAGTTCTTCCTTACCACCTGGTATCGCTCAGTAGTTAATATGCTGAGTGTTGACGGATGGGCTTATGTGGCTGTGTTCTGTTTGATGTGTGCTATCTTCCTGATGCTGGTCTATCTGTTCAGTTCACCTGTCTGGCTACGTAAGATTGGCTTCTTCGGTGGACTGCTGTTGTTGGTGGGCTTCATCTTAGGAAATGTCTTTGCCTGGCATCAGAAACAGATGATTGACCATCGTGACGGGGCTATCATCATGGAGTCTGCTGTGACGGTGAAGAGTACACCTGCACAGAACGGAACAGATTTGTTTATCCTTCACGAGGGTACGAAAGTGACTATCATCGACGATACGATGGATGGTTGGCGCGAGGTGCGTGTGCCTGATGGTAAGCAGGGTTGGGTAGAGACTTCACAGATTGAGGTGATTTGAGGTTTGAGAATTGAGGATTATGGAAGAGTTGATACAGTTAGACAAACAGTTGCTGCTTTGGTTCAATGGAAGCGATTCGCTGTTCCTTGATGGACTTGTCAATACATTGACAACGGCTACCACGTGGATACCGCTTTATCTGGGACTGTTTTATATGGTGCTCAAGAATAACGACAACGTACAGAAGGTGTTGCTTATCTTGGGTTGTGCAGGATTGTGTGTCTTACTGGCTGGTTCTCTCAATGATCTTTTTATAAAACCTGCGGTGGCGCGTTGGCGTCCTTCACGTGACCAGGATATCGCGATGCTGGTGGATGTGGTCAATGGTTATCGCGGTGGGCGCTATGGATTCTTCTCGTCGCATGCTGCCAACACCTTTAGTATCGCTATCTTTTTCACGCTATTGGTACGCAGCAGGGTGCTGTCGGTAGCGATGATACTATGGTCGTTACTAAACTGTTGGACACGTCTGTATCTGGGTGTTCATTTCCCTGGCGACATCCTTTGCGGTCTGCTCTGGGGCGGCGCTGTTGGTACGGGTATCTGGTTTCTGCATCAGTACGTCTATCAAAAGATTAATACTAAAGATTATTTTATTTCAACGCAATACACGAAGACGGGATATCAGAAATCTGATGTGGATATCGTGGTCTGCATCTTGCTGCTCACGATAGTCTATGCCATTCTGAAATCGTGCTTTATGCTTTATATTTAAACCTATTAAATGGATACAAAACATATTCATATAAGTGATTATAATTATCCTCTGCCGGATGAGCGCATCGCAAAATTTCCGTTGGCAGAGCGCGACCACTCTAAGCTGTTGCTGTATAAGCATGGTGAGGTAGGTGAGGATGTCTTTTATAATTTGGCTAGTCATCTGCCTGAGGGTGCTCTCATGGTTTTCAACAATACGAAGGTGATTCAGGCACGTCTGCATTTCCGTAAGGAGACGGGTGCCCTCATCGAGGTGTTTCTGTTGGAACCGGCTTTCCCTGCCGACTACGAACAGATGTTCCAGACGCGCGGACATTGCGCTTGGTACTGTCTGGTGGGCAACCTGAAGAAGTGGAAGGAAGGTTCGCTGTCAAGGGAACTGTCTGTCGGTGACGTAAAACTGACGATAAAGGCTACACGTGGTGAGATGCACGGCACCAGTCATCGTATTGACTTTGAATGGGATAATAGTTCGGTATCGTTTGCAGAGATCTTGGAGTCGATGGGCGAACTGCCTATTCCGCCTTACTTGAATCGTGAGACGCAGGAGAGTGATAAGACGACGTATCAGACGGTTTACTCAAAGATTAAGGGTAGTGTGGCTGCTCCTACGGCAGGACTGCATTTTACTGATCGTGTGCTTCTGTCGCTTGATGCCCACGGCATTGATCGTGAGGAGGTGACGTTGCATGTAGGTGCCGGTACCTTCAAACCCGTGAAGAGTGAGGAGATTGAGGGACATGAGATGCACACGGAGTATATCTGCGTGAAGCGTCAGACATTTGAGAAACTGTTGAAGCACAACTGTCAGGCTATTGCTGTGGGCACCACGAGTGTGCGCACGCTGGAGAGTCTGTATTACATGGGCTTGAAGGTGCTTCGTAATCCTGATATTCAGGAGGATGAACTACATGTGAACCAGTGGGAGCCGTATGAAAAGGAAGAGGGAAGAGTGAATAGTGAAGAATTTGCTACCGCAACAAAGGATGTATCTCCACGTGCTGCTATTCAGGCTTTGCTCGACTGGCTTGATCGCAACGGATTGGCGTCGCTGCATAGCAGTACGCAGATTATCATTGCCCCTGGCTATGAATATAAGATAGTGAAGATGCTGGTCACGAATTTCCATCAGCCGCAGTCAACACTGCTCCTGTTGGTGAGTGCCTTCGTGAAGGGCGACTGGCACAAGATTTACGACTACGCCCTTGCTCACGATTTCCGTTTCCTGAGTTACGGCGACAGTTCGCTGATAATTCCTTAAACCGCAAATTTCAAATCAATGAAGTACGGATTAATCAAGGTGGCTGCTGCCATACCAGGTGTGCGCGTAGCCGATGTAGACTATAACGTTCAGCAGATAGAGAGCCTCATTGCCCAAGCAGAGGGAAAAGGAGCTGAGGTTATTGTGTTTCCAGAGTTGTCGATAACGGGTTACACTTGTCAGGATCTGTTCCGTCAGCAGTTATTACTTGAGAAAGCTGAGGAGGCTATTATCAAGTTGCTCGACTTCACCCGTAAACTGGATATCATCAGTGTGGTTGGTGTGCCTGTGCGCATCGGTACCCTGCTTTATAATTGTGCTGTGGTCATCCAAGGTGGTACACTCTTAGGAGTTGTTCCTAAGACTTATCTGCCCAATTATTGTGAGTTCTACGAGAAACGCTGGTTTGCTTCTGCAGCCGACCTCATGCCGCAGGATATCTATCTGGCAGGTAGTCTGATTCATGTCTCTGCAGAACCTATCGTATTCCGTACTTGCGACGGTGTTGGCTTGGGCATCGAGATATGTGAGGATGTGTGGGCTCCGCTGCCTCCAAGTAATAATCTGGCACTGGCTGGTGCGGATATCATCCTGAACCTCTCGGCTACGGATGAATTGCTTGGTAAACATAACTACCTCTGTTCGTTGTTGGCTCAGCAGAGTGCCCGCATGATGTGTGGCTATGTCTATAGCAGTTGTGGCTTCGGTGAGTCTACACAGGATGTGGTCTATGGCGGTAACGCTATGATTTTCGAGAATGGCAGACAACTGGCTACGGGTGATCGCTTCTCTTTAGAACCACAGTTGCAGATACAACAGATAGATGTTGACCGTCTGCGCGGTGAACGACAGAATAATACGACTTTCCGTACGGCACAGGATGGCGCTACGGCACGTGTCGTGTATGCGAAGAGTGTCAATCCGCGTCCCTTTGAGCTGATTCGTTCGGTCAACCCGCATCCGTTTATCCCCGAAGATGAACAGATGACCTCATCATGCGAGGAAATCCTGAATATACAGACGATGGGGCTCTGTCGCCGACTGCATCATACGCATTGTGACAAAGCGGTGATTGGTATCAGTGGTGGTCTCGACTCTACGTTGGCACTGCTCATCGTGGTACGAGCTTTCGATAAGCTGGGCCTCTCTCGTAAGGGAGTTATCGGTATCACAATGCCAGGTTTCGGTACTACCGACCGCACCCACGACAATGCTGTCAGTCTGATGACTTCCCTGGGTATCACCCAACGCGAGATAAGTATAGCCAAGAGTGTGACCCAGCATTTCGAGGATATTGGTCATGATGCTTCTGTTCATGATGTGACCTATGAGAATTCGCAGGCGCGTGAGCGCACGCAGATATTAATGGATGTAGCTAACCAGGTGGGTGGAATGGTTATCGGTACGGGCGACCTTTCTGAACTGGCTTTGGGATGGTGCACGTATAACGGTGATCATATGTCCATGTATGGTGTTAATGGTGGTGTGCCCAAGACGCTGGTACAGTATCTGATTCGCTATCTGGCACATTTGCCTGCCTTTGCCGAGCAACGTGACGTGCTGATTGATGTGATTGATACGCCTATCTCGCCAGAACTGACACCTGCCGACGAACAGGGCAACATCCAGCAGAAGACGGAAGACCTCGTAGGGCCTTATGAACTACATGACTTCTTCCTTTACTACATGCTGCGCTGGGGTTTCCGTCCTACGAAGATATTCATGTTGGCACAACATGCTTTCAACGGGAAATATGACGATGACACCATTCTTCATTGGTTGCAAACCTTCTGCAGACGCTTCTTTAATCAGCAGTTCAAACGCTCGTGTCTGCCTGATGGCCCCAAGGTGGGAAGCGTCAGTTTGTCACCCCGCGGAGACTGGCGAATGCCAAGCGATGCATTCAGCACTTTATGGCAAAAAGAGTGTGAAGCCTTGGCGAAATAGGCCGAATCTCATATAATATGTTAAATAATGGGCGTAAAAGTACGAAAAGTTTTGTTAATTCACGAAAAAGTCGTACCTTTGCGCCCGCATTTTGCAAAATAATATTATTTTAACTTTTTATTAAACGTATGAATAAGTACGAAACCGTTTTCATTTTAACTCCCGTTTTGTCTGACGAACAGACAAAGGAAACGGTCGCTAAGTTCAAGAAGGTTCTCGCCGACAAAGGTGCTGAGATCGTGAACGAAGAGGCCTGGGGATTGAAGAAACTGGCTTACCAGATTGAGAAGAAGACCTCTGGCTTCTATTTCCTCATCGAATTCAACGCTGAGCCAGCTGTGATTAAGACATTGGAGACTGC
>JAEEGL011947403.1_pt1 | contig 11561 bp, 13 predicted proteins | sample 9134231 | NCBI WGS metagenome assembly JAEEGL01 (sample SAMN16246548, study PRJNA631951) | gut metagenome | biome: gut microbiome; feature: rumen; material: fiber-attached | host: Bos | place: Iran: Karaj | collected 2018-10 | reverse complement strand
GACCCCGAGACCAGCGAGAAGACCGAAGAGTACGCCCAGCTGCTCTTCCAGCTCCGCCAGAAGAAGGGGATGACGATCGAACTGGCCCGCAAGACCGTCCTCGATCCGCTCTACTTCGGCTGCCTCATCATCAAGAGCGGCGATGCCGACGGACAGATCAGCGGTGCGCTTTCCACGACCGGCGAGACCCTCCGTCCCGCCCTCCAGATCATCAAGTGCGCCCCCGGCATCACCTGCGTGAGCGGCGCGATGCTGATGATCACCAAGACCCCGCAGTACGGCGAGAACGGCGTGCTCGTGATCGGCGACGTGGCGGTGACCCCGGCCCCGGACGCCTCCCAGCTGGCCCAGATTGCCGTGTGTACGGCGCAGACCGCCCGGAGCGTGGCCGGCTTCACCGATCCGCGCGTGGCGATGCTGTCCTTCTCCACCAAGGGCTCCGCGAAGCACGAAGTCGTGGACAAGGTGGTCGAGGCCACCGCGCTTGCGAAGGAGCTGGATCCGGATCTCAAGGTAGACGGTGAACTGCAGGCGGACGCCGCCCTGGTGCCGTCCGTGGGCAAGAAAAAGGCCCCCGGCTCCGAGATCGCCGGCAACGCCAACGTGCTCGTGTTCCCGAACCTCGAGGTCGGCAACATCGCGTACAAGCTGGTCCAGCGCCTGGGCGAGGCCGATGCCATCGGCCCCATCCTCCAGGGCATCGCCCGGCCGGTCAACGACCTGAGCCGCGGCTGCAGCGTGGATGACGTGTACAAGATGATCGCCATAACCGCCTGCCAGGCAATGGACGCGAAATGATCACCGGAATACAGCAGATCGGCGTAGGAACCGCGGATTTCAGGAAATCCTGGAACTGGTTCATCGAAATGTTCGGCGCCGATGTCAGGATCCTGGAAGACGATACCGTGGCCGAGCGCATGCTCCCCTATACCGGGGGGCGTGCGCAGAAACGCCACGCCTGCATCGCCGTGAACCTGCAGGGCGGGTCCGGCTACGAGATCTGGCAGTTCTCGGAGCGCAAGCCACAGCCCTGTCCCTTCGAAGTGTCCGTGGGCGACCTGGGCATCCTGGCCGCCAGGCTGAAGTGCCGCGACGCGGCCGCCTTCCACCGGGAGCTCTCCGCGAAGTGGAAGGACTGCGGCCCCCTCGGGACGCTTGCGGACGGGACGCCCTTCTTCTGGGTGAAGGACCTTTACGGAAACTGGTTCCAGGCCGTGGAGCGCAAGGACGTCTTCCTCGACGAGAAACGGAACGCAGGCGGCCTGACCGGCGCCGTCATCGGCGTGAGCGACATGGAACGGTCCCTGCGTTTCTACGCGGACATCCTGGGCTATGACCGGGTCCTGAGCGACACCGAGGGCCCCTTCGACGGCAGCGGCTTCCTGCCCGGCGGGGAGCGGCGCTGCCGCCGCGTCCTGCTGGGACACGCGCCTTTCACCGGCGCTTTCGCCGACCTGTTCGGCCCGAGCACCCTCGAACTCGTCCAGGCGCTGGACTACACCCCGCGCAAGGTCTTCGAGGGGCGTTTCTGGGGCGACCCCGGCTTCATCCAGGTCTGCTTCGACGTGACGCAGATGGATGAATTCAAGGCGTTCTGCGCCGCAAAGGGCCATCCGTTCACGGTGGACAGCTGCCCGGACGGGGAGCGTTTCGACATGGGCGACGCCTCCGGGCGTTTCTCCTATATCGAAGATCCCGACGGGACGCTGCTCGAGTTCGTGGAGACGTACAAGATCCCGGTGGTGAAGAAACTGGGCTGGTTCATCGATATGGAAAAACGGGACCCGTCCAAGCCGCTTCCGAAGTTCCTGTTCCGGATGATGGGCTTGGTGTCCCGTCAGAAACCCCGTCCCTGATATGCAGAAAGTCTGGATTACAGGCGCATCCTCCGGCATCGGGCTGGCCTGCGCCCTGCGCTATGCCGCCCGGGGCGCGCAGCTGGTGCTGACGGCGCTGCCCGGAGGCGAACTGGATGCGGCCGCCGGGAAATGCCGCGCCGCCGGTGCCGCCGGAATCGCGGCGCTCCCGTACGATTTCAGCGAGTCCGCCGGCCTTCCGGCGCTCTGCGAGTCCGCCTGGAACGCCTTCGGCGGACTGGACGTCGTCTATTGCAATGCCGGCATCAGCCAGCGTACGCTGGTGGAGGATACGTCCGATGCCATGGTCCGCAAGATCATGGAGATCGACTTCTTCGCACCGGAAACCATCGCCCGCACCGTCCTGCCCCGGATGCTCGCGCAGGGGGGCGGGCACATCGCCGTGACTTCGTCCATTTCCGGTAAGTTCGGATTCCCGCTCCGGAGCGCCTACTGTTCCGCCAAGTTCGCCGTGTACGGCTTCTTCGAGACGCTGCAGGCGGAGTATTACCATCGCGGAATCCGGGTGACGATCGTCTGCCCCGGCCGGGTGCAGACCGCCATCTCGATGAGCGCCCTGGACAAGGGCGGCAAGCCCCACGGGCAGATGGACCCCGGCCAGGCCGGCGGCATCTCTCCGGAGCGGGCCGCCAGGACCATCGTGCGTGCCATCGACCGCGGCAGACGCGAAGTGCTGGTGGGTGCCGGAGAACTGACGATGGTCTATATCAAGCGGTTCTTCCCCGGCCTCTGCGCCCGTCTCGTCCGCCGCATCAAGCCCCAGTAGCGTCTAGAAACGCGTGAGGGAGGAGCCGCGGGAGATGCTCTGCGTGGAGATGCGCAGGCGGTCCGAGGCGTGGTAGCGGCAGGTGGTGGCGCCGGACAGGCTGACGTTCAGGGATTCCCGGACATCGATCTCGCATTTGGCCGCTCCGGACAGCCGGATGTCGGCGTTGCGGGACGGGGCCTTGGCCGTGTTGACCTTCGCGGCGCCGGATCCGTCCAGTTTCAATTCGTTGACGGCCCCCTCGATCTCGGCGGAGACGGCTCCCGCCGCTTGGATTTCCGTCTTTCCCAGGTTGCCTTTCCAGAAGAGCTTGACCGCTCCCGACAGTTCCAGCTCCGCCATTTTCGGAGACGCGGCGAGCGTTCCGTTCGCGGCGCCGGACAGTTCCAGGTCCACGCGGTCGAATTCGCCCGTGATATTGAATTTTGCGGCACCGCTGCATTCGATGACCGCCTCCACGGCCTTGACGGAAAGTCCGCGGACGTTGGTCGCCCCGCTGAGCCGCATCGAGAAGTGGTCGTTCCGGTGCCGGAATTCGTCCTGGGTGGTCAGCTGAGAGGCACCGGACATCGAAAGGGTGGTCAGTTCGGGCATCGAGACGATGGCGTGGATCTCCCCGGAACGGGAGAGCGCCTCGATTTTCCGACGGATGTCCCGGGGCAGTTCCTTCGTGTCCAGCACGAGGATCCCGTTCCGGACTTCGACCTTCAGGTAGGGGAAGATGAAATCCGGCGCTTCTACGGTTACGCCGTAGCGGCTGGCGCAGTTCAGTTCCACTTTATAGGTCCAGCCGATGTTGAGGCCGTCGAAGCCGCGCAGCTGGTACTCCCGGCTGTCGCGGGATGCTGCCGTGGGTTCGTAATCCGCAGCCCGGAGGGCGGGAAGGGCGGCGACCAGGACCGCCGCAAGGAGGGTGAGAAAGCGTTTCATATCTGTTGTTGTTATCTGATTTTTCCGGCTGCCGCGAGCATGCGGCCATAATACTCTTTGAGGATACGTCCGCGTTCGCGGGCGGAAAGTTCTTCGGGAATCTGCAGGAAGAGGGGATCCTCTTCTTCCGTGATGCCGGCCAGGATGGCGTCCCGCGTTTCACTGTCCGTGCTGGGCCTCCGGTAGAGCTCGGCCACCCGGTCCATATAGGCGAGATAGATCTTCTGCGGATCGTTCCCGGTTCCGCGGAAAGGGTCGCCCGGACGGAGGACCAGCAGCAGGGCGATGGCGGCAGCGGCGAAAGCAAACGCCCAAACGGCGGGCCTGCGGAAAAGGGCTGCCGGCCGGGTACGGGGGCTGCCGGCGGCATCCAGCCGGGCCAGGAAGCGTTCTTCGTGGCCGGGAGCGGGTGTCTCCGAATCGAACTGCACCGCGTGGTCGCGGATGTATTGTTCCAGATCGTTCATATCTTTTTCAGCATTTCAATCAGTTTGCACCGGCCCCGGGCGTACAGGGACCGCAGCGTCGTTTCCTTCTTCCCGGTCAGGGCGGCGATCTCGCCGTAGTCCAGGCCTTCGACGAGCACGAGGTCCAGCACCAGCCGGTAGGGTTCGGGCAGCGCGTCCATCGCCTTGCGGACCTGCGTGATGTCCGGCAGGGACCCGTCCGGCTCTTCTTCGGGCGAGAGCGTCTCTTCCTGCAGGGCGTAGTCTTTCAGGAAGAGATTCCGCCGCTGCCGCCGGCGCAGCCGGTCGATGGAGGCGCGGATGCAGGTGCGCGCCAGCCAGGCGGACACCCGGGCGGGAGAGTCGAACCCGTCGGGAGCGGACAGGAATTTCAGCAGCGTGTCCTGCATCACCTCCTCGGCTTCTCCGGAATCCCGGAGGATGCGCAGGCTGATGTTGTACAGCCTTCGGTGGTGTTCCCGGTAGAATTCGCTGATCTCCTGACGTGTCATTTCTTCTCGTTCCGTCTATATAACGCAGAACGAACCGGATTGTTGCAACCGGTCCGTCTATTTTTCGAAGAAACTGAAATGCACGCGTCCGTAAACCTTTTCCTTCTTGAAGAGGGGGTGTCCCGTGAAGCTGTGTTCTCCGCCGTGCTCCAGGATGAAGTAGCACCCGGGATGGAGCAGGTCGCGGGACAGGACCTTGTCCGGGATGGACTCCAGGCCTTCCAGGGCATAGGGCGGATCGGCGAAGATGATGTCGAACTTTTCGCGGCAGATGGGCAGGAAGTCGAAGACGTTGGCGTGGACGGCCGTGACGTTGTCCAGGCCGAGCCGGGCGGCCTCGCGGCGGATGAAGGCGGCGTGGTCGCGGTTCATCTCCACACTATAAACGCGCGCAGCCCCGCGCGAGGCGAACTCGAAGGCGACGGCTCCCGTGCCGCCGAACAGGTCGAGCACGCGGAGGTCTTCGAATTCGTATTCGTTGTTCAGGATGTTGAACAGGCCCTCCCGCGCGAAATCCGTGGTGGGCCGGGCGCCATAGCCCATCGGGGGCTGGATGGTCTTGCCCTTGAGGCGGCCGCCGATGATCCTCATAACTTTTCCACCGCCTTGAAGTAGCGGTACAGCGACATCTCGTCCTCGGCGTCCAGCGGCGTCAGGAAGCAGACGGTGGAGATTTCCGGGTTCAGCTGGAGCGAGTTCAGCGCGAGGAAGATGTAATACTCGGCGGTGGTGAAGTCCCGGGCGGGGAAACTGTTGGCAAGCAGCAGGTTCTTGCCCTGGGCGACGGCCAGGTACAGCCGGCCGTCCAGCTGGCTGCACAGGATCTTGTTGTATTCCGGACAGTCCGGCAGCCGTGTCAGGATGCGGAAGATCTCGGGACGGTCCGAAACGGCGCTGTCCCCGTCTTGTGCATAGACGAGGACAGCATCGTATTGCGGTATTTCTACGTATCCGACCGCGTCCCCGTCCTTGAGCTGCGCCACTTCACAGAGTGCTTCCCGTGCGGTGGCAGGATCGAAGAAATGGGACGGGACGAGGGTGAACACTACTCCCAGTTGCCTGCGTTGTTGTTCGGGGCGGTGATGGAACCGACCTGCAGGCCCTCATAGCGGTTCATGTCGCGGCTCTCGGCGTCGAGGTTGATGCGGAGCTGGTTGTTCATGCCCTTAAGGAGGGACTTCCAGGGAATGCGGGCCTCGAACAGCGGAACGGGCACGCCGGACACCATCTTGGTGGTAGCTTCCATCTGGATGGGCTCCTTGCCGGAGAACGGGATATACTTGAGGGAGTCGACGCAGAAGTCCTGACGGCCGTTGAAGAGGGTGTCGCGGACCGCGATCTTGGTGGTGTGGGAATACACGACCTTCTGGCCGGCGGCGTAGGCCTCGGCGAGCTTTTCGGTGATCTGCTCGGGCTTGAGCTTCCGGTTGGCCTTCTTGATGGCGTCGGTGTTGGCCACGGCGAGGGAGTCGTCCATGGAGCCGATCTGCATCACGATGTCCATCGTGCCGGTCTCGTAGAACTGCTTGAGGGAATCAATCGAGGAGTTGAACTTGCCGGTGACGGACTTGTGGGCCACCTGCAGGGTACGGATGTCCTTCAGACGCTGGACCGCGACGGCCTGGCGGCTGGCTTTCTCCTTGTTGAAGTTGACGGGCTGCATGATGCTGCTGTACAGCAGATAGGCCAGACCGGCGATGGCTGCCAGCAGGAGGACCTCCACGAGAATTTTGACTACTTTGTTCATTGTATCGGTTAGTTTTATTTGATATTCAAAGTCCCACAAAGTTAAGAAATCGATTTATCAAATGCAATATTCTTATTAAATTTGCAGAAGTTTTTTGGAACGGATGAAAACAGTGACACCCGCCAGAATCCGGCGCCTGGAGGCGCTGCTGTCCGACGCCCGCCGCGTCTGCATCGTCGTGCATACGCACCCCGACGGCGACGCGGTCGGCAGCGGGGTCGCCCTGCTTGCGTATCTGCGTGGCTGCCAAGGGCTTGCGGCGGACCTGCTGCTGCCCGATCCGGCGGCTTCCGTGCTGGATTTCCTCCTTCCGGAAAACGGCGTGACGCTGGCGTCCGCGGACCCGGCGGGTGCGGTCTCCCGCATCGCCGGATGCGACCTGCTTTTCTGCCTGGACATGAACGGTCCCGGCCGGGCGGGGGACCTGGAGGCTGCGCTGCGCGCCTCGGCGGCCCGCAAGGTGCTGGTGGACCATCATCCCAACCCCGAGGCGGACTGGTTCGACCTCGCGTTCAGCGAGACGGAGGTCTCCTCCGCGAGCGAACTGCTCTACCGTGTCCTGCTCGCCCTGCCGGGCGTGGGACGGGCGGACCGCCTGCCGTTGGAGGTGCTCACCCCGCTGATGGCGGGCATGACCACCGATACCAACAACTTCGCGAATTCCGTCTTCCCGTCCACGCTCCGGATGGCCTCCGAGCTGCTGGCGGCCGGCGTGGACCGCGACGCCCTGCTGGACGCGCTGTTCAATAGCTATGGCGAGAGCCGCTTCCGGGCGATGGGCTGCTTCCTGGACCGCCTGATGCACATCACCCCCGACGGGGTGGCCTATGCCATCCTGGACCGGCGGACGCAGGCGGAGTTCGGGATCCGTGAGGGCGACACGGAGGGTTTCGTGAACCTGCCGCTCGGCATTGGCCGGGTGCGCCTGAGCGTCTTTCTGCGCGAGGACGAAGGACATTTCCGCGTGTCGGTCCGCTCCAAGCGCGGCGTCGCCGCCAACCGGCTCGCGGCGGAGGCCTTCCACGGCGGGGGCCACGCGTGCGCCGCCGGGGGCAAGCTCCACTTCCCCCAGGACATCCCGGACAGGGAGCTGGCGGCACAATATGTAGAAACCGTGACGGCACGATTTATGCGGAATGAAGCGCCGTCCCAAGACACCGATAGGATATGAAGATGAACCTGCCATATGCGGCCATCCTGGCGCTGGCCGTGTGCGCCTGCGCCAAGGAGCCGAAAACCGGACTCAACGACGGCAACAAGCTGTTTTTCGAATCCTGGATCCACGTGTATTATCCGGATGCCGTTCCCTCCACCATGGGTTCCTACGTGATTGCGGAGACGCCCGGAAGCGGGACTGCGGCCGGCACCGCCGACGCCAACCCCTTCGTGCGCGTGCATCACGTCATCCGCGACCTGGACGGCGCCCTCCAGTCCACCAGCCGCCGGGAGGTGGCGCAGCGGGAGGGGAGTTTTGCCGAGGGGAACTACTACGGACCCGTGGTCTGGCCGCGCGGGGAGGGACATATGTCCGCCGGGCTGGACGATGCGATCGCCCCGATGCGTACCGGCGGCAGCCGGACCCTTGCGGTTCCCGGCTGGCTCAACACGACCAGCCGCTACGCCACGCAGGAAGAATACCTCGCCCAGGTGACCGGCACCGACTCCGTCTTCGAGCTGGAACTGGTGGAGGTCATTCCCGACATCAAGAAATGGGAGACGGATTCCCTGGCCCGCTATGTCGTCCGCACCTTCCCCGGCAAGAGCGCCGGCGACACCCTGAAATACGGATTCTACTACCTCCGGACGGAAGCCCCTTCCTCCGAGAAGGATTTCCCCGCCGACACCACGATCTACATCAACTACGTGGGCCGTATGCTGGACGGCCACGTGTTCGACACCAACGTGAAGGACAGCGCGAAGTTCTACGGAATCTATTCCGCATCCCGCACCTACGCGCCTTCCAGCGTCACCTGGTTCGGCTCGGACGGCAAGTACAGCGACATCAAGCTGGGCGGCTCGACGGTCATCGACGGCTTCGCCTACGCGCTGAGCAAGATGCATCCGCACGAGAAGGGCGCGGCGGTGTTCTATTCGGGCATCGGCTACGGCAGCAGCGGCTCCGGCTCCACCATCCCGGCGTACGCCCCCCTGCGCTTCGATATCGAGATCGTCGACAAGCCCTAAGGGATGGCGGTCTCCGGCGCAGCTCCCACTGAACTCGGAACCCAGAAGATCGGCACGCTTCTGAGGCAGTACGCGGTCCCGGGCATCATCGCCCAGACCGCGGCTTCCCTGTACAACATGGTCGACAGCATCTACATCGGCCATATCCCCGGCGTGGGGGCGTCCGCCATCAGCGGCCTCGCCGTCACCTTCCCCCTGATGAACCTCTCCGTGGCGATGGGCACGCTGGTGGGGGTGGGCGCGATGACGCTCATCTCCGTCCTGCTGGGCCAGCGCAACTACGGCGCCGCGCAGAAGGTGCTGGCCAACGTGCTGACCCTCAACGTGATCATCGGCATCGTCTTCTCTGCGGTCACCCTCGCTTTCCTGGACCCGATCCTGCGTTTCTTCGGGGCCAGCGACGTCACCCTGCCCTTCGCCCGGGACTATATGTTCATCATCCTGCTGGGCAACGCGTTCACGCACCTGTATCACGGCTTCAACGGCCTGATCCGTTCCTCGGGACACCCGCGCACGGCGATGGCGCTGACGCTGTTCACCGTCATCTCCAACGCCATCCTGGACCCGATCTTCATCTTCGGACTCCATCTGGGCATCCGCGGAGCGGCCCTGGCGACGATCCTCTGCCAGATGGTGGCGCTGGTCTATACCTTCCGCTTCTTCTCCGACAAGCGGCGCCTGCTGCACTTCACCCGTCCGCTGTTCCAGCTGGACTGGCGGGTGGCGAAGCAGTCGCTGGCCATCGGCGTGGGACCTTTCCTGATGAACGTCGCGGCCTGCCTGGTGGCGCTGTTCATCAACCAGCAGCTCGGCAAGTACGGGGGCGACCTCGCCATCGGCGCCTACGGCATCGTGAACCGTCTGACCATGCTCTTCGTCATGATATGCATGGGCTTCAACCAGGGCCTGCAGCCCATCGCGGGCTATAATTACGGCGCCCGGCAGTACCACCGCGTGAAGGAGATCTTCCTCCTTACGGCGAAGTGGGAGGTGCTCGTGACCACGCTCTGCTTCCTGATGGCGGAGCTGATCCCGCGCAGCGCGGTGAGCCTGTTCACCAACGACCCGCAGCTCATCGACATGGCCGCCCACGGCCTGCGCATCATGAATTCCGCCTTCGCGCTGGTGGGCTTCGGGATGGTCACGGGCAACTTCTTCCAGTGCCTCGGGATGGTGCGGAAGTCCATCTTCCTGTCGCTGTCGCGCCAGCTGCTCTTCCTGCTGCCGCTCATCTACACCTTGCCGCTCTGGCTGCAGGAGACGGGCGTGTGGGTGAGTTTCCCGATTTCCGACGCGCTCAACATCATCATCTCCGCCATCCTGATCGTCCGGCTGTTCCGCAAGTTCGACCGGCTCCAGGACGGCGAGAATCCCGATATCCTCGGCAGTACGATCCAATCCTGACGTTATGGACAAGCACATCCTCATCAACATCGGGCGCCAGTACGGGGCCGGCGGCAGGGGAGTCGCCGACGTCCTGGGCGAGCGGCTGGGCATCCCGGTCTATGACAACGAACTGCTGCAGAAGGCGGCGGAGGAAAGCGGCTTCAGCCCGGCTTTCTTCAAGAAGAGCGACGAGCGGAAGCGGCTCTTCCGCTTCGGCAGCCTGTTCGGGCTGAACCGCGCCAGCGCCTATGCGCCGTCCGCCATCGACGGGACCGAACTCTTCAAATACCAGAGCGAGGCCATCCGCGACATCGCCCGGCAGGGGAACGCCATCTTCCTGGGCCGTGCCTCGGACTATGTGCTGCGGGACATGAAGTGCCTGGACGTGTTCATCTGCGCGCCCCTGGAAGACCGTGTCGCGCGGGTCCGGGAGCGCACCGCGATGACGCCGGAAGAGGCGCGGAAGTACATCCTCCGCAAGGAGAAGGACCGCGCGGAGTATTACAACTTCTTTACGCAGGGGAACTGGGGCGCCGCCTCCAACTACGACCTCTGCCTGGATTCCTCGCTGGTGGGCATCGACGGCTGCGCCGACCTCATCATCGACTTCGGCCGGAAATCCGGATTACTCTGATCTACTTAAAGCCCCTTCGCTTTGCCTTCGTCCCAGACGGCGTCCATCTCGGCGAGGGTCATGTCAGTGAGTTTCCGGCCCTTCTTGAGGGTCTGTTCTTCCAGATAGTTGAAGCGGCGGCGGAACTTCGAGCAGCAGCCGCTGAGCGCGGCTTCGGGGTCCACCCCGTACAGGCGGGCGGCATTGATGACCGCGAACAGCAGGTCGCCGAATTCCTCTTCCATATGGCGCGGGTCCTGCTCGGTGCAGGCCTCCCGGGCTTCCGCCAGCTCCTCGTTTACCTTGTCCCAGACGTCCTCGCGCCGCTCCCAGTCGAAGCCGCAGCCGCGGGCCTTTTCCTGCATCGACAGGGCCTTCAGGATGGCCGGCATCGCATCCGGAATGCCGGACAGGACCGTCTTGTTGCCGTCCTTCTCCTTTGCCTTGACGAGCTCCCAGGTGTCGGCGATCTCCTTGGCGGTGGTGGGCCGGCCGGCCTCCGGGCCGAACACGTGCGGATGGCGGAAGACCATCTTGTCCACGACCTTGTCCAGGCTGTCGGCGATGTCGAACGAGCCTTCCTCCTGCCCGATCCGGGCGTAGAAGACCAGGTGGTAGAGCAGGTCGCCGATCTCCTTCGCCGTCCCGGCGCGGTCGCCCTTGAGGATGGTGTCGCTGAGTTCATAGACTTCCTCTTCCGTCATCGGACGTATGGTTTCCATCGTCTGGGCGGCGTTCCAGGGGCACTTCTCGCGCAGGGCGTCCATCGTGTCGAGCAGCCGGGAAAAAGCCGCGAGCTTTTCTTCTTTGGTATGCATCGAATAAATTGCTACATTTGCGTTTGCAAAAATAAGAATAATCCCCGAAATGAAGCCGATTACCTTCGTTTCCGCCGACGAGGCGGTCAGCCACATCCCCTCCAACTGTCACGTCCACCTGAGCAGCGTGGCCAGCGTTCCGCACTGCCTGATCCAGGCCCTGTGCCGCCGCGCGGACGCCGGTGACGTGCGTGGCCTGCGTTTCCACCATTTCCATACGGAAGGGCCCGCCCCCTACAGCGAGCCGCGCTACGAAGGGATCTTCTTCGAGCAGGGCTTCTT
>JAEEGL011820933.1_pt1 | contig 11561 bp, 6 predicted proteins | sample 9134231 | NCBI WGS metagenome assembly JAEEGL01 (sample SAMN16246548, study PRJNA631951) | gut metagenome | biome: gut microbiome; feature: rumen; material: fiber-attached | host: Bos | place: Iran: Karaj | collected 2018-10 | reverse complement strand
CTTGGGAATGGTTCGATCTCAGCCCCTTGGGTAATGTGGCCACCATTTCTTTTAGCCTTTCGTCATCAAGAGGCAGTGGCTACAACATGATTACGCCGGCCTATTTCTGCATGGACAACTTCAACGGTGGTGGTGCCGCTCCCGACCTGCCGCCATATATTGTCAATCCTGTGCAAGATGTGGTCTTCAACGAGTATCCGCAGACACAACAAGCCAACCTCAACGGCGTGGCCACCGACCCTGACGATCCGGATGAGAACATCGCATATAGCATTGTCAGCAACTCGAATCCCAGTGCCTTGACGGCTACGATGAGCGGCAAGATCCTGATCATGACGCGCCAGAATGCCAACCAGGCTAGTGCCGACCTCACGATGCGCGCCACCAGTGATGGGCAGTCGGTCGACTTCATCGTGCATGTCATCCTCAATGCGGTCGTTGATGAGCCGCCATATATCGTCAATCCTGTCTCTGATGTGGTCTTCAACGAGTACCCGCAGACGCAACAAGTCAACCTCAACGGCGTGGCCACCGACCCCGATGACCCTGATGAGAACATCGCCTACAGCATCGTCAGCAACTCGAATCCCAGCGTCCTGACGGCCACGATGAGCGGCAGAATACTGGTCATGACACGCCAAAACGCCAACCAAGCCACCGCCGACCTCACCATGCGCGCCACCAGCGACGGACAACATGTCGACTTCACTGTGCATGTCATCATCAATGCCATGGCTTCACAGCTCTGCGGTGTTTATACCATCAACGCGGATGCCTCACAAAACCCGGACTTCACCTCGTTCAACGAAGCGGTCGAAGCCCTGGAGGCGGGCGTGTCGTGCGAGGTTGTCTTCGAAGTGGCTCCTGGCACATACGAGGAGTTTGTCACCCTCACACCCATTACGGGCGCCAACGCCACTAACCGCGTCATCTTCCGTGGTCTGCAATCCGACAAACGGCTGGTTGAACTGACCAGCAATGCGGGCTACTCCCAAAATAGCACCCTCACCCTCAATGGTGCCGATTATGTGAGTTTTGAGAACATGACGGTGTCTTCCACTTCAGAGAATAATGCCGTTGTGGTTACCCTGCGCGGTGGACTGACAGACGACCGCTTTGAGAATGTACGGTTTGTGGGCTGCTATTCCGAGGCTACCAATACCGACAACGACAAGAACCTGGTCTATCGGGTCTCGGGCAGTTGGATGGATACCGACAACGCATTTGTGGGCTGCGAGTTCGTCAACGGCTTTATCGGCCTGTATTACCAAGGTGTCGACTTGACCCAATATAACGATGGCCTTCTGGTTGAGGATTGTACCTTCACCGACCAATGCAGCAAGGCCATCTACGCCACCTTTACCGATCATGTTACCCTCCGCGGCAACACGATTGACAATACCAACGACTCGCACACCGACTTCAATGCCATTGATTTGTTCCGCTGCCGTTACGGCTGCCTTGTTGAGAACAATGTGATGACCGTGAGCCATCCCACCAAATATGCGACGGTGGTGAAACTCCGTCCCTGCACAGGTACAGCCGAAGAACCCATAATCGTCCGCAACAACATCGTTGATTTCCAAGGCGCGGCTTCTAGTTGGTGCTATTCGCTCGACAATGCCGATAGCGAATACATCTATTTGGTTCACAACACAGGCAGATGTAGTGGTTCGGGAGAATCTGGCAACCTGATGGTGCAGAAAGAATGGTCGAACCTTTATGTCTACAACAACCTGTTTGTCAACGAGACGGATGGCTATGTTTTCCGCTTCAACAACGAGAGCGAGGGCCGCTATTGCGATTACAACCGTATCTCGTTTACTGGTGGCAATGTTGGCATCTTTGCTGGCACGGATTGCGCAACATTGACCGATTGGACAGCCGTGTCGGGCTTTGATGTCCATACGGCTACATGCTCGCCTCAATTTGTGGGCGATGGCGATTTCCACCTGACCAGCCCCGAAGGTCTTACCGTGGCCAATCCTTTGGCTTACGCATCTACCGACATCGATGGTGAATCGCGTCCCAATACGCCATGCGCTGGCGCTGACGAATACAATGAGATTTACGCCATTGGAGAATCGAATGTTTTTGGAAACTTGACGGTTTATCCCAATCCTACCCAAGGCTTGGTTACAATAATCGTCGATGAGACTTCAGGCTTTGAATATCAGGTGATTGACATGATGGGCCGTGTCATATTGAAAGGGGAGACACCCAATCAAATGGTGACGGTTGATTTGAAAGGACTTGCCAAAGGAGTCTGTTTCATCTCCGTGACCACTAGGTCTAATCATCTGACGCAGAAAGTGATAGTTAGATAATGATTGATACATATAGAATTTTGAGTGTGAAGAGGCGGTTCCTTTTGGGCCGCCTCTTCTGTTACAAAAAAACTGACATGCCACCTGTGAACGAAATCAAGGTGTATGTGAGCGTGATAGGAGATGAGACCCTGGTATTTACCAAGGTAATCTGGTGATTTTTACAGCGCTTATACCGCAAGCAACACCAGCAGCTGCGCGGTGAAGATGCGCAGAAACATAGTGAGTGGATATACCGTGGCATAACCCATGTTGGGCAGTTTGCAACCCTCGGGAGCTACGGTGTTGGCGAAAGCCAAAGTGGGAGGGTCGGTGTGTGAACCACCGATGAAACCCATCAGCGTGTAGTAGTTCAGCTTCAACACCAATCTCCCGAAGAGGGTGACCAAAATGGGCGGCACCATGGTGATGATGACGCCATAAACAACCCACATGTAATGCTCCTGCACGGTGGCAACGAACTGCCCGCCAGCACTCAATCCTACACCAGCGAGGAAGAGCGCGATGCCTACCTCACGCAAGGCGTGCACGCCTTGACCCTCGGTGAAGTCGGTGCTGAACCAACCTTTCTTCACCCCCAGCCAGCCGCCGATGATGGCGACTACCAAAGGACCTCCAGCCAACCCCAACTTGATGGGCGCTTTCATGCCCACTGGAATGGGGATGGAGCCGATGATGATGCCTAGGGCGATGATGACAAAGACAGGAATGAGCAAAAAGCCGCCTTTTTTTGAGTTTAGAGTTGAGAGTTTAGAGTTGAGGGTTGTTTCTGACAAGTCGGTTGGCTCTTTCGCCAAGTCGATGCGACAGAATATGCGCAACAAGATGCAGGTTACGATCATGCCTACAACGGCCAAGGGATAGGCTACGGCATAGCCGGCAGCCAAACGGTCGGCAGCGCCTTCAATGCCTATGTCGGTGACGGCTTGTTGTGCCGCCGAGAGACCAGGTGTGTTGGTGATGGCGCCTGTGTAAACGCCAGCCATGTCGGCCAAATCCTGCTTTGCGACCTTTGCGATGATGACGGTGATCAAAACGCCAAGGGCCACATTGACCAAGGCCATGAGGTTCATGGCCAGACCGCCTTTCTTGAACGATTGGAAGAAGCCTGGACCCACCTGCAAACCCACGGCCACCACGAATAGGATAAGCCCGAACTCCTTGATGATATGCAACATCTCCGCGTTGAGGCTGATGCCGCATGCGCTGAAGGCAATGCCCACAAAGAGCACCCAAGTGATGCCCAATGAGATTTTGGCAATCTTGATTTTGCCCAATAAAAGGCCAATGAAAATGGATAAGGCAAGATATAGAACGGTGGGACCAACGCCCGAACCTGTAAAGAGATTCATCATAAGTGCGGTTCTTTTGGAGATTTGAATTCAACAGACAAAATTAGGGATTATTTCGGTACCCTCGAGATGATGGCCAGAATATTGTTCACAAACATATTCACGGCGATGGCTAACAGGATGACACCGAAGAACTTTCGCAAGATGAAAATCAAGTTTTCTCCCAACAGTTTTTGGATCCTGTCCAATTGGCTGATGACGATGTAATCCAATAAGATATTGAGCAACAAGGCGATGATGATGTTGATGACGGCATAGTCGGCACGAAGCGAGAGTAAGGCGGTCAGTGCGCCTGGCCCCGCTATCAACGGAAAGGCGATGGGAACGATGCTCGCGCCGCCCTTGCCGCCTTCGTTCTTGATGATTTCGCGGCCGAGGATCATCTCCACGGCGAGGATGAACAACACGAATGCGCCTGCCACGGCAAACGATTCCTTGTCGATGCCGAAGAGTTTCAGCAAGGCGTCACCGGCGAAGAAGAAAGCCAAGAACAAGGCCAAGGCCGTCAGACAAGCTTGTCCCGCCTTGATGGTCTTATTTTGTTCCTTCATGCTCATGAAGATGGGGATGGAGCCGAAGATGTCGATGATGGCGGCCATGACGATGAAGGCGCCGAAGATCTCTACGAAGTTGATGCTGCTGAACATGTTTGTTTTCTTTTTGGATATGAGGTTGATACTCGTTTTTGCCGTCATTGCGGACTTGATCCGCAATCTCCTGAGCGAAAAGGACGCCCTCGAGCGTAGGGGATGGCGGATGTCCCTCCGCCATGACGGTGAAGCGTTAGTGTAGTGATACCCAGGCTAGGTTGACACGATGTTATTCCATAAATAATGGAAATGCGGTCCAAAGCGCTTGAAGGCGGCCTCGTCGAGCATCTCCTGGAACTGCGGATGCGCCACCGAGATGATGAGCTTGGCCCTTTCTTGCAACGAGCGTCCATATAAGTTTACTGCACCATATTCGGTGACGAACCAATGGATGTGGTTACGCGTGGTGACAGCGCCTGAACCCAAGTCAAGGGTGGGCACGATCTTATTGATGCCCTTGCGCGTAGTGGAGGGCATGGCGATGATGGCCTTGCCGCCTTTCGAACGCGAGGCGCCATAGACATAGTCAATCTGTCCGCCCACACCTGAATAGATACGCTCGCCCAACGAATCGGCACACACCTGTCCCGACAAGTCAATCTGTATGCCCGAATTGATGGAGGTCATCTTGGGCTGTTGCGCGATGATGAAAGGGTCGTTGGTGTATTCTACATCCATCAGCAGCACTTCATGGTTGCCGTCGATGAAATCGTAGATTTTCTTCGAACCCATCACGAAGGTGGAAACGATTTTGCCCTTGTTGAGCTTCTTGTTATCGCCCGTGATGACTCCTTTCTTAACAAGCGGCAGAATGCCGTCGGAGAACATCTCGGTATGGATGCCGATGTTTTTGTGGTTGTGGAGGCACGAAAGGATGGCATTGGGTATGGAACCGATACCCATCTGTAGGCAGGCGCCGTCTTCGATAAGCTCGGCGCAATATCGGCCGATGGTTTTTTCCACTTCATTGGGTTCAGGCATGTCGACGGTGAGCAAGGGCGTATCGTCTTCAACGAAGATGTTGATTCTGCTGATGTGGACCAACGCATCGCCGAAAGTGCGCGGCACATGCTTGTTGACCACAGCGATGACGAACTCGGCGCTCTCCATGGCGGCCAAAGTGGCATCTACAGATGAACCTAGCGACACATAGCCGAACTTGTCGGGAGGACACACCTGAATCATCGCTACATTGCACTTGATGTAGCGTTCGCGGTAGAGTTTCGATGTCTCACCAAGGAACACTGGGATGTAGTCAGCCAGACCCTTTTGTACACTCTCGCGCACATTGGCGCCCACGAAGAAGGCGTTGTGTTGGAAGATGCCCTCAAACTCGGGGTTGACATAAGGCGCGGCGCCTTCGGTGTGCAGGTGATGGATGTAGACATTTTTGAGTTCGCCGGCACGACCTCGGTCGCACAAGGCTTTGACCAGACATTGGGGCACATTCGACACCGAACTGATGTGGACATGGTCGCCCGACTTGATGACTTTGACGGCTTCCTCGGCCGTGACTGCTTGATACTGTTTCTTCATAAACACGGTTATTGCTCGTTCAACTTAAAACAGCAGCAAAAGGACAAAATGAGAATAAGAAACAGGATGCCTGTTTCTCTTTGATTCCCAAGCTCTTGTTCCCGAAAGCTGCGAATATTATGGAAACGGGCAGGTCTTCTGGCTTGTCCAAGTCCGCGGCGTCTTCCCAATAACGAATATCAGTGACATCGGTGCTGCGAACCTTCGTTGGACTTACAGCTACGGGCATAGCCCCTGATTCTCACAGGATTCCCTATTAATCTTCGGTTGAAAGAACCCAAATCCGGCGGCAAAAGTACTGCTTTTTTGCGAGCTGACGACCAAAAATCGATAATAAAACCTTGTGAAATCCGTTTTCATAGCATCGTTCGGAATGATTTTTGACCTTTTTTGCTGAACATAAAGTAGAAAACCGTATTTTCGTGAAAAATTTTGAACTATGAAATTGCGACATAAACTAGGTTTGATGATGGGGATTGCCTTGTCTATAACAATCTCTGCGTCAGCCCAAAAGCATATTGAAAACTACGACCCGGAGGCCCTTTTCAACGAAGGAGTGCTGCTGTTCCAAAACCAGGAGTATGGTGCCGCACTGTCTACCTTTGCTCAATACCGTGCCCAAGCCGCCGATGCCAAGTCGCAGCGTTGCTCCGATGCGCAGTACTACGAAGCTGTCAGCGCCCTCTATCTCGGCCATGCCGATGGACCAGCCAAGGTTGTTCAGTTTGTGAACGACAACCCAGGCAGCACTTGGGCGCGTCATGCCAACTTCCTTTATGCCAACCATCTGTTCAAGGAAAAGAAATATAAGGAGGCACTGGCTATCTACGAGAAGACCGATGCCTTCGCCCTCACCACCGACGAAGCCCAGCAGATGCAGTTCAACATGGGCTATGCCAATTTCCAGTCGGGTGAGCTCGACAAGGCCATGCCGCTCTTCCATGGCCTGATGATGAACGAAGGCAAATACCAAGACCAGGCGCGTTATTATTACGCGCATATCCAATATGTCAAAGAGAAATACAACGAAGCACTCGACAATTTCCGCCGCCTGCGCACGCATAAAGACTATGGGAAGGTGGTGCCTTCTTACATTATGCAGATCGACTATCTGAAGGGCGACTATCAGGCGGTGATTGACGAGGGACCCGAGTATATCCGAAAGGCCGACAAGAAACGCAAGTCGGAGATGGCCCAAATCGTCGCCGATGCCTATTTCCAGCAGAAAGACTACGACAAGGCATTGGATTACTATGACATCTACAAGAAGAACCTCACCCGTGGCATTTCTCGCGAGGCCTATTATCAGATGGGCGTCAGCAAGATGATGAAAGGTGACTATAAGGGCGCTGTCAATGATTTGCAGAAGGTCGCCGGCAGTAGCGACATCCTCGCTCAATATGCTTCGTATTATCTGGGTTCGGGTTATGCCAAGACTGACGAACCGAAATATGCCCGTAGCGCGTTCTACAATGCCTATTCGGCGGGCTTCGACAAGGAACTCGCAGAAGAGGCCCTCTTCGACTATGCCCGTTTGAGCCTTATCCCAGGTGCCGACCCTTTTAACGAGGCTGTCGGATTGCTTGACAATTTCATCGCCGAGCATCCAAACTCGGAGCGTAAGGCAGAAGTCGAAGAGATGTCCATCTATTTGTTGCTCAATGCAAAAGAGAACGATGAGGCGCTCAGCCGTCTCGAGGCGATGAAAAAGAAAAGCGCTGAATTGCAAACAGTTTACAATGATTTGCTCTATGCCACGGGTATCGACAACTTCCAAAAAGGCTATTACGACAAGGCGCAAGTATATTTCTCCAAGATCATGAATAGCAAGCAGTCGGCTACCAACAAGGCAGCTGCCTGCTTCTGGATGGGTGAGTCGGCTTACCAGATGGGCGACCATAACAAGGCGGGCAAATACCTCACGCAGTTTAAGGGCATGGCCGCCGCCTCGGGTCTGCCCGAATACGGCCTCGCCGACTATGACTTGGGCTACATCTACTACCAAAAGCCCGACTACGATGCTGCTGCCGAGCGCTTCAGGAGTTTCATCCGCTTGGCTGATGACAGCCAAAACGACCTCAAGACGGACGCTTATGTTCGCCTTGGCGACTGCTACTTCATGGAACGCAGCTACGACAAGGCCATCAATTATTACGACTTGGCCACGCGTGTCGGGAAGCGCAACGCCGACTACGCCCTCTTCCAGCAGGGCCTCTGCTATGGCGCGAAAGGTAATGTGAACCAGAAGATCAGCATGCTCAATGATTTGCTGCAGAGTTATCCTAGCACACCGTATTATGAGCAGGCTTTGTTCGAGATAGGCAATACCTACCTCGTGCATGGCGACAAACGCTCGGCCATCGCCAATTTCAACCGTCTCATCAAAGACAGGCCTCGGTCGAGTTACACGCGTCAGGCGATGATGAAGGTCGGCATGATTTATTATAACAACAACCAGTATGACCAAGCCTTGACCAACCTGAAGAACCTCGTGGCCTCCTATCCCAATACCGATGAGTCGCGCGAGGCGTTGAGCATCATCCGCAGCATCTACATGGAACAGAACAAGCTCGACGAGTATTTCGGCTATGTCAATGCCAATGGTGGTCAGGTGAAGGTGACGCAACAAGACTCGTTGGCCTTTGCCAATGCCGAGAACTTCTATCTCGACGGACAATATCAAAAAGCGCAGACCGCCTTGCAGTATTATTTCGATAACTTCCGCAATGGCGCCTATGCGTTGAAGGCCCACTATTACGCATACGAATGTGCCGAGAAGGTGGGCACCGAAGACCAAATCGTCGCGCACCTTAATTATATATTGTCGCAACCCGACAACGACTACACCGACAATGCCTTGTTGAAGATGGCTCGCATCGAATACGAGAAAGCCAACTACAAAAAGGCTGGCGAATACTATGAACGCTTGTCTCGCATCACCGAGGAGCCGCTCAAACGCCTCGAAGCCTTGGAAGGCAGCATGAAGAGTAACTTCTTCCAGGGCAAGTACGACAAGGCCATTGAGATGGGAGAGAGCCTTCGCCAGTCGCGCGACCTTACCGACGAACAAGTCAATCAGGTCAACCACATCGTGGGCAAGTCGTATTTCGAGAAAGGCAACTACAGCACTGCCATCGAGCGTCTCGACAAGAGCGCGCGCAACGACAAGTCGGAGTATGGTGCCGAGAGCGCCTATTATTCTGCCTTGGCTTCCATCAAGCTGAATAAGTATGACGAAGCCGAAAACAAGGTCTTCGACATCTCCGACAACTTCTCGAAGTATGACTATTGGGTGGCCAAGTCGTTCATCGCCCTTGCCGATGTCTATGTTGCCAAGGACAACTTCTTCCAAGCCAAGGAAACCCTCCGTAGCGTCATCGACAACTATAAGGGCAACGACTTGAAACAAGAAGCCCGTGCCAAACTCGCCGAGGTGGAACGCAAAGAACCCAAAGTGAGCAACAGCAACGGCATCGAACCCTTAGAAATGGAATAAACAAAGCCCCGTAGGGGCGATACATCAGTAAGCAGGCGACGTGAGTCCCTGCGACAACACATAGAAAAATGAAAAGATACCTCATAATCCTCATCCTGGCCCTGCTCTCCATGCAGGCCTTCGCCCAACATGACGAACAAGTCACTGTGGAAGGAAAATACCGTCCTAAAGTGAACAAGGTCAACAAGCTGCAGCTGCAGCCTGAAACACCGCAACCCTCCTACGAGTTCCCCAGCTCGGAGGTCAACCCGAAGGAGACCTCGCAGAAGTTTGCCCTCGACCTCGAGAAGATTGCCCCGACGGCCTACTCTGGCAAGGATGACAAACTCGTCATCCCAACGCAGAACTTCATCATGGCGGGTATAGGCACGCGGCTCTCGCCTTTGTTCCTCTACAAACACAACTCCATGCTGACCAAGACCTTGGGCCTGGGTGTAGGCATCAGGCACAACTCGTCGTGGCTCGACATCAAGGATTATGCACCGTCAAGTTATATGAACAACGCCTTTGATGTCAACCTGTCGACGAGCAAGTTCGACGGCTTCCAACTGGAAGGCGGCGTGTATTACAAGAACGACATGTATCATTTCTACGGCATCAATCTTGCCGAAAACCCGCTTACAGACGAGCAAATAGCCGTGTATTCGCCAAAAATCACCTATAACAAGGTGGGCGGTCATTTGGGTCTGGCGTCTACGACGACCCGCGTCGGCGAATTGAGTCATGATGCCCATGTAGACTATTTTTACCTGTTTGATAGGGAACACAATGTGGATTTCGGCTACACTTTAGGCTATGCCGACAATTTCTGGGGCGACAAGAGCCATCCACAAAAGGTGGGCATCGATTTGGGCTTCCAGTATGACTATTGCCTCGGGCAAGTCAACAATCCCTTTGTTGTCGACCGCATTTGGTTCAAGGCAGCCCCGTTCTTTGAGATGAGCGACGAGTTCTATCGTTTGCATCTCGGAGTGCGTCTGGATGGTGCTACAAAGAGTTCGGAAGAGGACAAGTTTTTGGCCGTGCGCCCCGATGTAGGTGGTAGCCTGTTTGTTTTGAATAAAAAGCTGGAATTCTACGCGGGCTTGAATGGGGGTCGCGAGTTGTTGCGCTTCAGCGATATCGTGGAGGACAACCCTTTCGTGTCTCCCGCAATCAATCCTTCGCTGCCCATCCGAAATGTGAAACTAGGTTTTGAAGGCGGCATCCGCACCAATATCGCTGAAATCGTGGATCTTCATCTGGGTGTGCGCTATCGCCAGACCGACAATGACCCGCTGTATGTTTACCATATCCCAAGTTCCAATGAGGTACCACAAGGATACGATCCATTGTTGAATGCTTTCAACCTTGTGTATGACGAGACACAAACGGTGACCGTCAGGGGCGATATCCGCGTGAAGCTGCGCAACAGCCTCACCGCAGATTTGGGCCTTGCCTATAACAACTGTAAACCGACCGTGGAGGAATACGCTTGGTATCGTCCCACGACGGAAGGCAAACTGAAACTGACCTATGACTTCAACGATAATCTGGCCTTCAACACAACTTTCCTCTATCAAGGCGGACGCTATGCCAAGGTGTGGGATGGCGTGGTGGACTGGCAGAACTTTAACTTCAACCCTGAAAAGTTGAAGGATGTCTTTGACATTAGTCTCGGAGCTGATTACAAGGTGAACGACCAAATCACCGCCTTCGCCTTGTTGGATAATGTGGCCTGCCAGAAATACATGCTTTTCTACAATTATCCCGTCACGGGCATCCAGTTCTTTGCTGGTGTGAAATTGAGATTCTGAAAACGTCTTAAAAGCCTTAAAAAGCCCCTTCTTATCGATGGGGCTTTTTCTTTCCCGCGTACGCGAGGTAATAAGGTGTTTCGAAAAATTGCCTATTTTTAGCCCCGTAGAGCCATTTTGCACCAAAAACAAATTTTTCAACTTTTTTGTGCATTGTGCCGAAAAAATCCGTATCTTTGCACCTTTATTTGAAAACAGCAAAAATCATAGAAAATGACTGAAGAAGAAAAGAGAGAATTGGCAAGCGAAGAATATGGTGCCAGTAAGATCCAGGTGCTCGAGGGCTTGGAGGCCGTGCGTAAGCGTCCGGCCATGTATATCGGCGACGTCCATTTCCGTGGCTTGCATCATCTGGTATATGAAGTGGTCGACAACTCCATCGACGAAGCCATGGCAGGCTATTGCACCCATATTGAGGTGACTATCAATGAAGACAACTCCATCACCGTACAGGACAACGGACG
>JAEEGL011770029.1_pt1 | contig 11561 bp, 6 predicted proteins | sample 9134231 | NCBI WGS metagenome assembly JAEEGL01 (sample SAMN16246548, study PRJNA631951) | gut metagenome | biome: gut microbiome; feature: rumen; material: fiber-attached | host: Bos | place: Iran: Karaj | collected 2018-10 | reverse complement strand
ATAACGAATTATATTATAAATTTTAAATAAATAGTATTTAAATATATACGTAATTTAAATATGAAAAATTTAATGCAAATATTTTCAATTACTGCTCTGATTTTTTTTGAATATGATTTTTTTTCTATTTGAAGGAAGCAAAAATTTGTATATCTTTTTTGCAATATTAATTTTATCTTCTTCAAAAAATTTATATTTCATTAATAAAGGCAAAGTTTTGTTTATATAACTATTATATTTATTATTTATATAATAAAATTTTGAACCTCTAAAAACATTCATATAATCTCTTTCCGAAACCATTTTCATAGTAAAAGTATATTGCTCTATGCTATTTCCATTAGCTTTTGTCATAATTTCTAATAAATTATCATGGCCAATATTAAATTGGCAAGAAAAGTTTAATTGCATTAAAGATTCAGGATTTTTCCCAGTTATTAAATCATTTATTTCATCTTTACATTCTCTAAAAACAACTATAGCTTTTCCCAAAGTAATACTCAATTTTTTTAGTTTTGAATTTTCAACAAATTCTTCAGAATGAAAAAACGACACTAAGGATTTAAAAGAAATATAGTCTAAATCACCTATGGATAATATGGTTAAATTATATGAAATTATATTAGATAAATTTGATATATTTGTTATTTGACATTGGATATGAAAATGAGTCATTGATTTATTTTTGAAATTTAAATTTATTCCATTGAAAAATGTCTCTAAAAAAGAATAATAATTATTATCTAAATTAAAATATGGTGTAATAAATTCGAATTCTTTTAAATTTAATAATTCTCTGTTAAATTCTAAAAGAATATTTAAAAATAATTTGAGTAAAATCCAAAAAAAACTTTTATCAATTAAATTAAAAGGTTTATTAATTTCTAAAGAAAGGCTATCTAAATTTGATTTTTCCTCCATCATTTGAAGTAAAACGAAAAAATGTTCTAAACTTTTTTGTAAATTATTCAATATTTTTTTTCGTAAATTATGCTCATCTTTTATATCATCATAAATTAATAATCCGAGTAAAGCACTATTTTTATTTTCATAATTTTTTTTGAGCATTTCTCTCAAAAAATTATTTTCTTCAATTTTTAATAATTGATAAGTACTAAAATATTCTTTTTCATCAGGTAAAAAATTTAATTTTAATTTTTTTAAATTTAAATTATTTTTTATCATATATAATATTTTTTCAAAAGTTGTTGCTTCCATTGAATTCAACTTAACATCCAATTCTCTCAAATTATTAATAGTAGATAAAAAATCAATAAATTGAATGTTTTTAATATTAGGTATCCCTTTTGATGTCAAATAGTCATTAATTTCAATATTATATCCATCTGGAATATTAATAACTAACTTATTAATAAAAGTTAATTTTTTAACAAAATATACTATTAATAATAAAGTTTCGAATATATTAGTATTATTCTTTATAATATTTGTATAAAGTTTACTTAACATTTCATTAAATTCTTTTGTTTTTTTTTCTTTTAATTTTAATGCTTCTTTTTCAGCCTTTTTACTAATTTTATTTTTTTCCGAATTTTTATCTTTTTTTCTTTCTTCTTCTTCTTTTTTAATATTTTCTATTATTTTATCTATAATTTGACTATCAGTTAATTCATCTGAATTTAAAAAATCGCCATAAAATTTATTAAATTTTTTTTTGTATACATTCATAACTTCTTTGCTTAATTTCAAACAAGATAAATTTAAATATAAATCTAATACACAAGAAAAAAGCCAATCACAATTTAATAAAATTAATAAATAAGTTAAAATAGATTCATGAATAGCTTCTTCTATTGATATTTCTAAAATTTTTACATTTTTAAAAGCTTCTATTAAAAGAAGTAATTCATTAGGTATGTCATATTCTTTAATCTCGATACATTCTTCTCCTGCTGCAATTATTTGATAACTTCTAACTAAATCATGATATTTATTCATATGACTTTTAATATCAGTTAAAAAACTTTCATAATTATTGTATTTTTTTTTCAATTTTTTAAATCCAAAAAATAGAAGAGTAGCGATTTCATTCATATTATCTGATGTAAAAGTGAAGGAAGTCGTATAATTTTTAAGAGCTATTTGCTGACATAATTTTTGGGATAAATTATTATCATTAATTTTTATTTTTTTTAATTTTCGATATTGCTCTAATATAGAATATATTATTTCTATTTTATCCTTTTCTTTTTCCTTTTCTTTTGATTTATAATTATTAATAATTGTATTAAATATATTTTCCATTTTTTGGCCTAATGATTTATCGGCTGTATTATCTAACTCTGAGGTAAGTGTTGATTTAGTTTTTTGTAAAGCCAAATCTTCGAATAATATTAAATTACTTTTCCTGTTTATCCTATAATATAAGATGTCCATTATTAAATAATTCATAAACAATTAAAAATATATCTTCTTAAAAAAATCTCTTTAATTGAAAAAATTATTAAAATAGTTTCTTTTCTTTGAGTATTTGTGTCTATTTAGAATTAATTTAATAAAATAGAATCATAAAAAGTTAGTACATTGAAATAAAAAAAAATAAATTCTTGATAATAAAAATTAATTAATTAAAATGGCAACTGAAGAAGAAAATATAAATCTTCAAGAAGAACAAAAAGAAGAAGAAGAACAAAAAGTAGAAGAAGAACAAAAACAAGAAGAAGAAGTAAAAGAAGGAGAAGAAGTAAAAGAAGGAGAAGAACAAAAACAAGAAGAAATAAAAGAAGGAGAAGTAAAAGAAGGAGAAGTAAAAGAAGGAGAAGTAAAAGAAGGAGAAGTAAAAGAAGGAGAAGAAATAAAAGAAGGAGAAATAATAAAACCTCCTGAAGAAGAAGATGAAGAAGATATAGATTATTTAGCTCCTAAAACTGCAGAATTTCAATATCCTTCAAATTACAAAGAAAAAGTTATTCGTGATGCAGATTTACCAAATAAATTATGTCAAAATTGTGAAATTATTGGACAAGATGCAAAAAAAAGATACAATTTCTTTTTTTTAAATGATGATGAAATATTAATGTCAATTGCTAATACTTTCCAAATATTTAATATTAAAACAAAAGAAAGAAAAATATATTTTTCAAGTGAAGTAGGAGGAATAGGTGCAGTTACTATACATCCTAATGAACCTTATTTTGCAGTTGGAGAATGTGGTAATTTCCCTAATTTATATATTTATTCTTATATTGATAGAGAAACTAAATTATATAGAATATTAAGAAAAGGAACTGAAGCTGCTTATTCTGCTTTAACTTTCTTTAATAAAGGAGAATTAATTGCAAGTGTTGGAGGAGAACCAGATTATAATTTAGTTATTTGGAATTGGAAAAGTGAAAATATTATTTTAAAAGCTAAAGCTTTTTCACAAGAAGTTTATCGTGTTAGTTTTAGTGATAATTTTGAAGGAAAATTAATAACAAGTGGTATGGGACATATTAAATTTTGGGAAATGGCAAAAACATTTACAGGACTTAAATTACAAGGAGAAATAGGTAAATTTGGTCAATTAGATTTAAGTGATATATCTGCTTTTGTAGAATTTCCAGATGGTAAAGTATTATGTGGAACAGAACATGGAACATTCTTATTATGGGAAGGTATTTTTGTTAAAGCAAATTTAATGGAACCAGAAGGAAAAAAGTGTCATGTTGGTTTAGTAGAACATATGTCATGGGAATATGCTGAAAATCCAGAAGATAGAAAAATAATGAGTTCTGGACATGATGGTTATGTTAAATGGTGGAAATATTTAGATATTGAAAATGTAGTTTTAGATGATAATTCAAATGGTGAAATAACTCCATTAAGAAGTGTATTATTAACTAATCCAGAAACTAAAGAACCTATTATGGTTGTTGGATTAGTTAAAAGAGAAGGATTTTGGTTAGTTCAAGATGGTAAAGGTTATTTAATTAAAGTAACTCCTAATGATGGTAATGAATTTCCTTGTGAAATTATTACTTCTTTTAATAGTGGTCCTATTATTAGTGCTGCTTTAGTTCCTGAACATCCTGTTATTATTGCTCAAGGAAGTGATAAAAAAATTGATATTGCTTCTTTTGCTAGTAATATGAAAAGTTTCCCTGAAAAATGTTTATTAGAAGATCCTAGTGGTAAAGATAATTTAAAGCCTTGTGCTTGTGATATTCCAAAAAGAGATAGTTTAGATGATCCTTTTATTTCTGCTGTTGGTTATGATAATGGAGCTTTTAAAATCTTTTCTATTGATCCTAATGCTAAAAAATTAAGTCTTATTTATCAATCTAGACCACATGAAAAAAATATTTTAAAAATTAAATTTTCTCCTGATTGTTCTTATTTATGTACTTGTACTAATAAAGAATTATTCTTTTTCCTTGTTGAAAAATTTGATAAGATTATTCCTTGGTGTCAAATAATAATAGAAGATAAATGGATTGTTGATATTGATTGGCATATTGATTCAAAGAAAGTATTAGTAGGATATAATAATGGTACATTAGAAGAAATAGAAATTCCACTTCAATTTGATAAAACTAAAACATTTATATTAAAAGAATATCAAAAAAAAGAATTTAAAATAAAACAAGCAGAAAATCAAATAGAAAAAATGGATGAAAAGAAAAGACAACGTTTAAAAGAAGCAGGTAAATTAAAAGAAGAACCAGAACCAGGATCAGTTTTATCATGTAAATATATTAATTTATATGAAGAAGGTGATTTCTTAGTAACAAGTCAAAAACCATATGCTGAATTTTTATATTTATGTACATTTAATTTTTCAGAAACAAATACAGAATTTCGTCCAGTTAATTTTTGGAAACTTCCAGATGGAGAATTTTATTTAAAACATATATCTAAAGATTATATTTTCTTATCAAGTTCAATAGGTGAAATTCAAATTCGTTCAAAGAAATTATTAGATAAATATGTAGAAATAAATCCAAATTTACCTCGTCATCAAGTAATGGATATTGCAACATCTCCAGATGAAAAATTTATTTGTTGTGCTTATGATGATGGTATTTGTTCAGTATATAATTTAGATACTGAAACTTATGAAGATTATATAGATGCTTATACTCAAGGAAGAATGGATGCTCAAGAAGAATTAAATGAAAAACCTTATAATCCACCTGAATTAAATAAAGAATCTATTAATGATATTGTTGGAAAAATGAAAAAAGGAGATTTTAATGAAGTTTCTGAAGGTGATGCTAGTACTATGCTTTCTTTAGAAAATGATAAACAACAAGCTCAAGAAAAAGAAAAAGAAAGAATTGCTGATGAAAAAAGACAAAAATTATTTACTAAAATTAATTCTATTAGAGCTGATTATACTAAATTAAAAGAAAAAAATAATACTTTACCTGAAGAAGTTAGATTAACACCTGATGAATTAATTATTGATCATAAATATTTAGAAATTGTTCAAAAGGAAAAACAAGCAAATTTAGAAGATGTTGAAAATAAATTTAAATGGGAAAAAGCAAATGTTAATGTTATGATAAGTAAAATTGATGAATTTTTCTTAAGTTCAATAGAAACAAATAAAGTTACTGTATATTGTTTTAGAAAAAATTTAAATGTAAGTACATTACGTTGTCCTTCTCTTCCAGATAAATTTGAAGAAAAATTATTAAAATATGAAAATGATATAAAAGATTTTAAAAAGAAAATAGATTTTGATTCATTATTACCTAAATATTTACCTTTAATAGATACAAATCCATATAATGAAGAAACAGAAAGAAAAAAATTTGTAGATTTAATTGAAAAAGCTGAACAAAGATTACAATCTCAAGAATCTAAAAAAGGAGCTAAACAAATTGAAATTGAACCTGAAATTGAAGAAACTAAAGGAGATGTTAAAGCTATTCATGATTTATTAGATGCTAAAGTTGAATTAAAAAGAAAAATACAAGAAAGAGAAGATAGAATGAAAAATAAAAAAAGTAGAAAATATAATAATAATAAATTTATTCTTGATGATAAAATAGGAAGATTTGGAAAATGTCCTGAAATATATAATTTAAAAATGAAATATGATAGAGGTTATAATGAAAAAACTATGTTAACTACTCAAAGACAAAAAAAGAAAATTTATGAATATTTAAAAATTGTTTATAATGAAAGACAAAATTTCAATAATAAAATTATTGATTTAAAAAAGAAAAAATTAGAAATTTTAGAAAAATTAAAAGGTTATGTAAAACAAATAAAAGAATATAATAATATATTAGGTGTTGAAGAAAGTTATGATTGGGAAAATTTTGAAAATAAAGATAATGTACAAGATTTAAAAAAAATTCCAGAAGATGAATTAAATGAATATATGTTAAAAAGAGTTGAAAAAGATGAAGAAATAAAACCAATTTTCCAAAAAGAAATAGAAGGGAATAAAGATGGAGAAAATAAAGATAAAAAAGATGATGAAGAAGAAGAAGATGAATTAAATTTTGTTGTTAAAGAAAGAAGTAATAAACAAGAAAATAAAACAACTCTTCAAAATGAATATACAAAATTAAATGAAAATATTTATGGATATAAAAAGACTCAATTATTAAAAGAAATTAATTCTTTAATTGATGATTTTGATAATGAACTTGAAGAATTAAAAAATGAAAAAAGTGTTGTTTCATTTTATCAAAAATTAGGAGAATATGAATTATTACTTAAACATAAAGAATTAAATAAATTAAGAGCTTTTGATAATGAAGATAAAAAATTTTGTGATAAATTAATAAAAATGTTTGATGAATATACTGCAAATTTAGAAAATTTAAAAAGAAATTATGGTTATATGGAAGAAAATAAAAGAGAATTAAAAAAACAAGAAGAAAAAAAAAGAGAAAAAGAATTAGCTTTTGAAAAATTAATAGAAAATGAAAGAGAAAATAGAGAACAATTAATTAAAATATTTCATCAAAGAAAAAAAGAACCTTCAAAAGATGCAAATGGAGAAGATAAATTTGATCAAGAAGAAGAATTAAATATGCCTAAATCAATAACAAATCAAATGAAACATGAAATATATCAATTAAAAAATGGTTGTGAATATTTTGATGTTGAAATTCAGAGATATACAAATAAAATTGAAGATAATAAAAGAAAAATGAATACTGATATTAAAACTAAAGAAGCTCTTGATGAAAAAAGATATAAATTAATTGATAAAATCAGACAAAATGAAAAACAAAAAGAACAATATATTAATCAAATTGAATTATCACTTCCAATTAATTTAGATCAATTTAGGAAAGTTGATCCTGTTGATGGAAGAACATTATTAGAATTAGGAAAAGCAATTTACATTACTCAAGCTAAATTAGATAAATTAAAAGCTGATTTAGATTCAATTGAACAAACTAATAATGATTATGATGCAGAAGAAAAACAATTTACTACTGATTTTGAAAATAAATTAAAAGAAAAGAAAAATTTAGAAAAAGTTTTCAGAGATAGTGAAACTGTATTTAAAAATGAACAAATATTAAAGTTTGGTTTAGAAATTGATTTTGATTTCTTATTAACTGCAAGTAAAAAAACTACTTATGATAGATATGATAATGAATATAAGAAATTAAAAATGGAAAGTGATAGAAAAATTGATGCTTATAAACAAAAAATTGAAGAAGCTAAAAAGATTTTAAGAACAGAAACTAATCATAATACTGAAGAATTAAAAAATATTATGATTAAATTACAAGAAAAACAAGCTAATGATAAGAAATTAGAAGAAAAAAATAGTGAAATTACAAAAAAAAATAGTAAGAAATTTGTTATGTATGATTTAAAAGAAAAGAAAATTAAATTAAAAGAAATTTTAAAATTATTAAAACAACAAATGGATGCTTTGAAAAAAGAAATTGATATTTTCAGAAGAAAAGGTGGTCATATTTATTCTACCATTGCTTCTAATTTAGTTTAGATTATATATTAATTATTTTTCTTTTTAAAATTAAGTATTTAATTATTTTTGTTATTCAAAAATATATTATTATCTTTTATCTTCTAAATTCTAAATAAATATTTAATCTTTTTTTTATTATTAATTAAATAAAATTACTCTCAGTTTATAAAATATAATATATAATGATTTATTTCAATTATATTTTAGAAAAGTCAGAAACTACTAAAAAATTAATTGTTTTTTATTTACAAATTTATATTCTATTTTTATTAAAATTTTCCCAATCATAAATAAATAAATATTTTCTAAAAATCGTTTGCTCATTTATAAGCATCCTTTTTGATTTTTTTTATAATTTTCTTAAAATAATATAAACATAAAAATTCTTCAATAAATAAAAAAGTATATGTTAATTCTTTCAATTAATCATAATATTTTTTGATTTTAATTATTATAAACTCCAAATTAAATGAATCATAATTGAATCATATTTTAAAAAATAATATTTAAATTTAAAATATATTAATTAAATTATATGAAATTTTGAAAATTGGAGTTTAATAGTTAATTGTGATTTATTTCCAAAATCTCTGATGGATTTATTTATAAATTTTAAATATTATATTTTCTTTTTCCTTTAATTCATTCTTTTCTGAAAATTGTTCTTCTTCAATTTAATTTTAATTAGAAATAAAATAAATAATAATAAGAAAATATATTTCTGTTTTTTTTTTTTAATTTTATCGAAAAATTCAAAATTTTCATTAAAAATACATATTAGAGTTCTCTATTTCAAAAGATGAAAAAAATTTATAATAAGAAAAAGTCTATTTATTCAAAGTTTCTATCATTAATAGTTAATTAAAAAATAATAAATATCTTTTTGTCAATAAAAATATTATGTTCATAAAATAAATTTTTATATTTTTTCAACAACTTAATAATAGTTAATAATGAAAATACACCTAATTTATCAATATTAAAATCATTAATTATATTCTTAAGCCCTTTATCTAAATCATTATCCCATTGAAAAATAAAAAAAAAGAAATTATTATATAACATTATTATTTTTGGATATTAAAATAAAAAATTCATTAAATAATTCTATAATTATTTGAATAAAATTTTTAAAAAAATATTTGAAAATTTTCTCAATAACATAAATTGTTTAATTTCTAAATTTTTATCCCTTAGTCAATATAATTTCATTTCAATATTTTTTTTCTCTTTAATGAAAATATAAAACATTAAAACATTGAATCAAAAATTATTTAATTCCCTTATTAAATTTAGATGATTTTTTAATTATTTCAATCTCTTATTGTTAATATTTTCATTATCCATTTAACATTTTTATGATTATTATTTTTCAACATTTAAAACTTCTAAGTATATTTTTGAATTTAAAAAAACAAATTTGTTTAATGAAAAATTTATTATTCTATAAATGACTTTATGAAATAAAGAATTTTTTGGATATTATTAATAGTTTTCTTTTTGAAAATTTGTTGATATTCTAACTTTAATTTCATTGAATTTTTCAAAGTTAATGACATTTAAATCCTTAAGTTTCTTTAAATATCCGATTTTTTATATAATTAAAATAAATACATGAATTTTTATAGATACTAATAAATAATAATATAATCATTATTTATAAAACTTTTTTCAAATATTAGTTATTCTACTGATCTTGAAAATTGAAAATCTATAATTATAAAAAATTTAGATTTCTTAGATAGAAGTAATAAGTTATGAGTGAAATTTATTGAGGAAATCATTTAACATTAAATATTTATTTGAAAAAAAATTAATTTAATTTCCTTAAAAAACAGATTATAAACAATGGACCCAGTCACAAATACCACTGACATAAATAAAAATGATTTAGATGTTTCAGAAGGAATGGAATTAGGATTTGAACATTATTGGGCATGGTTTATGCAAATAGCAGTATGGGCAGCATTATTTGGTTCAATCGTAGCTACTATATTTGGAATTCCAGAAGTCTTTATTGCGTTTGTGATAATTTATTTACTTTATTTTGTAACAATGCTTTGTAATACAACTTTTTTGTATTTATGTAATCAATATCAAAATACTTCTATGTATTCTAAAATGGGTGAATATTTTGTTTCTATTCCAAAAATAACCTTTGAATGCAGTTGTTATCATTATGAAACGAGATATAAACATTACCGTGATTCTAAAGGAAGAACTCACAGAACCAAAGAAAGGGTGACAATTATTACTCACAATGATTCATTTGAACTCCCTTATTATAGTGTTAAAGATGTAAGTGGACTTTTTATGTTAAATGTTGATCATGCTGATATTTCAAAAAAATATTTTGTTAAATTATATTTAGAAAAAGAAATTAATTTTGCTGATGCTATAAGTTATTCAGATTATATTGGTCAAAAAAAAGCTTTTTATGATAAAAATAAAAATATTGATAAATATATCGACTTAAAAGAATATAGAATAATACCTAATTTTGAAGAATATAATTTAGTTCAAATTTCAGATTATAGACCACCAATTTTAAATGCCTGTACGTATGTTTTAAGTGCTTTATTTATGGTATGTCAATATTATAAAATGTATATAGATAGTTTTTGTGTTTATCAAAAATTTAAAATTAGAAAATTAATATCAACAAGATATAATTTATTAGAACCTGAAAATGCTCAAAATTATAGTCAAATGATGCCAGCTTTAAATCTAGTTGATAAAACCTTATATTATGAACCTTCAAATACTGGTTATTGTTCTTCAGATTATAACATTGATCTTCCCACAAAAGAAGAAATAGAACAAGCTGAACAATATCAAGATAAAATCCCAAAATATGGTATTACATCTGTTGGAGGAGAAATTGGAATTATTCAAGATTTACCTTCTTCTTTTAATCAAAATTATAATATTCCTCCTCAAGTTTCTATTTCTACTGATGGGGATATGAATTTAGAAAATAAATAATTTAATTTTTTGTATTCATTTTAAAAACGAAGATTTTAGGCAATTAATCTTTTAATTTTTACAACTCTTGAAAAAGGATTAAAATCAATAACTTAGATTTTTTACATTTTTTATCTTTATAATATTTTATATAATTTTAATAACAGGTATCATCATAATTTTTTCATTTCCTTTAATTTATTAATAAATCTTCTTTATAATTGTTTTTTATTTAAATAATATATCCATTATTATTATTTTTTGAAATAGTTTTAGACTACTCATTTTTCAATTGTATTACCTATTATTTGTTATATAAACTATAATTCAATAAAATAAATTTGTTCAATAAATTTATTTAATTGAATTATTTTTAAAGAATATTATCTTTTTTATTAAAGTTTTCTTGACAATTTAAATATCTTTAATAATTAAAAAAAATTTTTAAATTAAATCATTAAATATAAAAATCTTTTCATTCTTCGATTTTTAAAGTTATAAAAAAAAATGGGATTATAAAAGAAATAATTAAAATTCATTAGTAGCATATAATATTTTATAATCATAATAATAAATTAAAATATTATGTAAAAAACATAGTAAACGATTTTTAGAAAATATTTATTAACTCTTTATGGAGGGATGCCCACCCCGGTCAGTGAATATATTTTTTAAGATAATTATT
>JAEEGL011197292.1_pt1 | contig 11561 bp, 7 predicted proteins | sample 9134231 | NCBI WGS metagenome assembly JAEEGL01 (sample SAMN16246548, study PRJNA631951) | gut metagenome | biome: gut microbiome; feature: rumen; material: fiber-attached | host: Bos | place: Iran: Karaj | collected 2018-10 | reverse complement strand
CGGTGAAATTGGCATTAATAAAGTAGCGGGTATAGCCGTTGACCTGCTCGGGCACGGCCTTGTAGCTCTTGCCCTCATAGGAGAAACTGTATGAACCGTCGGCGTTGGCCGTTACAGCGTCGCCCTTTGCATAACCGGTTGTACAGTAGTCACCCAACTCGGGTTTCTCAGGGAAGCATACCATCTTTTTGCCGTTGTGGAGGATAGCCTGGGGCTCATAAGTGAAGTAGGCCTGGAAACGTCTGTCCTCGGGGTAGCGGTTGAAGAGTTCGATGAGTTCATCGTTATAGTACCATTCGCCCCAGCCGATATTGTTCGGCTTCAGACCATCCTTGTAGTACATGGCACCGATAGTGGCGCTGTCCGAAAGGAGATCGGTAGGATATATCAGACGCACGCACCAAATTGTCTCGTCTGAATCCCATGTTCCTGTGGGATATGCCTTGAGTGCATCAACGGAATAAACGTTCTTGACTGAAGCGGGAGCTTTGGCAATAAGTTCGTCACACAAATCAACGCAATCCTGCAGGTGATCGTCACCCATAAAGAGGTAAACGCGTGCCAGAAGGGCCCTTGCGGCGGTTGCGGTGACGTAAGATGCGTCGCCTCTGGCCTTGCCTTTGTCCAAATATTTGATGGCCTCCTTGAGGTCTTCCACTACTGCATCGTAGCATTCGCCTACAGTGGAGCGTTCGGTCTTGGAATAGTCCATGCCTCTGCGCAGCACGATGCCGGGATTGTCACGGCCGCATACATACGGCATAGCATAGAGAGATACAAAATTGAAGTGGATCATCGCGCGGAAGAAATAGTTCTCGCCGAGCAGCTGGGAGCTCAAGGCGCTCTCGTTGGGATCGATTCCGTCAATGTTCGAATTGGCGGCGTAGATCATCTTGTATCCTATCCACCAGAAATAGTAGTTATTCTTGGTGTTGTCCAGATCCTCATAACGGTAAGGGTGCAGGAACGGGTCGGTGGAGTGGCCGGAAATGGTCACGTTGTCGCCTCTGGTCTCCGAAAGCTGGAACAGGTGGCGGATATATGTATTGCTGTCGTCGTAAGAGTCCTTATAGTACAAGGGGTCCTTCAAGAGAGCGTAGATACCATCTGTAGTATAGACCGCTGAGGCGGGGTTCTCCTTGAGCTGGGCCGATGTCATGGAGTCCGACGAGTAGAAGTCCATGTTGCAGGACGCGAGTGTCAGAATAACGATTCCGAGTGCAAATATCTTTTTCATGACTGAGCTCTGATTTAGAAGTTGATGTCAAGACCCATGACGATGGACATGGGGACAGGATAGTTGTCTGCGTACAAACCGGCAAGCGACCAGGTGGTGCCTTCCAGACGCACCTCCGGGTCCATGCCGGAGAAGCGGGTGTATGTAAAGATATTGTCTGCAGAGACATATACGCGTGCGGATCCCAGTTTTATCTTGCTGATAAAGTTTTGGGGCAGATCGTATGAGAGGGTTACATTTCTCAGACGGAAGAAGCTGCCGTCTTCGAGGTAACGGGAGGAGTACTCGTTGGCCTGGCTGTTACCGCCGTTGATGGGCTGCGGGTGGGTAGCCTTGTAGTTGGTTCCGTCGGGATCGCCTTTCTTCCAGCGGATCCAGCCGAGACCGTTGTCGAAGGACTGCTGGTTGAAACCGCCCTTGGCACCGTCGGTATCCATGATATGCTGACGGGTACGGTTGTAAATCTTGTTGCCGACCACGAAGCTGCCGGTTGCGCTGAGGGTGAATCCTTTCCAGGAAACAGCGGTATTGAGACCACCGCTGAACCAGGGGGATGCACTGCCCACAACCTGGGGAGTGGCATCACCGTAGGTGTCCACATAGGTCGTTTCGGTAACGTTGCCGTTTTCGTCATACTCCAGATGCTCCCAGAGAGGACGGCCTGTTTCGACATCCACGCCTACCCACTTGGGCATGTACCATGAGAAGATATCAAGACCCTCCTTGATCAGCTGGTTCACCTCTACCTTTGTGTTGACAATTTCCTGGTGGTCCGGAAGTTCCAGAACGCGGTTCTGGTTGAAGCCCAGGTTGATGCCGGCAGTCCAGGTGAAGTTCCTGTTCTTGATGATGGCGCCGTCTGCAGCAAACTCGATACCCATGTTGCGAACCTTGCCGACATTGTCCATCACGGAGAAGAATCCGCTTGAAGGAGGCAGAGGCCTTTCGAGCAGCAGTTTGGAGTTGATGGTGTGGTATGCGTCCAGGGTGATGTTCCAGTTGTCGAACAGGGTAGCGTCAACGCCGACGCTGGCCATGTAAGCCTCCTCCCAGCCGAGATTGTAGTTGGCCTGACGTTCCAGGAACGCAGACACTACATTGTTGTACTGTGCTGAGAGTGAGAATGTATCCTGATACTTGAATGCTTCGATGTTATCGTTACCGGTCTTACCGTAACCTGCACGGAGTTTGAGGAAACTGATGGCAGGGGTGTTCTTCATGAAATCTTCGTTGGTGATGATCCATGCAGCGGATGCACCGGGGAAGAAACCGCCGCGGTTCAGGGGACCGAACTTGTAGCTCTCGTCGTAGCGGAGGTAGGCGGTGAAGATGTACTTGCCGAGGTAAGACTACTGAGCCTGGCTCAGTACAGCCCAGGAACGGGTATGATAGTCACTTCCGGAAACGCCGGTCATGATGGTGTTGTTCAGGGCTCTCTGGCCTGAAGGCATTCCGTTGCCGGAAGCGCCCAGGCTGCGGGAATAACCTTCGCCATACTCCCAGCCGACAATAGCGCTTACATCATGCACGCCGAATGTCTTGTGGAATTTGGCGAGGTCGGTAGTGCCCCATCCGTTCCATTCACCGTTGGAATTGACGAGTTCGCCGTCAGGAGCACCCAGAGTTGTACCGGGATCATAGTATTTCTCCGTAAAATAATTCGAACTGTCGTAACGGTTGGTTGAGGTCAGGGTCAGCCAGTCGGTTACGTTCCAGATGAGCTGGAGGTCACCGACAATGCCTTCGCTATGGCCCTTGTAGTAGCTATACTTTTCGCTGTGGAAAACGTTGTAGGTATTTGCAGAATACCATTTGCCGCCGTCGGAACGCTTGCTGGAGCTAACCAGCAGGGGCTCGTCGGTATAGCCGCCTTCACCGTCCTTTACGTAGGGAACATCGAAGGGGAGCATGACATAGCAGGCTTCGCGTGTCTGATCGCATTCGTAATCACTGTACTCCTTCTTGTAGTTCAAGCGGACGTTCATCTGGAGTTTTTCGGTGATGGGCGCGGTGAGATTGATGCGGGCAGCGTTGCGCTTGTAGCCGGTGTTGATGAGGGATCCCTGCTCGTTGTAGTGGTCAAGGCTGGTGTAGTAGCTTACTTTGCCGGCCTTGCCGGAAGCGGATGCGTAGTAATTCTGTACGACACCGGTCCTGAAGGCGTTGTTGATCCAGTTGAAGTTCTGGTTTGCCAGGTCATCGTATGCGGGAGCGTTGCTGGGGAGCTTGCTCTTGCTGTAGATCAATGTATAGAAGTCGTACAGCTCATAGGAGTCCATGGTTTTGAAGCGGCCCGAAAGAGCCCTCTTGATACCGGCGCTGGCCTTGAAGTTGACCGTAGCCTTGTCGCTCTTGGCGCCCTTGGTGGTGATGACGATGACACCGCCGGCGGCAGCTGCACCATAGAGGGCGGTGGCAGATGCATCCTTGAGGACCGTGAGGGTCTCGATATCGTTGGGGTTGAAGGCACCGCCGGCAACTCCGTCCACCACGTAGAGCGGACCTGCACCGGCATTGATGGAACCGGTACCGCGGATGCGGATGTCGGCGCCGTCACCGGGCTGACCGGATGCGTTCATGGCAACTACGCCGGCGACTTTACCTTGCAGCATATTGCCGACATCGGGAGTGGTTACGTCGGTGAGTTTTTCACCGCTCATGGAAACGACGGCAGAAGTAAGCTCTGCCTTTTTCTGAGTAGTGTAACCCAGCACCACGACTTCGTCCAGGAGGAGATTGTCGGGCTGCAGGTTTACGTCTATGCTGGTGCGTTCGCCAACTTGTTCGGTAACGGTCTTGTAACCGATGCTGGAGAAGGTGAGGGTGGCGTCGGAAGATACCGAAATGACATAGTTGCCGTCATAGTCGGTAACTGTGCCGCCGCCGTTGGAAGCTACGACTCCGGCGCCGATGACAGGCTCGCCGTTGGATGCGTCAAGCACCCTTCCGACAACCTGATGCGTCTGAGCGAACATCTGCGACGAAATGGCCAGCAATGCCAGCGCAATCGTCAGAATACGGATGGATTTTTTCATCTGATGGTTGTTATTATATAAATGTGAATAATCGTCAATTATAACAGGTCATTCAATCCAATGAGGTTGAAGGCGCGGAAGTATTTGTCCATGTCGCGTTCGATGCGGCCCAGGACGACTTCTTCTGCATCGATGCCCAGGCGACCGAGGTTGTCGTAAAGGAAACCGCGTGCGGCCAGGGTGCGGGGCTGCTGCCAGATATAGCGGCAGCAGGTGGCCACGATCCAGTCCTGACGGTCCGGGGTGAGTTCTTTGAGGTCCTTGCCCAGCTCGTCTTCGTGCAGCCACTTCTCCCAGCGGTGGGAATCGTGTACCTCTGAAAGCAGGGTTTCGCGCATGTTGCTCAGGACGGCAACTTTGCCCTCAGCCTCGAGCTTCTTCTCCAGCTCTTCGAGTTCGCACAGTGCGCGATATTCGCCCATGGTGAACTCGGGGCCAACGTTGGCGGCGCCCATGCCGCACAGAGGGTACTCCTCGGGGTTCGCTACATCATCGGTGTAGTGACCTTTGATGTAGCTTCCCAGAGGACGGACTTTCGATGTGAGACGTTTGGCCACCTCGCCATCGAAGATGGTGGTGTCCAAGTCGGTACCAACCTTTCCGACAATGAAACACGGCCATACGTCGCTAAGTCCTTTACCAACCAACCCTAATTTCAAATCGTGTATGAAAGTATCAAAAGTTGTTTCGTCTGCAAGACCGCCGTGGACCTCTTCGGTGCCTACTTCATAGGAGATGGGGGCTATCCCGTGCTCCTTGCGGAAACGCTCCACATGGTCTATAAGTTCCACCGTACGGGCTGCAACCAGATGGATATCAATGATTTCACCCTTGGGGACGGTGATATCCACGGTGGGATCCACATGAATCAGATCGTAACCGGCCAGCACTGCGGCCTCGAACGATTTCTTGACGCCGTTCATGGCATATTCGGTGGACCACTTCTCGGTGCGCTGCCTGTCCTTGAGCCAGGGACCGCCGTGGTCGATGGCTATGATGACGGGTCCGGTGAAGTTGACACGTTCCGTTTCGAAACGGACGGTGCGCACGAACGCCTCCTGAGTCATTCCGGTATAACCGCCGTCACAATCGACCTGATTGAGGGTTGCGGCAAAATATATGGGGGCGTTGTTGCGCTTTGCGGCGCGCAATGATGCACGAATCACAGAGGGAGAGTTGGGGCAGGCCGCAAATATGGTGCGGGGGATGCCGGTCTCCCTGTGAAGTTCGTCTATTCTCTTGAGCAGTTGTTCTGTCTTGCGCATAATATATTATATGTATAGTGTTACACCTTCTACAACGCGGGAAATGTTACCCGATACGGAAGGCGTGTCGGGATTGAGGCCGCTGTTGATTGATTTGAACATGCCGAGCATCTGGGCTACGAATACATAAGCCACGCAGCCGTAGCATGCGGGCATCTTGTTTGTAAAGCCGAGTTCTACGCAGATGTCGGCGGGAACGCCGGGATCCTCGAGACAGACCACTACGCTCGCCTTAACCTTGTTGGTCTCCTGAATCTGTTTGATAAGATCCAATTCGTAACGACGGATCCTGTCAATGGGAGAAACCAGATATACCATCAGAGAGTCGGGATTCACCAGCGCCTTGGGTCCGTGGCGGAAGCCGAGGAACGAATCGAAAGCGCACATTACGGCGCCGTCGGTGAGTTCCTGAAGCTTGAGGCGGCTCTCCTCGGCAACCCCTTGCAGAGGGCCGCTGCCCAGGAAGATGGCGCGCTTGAAGTCGCGGTTGGTGAGCTGCTCGATGCGGTCTTCATATTTATCCATTGCTGCCTTTACGCAGTTGGATACAGTCTCGATGTATTCTTTCTGCTCTTCGATATTGTCTATGTTGGCAATCATGGAGCAGGAGAGGAGCATTGTGGAGTAGCTGCTCGTCATGGCCAGCGAAAGGTCGTTGGTGTCGGGGGGCAGCAGCACGCAAAGTATGTTGTCGCCCTTCCTTCCGGCAAGTTCGCCTTTGGCGTTGCAGGTAATGAAGATGTGCGCAGTCTCGCCTGCGGTGGCCTCCACGGCTTTCACTGCACCGATGCTCTCGGGGCTGTTGCCGCTGCGGGCAAAGGAGATCAGCATCACCTTGCTCTGCTTGTTGACATAGAACTCCGGAGCAGTCAGGATGTCTGTCGTGGCAATTGCGCGGGCTCCTCTGAAACGGGTGTCGAAAAGGGCGCACTCAAGGGCGTCGCCGATATAGGCGGAAGTGCCGGCTCCTGTCATGACAATTTCGAACCCATCTGCAAGATGTTTGTCCACGAAAGACTTGATCTCGTCCTTGCGTCGTGCAATTATATCGTAAGCTTCCCGCCATACGCGGGGCTGCTGTTTAATCTCCTTGTAAGTGTAAAAATCGTGTAGCATTTAAAATGGATTTTAGATTCGAACAAAATTAACAAAAATGTTCCGAATGTTTCGTTTCTCCTATTAAAAAACGTTTCGTGTCATTTCGATTGTCGGGGATCAGAGACTGACGACCTCTACCGGGATGTTCATTGACTTGAGCTGGTTGCGGACGCCTGCCGGGAAGCGGTTGTCGGTGATGATCCGATCCAGTTTGTCAACCGAAGCGATATAGGCGAGGGCGCGCTTGTTCACCTTGCTGGAATCGAACACGGCGATGACTTCGCGAGCTCGGGAAATCATCACCTGATTGGTGCTCGCCTCCTCGACGCTGGGGGTTGAAAGACCGGCCTCCACGCTGAAGGAATCGACTCCCAGGAAGAGCTTGTCGCAGTAGAAAAGCTTGAGGTTGGATTCGGCCAGCGGGCCCACCACGGAGAGGCTGGTTTCACGGATCAATCCGCCCAGCAGCATCACTTTGAACCGTTTGTATTTCAATGCCTCCAACATCGCGTTCACGGATGTCGTGATGATGGTCAGATCGTTGAATTTCTGGAGATTGCGTACAACCTCGAGCGCTGTGGTGCCGGAGTCAATCAATATGGTGTCGCCGTTTTTGATCAGTTCGGCCGCCGCCCTGCCTATGGCTTGCTTCTCGCGGGAGTTGACCATCTGCTTGAAGGAGAAATGACGCTCGTCGGGTTCGGCCTGGGCTGTGTTGCTTTCGAGCAGGGCGCCTCCGTGAACACGGATGAGAAGTTTGCGGTCCTGGAGGATTTTCAAATCTTTTCTGATGGTCACTTCCGATACCCCAAACATATCTTTAAGTTCGGATACTGTAACTGTTGCGTCTTCGTGAAGTTTCTGAAGGATGGCAGATCTGCGCCCCTGAGCTGTGTCGTATATCTTCATGGTTAAGGATTTTCCACAAAAATAATAATATTTCGATACGAAACAAAACGAAATGATAAATCTTGCAAAAAAAAACTTATATTTGTAGCACTTAGTAAAATGCCCGTAACAATGAAGAAATTTGACATTGCCGCCATAGGCGAGCTAAACGTGGATGTAATCCTCAACGGAATAGAATCTGAGCCCGAAATCGGCAAAGAGAAGTTTGCCCGGGACATGATCGTTACCCTCGGCAGCTCCACCGCAATCTTTGCGGCAAATGCCGCTTCTCTGGGCTCCAGAGTGTGTTTCGTTGGGATGATAGGCCGCGATTCGTTCGGAAATCTCGTGCGCACTTCGCTGGAGGCACGCGGGGTGGATACAACATATCTCGTGGAGGGCGACACTCCTACCGGAGCTTCCATTTGCATGAGTTATGGCGAAGACCGTGCGGTGCTCACCTATCAGGGAGCTATGGATATTATGGGTTTCGATGATATCGACCCGAAAGTGTTTGACGAAACCAAGCACATACACTTGAGCTCGATATTCATGCAGAGTGGCGTGCTGCGCGATTTGGAGAAGATTCTGGATGTGGCTGCGGCCAAAGGCGTTACCGTTTCGCTGGATACCCAATGGGATCCCATTGAGAAGTGGGCTTTCGATTACAAGAAGCTGCTGCCCAAGATTACGGTGTTCATGCCCAATGAAAAGGAACTTCAGGAACTCACCGGCAAGAAGGATCTTGAAAGCGCCATCGCCGAGGTGCAGCCCCATCTTGGTTATGCAATGATGCTCAAATGCGGCAGCAAGGGCTCCATTTTGATCAAGAAAGACGGCAGCCGCACAGCACTGCCCGCTTTCCTCAACAAGGAGGTCGTGGATGCGATCGGTGCGGGCGACAGCTGCAACTCCGGTTTCGTGAGCGCCTTCGTCAAAGGTCTGCCGCTTGAGGAGTGCCAGCGCACCGGCAATCTCACGGGCGCCGTCAATACCACCGCCGCCGGCGGTACCGGGGCTTTCACATCCCTGGATGCCGTGCGCGATGTGTGCCGCAAACGTTTCGGACAGGAAATAAAGTTGTAATATGAATAGGTTTCTCGCCATAGCGGCTTTGCTGCTGCTTGTTGCCGGCTGCTCCCCCAAGCCCACCGACTGCCTGATTTCGGGCGGCAAGGTGGCGGACAGTATCAGCACGATAGTTACATCCGAGTGCCAGCCGGGTTTCGCAGGACTCACCATTCGCACTGTCGCTTTTGTCAACGAAAGTGACAAACCCGTCACGGTGGATGCCATCGAAACCTCCCGCATCAGGGTCAGCGGCAAGGAGATATGGTCTTTCCAGCCAACTTCCACCGGCGACCGTCTGGACTGGGCGATGCCTGTGGCGCGCGGTTTCTATCAGCGCAACTTTTTGGGGATGAACGGCTCCGACTATGGCGGAGGAATCCCCATGGTATCCCTCTGGACCCCTGAGACCAATATAAGCGTGGGATTGGCCGAGCCGGTCCTCAAGCTTGTTTCGATGCCGGTGAGGCGCCGTGGCAACACTGCCGAAGCCTGCATCCGGCAGGACTTTGAAGAGCCCGTGGTGCTCGCGCCCGGCGACACGCTCAAGGCTTACAATCAGTTTATATTGACCAGCACCGGCGATTTCTTCAACCCGCTGCGCGAGTTTTCGCAATTTATGCAGCAGACTTTCGGTTTCGAGCCGCCGGTATCGCCCGATGCCGCATATGAGCCGGTCTGGTGCGCCTGGGGTTACGAGCGCACTTTCACCGTGGATGAAGTGATCGGCACTCTCCCCAAGGTAGTGGAACTGGGTTTCAAATGGGTGGATGTCGATGACGGCTACCAGATTTGCGAAGGCGACTGGGAGACCAACGACCGCATCGGTCCCGACGGCATGCGCCGCATGACCGACGCCATCCATGATGCCGGCCTGATGGCCAAGCTCTGGTGGGCGCCGATGTGTGCAGATCCCGAGAGCAGCCTGGCCAAGAATCATCCCGAACTGCTTCTGGTGCAGAAAGACGGCACTCACGAGGACATCAGCTGGTGGGATGCCTGGTATCTGTCTCCCATCAACAAGGGGACGATGGATTACACTCTGAATCTGGTTGACCGTTTCCTTCTGGAATGGAACTTCGACGGTTTCAAGCTGGACGGCCAGTATCTGAACCTCTGCGCCCCCGATTATAATCCTACAAGCGATATTGCATATCCCGAAGAGGCTTGCGAGCGCTTCCCGGAGTTCGTCAAGGGGGTGAAAGAGCGTGCCGATGCCGACAAGCCGGGTGCGGTGGTGCAGATGTGCCCCTGCGGCTGCGCCGTGAACTTCTTCACCCTTCCGTATTTCAACCAGTCGGTGGCTTCCGATCCCACCTCCAGCGCCCAGATCCGCATGAAGCGCAAGGCCTATGCCGCGATGTGTCCCCAACTGGCATATTATGCCGACCATGTGGAACTCAGCGACGGTGGCCTGGATTTTCCTTCGCAGGTTGGCGTGGGCGGTGTCATCGGCACCAAGTTCACCTGGCCCAAGGCCAATCCTGACGCCACCGAGTGCGGCGGCAGCCTGCTCACCGAAGAGAAGGAGGCGCTGCTTCGCAAATGGGTGCCCATTTACAGCGACAAGATGCTCTCCAAGGGCAATTACCTCAATCTGTATGACTTTGGATTTGACAAGCCGGAGGCGCATGTAATAGAGAAGGACGGCGTGATGTACTACGCATTCTATGCTCCCGAGTGGAGTGGTGAGCCCATAATTCTTCGCGGCCTTGAGCCACGTAAATACAAAGTCACGGAATATGCGTCCGACGACCTTCGCACCTACGAAGTCGAGGGCCCGGATCCGGTCATCAATCCTGTCTTCAAGGGCAATTATCTGATAGAAGTCAAATAATCAATAAAATAAATAAACAATAGAGCTATGAACAAAAGACTCCTTTCATTATTCCTTATCATTCCGCTGCTCGTTTTCTGCGCGAAACCCACTCCCGATCCCGACCCCGATCCGCTTCCGGATCCTGATCCCGAACAGGAGGTGGACGGCGAAGCATATGCCAACGCTGCTCCTCAAGTGAAGAACGGGGATGTGATACTGGTTACCAATCCCAATGTGGAGAAGTTCCTTACGGAAGTGGACTACCCAGACAAAGATTTCTCTTTCACAAAGATTTTTGACTATTATGGCGGCTTCAACGGAAAGAAATACAACGAAGCAGGTCAGGAAGATCCCAGTGGCGTAGCATTCGACTGGACCCATATGCCCAATTCGGATAAACCTCAGAGCTACAGTATACGCTGGAAAGAGGAAGATCTGGATGGCAGTGCCATTACCTTGCATCTGGAAGACAAACTCTCCTGGAAGGCCGACATCGCGGCTGCTTTCACCGATGTGTATGTCGATATCACCAATTTGGTGCCCAATGACAAATATACCTTCAAGGTTACCACTGAAAATGGCAAAGTGCTGACTGAAGGCAGCTTCACCACTACGGGTCATGTCCATCAGTGCTTCTTCGCCGCAAATAAGAAGAGAAGCGCCGGTGTCCGCAACTGCCGTGACCTTGGCGGTTGGAAAACCATCGACGGCAAAACCGTTAAGTATCGCAAGGTTTACCGCGGCGGACGCATGAACGACAGGTGGGAAACCATGCTGAACAAAGCCGGAAAGGCAGAAGTGACCATGGAAGGTATCGCCGCTCAGCTGGAACTGCGCGGCTCCGATGATTATATGACACAGCCGGCAATCTCTACATTTGACTTCTGCGCTCCGGTCATCGAGGAGGGAGGCAAAGTGATGCTCGGCGTCACCAAACCTTCTGCCAAGAACTGCGCGAAATGGTTGAAATTTGACCAGGGAAGGGAAGATATTGACGATGTCAGCTCTTATTCACCTACAACAGAAGAATTTAATGCCTTCCAGACTGCATACAAGGGCAAAACCAAACAATGCTTTGAGTTCGTATTGAACAGCGTACGCAACAACAAGCCGGTGTATTTCCACTGCTCTCTCGGCCGCGACCGCACCGG
>JAEEGL010221559.1_pt1 | contig 11561 bp, 3 predicted proteins | sample 9134231 | NCBI WGS metagenome assembly JAEEGL01 (sample SAMN16246548, study PRJNA631951) | gut metagenome | biome: gut microbiome; feature: rumen; material: fiber-attached | host: Bos | place: Iran: Karaj | collected 2018-10 | reverse complement strand
GGCGGCACGAATGAATATGGTGATGTCCGGTGATGGGCATTCCAATATATACAATATCAACTCACTTGAATATCCCGGTGGCTCCAAGCCTGATGTGCCTCGTATTGCTGAGGCCGTGAACAGAAGTATCGTCATCAGTAATGATAGGGATTTCCCCTTTGGTACAGCAGAAGACAATGCCCAAGGTAAGTTTGATATGGTTTTCACGAATCCTCCTTTTGGAGCAAAGGTTGAAGTCGATCCGGAGATTGCCAATAACTATGAACTCAACTCGACTGCTCCAGAGGTTCTCTTTATTGAGGCTTGTTATCGCTTTTTGAAACCAGGCGGCAAGATGGCCATCGTGCTGCCTGATGGCATACTTGGTAACCCAAATATGGAATCTGTCCGCCTGTGGATTCTGCATCACTTCAAACTACTGGCTTCGGTGGATCTCCCCGTAGAAACCTTCCTCCCGCAAGTAGGTGTACAGGCGTCTCTTCTCTTTTTGCAAAAGAAGACCGATGCCGAACAATTGATCCCACTTGAAGACGAAGAGTACAAAGTTTTCATGGCCATCGTGGAGAAAGTAGGAAAAGATCGCCGTGGCAACCAGATATTCAAGAAGGACGATAATGGCGCCGAAATTTTGTTTGAACACGTGAAGCAATGGCTCTCTTCAGATGAATTCGGCCGCCCTGTTGTGAAAGAGAGGAAGGAACGCATAAAAATGTTGGATGATGACTTGCCTGATGTAGCCCAGGCATATCGTGATTTTCTAAGTTAGCCATATGAGGACATCGTCTATATCATATCACGATGTGGTCGGTCACGCATATAGGTTCGACCCGTCATATCATTTGAGCGAGGCAAATCATGTTCGCTCAGTTTTGCAAGCTCTTCCTTATGGCACCACAACGGTCGCATCAGTTTCTGAAAAGGTGTTCATAGGTAATATTTTTTCTCGCGTCTTCGTTCAGGATGCAGAGCATGGGGTCCCTTACTTAGCGGCCTCCGATACGGTTTTAGCCAACCTTGATACTGGTTTTTTTCTATCGAAAAAACAAGCTTCAGATTTGTCATACCTTGCTCTTAAGAAAGATTGGATTTTAGTGACATGCTCGGGAACTCTAGGGAATGTAACCTATACCAATAAAGTCTTTGAAGGAAGGATAGCGACACATGATTTGATAAGGATCGTACCCAACGATCGGGAGGTCCTTCGTGGCTGTTTATTCGCTTTTTTATCCAGTAAATATGGATACTACCAATTGACTCAGTCGAGTTTTGGAGGAGTAGTCAAGCACATTAATGCTGAACATGCGCGCTCAATATGTGTTCCATTATTCCCTTTGGCCTTTCAGCAATTAATAGACTCTCTTATCAAGGATGCTGCTCGTTTGAGAGAAGCCTCTACAGAGGCATTAAATAAAGCTCATACACTCATTGAGTCTCGATTCCCGCCTGTTTTACAATTGAAGAAAACAGGGGGTGTCTCTTCTCACACATTATTAGGTTCACAAATTCGCAGATTTGAAGCATCTTACCATATCTCCGAAGGACGGTTTTATGATGACTTTATTAAGAATCATCTCCCTTGGAGGAGCCTAGGGGATCTGTCGAAGTCAATTTGGCGTCCCTCAATAGTATCCAGAATGTATGTGAAAGATGGTATCTCTTTCTTGGGGGGGACAGATCTATTTCTTTCTATTCCGGATAGTAAGAAGAAGTTATCACGCAAAGCTCCTAATCTCGAGGATTATTTCATTGAAGATGGATGGATAATGCTTCCGCGGTCTGGGACCATTGGCGATGTAGTATATACTAATGAACAGCACGCTCATAAGTTGGCTTCTGAAGACATAATTCGCATTAATCTCAACGGAGTTTTAAAAAGTGGATTTGTATTCTCCTTTCTTTCTTCTAGGATTGGAAAAGCTTTAATTCAAAGACCTATTTTTGGCTCTGTTATTCAGCATGTAGAACCACCACTATTATCTGTAATACCTATTCCAATTTTTGATACGGAATTGATGGATCAGATTGCCGACTTAGCCGAAACGCATAGAACATGTTGGGGAGCAGCTGCGAAAAAAGAACTTGAAGCCATCTCTCTCGTTGAACAAGAGATTGAGAAATGGAACTCATAACCAGATAATTAGAACAAATTATATATGGCGAAAATAATCAAAACATACCTCGGAGATGAGCCAGTAAATGCGGGGGAAAGGCGTTTGCTTGATTATCTGTATTTGAAGTTGCCGGACAACTACTTGGTCATTGCCAACGGGGAGTATTCTAGCAAGACTCCTCAAGGAGCTGTCAAATACTGGGAGTATGACGCCATTGTTATAGCCCCCCACGGCATCTATCATATCGAAAACAAAGACTGGAATGGTAGTCTCTTCGGTGACGATTTCACTTGGGTCGTGAATGGCGTAGAGCGAAAGAATCCGCACAAGACGGCCACCCTCAAGACCAAAATTCTGGCCGGTAAACTCCAGAATTTCAATCCCGGCTGGCGCTTCGGCCTTATTCAGACCGTCGTCACCCTCAGCTATCCCGGTCAGTCCAAATTCGGCCTGGATCCCCATTCCGACTGCTATGAACAGACTTTCCTCCTCAACAACGAACTCATTGACTATCTTACCGACAATGAGCGCCTGAGAAAGGAACCGGATTATATGGCTGAAATCCAGCAGGAAATCGCGGACTATCTGTCCGGTGAGTCCTCCCACCAACATTACGCTAAAAAGAAAGAGATTCTGGATTTTACCATTCTGGATACGCTTCAGTCCAATGAGGAATACACGGAATATCTCTGCCAACCCAAGATTTTCGCCACAAAGAAATACAAGGTTCGCGAATACCCGCTCAGCATTGCAGGAAAGAGTCAGCCAGAGTTGGAACGCCTGACTCTGAGTGCCCAAAACGCAAAGTTTGCCTTGCAGCAGATTGAGACCTGTCCAAATATCATCAAGAGTAGTTTCCAGTTCAATGATGACCATACCTACTTCTATGAATACAGTGAGTATCTGGAAGGGGCCTCTCTGGAAGCCAAGCTCAAGAGCAAGACCTTCACGCAGCGGGAGAAACTGGGCATTATTTTGGACATTGCAAAAGCCTTGAAGGTGGCTCACAGTCACGATATTACCCATCGTGATGTAAGTCCGGAGAACATCTATATCCTCAACGACGGTACAGCCGCTTTGGCAAACTTCGGCCTTTCATATTTCCAGGGGCATGAAGATCTTGGCTTCACAGTAATGACATCAGTATCTGGCGATGATTCTCCTTATGTGGCGCCGGAAATGGTGGATGGAGATTTCTGCTATGGTAGCGACCTATTCTCTCTTGGCGTTGTGTTCTACCGCTTGATGACCGGCAAGCTTCCTTTTACCAGTACTCTTCTATTCAAACTCCAGAAGGGAGAGCTTTCGGATGATCAGTTGCCGTCCAAGGTGGTTAGCGATCTCCCAGAGTGGATGGATGAGATTGTTAAGCATACAATCACAACCAATCTTCAAAGGCGATGGGCTGAGGCAGATGAGATGATCGAGTTCATCGACATGTATCTAACTGATTCAGAGAAGAAAGGGGAGAGCGTTGGAGCTTTAGAAGCGCAACTTAATCTGAAAGACATGAAGCCGGGGATGAATGTTTCTCAATCCTTGGTCTTGCATGAACAGCTCGGTAAGGGCGGCTTTGGTAAGGTATTCAAAGCGTGGCATAAAATACGTAAAGAGTTTTATGCAATTAAGATATTCGACAGGGATGTTTCTGTAGAGAGCACTTTTAATGAATTTGAAGCTTTAAAGAATGTTCATCATCCTAATATCGTCAAACTAGAGTGGAATGATCGGACCGACCAGGGGCTTTTCTACACTCTGATGGAACTTCTCAATGGCGAGAATCTGGGAGATTATACCAGTGGCGATTTACGCCTCCCTTCTAGCGAGATATACAAGATGGCAACCCAAATTCTTTCCGCGCTCCGCTATCTCCAGGATAAAGTTCCACCGCTCTTCCACCGAGATATCAAACCCAATAATATCGTTTGGGACAACCGGGAGCGATATGTGCTCATTGACTTCAACATCTCCACTTCGACGGATGATAAGTCTTTCGCCGGCACCTTGCCCTACATGGCGCCTGACCTAATTCTTCCCAACAAGACCATTGACTGGGATCCTTCAGCAGATACCTTCTCATTGGGTATTACACTTTATCAGTTGGTCGCACATGCGTACCCGTGGCCGGGAAGCAGTATGCATCCCAAACTCTACGAGGCACCCACGGATATCCGGAAATATAACGACAAGATCTCCAATGCCTTCGCAGATTTCATCATGAAGGCCATCATTACCGACAGGAACAAGCGTTTCCGTTCCGCCAAGGAAATGGAAGATGCTCTCAAGGCAATAGGTCCTAATGGGATTGAAAGAATATCAAAGGTCCCTCAGGTACAGGAACTGGAGGAGGACATAGTTGCATATGTGAATTCTCTCTACAGCCAGAGTATCCACGGCAACGGTGGGACACGTGCCGGTGCTTATCAGAGCGTCCTGGACCAGAGAACTTACACCAAGACCAAACTGGATAACAAGCTTTTAAAAGATATTGCCGACCTCAAATACAAACTGGTTATCATTACCGGTAATGCCGGTGATGGTAAGACCGCATTCCTGAAGCAAGTTGAGGCTCTTGGTATCAATCGTGTGAGTTTCCAGACAAAGAATGGTTCTGAATTCCTTTTGAATGGTGTTGTATTCCAAAGCAACTACGATGGTTCCCAGGATGAATCCGATAAGGCAAATGATGTTGTCCTACGGGATTTCTTCGCTCCTTTTATAGGAGCGTCTGATTACACCCTGTCTCCGGAAGGTCGTATCATTGCTATAAATGAAGGACGTCTGGTGGACTTCCTGGAAACAGAACCCGGGTTGAAACGGCTCCAGAAAAGCATTGAAGACTACTTCTATAATGAAGGACACACCGAACTGCTGCCGGGATTAATGATTATCAACCTTAACCTGCGTTCTGTGACGGCTCGTGAGGGGAATGCCCCCAGTTTACTCTCCCAGCAAATTAAGGCCATTACAAACCCAGAACTCTGGGGCAAGTGCAAAGGCTGCCCGCTGGCAGAGAAGTGCTTCATCAAGTATAATGTGGACACCTTCAATGACACTAGTGCGGGCGACGAAGTTATCAATCGTCTGGAATGGCTGTTGCGTGCCGTTGTGTACAAGAGGGAACTGCACATCACCATGCGTGACCTACGTTCCTTTATCTCCTTCTTGCTTACGCGTGACTACTGTTGCGATGAGGTAAAACAACTGGTGGAATTCGTCCAAGCAGAGAATAAACCGGAGCTTTACTGGAATTTCTACTACTTCAACATCACGGCTCCTGCGCTTCATTACAAAGGCTATTTCCCGCTACGTACTACGGAGTCTAATGACCGTCTAGTCAAGATTCTGCGTGAAACTGACATCGCAAAGGTGGCCCTTCCGGCGAATGACCGAGACCTTTACTTCAAGGATAAGAAGGCCAACGGGTATCTCATCTTCAACGACCGCAAGCAGACGTTGTTGGATGACTTCAATACGGTTAACGAGGTTCTGCCTATCTGGAAAGTCACCGGAGAGGATGTTCGCTTCTTGATATCCCTCCGTCATCAGACCTTCATCCGCCACCAGTACTTTGAGGGTAAGATTGACTATATGAAGCGGCTTCCATACCGCTATATAGGTGAATTTGCAGAGAAGCTAAAATCCTCTGAAGAAGAATCCCTCAGGAAGACAATGTCAGGACTCTCCAGGGCAATTTCTATCAGTGAGGGCTGCGATGCTCCTTCTTTGACAGATGGTTATCTTCTCCTGTCCAATTCACAGGTGGGTGATCCGTTGTCAAGAAGCTACCGCCGTTTTTCCATCGATGAGTTTGAACTCTTTGTGAACAAGACCGATCACCTTACGGAATACATCGAGTACGAGAGCGACAGCTTCACCTTCCGCCACAAGACCGATAAGTTCATTCAGCTCACAGTCTCCCTAGACCTATATGAGATGTTGCAGTACATCAGTTCCGGTTTCAATCCGTCCGTTAATGATCTGCAGGGCAAGTTCATCGAGCTTCAGATTTTCAAGAATCTGCTACAGAGCAAGACGTACAAGGAGATTCTAGTAACAAAGAACAACCGTAAATTTACGGTGGTGCGTCTGGAAGGCAACAAACACATCACCATTGAACCGCTCAAATAGTAGGACGCCGTATGATTATCAAAATACCTAAAGGAACTGCCATAGCGTTCAGGAATCCACAGATTCTGTGTGTTGACACAAAGCGTGTTACCTTAGAACGAGCACTGACGAACCTCTATATGAAGATTTTCGCCCAGGGTGCCCCTTTGACGCTGGCATATAAGAAAGAACATGATATCGAGTCCCTCGAAGGGTTTGTGAAGAATCTTGAAGATGATGGCCTTCTTGTAGGCGCCTCGGAGAATATGGATGCCGTTGAGGACTGGCTCCGTAGTAGCTTGCTGGATATGGTTTTCCGTGGCAATATGGTGAAAGAGAAGGTGGCCACCCTTCGTCCTATGCACCTATTAAGTTTCCGTGTCCAGAACAAGAAATACTGTCGTGACTACAACACGTCTGACCAGCTATATGTAATGCTGCGTCACAACAAAGAGGTTTTGGAAGGTCTTAGTAAATATCTTTCCAAAGGATGGGACAAGGATTCGAATTCAATCGTTTCTTCTGTTGATCTAGATGTTGACACCGCCGGTATTCTATTGCTTACAAAGGAATTGAAAGAGCGTAAAGGAGTCGTCACCGCTATAGATAAAACGAAGCCGTTCCTTGTGCAGCAGACAGAAATCTTCAACGATGATATCCGTCGCCTCCTGATGTACCAGGATAATTTGCCGCGCTCGGTATTTATTGACTACCTCAAGATCCTATGCGGTTTCCATCTGGCGCTGTACACTATGAAACTGGTGTACCTGCTTCCTAAAATGGTAGAGGCCGGCACGAAGGACGTGGTGGATGATTGGAGTATGGTCGTTGACCTCACGGATAATCTAGACAGTCTGGTTTCTAAATATGCTTGCAAGGATGCGGAAATAATGGCAAATAGTTTCCGTGACTATGTCCGCGCAACATACAAGATCAATATCATGCAGAAGAGCCTGTCAAATGACAACAAGGATTCTTCCATTGAAAATGCACTGGATTACATCCATAATCATCTGAATGAATACACCGTTGAGTTCAAGGTGATTCTCAACAACCTGATCCGCGACAACGAGTTGGATAAGGAAACCGACGATGAGACCTCCCTGGGAGAAATGCTCCAATATTTCGATGAGGCGGACTACTTCAACAAGTACGTTTACATCATGGAGAAATCCAACCTGGGAACGTCCCAGTACAAGTATCTACGTGAATTCCTTGATGCAGTAAGCATGAAGAATTCCGCTTCAAAGCTTCTCGCAGACGGCCGTTCCCGCCGTCATCCCCGTCGTGGTGCCCTGGGCTCCAAACTGCTGGAAACCTTGGTTCAGATCCTTGTCCTCAATGACAATGGACACGGAGGATACTATTCCGAATCCCTTTCTATCAGCGAGCTGGCCTTACGAATCCGCCAGCGTTACGGTCTGATTATCGACGGTATTCGAGAGCCACGTTTTGCTAATGCAGACGTAGAAACCAACGAAGCATTCAAAGAAAATATGGATGCCTTCAAGGATAAACTCCGTCAGATTGGTTTCTATAGCGACCTCAGCGATGCTTATATCCTACAAAAGATTCGTCCACGCTATAATTTTGATGAGAAATGATTGACCTCAAAGCATTATACTACGAAAGGTTCCTGCCGTTCCTTGTCGAATCTTATTCCAAGACTATAAAGGCGGCAAAGCCTGGGCACTGCATGAAAGTGACCGGACTGGCCCTTACAGAGCTGAAGACCTTGATTCCGATGCTCCGCTCGGTCAATCCGAGTTTATCAGTCTATATTTTGTCCGAAGATGAAACCGGACCCGATTACATTCGCGCCTCCAAACTGATTGAGCTGCGTAATGATTCGGAGTCAACTATACTAGTACTGATTCCGGCCAATAGTCGTACCTCTGCAGAAGATTCCTATGGTGACGCCACATTCCAGAATTTTTCAGCCGCAGAGTTGAAGATTCCATTCCTGGATTATTTGATTTATGAAATTCCGGAAGAAAAGAAGGCTGCCTGGGATTCTGTATGGCAAGTCCTGCAGCAGTATGTGGTTCCAAGTATGCAGTTGGTGAAATACCTCCTGTTTGTAGACTCGGAGCACTATACCGATGAGGCCTGGGGAAATGGGCTTTTCCTGCTTGGGATGCTGCCGGATAGCAAGCTGGTCCATAAGGACACGAATATGCGGCGCAATCTTGCACTTAACAAGGAAAAATGCGCAGACGTCATCTGTGACTATTCTATTGCTCCGGCAGACCGTGTTGCACTGCTTCCTATCAAAGCTAAAACTATCCAAAAACAGATTCTTCAACTTCTTACGTCACAAGATATTGTGAATGAGCGGTTCGCTCTTTGCGAAGAGGTTTATTCGAATCATCCTGAACTCAATTTCGCGTTATGGCCATTGCTAGATAAATACAGAGGCAATTTTGACGACGTTGTGGTCCAAGCTGAAATTGTCCCGGGTAAGGATCCCAAAAAAGAGTTAGTGACCGATGACCAGGGTAATTATATACTATCCCTAACAGAGAAAAAAAAGAGTAAGGTCTCTTTCCGTGTAACAGTTAACCCTTCGCCCAAAGAGAATCTTGATATCGCATTCTTCAAAGTATATCTGTATGCTTTGGATGGGTTCTCTGAAATGGGTATGCTGAAAAAGGTTAAACTCACAAACAGAAATGCCACCCGGAAACTTTCAGTCAATTTCGAGAAGGACAGATTTGATGATGGTGAGTACTTCATTTGCGTCCATGCATATGATGCGGATGACATTATCTTAGATACGGCAAATCCTTTTAAAGAACCTGCTGTCCAAGAACAGTGGATAAAGGCTAGTAAAGAGAACCCGAATCTTACTCCAGAACAATTCCGTTTGGAGAATATGGTGCTGTTCTGTAATGAAACTATGCCATTTACTATTGACAACAATGGGGAAGAACCGCCCCTTGGTGGCGATATTGACAAAAGGGCAAAGTCAGATAATTACCTTCAGGCGCTTCTTCAGTACAGGGTTTCGAAACTGATTAATAATGAACCTGTTGATGAGGAAGAGTTGGAGAATACTGATAGGAATAAATGGATAGAGGGATCTTTGAACAATATCTATCAGTTCGATTTTGGCCCCAGCTATCCGTTCCAGATTCAGTTGCCTAAGAAATTAATTGCCCTGGAACGCTGCTTCCTAAAGCATCAGAATGCATTCGGATCTGTTGAGGCTGCGGTCAGCGGAAATCCTACGGATACATCACTCCAGCATTTGTCATTCATCCCGTTAACGGTGACTGTCCCGGATCATCTCATTTCTGCCCGTAAGGAATTGTTTGTCGCGATTGAAGACTCAGTTTCAGATGGTGAAGGCCTTTCAAACTGTTTTGACGTAACGAAGTATGTCCCGCAGATTAAGGCCTATGTGTCTGACTATACCGAATGGATTCGTTCTCAAAACGAGGAAGGTACATCGGAAGCACTGGCCGTAGAACTCCAGAATATAGACACCGTGCTCCTGGAAGTGGAGATGCCAGATGGCAAGAGTACCTCTGTCCGTCTTATCTCGCCTCTCCATCCTTTGCGCCTTGCATGGTTGGTTAACCTCTATGAATTGTTCATGGAATGGGAAGCTAAGACCATAGATGCACCAAAGGTGTACAAAGGTGCCTGGCATGGAAAGCTTGAGAAGCTGTTTAAGGGTGACCTCCCTATGGATACAGCGCCCCTCGTACTATCGGCAGGTAGCCTAAAAGAGCCATTCCAGTATATTGGTGAGCTTACTTTCGGCTGGGGTGCTTATGCTCAGCGCACAGAGGCTGGTGAGGGTGCATTGGCATCCGAATTCCGTCAGCTGAAGTCCTATACTTCCGTAGTGCTGAATATCTCTAATGAAAAGAGGATAGATAGTGATGTCAATCTTCCGCTGGTGGTCCGCCATATTTTCAACTACGGCAAGGCCCACCCGTATACTGAGAAGATTGTCATCAATATCTTCAATGCCGGTGATGCCGCAGTCTTTGCAGCATCCCTTATTGCAATGGAAAAAATCGGCATGGAGAATGACTATGAGATCCGCCTGTTCTCCGACGATACTCTTATCCAGCCCGGTGATGCACTGAAAGAACTGCTGAACCCAGAATCATTGATGGCAGAGGAAGCAGAAGTATTTTCCCAGGCTTCGGCTAACCGTCTGTTCCCGAAACTGCGCTTCTCACGCAACAACATCAAAGATTTCATTGACCATCACGAGCAGTATCAGGCACACATCTCCTTCTTGGTGAATCCGTTCCCGGTTCATACGGAGCTCATTCGCCAGACAGATGATAGCCGTTCCTTCTTCCTGAATGCCGTTATTGATAAGAGCGTTGTGGCATCAGAGAAAATGGGGACCTCCTATGTTTGGAAGCGCTACTACTCAGAAAAGATTATCCCGGAACCCATCACGGAGTTTGCCAACGACACCATCAGTCTGTTCACCAGCATCCAGAAACTCACCGGCACTATTATGTCCTCCACCATTGAGGAATCCGTTCCGGCGACCACACTTACGCTGAGAGATAGCGATGCAATGCTGCTCTCCTTTATCCACGATGTGTCCGACTGGGTGATTACCTTCGACAAGAACATGGGCCCGGAATTCTTTGACCTGCCTTGCCTCAATGGTGGTGAGACACCTTACCTTCTGGATTACATCCCTGGCCGTGAGTTGATGGGGGTTTCATCATTCCTCACAACACGCCCAACCAGTGAGGTGGAGGGCCTGATGCTGCCGCATTTCAAGGAATTCGGCATCGATATCTCCAACAAAAAGCTGTTTGACACGCTCCTGGAAGACGTACGTTCGGTAAGTAGCTCTCTACTGATGCAGATGAACGCCACCCAGAACAAGGCCTTTGAAGTGTTGGGAATCACTCTTACCAAGCGATTCCTGAACAAGAAAGGCCTGCTAGACGAAGCCTTCATTATCCCGATCGACCTCCACAAGGAGTTGTTTGAGGAGCCGGATCTTGCCGATAAAGAAAGAGCAGACAATGTCATTGTAAACATCGATGCAGAGAAACGGGAATTGGTCTTCACCATTGTGGAAATCAAGTGCCGCAAGTCCCTCAACGATGCAGAGAGAGAAGAACTCCACTCCAAGATTCAGAACCAGATTGCCAATACGGTGGCCGCCCTCAAGTTCCACTTTGAGATGGCCCACGATGGCTATGACCGCCTAGACCGTGAATTGAAAATACTGGAACTCAAGAATCTGCTTGAATTCTATATCAAGCGTGCGCTTCGTTACGAGCAACTGGACAAGAACGTGGGAGAAGGGATGCTCGCATACCTCAAGAAGTTGGGCGAAGGCTATACCAT
>JAEEGL017373357.1_pt1 | contig 11562 bp, 10 predicted proteins | sample 9134231 | NCBI WGS metagenome assembly JAEEGL01 (sample SAMN16246548, study PRJNA631951) | gut metagenome | biome: gut microbiome; feature: rumen; material: fiber-attached | host: Bos | place: Iran: Karaj | collected 2018-10 | reverse complement strand
GATGTGGCTTCCGGCATCTCGGATATGTCGAAAAGGAAGCGGCCAAGGCTGTCGGTAGTGTCGGTAGCCACTGCATATGTCTCCGGAATGATGATGTTCACCACCATTCCAGGCAACGGTTTCTCTTTGTAGACTGTAGTCACAACACCGGTGATGATATTACCGTTGGCAATGTCGTGCGTAACAGGCAGTGTTCCTATGGGCATGGCGGGTTGGTTGTAGCGCGTCCAACCGTACATCATCAGTTGCAGGTCGTCAGGTATATCGGCTTGCAGCAGTTCGGGAAGGTCGGCCTGCAACAGTATGCTTCGGAAGATGTCGTATTGACGGTGACGACTGATGGCATAACGGTCGGTGACACTGACCGAAAGAGATGCTTTTTCGCCGGGGAGCAGCAGGGCGGTGTCGAAATGCAGTTGTATGCGGTCGGTTGTCGGATTGTCCCAGACAATATAACGCGTGGTGTCGGTTTTGTGATGATAAACCAGTCGCTCGCTCATGACGTGCTGTTTGCTGTCGGTGAGCATAAGGCATGCCACTCCCTGAGGCCACTGGCCGATGTCGATCAGAAGCGGAGTGTTCATTTCTATAGGGAGGGTGAAAAGCAGACTGTCGTGCATCTGTGCCACTATCATCATCCTGTCGATACTGATGTTTCCCAATGCGCATACGAGGACGGTGGAGTCGGTTGATTCTGCCCGCAGAGCAATGCTTCGTTCAGGGCAACGGCATGCTTCCGAGACGAAAGTGCGACCGTCGACTGTGGTATGGGCCACATATCGTTCGCCTGCTTTGCCTTCTATCTCAAGCAGACCGATACCTTTCTCTACCATGACTGATGCCACCGGTTGCCCTGTCGATTCTTCGCTAATCTCCACTTTGCACTGATCGGGACGCCTACCGTGAATAGTAGCAACTTCCACCACTACCCGCACTTTTTTTGCATCTACCAGCCATCCTCCTTCGGGGAACAGACGGATGCGGAATTCGGTGGAATCGGTTTTCGGCTGCTCCTGATTGGCATGGATATACACGATCTGCTTGCCGGCATACTGCATGTCGTTATCCGATGTGTTGGACGGATAGGCCCTGAGCATATACTGTCCTGCGGAGAGGGTGGTGGGCAGATCAATGTATCCGCCGAACACTCCTTCCTGCGATGTCAGTTTCACTCGGTGGATAAGTTTGCCTTCGGGCGACAGCAGATCGACCAGAACAAACTCTTCGGTTTGCCACTCTGTCAGAGTACGGGCATCCAGAAGATATACTCTCAACCATATGCGGCTACCGGCACGATAGTCGGCAGCATCGGTATGGATGTGTGTCTTCTGCAGTCGGAGTGGAGAGGAATATGCCGAGAGAGTGCGCGGATGATATGGAAGGATAGAAATATTGTCGGACTCGGTGTTTTGAGCCATACAGACAACTGCTGTCAATGCCGCAACCAGCAACCATATTCTTCGAATTAATGACATAATAATAAAATTTTGAAGGTTTTCGTCTGCAAAGATATGTAAAAACAATGGAAAATGCAAATACATGGTGCAGATTTACTAACATCTATATAATTTTATGTGAAACTTTGATACCTTTGATACCTTTGCTCTATCTTTGCCATCGTTATATGTCCGAAATCTGAAAATTTAACTTCTAAAATATTTTAGAAGTTACCTCTAAAACTCAGAACCGTCTCCAGAGGCATTTATTTGCCCTCTGAGCGACTTTCTCCTATGGGGATGTATGATTCTCTTCTTGAGGGATTTCGAGGGCTTAAATCGAAGATTTTGCGGGTCGCGGTTTTTATAGGCATTGATAAGCACCATTAAGGCTAATAAAAAAGCGAGTGAGAAATTCACTCGCTTTCTGTGTAACCTGTAACGTGTAACCTGTAATGTGTAACCTGTAACCTGTAACGTGTAACCTCTAACCTCACTTCATTCCGATGTACTTCTGTGTTTGCAACGACAGGTTCCACCAGGGATGCTTGAGTATATAGCGTACGATGCGTTTGGTGTTCTGAAGCGAACATGGTTGCAGGTAGTTGTGCGGAGCGTTTACGATTTTGAGCCATTTCTCCACATCCTGACCTGTGTAGACAATCTTGAGTTCGTCCACTTTGTGGAGCACCACATGAGTGCCTTCTTTCGGCGAACATGTCACCCAGTCGATACCCTTAGGCATCGGTTTTGTGCCGTTGGTCTCGATGGCAATGCGTGTGTATCCTGCTTCGCGCAGGGCATTGATGAGCGGTTCGTCGGCATGGAGTGCAGGTTCGCCACCTGTGAGAAGAAGCATACAGTTCTTTTGCAACTTTATGCATGCTTCCACTATCTCGGTTGTCGTCATCAGCGTGAAACGGGCGAAATTGGTGTCACACCAGCGGCAACGAAGGTTGCAACCGGAGAAACGGACGAACACCGCAGGAGTGCCTGTATGATAGCCCTCACCCTGCAGCGAATAGAAAATCTCGTTGATGCGGTATGTCTTAGTCTCGTTCATAGATGGCAATATTTCCTTCCGACTCCTGAACGGAAACTTTGTAGCAGTTTTCCACGTGGTCGCAGATCCAGCGGGCGATATTCTCTGCCGAAGGATTCACGTTGAGCACTTCGTTGATATACTTATGGTCGAAAGTATCCTTCACGATGCGTTTGATATGCGTGAAGTCTGTCACCATTCCGTCCTGATTGAGTTTTTCCGACTTGCAATATACCACGATCCTCCAGTTGTGACCGTGCAGATTCTCGCATTTGCTTTCGTAGCTCAGCATCAGGTTGTGAGCTGCTGATATCTCTATGGTTTTTTGAACGTAATACATGTTTTTATTTGTTCAGATAGTTTTTTAGACCGTTAATGTAATGGTGTGTCTGTTATTCTTTGTTTTTTATGCGTCGTATACGGTGTGGTCTTCTATTCCTGCGAGCGCGAGTGCTTCGCGACGCTCGCGACAGGTTCCGCAAGTTCCGCAATGGTGCTTTCCTCCTCGGTAGCAACTCCAGGTTTCCGAATAGTCGATACCCAACTGTTTGCCGTGAGCGGCAATCTGCGCTTTGGTGATGTTGGTATATGGCGTGAGCAGATGTATACCTTCCCATGTTCCGGCTTGTATAGCCTTGTCCATGGCATCGACGAACTCGGGGCGGCAGTCGGGATAGATGGTATGGTCGCCTGCATGATTGGCAAGCATGACGTTCTTCAATCCGTAGGTCTCTGCGAGTCCTGCCGCCACGCTGAGCATTATTCCGTTTCTGAAAGGCACCACGGTGCTCTTCATGTTTTCTTCGTCGTAGTTGCCATCCGGTATAGCGGCATCACCTTCGAGAAGCGAGGAGCGGAAATAATCGTGAATAAACCCCAATGGAACTATCATATGCGGTATTCCCAATCGTTTGGTATGCAGTTTTGCAAATGCGATTTCGCGGTCGTTGTGGTTGCTTCCGTAGTTGAAACTGACGGCAAGTGCTATACGGTCCTTATATTCGTATAGCATGGTGGTGGAGTCGAGTCCGCCCGAGAGAACGAGAAGGGAGTCTTTCATAAATTTTAGTCGAAAGTCGAAAAGTCAAAAGTCAAAAGAAGAAAGCATAGTTTCCTAGTGCCTTAGGATTTGAGATTGTCGAGGAGTCGCTGCTGACGCATCTCTTGATGTTCGGCATCGGCATAGTTGGCAAAAGGCACGATGCTGATACCTCCTCGGGGGTTGAAGTCGCCGCGAACCTCGATGTATTTGGGGTCCATGAGTTTGACGAGGTCCTTCATTATGATGTTGATGCAGTCTTCATGAAAATCGCCATGGTTTCGGAAACTGAACAGATAGAGTTTGAGCGACTTCGACTCTACCATTCTCTCTCTCGGAATATAGGATATGGTTATTTTTCCGAAGTCGGGTTGACCGGTCTTCGGACAGAGCGATGTGAACTCCGGACAGAGTAGAGTGACGAGATATTCGTTCTCGGGATGTTTGTTGACGAAAGTCTCCAGGAGACTCGGGTTATAGTCGGAGGTATACACGGTATGCTTGTCTCCGAGCAGACTGATGCCTGCCAATTCTTCTTCAGTACGCATTGTTTTCAGTTTTTATGAAAGGGAGGAAAAACATTAGCTCCCGTACGATTCGGACTGCAAAGGTAATGCAAATCTAGAAAATGCACAAATTTAATTTGTGTATTTATTAAACTTTCACTACTCTTCTACATTCGCATTGCTTATGTAGCCAAAGTTGGATGCGTTTTTATTAAAATGAACAATAATTTGTTCATTCAAAAAACTTTCACTACTTTTGTAGCCACAAATATACAATTCGGACGAGATTCGTCCTATTTGAAACTTGAAACTATTAAACCCTGTTACTTATGAAACGATATCTATTTGTGGCAGCATTGATGATAGCTGCGTTAGCCTCGGCTCAGACCGAAGTGGTATTCCCGGATGACTTCCGTTTTGGTGAGCAGTGCGACAAGAAAGTGAAGATTATCAACGAGATGTACGTAGTAGCTACGATGCATAGTGCTTACGAATATGCTTACATGGCAGACTTCTTCCCCCGTATGCCGGGTGAGTTATACTCCGATCCTTATTCGGCAGAGTATCAGGAGATGGCAGATATGAATCAGGATACCGACTTCCAGTTATATTATTTCAACTATCCTTCCGATATGAATATCTGTATCGGTATGTCATTCAAAGATCTGGTGGGTACGGGTGCTTCGGGTTACGAAAACTGGGTAGGCTACGACCAGTCATACTACGCGGCTCTGGGTCATGGTCCGGAAGGCACCGATCCTCGCATCAAACCCACATTCCCTGATGCCACACTCACTATCTGCTCAGCCAACCTGAAGTGGTATATGACAAACTTCGGTTGCAGTAAGGATGCCGCTTCCGATTCGGAAGAGTTCGAGCGTCAGACAACGAAGATCATCAACGGTCTGTCGGAAGTGCAAGCCGATATATACGCCTTCATCGAAGTGGAGCAGAATGCTTCCATCCTGACTGTGCTTGCCAACCGTCTGAACACCAAACTGTCAACCGACAAGTGGGTGGCAGTGGATCGCGGTATTACTGATGAGACATCAGGCTATCAGAGTTGCGGCTTCGTATACAACAAAGAGACGGTGCAGCCCGTAGGCAAATACGATTGCACCATCTCAGGCGGTTTCCAACATCGTTCTCCGCTTATGCTTTTCGAAGAGATTTCCACGGGTGAACGTTTCTACTTGAACTGTATCCATATGAAGGCGAAGGATGGTACGTATGCCGATCCTAATGAGGCAACCAGAATGGAACAAGTAGAGAAGATAGCCAACAAACTGAAGTTGAAATCGGTTACATCGAAAGATCCGGATGTCCTCATCGTGGGCGACTACAACTCATATTCTGCCGAGAATCCTATTACATACTTGAAGGAGCAGGGTTATACGGAGGAGTTGGTTAAGTATGATCCCGAAGGATACAGTTATCGTTGGGATCACAACAATAGAGCACCTGCGTTCGGTTATCTGGACCACGTGATGGCCAATGCCAGCATGTCGAAACAGGTGGTAGGCGCCAAAGCATGGCATATCAATACCACTTATAAAGATGCAGACTACAGTTTCAAGAAGTCGACCAACACAGAGATGTATCGTTATTCCGACCATGACCCGGTCATCGTAGGTTTGAAACTTTACACAGTGCCTTCATCGGTATTCTCGATAGAAACACCGCACACGGTTGTTCGCGTGGAAGGTGGAACAGTGCGTGTGGAAGGTGCTAATGACGAGATAAGCATATGGACTCTGACAGGCACTCTTGTCGGCACTGTCGATGCAACAGACCAATTCCCGCTGCCGCAAGGATTCTATATCATCAAGGCAGACAACGATATACATAAAGTGATAATACAATGAGAAATACTCCCAAGGCGAAACAAACCGTATTATTAGTCAGACAGAATACCCACCTTCTGGATTTCCTATTGGAAAAGATGGGCGGAATGAGCAGAAATGCAGCATGCCTTATGCTCGGACACCGACAGGTAAGCGTGAACGGTGTTATTCAAACGCGCTTCGACTATCCTTTGTATGAGGACGACGAGGTGATGATAACCACCGGTGTGGTGGCAAGAGAGATGACGCATCCGAAACTGAAGGTGATATATGAAGACGAGTCGCTTGTGGTGGTGGAGAAGAAACCGGGTTTGCTGACAGTTGCCACCCATCCGGGCAGTCATGAGGTGACCTGTTTCTCGCTTCTGAAGGCATATGTCCGTCAGAAAGACCCTCGTGCAGGCATCTATGTGGTGCATCGTCTGGATCGTGAGACTTCGGGTTTGCTTGTGTTTGCAAAGTCGCCCGAGTTGCAGCATTATATGCGTGAGTATTGGCGTCAGTTGGTAACGAAACGCACATATATAGCAGTTGCGGAAGGTGTGTTCGAGAAAAAAGAAGGCGAGATCCGCACATGGCTTACTGAAGACGATAAGACGAAGATGGTGTATTCCTCGCCAGTGGATGACGGAGGCAAAGAGGCGATTACCAACTATAAGGTGGTTCGTGAGACAGAGGGTTACTCGCTGGTGGAACTCAACCTTCAGACCGGAAGGAAAAACCAGATACGTGTTCATCTTCGCGGAATAGGTCATCCTATAGCAGGCGACAGGAAATACGGCTCGTCAACGCAAGATCCGATCGATCGTTTGGCACTGCATGCCATGGTGCTGGAGTTTATTCATCCCGTAACGGAACAGACTCTGCATTTCGAGACTCCTATACCCAGAGAGTTCCTTCGCTTGTTCAAATAAATTTGTATATTTTCTGTTTTTTTGCTACCTTTGCACGATTTTTGCGGTTTACAAAAACAGCAAATACCGGGGCTGCTTGGTTTTGACAGCAGGTAGAACAGGTATGTAAGCATGTCGGGCACTGCAGATGAAGCCCGTTAAACTTGGTCTGTAAAACATAACTGGCAACAATAGCTATGCTCTCGCTGCCTAATCGAAGTACAGTAGATTAGCTTATTTCGTCCGCAAGGCGGATGAACGAGACGTCTCTCCAAGCCGAGTCTGTGGGCTGAAGGATAAAGGGGCGCAGAAATACACAGAATAGTCTTCTATGGCTGCGAATGGGAGATGAAACTTTAGCAGATAAGGTTTGAGTTGGTGGCTCCGGTCTTGCTCAGACACGAAAATCGAAGGCGGAGATAAACATGTAGAAAGCGTATTGGTTCCTTGTTTGGACGAGGGTTCGACTCCCTCCAGCTCCACTGAGCAAAGGCTCGAAACCGGGTTGATAAAACTCAGGGATTTCGGATTGAAAGTGAAGAAAGTAGTAAACATATTATTCTGTTTGTGTTTGGCAATGAGCATGTTGCAGGCGCAGACATTGCCTGAAGATCTGCATCTTGAGATCCGTAACGACACATTGTTCGTTACCTGCAATGCCGACGAACTGCCTCGCCACGTGATAGTGCAGGCACAAGACAGAGCCAATATCTACAAGCGAGTGCTCAACGATGCAACCGATGACCTGATGGAAGATCATCCTGCCGACGATATCTACAACTCGATATGGAACTCTTACGACGTGAATCCGTATCGTCAACCTATCGACTCTATCCGTGACTCCATCCGCATCGATTGCAACGGCTTCTATATGCCTGCAAAGGGATATATAACTTCGAAGTTCGGTCCTCGCAAATACCGCTATCACTACGGCACGGATATCAAAGTGCAGATAGGTGACACTATCTGCGCAAGTTGGGATGGACAAGTGCGAATTGTAAGGTATGATCCTCGCGGATACGGCAACTATGTGGTAATGCGTCATCCCAACGGACTGGAGACGGTATATGCCCATATGTCGCGCGTGTTTGTGGAAGAAAACGAACATATCACTGCAGGTGAAGTGATAGGTTTGGGAGGCAACACCGGCAGAAGTACAGGTCCACACTTGCATTACGAAATACGTTATCTTGGCAATGCCATCAATTCCGAACTGCTGGTCGACTACCAGAATTTCTGCATGAAGGATTCGGTTTACATGATCGACAAACGTACCACCTTCTATCATCAGCAGCAGATAAAAGAGATGCAGCAGGCCAAGTATATCACCGTGAAATCGGGTGACAATCTGTCGGTTCTTGCCCGCCGACACGGCACCAGTGTGAACGCTCTCTGCCGCATGAACGGCATAAAAGAGTCGAGCATTATTCGTATTGGACAGCGTTTGCGCGTAAGATAAAGTCCTGCATTTCCTGTCTGGGGATTTTCCATAAATGTACTATTTTTAAGATTATGCATAAAAAGTGCATAAAGAAAAGATGGCTAACACTCGGCTTACTCTGGCTTATCAGACGGCTTCCTGAAAGTGTACTATTCTTAAGATTCCTGTATAAATTATGCATATAATGCATAGATGAGGGATATTGTATTGCATAAAAGAAAAAAAAAGAGTATTTTTGCGTGTTCAAAAATATCATTATGAAACATTTTTTCTTTCCAATGGTCATGCTGCTTGCACTTCTGACAGCATGCAGCAACAATCCGGAACCTTCGAATACTCTTGAGAGTATCAGTCTGAACAAGAAAAAAATCTCCATAGAAGTGGGCGATGATTACAAACTTCGTGTTATCTACGAACCATCTGAAGCTGAAGACCAGGCTCCCGAAGTTATCTGGGAATCGGACAAGACGAAAGTGGCAACAGTAGACGACAAAGGTGTGGTTGTCGGCAAATCGGTGGGTAAAGCCACTATCACTGCCACTTGCGGAAAGTTTGTTGCAGAATGTGAGGTGGAAGTTGTTCCCGAACCCGATCCTGTTCCTGTAGAGAACATCAGTTTGAGCGAGACCACACTTGAGATAAAAGAAGGTCAGTCTTATCATTTGGAGGTTGTTTACGACCCTGCAGAATCGAAGCGTTGGGCAGATCCGATCGAATGGAGTTCGTCGGAAGAGAATGTAGCCACAGTCGATAACAACGGCCACGTGGAAGCATTGCTTGAGGGTAATACCGTTATCACTGCCAAATGCGGATCGCTTAGTGCCAAATGCAATGTGACAGTTATTGCAGCAGGTGTTAAAATTACTCCTTCTTCGCTGGAATTCAACGTATTAGGAGGAGAACAGAAAGTGCAACTGATAAGCACTACTTCTTGGTCATCACGCTGCAGCGAATCGTGGTTAAGTGTATCTCCCAGTTCAGGAGAAGGCAATGCAGAACTGACAGTGACCGTGGAAGCAGGAAATATAACCGACAAAAAGAGTTATACTGCGAACATTGTCTTCACAAACTCTGATATGAACACTACGCTCACTGTTGTCCGTCTAGGCGCTTCGGTGACATTCTCCGTATCAGCAACCAAGAAGATTGAGTTTGCTCCAGGCAATCTGCAGTATCAGGCATCTACCAAAACATGGCGTTTTGCCGCTCATCAGTATACTTTTGTGGGTGATGACAATAAGAATATATCTGATACGTACGACGGTTGGATTGACCTCTTCGGTTGGGGCACAGGAAAGAATCCGACAAACTATTCGACATCAGATTCCGAATATGAAACATTCAACGAGTGGGGTGCAAACAAGATTTCCAACAGCGATGAAACAGCAGGAACTTGGTTCACACTCTCCGAAGAAGAATGGAATTATCTTCTGAAAACTCGCAAGAATGCAGCCTATAAGCAATTTTCTGCAACTGTAAACAATGTACACGGATGCATACTTCTGCCTGACAACTGCATATTGCCAAGTGAAATACCGTTCTATACTTCACCAAGTGGTTGGTCTACCAACAACTATACTTTAGACACTTGGGAAAAGATGGAAAAACTTGGTGCTGTATTCCTCCCTGCTTGCGGTTATCGGGATGCCAAAACAGTCAGACTTGTCGGCGAACAATGTTTGTATTGGACTTCCACTTACAAACGTTATTTCTTCTATGCAAATACTGGAGGATATATCACGAGTGTATCTGCCGAACCAAGACTCGGTCAGGCGGTTCGCCTTGCCAAAGTTGCGGAATAATACGTCTTTGTGGATAAGAAAACAGAGGCTGTCTCAAATGGCAGTCTCTGTTTTTTTTCAGGTATGCGGTAGGAAAGTGTTTACCATGCTTTCCATACAATCATAGTGTCAAGTTCCGGGACAAAGTCAAGATCAACCGAGTGCATCTCTTTGTGTCCGTGTTTGAGCGAGAAGGTGTAAGTGCCATAAGGCAGGTTGCTCATGGTGGATTCGATGTTTCTCGGACATTCGCAGTTGCATGGCGTAAGACCGATATCCCAGTCGTCGATGGTGATAGTGTATCCGGTTCGTATAATGCTGTTTTGCGGTGTCATGCAGCAAGTGAAATGCGGGTCATGACGGATGATCTGCATACGTTTTTCACCGGTGCAGCGCACTGTGAGAACTTCCGAATAGTCGAGAGTGTCGATTTCCGGTATAAGATCGGATTCGTTGTCCTCAATAGGCGACATCATATGTTTCACGGGTTTCAACTCTCCGGTGTTGGGATGGCAGTCGGAGATCTTAGACGAGGGAATGACGGATGAATCGCATCCTGTTAGAACCATAATGCTGCACATGACAGCAAAAACCATAATTTTTTTCATAACAGTATTTTTATATCGAGCGGGTTTAATATACGTTTACTTCTTTTGCATGGTCACCTCGAAGATGGCATATGCTGTGCCCCAAGAGAACGACTTGTTGCTGTCGGTGTAGATAAAGTTGGTGGATTGAGTGGTGGATTCATACACTCCGCTTGTGTCGTTTACTACCACTACACAGTAGTTGCCGGGAAACTCCCCATGAAATGAGTCGTGGAATTTGCCATCGGTAGTCGTATAAACGGTATCCTGTATGAAAAAGAACTCCCGGTCTTCCGCACCAATTACGACTTGCATTCCTTGTAGCGGTTTGTGCTCGGAATCGGTCACTATGCCATCAGCCATAAATATGCCATGCGGTACACCATACATATTGCATGATATTGTGCCGAATCCGAACAAAGACAAGATAAATGTGAGTAGCGCGTTCCAGCGCATGCGTGCTTTCTGTATCATAATTATTTGAGTTTTGCTGTGTTGTCTTCTACTTTCACTTCCGTTGTCTGCGTGGTCATACAATTCTTTGCAGTAAGATCTACATCTTCCCAATCGGTGTTGTTTTCCCTCGTCTCTGAGTTGAAATGATATGCGCTTTGGTTGATAGTATATTCTATGAAGATACCGCTATTGTAATTCACTATGTATTTTTCAGTAGCTCTGTTGTAGCGTTCACTTCGCATACTTATGCATGCGAGTCCGTTGCCTGTAATAACATAGTTGTCAGCATCGATTTTTTCTATCTGAAGGAGAAAACAGTCGGGTTGTCTTTTTATATGCGATTGCTCGTATTCTTCCTTGAAACTCAAAGTATCAAGCGTGAGAGTGAAATGTGTGTCATCTATATTCTTGATATCCAGATTTCTGTTGTAGTATTTGAAAGTCAGAGTGGTGTCTGGTTTGAGTTCCTCATTGTTTGCAATGATGTTGTGAGCATAGGATATGTAATGACTGATTCTTCCTTTCCAAGTGTTGTAG
>JAEEGL016824046.1_pt1 | contig 11562 bp, 10 predicted proteins | sample 9134231 | NCBI WGS metagenome assembly JAEEGL01 (sample SAMN16246548, study PRJNA631951) | gut metagenome | biome: gut microbiome; feature: rumen; material: fiber-attached | host: Bos | place: Iran: Karaj | collected 2018-10 | reverse complement strand
TGCCTGAATCTTATCAATCTCGTTAGTCATTTCCTGCAGCTCTTCGCCAATCTGTTTGTTCTTGTTCTTAAGAGCAGCAAGCTTTTCTTCCTTTTCCTGAGGCAGCTTTTTACGAAGCTTTTTCTGCTGTTCAAGGTTTTGTATATCAAGCTCGTTGTTTTCGTAGTCTCTTGTTGAATCTGTCTGATTTTTCTGAAGTTCAATAAGTCGTTTTTTAGCACGAGGGTCAATACCAACTTCAAGAATTGTTTCTGTACCACCACCAGGTGAACCGACTTTTCGAGCACAAATCTCTTCCGTTGCAAGAAGATGTCCACCAATAATCTGTGCCTTTTTACCACGAAGTACAATATTCTTCATGGCAGTAATATTTGAGTTTACTATTGAGTCTGAAACAATAACGTTTTCTTCTACTTCGACAGTCGTATCGTTGATGAACTTTGCCCACAAAGACTTTCCAGCCCTTATGAAACCTTCGCCTTTTCCGAATACACCCTGACGAACAATGATGTTTCCGGTTGCTTCAAGAATTGATTTATCAACAATACCGTTAACTTCAATATTTGTAGCTTCAACCTTGTAGCCTTCTTCAACAGAACCCTTGATAACAACTGTACCGACAAACTTAATGTCACCAGTTTTAACATTAACGGCATCAAGGAATTTAATTGGCTCTACGGTAATCTTTCCGTTTACGAGCATAACTTCACCGTCGATAGAAGCTTTGATTGTAACTCCATCTCGGTCAAAGTGAACGTTTTCACCAAGCTGAATCTGAATGTCTTTTCCGTTCTTTGCTTCAAGGTAACGTCCAAAAATTGTTTTACCACCGCGGCCTCGTTCAGGCTGCATTTTTGTAGCAAGCGGTTGTTCTGCAATAACGTTCTGAATCTGATTGAGTTCCTTGTAGTTGATCTGTCCAGTTTCTGAAACCTTTGCTTTAAGTCGTTTAGGATCTGTTTCAAAGTTGTAAAGCAGGTATGCATCTTTTCCGTCAACAGGGAGAATTGCATTTGCAACTTCAAAAGGAATATTGTAAACGGGATTATCAACAAACTCATTTATTTTTGCTTCATCAAAACACTGTTCAATTACGCCCTGTGCACTTAATGCGCGTTTGATTCCATCTGGAGAAGCTTCTGCTCCACTTAATGCAGGAGGTGTAACAATGATTGAAGCCTTCATCTCGTCTTTTGTACATTCTACGGAAATAAGAACATCGCCTGCAGGAACATGCTTGTATGCACCAACTATGCAGTAATCATTATCAGTTCCCTGTTTAACAAGCTTTTTAACGAGTGATTCATCAACTTCGAGTGTATCAGGACGGTTGATTTCCTGCATGACATCTTTAAACTCAACAGGCGCTCCTTTTCCAATTGGAGTAATAACCTTGAGCATGATGTCTGATGAAAAATGATGTACGTAAAAAAGTCCGTCTCTGTCTTTAAGCTGCTCTTCTTCTTCTATGCCGTCTTCCGTAAACAGTCCGTCGGAAGCAAGCTTTCGTACTTTTTTGATTGTTGAAGGATCTTGATAAATTCGGAGCTTCCATGGCTTTTTGCCCATTCCTAAAAAGCCGTCGCTGCCCCGTTCAATAATTTCATATTGCAAGGCAGAAACTTTTGCATCGAGCTGTACTGCGGCATCCTGCAAGGCTTCATCAATTGTGTCGGCGTGAACCTCTACAGAATGAAGCTCCTTGTCCATTTCGAGACGCTTTCGCATTTCCTCACGGATTACATCAAGTCCTACCATTTATTTAGATAATTCCCTTCCTCAAGTTTGTGAGTTTGGCTCTAAGACGCAGGTTAGCTTTTGTATGAAGCTGAGAAATTCTTGATTCACTTACTTCAAGAACTTCACCAATTTCTTTAAATGTCAAATCTTCATGATAGTAAAGTACGATTACCATTTTTTCTTTTTCCGGTAATTCACTTATTGCCTGTGCAATTACTTTGCGGATTTCTTCTCTTTCTGCAATTACATCAGGATTCAAGCTTGCAGGAGATTCGATGTTGTTTCCAATCGACATATTGTCATTGTCATCACCTGCGTACCATACATCATTCAAAGAAAGAATACTTGTTCCCGAAACCTTCATGATTGTGCGGTGGTATTCTTCTTCAGTCATATTCAAAGAATCTGCAATTTCCTGATCTGAAGCAGGTCTTCCAAGTCGTGACTCAAGAGAAACAATTGCATCTTCAATTTCGCGAGACTTTTGTCTTACAGAACGAGGAACCCAGTCCATCTGTCTAAGTTCATCAAAGATTGCTCCGCGAATACGGGTAACGGCATATGTCTTAAATTTAACATTCTTAGCAGTATCGTATTTGCTTATTGCATCGAGCAAACCAAACTGTCCGTAGCCAACAAGGTCATCAAACTCAACACTGTTAGGCATGCCTACTGCGACTTTACCTGCAACATATTTTACAAGAGGCATATACTGGCGTATAAACTTGTCTCGTATTGCTGGAGATTTTGTCTTTTTGTATTCATTCCAAAGATCGTCTTCTTCCTGTTCATCGTTAATCGGCATAATCACTCATCCTTTTACGTTTCTTCTGCTAATATTGAACTAATTGCCTTCGCGTAAAGCGACGCATCCTTTATATCACCTTCTGCAACATCTGAACTTTTAAAATTTGTTGCTTTTTGTACAAATTGAGCTTCTTCAGAATCGGAAATTACGATTGTATCATCTTCTCCGCCTCCGCCTGAATCAGAAGCAAGCTTTAAGTCAGACATATCTGGAAGTGTATCTAAATCGCTTCCACTTTCTTTGTTCTGTCTTTCAATTGCTTCCCGTCGTTCCTCTGCTTCTTTTGGAGTTTCTGATTCATTGCCAGAAAAATTAGAAACCGTTTCAAGATTTCTGATTGGCACAAATTCATTTTTAGGAACTATTTTTTCTTCCTGACCTTCTGATGCTCCAGTATTTCCTGAATTATAATCAGACTCATTCAGCATCTGATGATTTTCGCCTACATCATAATGATTTGGATTTCCGCTTTGTTCAAGCTCTGCATCCTGAATTACTATATCTACATTCTGTCCAAGATTTCGTTTTTCGGCTGGTGGTACCATGCCTTCTGCAGCAGGATTGTCCGGCACATCGGATGAAACAGTTTCTACGGCAAGGAAACGGTCAAATACGAATGAAATTAAAAATGCTAATAATCCGAATATCAGGCCAAATAATAATGCCAGGAGGAAAATATGACCAAAACCTGCTTTAGAAAAGAATCCAGAGATAAGAGATAAAACGAAACCGGCAGCAGCACTGATGATAACAGACTTTATGTTTTTCATTTTACCTCCCATTTTAATTTATTTTACTATTATACACTATATTTTCAAAAAAATACAGTTTTTTTTAATATTTTGACTTTTTGCCTAAAAACTTCTTAATGAAGCTTGAAACGCCTTCGTTGTATTCGGGTTCGGTTTTTTCTATTTTTCCTACAATGTGTTTAAGGCAGACAGCAGGCTTAGAAGTTGGATTTACAACTATGAAAGGCTTCTGTCTGATTACGCTGGCCTGAACTACAGGGTCTTCGTAAACAAAACCAAGGTATTCAACTTTATAACCAAGGAACTGACCTACAATTGTAATGATTCGTTCAGAAATGCGTTTACCTTCATCTGCTGAATGAACGCGGTTTACAATAAGCTTAATGTCTACATTGTGATCTACAATTTCTGTAGTAATGATCTTGATGATTCCGTATGCATCTGTAATTGCAGTTGGCTCAGGAGTTGTAACTACAAATACTTCATCTGCGGCTGCTACAAACTGGAGAACGTTGTTTGCAATTCCCGCACCCGTATCTATGATGATAATATCTGCGTTTCCAAGTGAAGCAAACTGAGTTGCAAAATAATCAAGCTCGTCAACACTTAAGTTTGCAATTTTAGAAAAACCGTTTGCACCGGCAATGAACTTAATTCCAAACTCTGTATCCATGACAATTTCTTTCATTGTCTTTTTCTTGTTGATTACATGCATCATGTTGTACTGAGGAACAATGTTAAGAAGAACGTTTACATTAGCCATGCCCAAATCGCCGTCGATCAATATTACTTTTTTTCCAAGCTGAGCATATGCAATTGCCATATTTACTGCAAAGTTAGTTTTTCCTACACCCCCCTTACCACTTGTAATTGCAATGATTCGGGTATTGTGATCCTTTTTTACCTGAGGCGATTTAATCACTTCCTGAGTTCCTTCTACAGGAGCCGGATCATAATCGTCTTTCATCAATGCTCTTAATTCTTCTGCCTGTTCTTCCATAATTATTGTTCTCCAAATTTATTTTCTATATGTACTCTATCAATATTAAAGCCGTTTAATTTCAGAAGCATGTCAACGATGCTTGCTTTGTGAATGTTTCGTGAAATAACCTGTCCGTCCGTAATGTAAGAAATTGGTTTTCGCTTATCCCACAATACGCTGATAATATTTCCGAACTGTTTTGTTTCATCGCATTTTGTTACGATTACAGAATCATAGCCAAGTGGTTCATAATTTCTGAAAATCATTTGAAGGTCACTTGCCTTTGTAGATGCAGTAACTGAAAGGTAAACGTCTGGATTCATATTTACATCAAGAAGATTTTTCATCATTCCAATGTGAGTTGCATCATTAGGACTGTAACCGCCTGTATCAACAAAAATATAATCTACATGAGTTTTGTAATCATCATAAATCTGTTTAACGTCATCAGGTGTTTCTGCCTTAAGAACCTTTTGATTCATTGCATCGCCGAGTCTCGTTAATTGTTCAACAGCACCAACACGCATAGAGTCAATTGTGAACAAACAGATTTCCGGCTTCTTAAGATTTTTCTGTTTTGCATCAAGAATTGTACTTGCAGCAAGCTTTGCAATTGTCGTTGTTTTTCCAACTCCGGTAGGACCAATTATTATAACTACATGTGGAGGCCGGAATGCCCTTTCCTGCGAAATCTGAATTGATTCTCCAATCCAATCTATGACATATCTTTCAACAAGATTAAAATCATCAAGTTCATCAAGTGAAAACTGTGCCCTGATTTTTTCTTCAATCATGCGGATATATGACATTGTAAATTCATTCTGTTCAAGAAGCTCTTCAATTCTTTTTATTGTTTCGTGAAGCTCGCCTGATGCTGCAGTTATGTTTGAATTCATTGAACTTATCTGTTTACTCATTTCATCTACTTTTGCAGATAAGGTTGAAATTGCACCGCTCATAAGGGTTGCATTTTGAGCCTGTAAAATTGCCTGTCTGTTTTTTTCAAGCTTCTCTTCTTCTGACTCTCTTGAATAACTTGAGAACTGATTATTGTCGTATGCTTTTTTATGAATAACGACATACGAAACTACCTGCACTTCCTTTTGTTTGAGACCGAGAAAGCCTGAAGGTTTAAATTTTGACTGGCGGTCTTTAATTTCAAAATCATCTCCATAAAGATTCTGGAGCTTCATTTTGCATTCTGCCAGAGTTTCGCCTTCAATTGTCTGTATAGTTCCGTTTGTTAACGACATTCCCTATAAAACCTCTTCTTTTTCTTCAATTTTATCAATAACTTCGATTGAAATCTGATTACCAGCCTTGATTACTTCCATATCTGAAATTGCGACAATACCAGGCATGTCTCTTTCTGTAGCAACTTTTACAAGAGGACGAGCGGCCTGGTTACAAAGAATAATTGGCTGATAACCTTTTTCAGTTACTCTAGCCAGAGCATCACTTACAGCTCGCAGGAATTTTCTTCTGTCTACAGGATCAAGTCCAACAAGTGGTCTTGAACCGTCAGGCGGATACTGTGCATTGTCCTGCAAAAGCTGGCAGAATTCTTCTGACATTTGTATTACATGTAACTTCTTTTCATCTTTGTCTACATAGTTCAAACAAATCTGTAATCCAAGTGCTTCACGAACTTTTTCAGTAAGCACTCTCGGATCATCTGAAATTTTTGCATAGTTAGAAAGCGTTTCAAGAATTGTAACGATATCTCTGATTGAAACTCCTTCTTCCAGAAGATTTTGTAAAACTCTCTGGATGTGTCCGTAAGAAAGATGTGCAGTTTCCAAAACTTCCGTAACAAGTACAGGATACTTTTCTTTTACATTTTCTATAATCTGAGAAACTTCCTGACGACCAAGAAGCTTTGCTGCATTTGCGCGAATGAGTTCCGTAATGTGAGTTGCCATAAGCGTTGGCGGATCAATTATCGTGTAGCCTGCATTTTCTGCTTCCTGACGCTGATCTTCAGGCAGCCAGATTGCATCCATACCAAAAGCCGGATCTTTTGTTTTTTCGCCCTTGATTGGATTTATAACTCCACCGTTGTCCATACACATATAATATCCAAGTCTTACTTCTGCATGGCCTGCTTCTATTCCCTTAATCTTAAAGCTGTATTCATTTGGAGGAAGCGTCATGTTATCTTGAATATGTATTTTTGGAACGATAATACCAATGTCTCGTTTTGCTTCTGAACGGATTCGTGTAATTCTTTCAAGCAGCTCCGAACCCTTTTCTTTATCTACAAGAGGAATAAGCGCATAACCAAGTTCAAGAGAAAGTGTATCTATGAGGGCAATCTTATCCTGATCTGGAGATGCGGTACCATTTTGTTTTGTACTCTTTTCCTGCTCTTCTTTCTGCTTTTGAATTTCTCTTGCTTTTGTCTGATTCCTGGTCATTACATAACCGATGTAAATGAATACAAGTCCAACAGGAACAAGCAGATATTGAGTTCCAGATCTTAATGCAATTCCTGTAATAATAAGAATTACACCAACAATGATGTAAGTATATCCGTCTCTTGTAAAGTCACTCTTAATCTGAGCACCAAGCTCTTCATCAGACTTAGTACCGGTAACAAGCAAACCTGTTGCAAAAGAAATAATGATAGACGGCAGCTGAGACATAAGTCCGTCACCAATAGTGAGGATTGAATATGTTTTTAAAGCAGACTGAAAATCCATGCCGTTAAGAGCCATGCCTACAATGAAGCCGCCCACAAGGTTAACGACAGTAATAAAGATTCCGGCCTTTACGTTACCTGAAACGAATTTAGAAGAACCGTCCATGTTTGAGTAGAAGTCAATTTCTTTTCTGATTGCTTCCTTCAAACGCTCCGCTTCATTTTCATCAATCATTCCGGAATTAAGACGGTTATCAACGTCAAAGAATTTCTGGTTCATCGAGTCCAAAGAGAATCGGGCAGCAACTTCAGAAACGCGGCCTGCACCTTTTGTAACTACAAGAACCTGAACGACTATAAGAATAATGAAAATTACAAATCCAATTACAATATTATTCCCTGCTACAATATTTGCAAACGCCTGTACCATCGCACTCTGTTCATTTGAAATTCCATTTGCGACTGCTTTGGCACTAAGGATAAGTCGTGTAGAAGAAATATTAATTCCCAGTCCGAACATTGTCTGAATAAGAATAATTCGCGGGAAGGTCTGGAAGTCTGAAGCTCTAGGAATGGAAAGAACTGCAAGCATGATTATAATTGCAAAAGCAAGATTTAAAATCATGCATAAGTCTATGAGAATTTTTGGAATAGGAATAAAAAGGAGAAAAATAACCAGTACGATACTTACAGCAACATAATTATGCTGTATTAAGCTCATTACTTTTCCACGACTTTCGTTTGCCATCAGTCCCCACCCAGCAATCTACTAGTATTTAAAGTTCTTAAACTTTTCTAGATGCGCATAGATATTTGCAATTATGCTAACATACGCTTCAGGTATTATAGCACCTATTTCAACATCTGTATATAGTGCACGAGCAAGCGGCCTGTCTTCCCTGATTGGAATGTCATGCTGCTTTGCAAGCTCCTTAATATATAATGCAGTTTGATCAACTCCCTTTGCAGTTACAACAGGAGAATCAACCTTTGCCCTGTCATATTTTAATACAACTGCAAAATGCGTAGGGTTGGTGATAACTACATCTGCTTCTGCAACAGCCTTTGGAATATTTCGGGCAAGCAGTTGTCTCTGCATCTGCTGAAGTCTTCCCTTAACTTCAGGGTCTCCTTCCAATTCCTTATATTCCTGTTTTACTTCCTGCTTAGTCATTTTCATGCTTTCTCTGTGTTCACGGCGTTGTACAAAATAATCCGGAATTGAAAGTATGAGAAATAAGACTGCTACGATAACAAGTATTTGAGCTGCTATCGAAGCAATTTTTCCAACTGCAGAAAGAATCTGGCCATTGCTTACAATTTCTATAAGCGTAAAAACATTTCGTCTGATCGTTATATAGCCTACAAAAATAATTATAAAAACCTTGAGGAAAGATTTTGCAATATTAAAAATTCCTTTTCCAGAAAAAATTGTTTTTCTAAAATACTCTCCGAACTTAGGAGTAATTTTACTGAAGTTTGGTTCAATTGGTTTTGTTGAAAAAATAAATCCTCTGTTCTGAACTATGTTGGAAATTAAAGCAGCAATAACTGCAACGACACCAACCGGAGCAAGCATTTCAAAATAATTTACAAGGAAGGCAGACATTAAATTGGCATCACGAACATCAGGCTCATGAGCGCGTGAAAAATAAAAGTTAAAAATATTTATGCACTGAGACAAAAGCCATTTGCTCATAAAGATGAGAACTACAACTCCTAAAAGTAGAATCAAAGCACTTGCGATATCCTGACTTTTTGCAACGCGTCCTTCCTTGCGTGCCTGTTCAAGCCTGTGTTCCGACGGTTCTTCGGTTCTGCCTTCATCTTCGGCTGCCACTTACTTTACTTGCCCTCCTATACTTAAAAATAAATCCTCCAATGATTTGAAGCCGCCTGCAAATGAACGAACAAAAAAGTCTGTAATTGACGGAAGCATGAACATGATGAGCAGGAATGCAGTAAGAATCATTATAGGAAAACCTTCTGACAGAAGGTTCATCTGAGGTGCTGCTTTTGAAAGAAGCCCCGTACAGATTGTAATAAGCATGAGCGTTCCCATAATTGGAAGCGCTATTATAAGTGCATCTGCAAAAAGCTTTGTAAGTCCTTTAAGCATAAAAGACACAAGAGAATCCTGACAAGATGCGATAGAAATTGCTGTAAGAGTTTTAAAGCTTGAAGTGAGTCCTCCAAGGAAAAGTCTCTGGAACCACTGGTTCTGCATGAACACAAGCATTGCAATAAAATTGAAGAACTGACCCATAAGAGGATTTTCTACCTGTGCCATTGCATCATAAGTGCTGGCTGCAGAAAATCCCATCTGGAATGCAGTAAACTGACCTGCCGTACTGAACGCTGCAAAAATGATTGTAATATAAAAACCGATTATTACGCCTATGAATGCTTCACCAATCAGCAGAAGAATGTAATCAAGTGAAAACGCTCCGTCAGTTCCAAGAAAAAAACTGTAATCAGAAAGCTCGGCATTTCCCATCATAAAAAATGCCATATAACCTGCGAAGGCAATTTTTGCAATGCGCGAAACGGCTCTTGTTGAAAAAAGCGGAAGGGTCATTATGAGCGCCAAACACCTTACATAAACAAGAAGATATACAGGAGCTTTTGAAAGTATATAGTCAATCACTTCCTGTTACCTCCTTTATTTTGCAAAGTCCGGAATTCTGTTAAACAACGCCACGGTGTATTCGCTTAAATTTGAAAATATAAAACCGCCTAGGAACGCAACCATCAAAAGAATTACAATAAGCTTAGGAAGGAATGTTAATGTCTGTTCCTGAATAGATGTTACAGCCTGAAGGATTGCAACTATAAGACCAACGATAAGTGCAAGTCCCAGAATTGGAGCAATGATTGTGATGATCTGTGTTACTGCGCCTCGCATTAAAGATATTACTTCACCAATACTCATTTTCTAACCTCCTTACTACCTGATGACCGAAATAAAAAGTTGGTTTGTAAGAAGACCCCAGCCGTCTACAAGAACAAAAAGAATGAGTTTAAACGGCATTGAGATTTGAACCGGAGGCAGCATCATCATACCCATAGCCATGAGTATACTTGCAACGACCATATCTATGATGATGAACGGAATATATAAAAGAACGCCTATCTTAAAAGCAACGGTAAGCTCATGAAGAATGTATGACGGAACAAGAATGTATGTTGGAACATCGCTTGGAGTTTCAGGCTTTTCAAGACCAGACATGTTCATGAACATTTTAATATAAGAGGTGTCGTCCGACATTTGAGTAAACATGAATTCTCTTATAGGTGCTTCTGCTTCTTTATATGCCTGTTCAAGTCCAATCTGTCCGTCAGAAAGAGGCTTAAAGGAATTGTTGTACATTGTTGTAAAAGTTGGCCACATGATGAAAAGTGTCATGAATGCTGCAATACCGTTTAAGATTGCAGTTGGCGGAACCTGCTGTAAAGAAAGAGCTCGTTTAATAAAGTCGAGTACGATTGAAAAACGAAGGAAACATGTAACGAGCAGAAGAATGCTTGGTGCAATAGTTAATATCGTTAAGAGCAAAAGGAGTCTTACGGAAAAAGCTACTTCTTGTCCTGTCTGAGGTTCCGTAATTTGAATTGCAACATTTGGAATTTGAACGGGACTTACATTCTGATTCATCTCTGTCGTACCTTGAGCTGAACCGCCAGGAAAGCCCTGATTCTGCTGGCTTTGAGCACTAACGCTTGCAAAAGAAACTACGAGAAACAAAAAGACAAACAATGATTTTTTAAGCGTTTTCATTTGTATTTTCTGCTTCTCCGTTATCAACTGAATTTCTTGAAAGCTGCTCGACAGTCTGTTCCGTATTACTGTAAATGTTCTGATTTCCCCGAGGTCCGTTTGGCATGAACATATCTAGCACGTCAGAAAAATTCATTGGCTTTTTTGTATTTTTCTTTTTGTCAAAATTTAAGTTCATTGCCGAAATCATTTCTTTATCCGTAATTTCAGTAATGAGGTTTATGCTGCTTTCGGTAACGCCAAGCATAAAGGCTCTGTCTACAAGAGTAACAATTTCTACAGACTTTCCCGGTGCAAAGCTCAGTGAAGAAACCCTGCGCATAAAGTCATCATCACTTTGAGTATTGCTGTTTCGTTTTTTGAAAAATCTTAATATGCCGTAAAGTGCAGCAACTACAAGTGCAAGGACAACAACCATTTTAATAATCATTCCGGCTGTTGATGGCGCTTTGTATGTTGTTGATGCAGCATTTTCCGTTTCACCTTGAGACGAACTTTCTGCAAAATAATTTGTATTATTTTCGAATGCAGAATTAACTTGTGTCGTTGCGGAATCCTGCTGATCAGTCTCTTGAGAAAAAAGTGTATTGTTAAATGATAAAACAAAAAGGATTAAAAAAATAAATTTTAATCCGTTTTGAGGTTTTACAAGATTATGAGATTTTAATTTTTCCACCAATTTCCCCACCCTAAAAAATCGGTTTTAGTTCAAGTCGTTTACCCTTTCCATTGGAGAAAGAATTTCAGTTACACGAACACCAAAGTTTTCGTCGATAACTACAACCTCTCCCTTGGCAATCTGTTTATGGTTTACAAGGATATCTACAGGCTCACCGGCAAGTTTATCAAGCTCGATGATTG
>JAEEGL015734172.1_pt1 | contig 11562 bp, 13 predicted proteins | sample 9134231 | NCBI WGS metagenome assembly JAEEGL01 (sample SAMN16246548, study PRJNA631951) | gut metagenome | biome: gut microbiome; feature: rumen; material: fiber-attached | host: Bos | place: Iran: Karaj | collected 2018-10 | reverse complement strand
GAAGACGATCGGGTCGCGGCCAGGGCATTTCACTTCGATGGTCGGTTCAGCGTGGCAGTAGCCCATGCAACCGGTCTGGGTGAAGACGATGCTGAGTTTCAGCTCATCGGCCTTCTCCATCATGTGTTCCATCACTTGTTTGGCGCCAGCGGCGATACCGCAGGTAGCCATAGCAACCTTAATCTGCACGAGTGAGTCAGGATCGTTGCTCTTCTCGCGGATGTCGAGGTTGTTCGAAAGCTTTTCTCTCATAGCTTTCAGTTCTGCTAAAGACTTAACTTTTGCCATTTTAAATCTCCTTTTTTAGGGGTTATTACTTGAGTTTGTTTCTTTATTATTTTATTTAGAATAATGTTCAGAAAACCGGTGCAAAATTAAAAAATAAATGCTTCGTTTTCAACGAAAACAAAGGATTCTTAGGGGTCAATCGTAAATTAGAATGATTCTAATTTAATGCATCGAAAATTCACATCCGCAGTACTGCTGATTGTAGAATCCGTACTCCTTGATAATCTGAATTCTGCGCTCGCTCAAGCCCCCTTTGCGCCAGTTTTGCGCCCAAAAGGTCACCTCAGGCACTTGCGACTCTGCAAAACGGCCCGCTTCCTCGATCTGTTCCAAGCTCTTCCAACGGCTCGAAGCCAAAGTGGTGGTGATCACCGTGAAGCCATGCTCTTTGGCATATTTCGCAGTCCTCAAAAGTCGATACTTAAAACACATCAAACATCTTGGACCTCGCTCGGGTTCTTGTTCCAAACCTTTCATCTCATGAAGCCAACTCTCGTGATCGTAATCGTCGTCAATAATCTCCAAGCCCAACGACTTCGCATAACGGGAACATTCGTTTTTTCGAATCTCATATTCCTCTAAAGGATAAATGTTTGGGTTGCAATAATAGATGGTAGGCGTAATACCATGCTTCATCAGGCACTCGATGATGGCCGACGAACACGGCGCGCAGCATGTGTGGAGCAACACTTTAGTCGCTCCGCCTGGGGCTACTATTTCAAAAGGCTTTTTCACAATGCAAAAATAAAAAAAGTATCTTTGCAACGTAATCAATCAAACAAAAATGAAAAAGCAAATCCTCACTGCCATCATAGCCCTGCTTGCCATAGCGGGAATGGCTCAAGAAAACTATTACTGGGTGTTCTTCACCGACAAAAACGACACCCAATTTGATCCTTACACTTACTTTGACGCCAAAGCCATCGAGCGCTACCAGCAATGCGGCGCCGACCTCTACGACATCAGCAACTATCCATTGAACAATGAATACATCAATACCATTGATGGATACGCAACAGAATTGTATGGAGAATCAAGATGGCTTAATGCCATTGGAATCAGCACAACACCAGAAAATGCAATGTTGATTTCACGGTTGCCATTTGTGGCCAAAATACAGGAGATTTTTTCAAAAGGCACTATGGCCTCGACGGAAACGTCATTGCGAGGAGCGTCGGCGAAGGAGCAGCCTGAAACCGTAGAAATCATAACCGACCAACTGAAACGCTTCGGTGGACAGTATTTCGTAGACAAAGGCATCGACGGCAAGGGGCTCCGCATCTGCGTGATGGACGGTGGCTTCCCCAGCGTGAACACCCACCCCGCTTTCAAGCACCTGCGCGATAATCATCAGATCCTCAAAACCTACAACTTCCCCAATAAAAAGGAGGATGTCTACGGTTGGAGCACCCACGGCACCATGGTGCTGAGTTGCATCGCAGGCATTAATGAAGAAGGTCAAAAAATGGGCCTCGCCACTGGAGCCGAGTTCCTTTTGGCACGTACAGAGATCGACCCCGAGCCCTTTATTGAAGAGGTGTGGTGGGCGCAAGGCGCCGAGTGGGCCGACAAGAACGGTGCCGACATCATTAACAGTTCGCTGGGCTATGGTAAAGACCGCCACTGGACCAAGGACATGGACGGCACCTCCTACGTGGCCAAAGCCGCCAACATGGCTGTGGAAAAAGGCATCCTTATCTGTAACTCCGCCGGTAATGAAGGCGATGACAAGCGCTGGATGACCATCATCACCCCTGCCGACGCTGAAAATGTACTCACCGTGGGCGGTATTGAAGACGATCTGGAAGACTATCAACATATTGATTTCAGCTCTTACGGTCCCACCGCCGACAAACGACTCAAGCCCAACGTAGTGGCCTTCGGTCACGCCAAAGTAGCCAACCCGAGTGACGGTAAGTTCACTGAGGCCTACGGTACCTCATTCTCAAGCCCACTCACAGCAGGCTTTGCCGCCTGCGCATGGCAGACCAAACGAGACCTTACTGCCCTTCAAATGAAAGCCGAAATCGAAAAATCAGCCGACCTCTACCCCTATTTCGACTACGCTTACGGCTACGGCGTGCCTCAAGCCGCTTATTTCACTGGCGACCTGGAACCTGCCGAGCGTTCTTTTAACCTCGTGCAGGAAAAAGATGGCGTAAGAATCGCAATCCCCGAGATCATTGAAAACCAAGACGTGTTCATTAGTGTGCAAGGTGCCGACGATGTACTGCTAGGATATTATAAAGTTACCCCCACAAAAGACGGCATCAAGCTGAACAACAAAGATCTTGGCGAAGGCAAGAAACTGAATGTAAGCTACAATGGATTCTATGACTCCTGCCCCATCAACGGCATGGGCGGCGAGACCAAGTTGTTTACCCACGCCATTAACGCCACTGGTCAGAACGGCACTTTCAAAAAGGTAAAAAAAGAAGGATGGCAAGGAACCTGGTTCTTCCAGTATGATTACAACCTCGGCACAGATGTATGGAACGGCTTCAACCGCCATTTCGCCATTGGTCGCCGCCATTTCTACGGCAAGACCTATAAGTTTGGCTTTGGATGGGGCTTGGATTGGAATCGGTTTGTTGCCAAAAACAGTTTGGGTGTCAACAATCGCACAACCACTATGCGTCAAATGCAATTCCGTCTTGAATTGCTCCAACGCATTGTATTCCACCGTATCGGAGTCAATTGGGATTTAGGCGCATACGGCGGCATCAACACTACCTACAACGTAAAGATCGTGGATCGATTGCAGTTTGCCGAACCAGATCCAACTTACAATTACGATCCCAATGTGACTACCCTTTATATTGGCTGTAAAGCCATGAACACATGGGAATATGGCGCCACCACACGTTTGAGCTACACCTTTGCCAATGCCATCAACGTGGGTGTTTATGGCAGTTACCGTTTCTCCAACATCATCACCAAGCCCGACGTCCTTATTGGCAACACCAATCCTTCGCCTTGGAGCTTCGGCATTGAGTTTGAATTGTTGCCCTAATGACAAAACCCTTGACAATTCACATTTTTTTACTATATTTGCCTACCATTTTCAAAACAGAATAACAAAATGAAAGTTCAAGAATTAGTTGACAAACTCGGACTGAAAGTCCTCTCCGGTGCCAATGGCCTGGACCGTGAAATCGACGGATGTTATATATCAGACCTGCTCAGCGACGTGATGGGTAACGCCATGGAAGGCAACATCTGGATCACCCTCCAGACCCACAAAAACGTGATGGCTGTGGCCTCGCTGAAAGAGATGTCGTGCATCATCCTCGTCAAGAATCTCGTGCCTAACGACGAGACTATCGAGCAGAGTAACGACGAAGACCTGCCTATCCTGCAGACCAGCCTGCCCACCTACGAGATCGCCGGAAAAGTCTATAACCTTTTGAATGCCTGAGCTTAACGCATATAGAGCCGACTTACACATGCACACGGTGCTTTCGCCGTGTGGTGACCTCTATATGAGTCCATCAGCCATCGTAGAGCAAGCCAAAAAGCTGCATCTCGACGTAATCGCTATATGCGACCACAACACGACACGGCAGGTGAAGGTGACTCAGAAAATCGGCCGCGAAAACGGTATCCTCGTCATCGGCGGTGTGGAGATCACCACTCAGGAAGAAGCCCATGCCCTCGCCTACTTCGAGACCGACGAGCAGCTGGACAAGTTCCAGGAATTCCTCGACGAGCATCTCCCCCACATCCCGCTGGACGAAGAGAAGTTCGGCTACCAGCTCATTGTGGACGAAAACGAAGAGGTGGTCGGCGAAGAGGAATGGCTCCTGTGGTCGGCTCTCGATGCGGATTTGGACCAGCTCTATGACGTGGTACATGAAATCGGCGGACTCTTTGTCCCTGCCCATGTAAACAAGCCTGCAAGCAGCTTGGTAAGCCAACTCGGCTTCGTTCCACCCGACATCAAGGCCGACGCCCTCGAGATCTCGAAACACGTGAAGAAAGAGGACTTCTTGAAGAAATACGCCTATCTGAAGAAATTCAACTTCACCAAGAGTAGCGACGCCCACTTCCTCCACATCATCGGCGAGGTACACTGCGTGCTCCACATGTATGACAAGACGTTCGATGAGTTCCGAAAGACCCTTCACGGCGAGGACGGACGCTACATCGACACCGAACCCAACGAAAAACTGCAACTCCTTTTTGGATAAACGACTATGAAAGAATTAGCAATGCACGTATACGACCTGATGGAAAACTCGACCGCGGCCAACTCGACCCTGGTGGAGCTCACCATTAAGGATAGCCTGAAAGAGAACATCTACGCCTTCACCATCAAGGACAACGGAAAGGGCATGAGTCCTGAGTTTTTGGCCAAGGTGACCGACCCGTGGACCACTTCACGCACCACACGTAAAGTGGGACTGGGATTGCCTTTGATCAAGATGAACACCGAGAACGCTGGTGGCGGCATGAAGATTGAGAGTGAAGTCGGTAAAGGCACTGTGCTCAACTTCTGGTTCCAGCATGACCACATTGACCGTCCGCCCATGGGCGACTTGGCAGGCTCGTTGGTGATGCTCTTTTCCGCCCACGAGGACATCCATTTCATCTACACCCACATTACCGACGACGGCGAATTTGTCTTCGATACCGACGAAGTCAAGGAAGCCCTCGACGGCATGCCGATGAACGATGTCCACATCATGAAATATCTCAAGGAGATGATCCAAGAAAACCTGAAAGAAATCAAATATAACGATTAATAAAATGACACTCAAAGAAATTGCAGAATTATTGGAGGCCAAGGTCCTCTGCGGTCAAGACCGCCTGAACGAAGAACATGAAACGGCCTTCGCCTCCGACCTGATGAGCGACGTGCTCACTCTGGGCGACTACAACCCCGTCATCCTCACCGGATTGTGCAACATGCAAACCATCCGCACCTGCGAGATGGGCAACTTGGACATCATCGTCCTGGTGCGCCGCAAGAAAGCCTCCGAGGAGATGATTGAAGAAGCCGAGGACGAAGGCATGGTAGTCATGGAAAGTGACTTCTCCATGTTCAAGGCCTGCGGACTGCTCTTCAAGGCGGGCATGCAGCCCATTTTCTAAATGTCAAACCAACATGAAACGCCATGCACTTAGAATATCAAGTTTTTGAAGCGGACTTTGTGAACGCCGGAGCGGCATCAAGCTCCATCAAAAAGACCTTGAAGCAGCTCAACGTCAACCCCCAGATTGTGAAACGCGTGGTGGTAGCCCTCTACGAAGCTGAGGTCAACGCCATCGCCCATGCCTATGGTGGCATGATCTACGCCGACATCGAAGCCGACAAAATCATCGTGAAGGTGGTCGACAAAGGTCCTGGCATCCCCGACATTGAATGGGCCATGCAGGAAGGCAACTCCACCGCCTCGCCTGAAGTCCGCAACATGGGATTCGGAGCCGGCATGGGTCTGCCCAATATTCGCAAAAACGTCGATCGCCTCGACGTCCAATCCACCGTCGGTGTCGGCACCACCGTCGAGATGGAAGTGAAGTTTAGTTAAGAGTTATAAGATAAAAGATAATAGTTATGGAGAAGGTCCCATTTTTTCACGCACTAACCATCGACGAGGACTCCTGCATCGGCTGCTCCCACTGCATGAAGGCCTGTCCCACTGAAGCACTCAGAGTCCGTGACGGCAAAGCCAAGTTGCAACCTGACCGTTGCATCGACTGCGGCAACTGCTTCAAAGTCTGTCCTACAAAGTCCATCTACATCAAACAGGACGACTTCGACAACATCTTCAACTACGCCTGTCGTGTAGCGTTGGTGCCATCCGTCTTTATGGGACAATTTCCTAACGACATCTCGGTGTCGAGAATCTACCAGATCCTAAAGGAAATCGGGTTCACCTATATCATTGAAACCGAAGCTACCGTACCGATCTACACCGAGGCCAAAAACTTATATGCCGCTGAGCATCCCGACATCCGTCCGCTCATCTCCACCTATTGCCCCGCCATTGTGAGGCTGATTCAAGTGAAGTTCCCCGGTCTTACCGAGAACCTCATTCCTTTAAGGGCTCCCATCGACTTGACGGCTATGTACATCCGTCGTAAGCTGGAGAAAGAGGACTGGAATCCCGAAGACATCGGCATCTTCTATATCACCCCATGCGCTGCTAAGATCGCAGCCGTGAAGTGTCCCGTCGGCGAAGACAAATCGCTGGTAGACGGTGTGATCAACATGGACTCCCTCTACAACCGCGTATTTAAGAGGATCAAGGAACAGGGCAAAGGCTTCAAGGAGCAGAAGCTGCCCGTGTCGCAACTTTCGGCCGATGGTGTGCTGACCGCACTCACCAATGGCGAACGCCGACTCTCTAACGCCAAACACTCCTACTCCATCGACGAGATCCACAATGTGATCGAGTTCCTTGAGAAGGTGGAAAACGACGAGGTGGAAAACGTCGACTTCCTGGAGCTGCGTGCCTGCGACCAAAGCTGTCCCGGCGGTATCCTCACCTGCGACAACCGCTTCATGATGTGCGAACGCATCTTTGCCCGTGCCCGCAAGATCGCTGAACGCGAGCGCAATGGCGAGCAGACCAAGGATCACGAGATTGAGGCCGAACGCAACTTCCTTGCACGCAACGTAAAATTAGGTGAGATCCACCCACGTTCCATGCTTGTCCTCGACGAGAACATCAACATGGCTTTGCTGAAAATGCAACAAATCAACGTTCTCAGAGCCAAGTTACCACAGAAAGACTGCGGCGTATGCGGCGCACCCACATGCGACGCCCTCGCTCGTGACGTCGTCATGGGCGAAGCACAGCTATCCGACTGTATCTTTATGAAAAACAAAGATTAAACGTCTTCTTCTTTGTTCATTTTTTCTTTCCGTTTCTGCCTTCTGGCAGCTGCCTTTTGTAACCTCACTTCCTCTCGCCGAGCATATACATTCAACATATAGACGGCCACAGCTCCAATGATGGCCATCAGCAAAGCCATGAAAAACTCCCCATTGATGGTGGGAAGATGGAATACATAGTCAAGCATAGTCTCTGACGGTTCCTTCCAAGGATACACCACCGGAAGGCTGCCTAACATGAAACCAGAAAGAGCCGACAATGTCTCGTTACGGAATTTCATCAGCAACCAAGAAAGCAGGTAAGAAAAAACTACGATACTGACGATAGATCCAAGGAAAAACGGGAACAGAATTCGGAAACCAAACATAAAGGTAGAGGCCTTGGTCATGGCTGGAATAGCCTGAGTGACAATCAACTCATAATTGCCCATTAGCAACATAAGGTGTGAGCCTGATATACCAGGAACCACCATGCCTGTAGCACCAACAACACCACACACAAACAAATACCAGAAACTGTCGTTCGATTCTGGATTCAGATGGATGGACAGCATAAAAGAAATGACAAATCCAATCAACAAAATGATGATATTCTTGACGTTGACTTTCTTAATGCTTTTCATCACATTGACAACAGAGGCAATGATCAAACCTATGAAAAACGCCCAAACATAGACCTCGTAGGATTTCAGCGCGGTTTTCAGAAAAATGGACGTAAACACCATGCCCACTATGACACCTGCCAAAATGGTAACAAAGAAACGAAAGTCCGTCCTGCGACTGAATTCAGAGACCTCTCCCTTGAAAAGATACTTGAAATTCTTAGGATTCAGCGCCTTGATGGCATTAATAAACCGCTCAAACACGCCCAACACCAACGCAATAGTCCCACTAGAAACCGGCACCACGTTGACGACTCCCATCAAAACACCTTTGACAAAAACCTTAAATCTATTCCACAAATACATTCAAAACGCGCTCTTCTTTATATCAATTGCAAAAGTAGCATTTTATTCTAACACTTCGCCATAACAATCGAAGTAATCTGCCTGGGTAATCCTTACCAAATAGAAAACTCCGATCCGCAAGGCCTGGTTGGCGGGAATCAAAATCTCGTCATCCACTTCAGGAGAGTCATATTGAGAACGGCCAACGTAATACTCGCCTTCCAAACGGTCTATCAATACCTTCTCGACTTTACCGACTCTTTCGGCGTTGATCTCCAAAGAGATGTTTTGTTGAATTTCCATCAGTTTGTCGACACGTTCCTGCTTGACTTCATCTGGCACATCATCAGGCATTTCGTATGCTGGAGTACCTTCTTCGGGAGAAAAGGCGAACACCCCTGCCCTCTCGAAACGCATGTCTTTGATAAACTGGCATAATTCCTCGAAATCACCCTCAGTCTCGCCTGGGAAGCCCACAATAAACGTAGTACGGAAGGCGATGTCAGGCACATGCTTACGCACGTTTTTTACAAATCCGATAGTCTGCTCACGGTCTACGCCACGGCGCATGTCTTTTAGGATGTGTGTGCTGACGTGCTGCAAGGGTAAGTCAATGTAATGGCAGATTTTGGGATTTTCGCGCATCAGGTCAAGCAACTCATCGGGGAAGCCGAGCGGATAGCCATAATGCAAACGAATCCACTCAAAGCCGTCGATGTCACAAAGCGCTTTCACCAGCTCCACAATATGTGATTTTCCGTCAATGTCGTGGCCATAGTAGGTCAGATCCTGAGCAATGAGAATCAGCTCTTTCACGCCTTGTTTGGCCAGCTGTCGGGCTTCTTCGATCAGATGATCCATCGGCACCGACACATGGCTGCCACGAATCAGCGGTATGGCACAAAAGGCGCAGCGACGGTTGCAACCTTCAGAAATCTTCAGATAAGCATAATGTCTTGGCGTTGACAATACACGATGGCTGCAATAATCCTCTTTGGGAGTCTCTTTAAGGATATCAGCGGCAATCAGGTTGACGCTCTCCACGCCATAGAAGCCGTCCACTTCGTGGATCTCCTTTTGAAGATCCTTCTTAAACCGCTGAGAGAGGCATCCTGTGACATAGAGTTTCTTGATCTTGCCTTGCTTGCGCAGTTCGGCATATTCCAGGATGGTGTCCACCGACTCCTCCTGGGCATCGCCGATGAAACCGCAAGTATTGATGATGACCACATCCGACCTCTTGTCAGAATCGTGATGGATCAAATATTTATGTTCCAGCAAAGCTGCCAAATGCTCCGAATCCACTTTGTTTTTGGAGCAGCCAAGGGTAACGATGTTCAGTACGGGACGTCTCATCACTCAAACAGCGAATCCACAAAAGCCTTCCTGTCAAACACCTGCAGGTGGTCGATGCCTTCGCCGACGCCGATGTATTTTACCGGGATCTTAAACTGGTCGGAGATGCCGATGACCACACCACCTTTGGCAGTGCCGTCAAGTTTGGTGAGTGCCAAGGCGTTGACCTCGGTAGCGGCAGTGAACTGCTTGGCCTGTTCGATAGCGTTCTGACCCGTGGAGGCGTCGAGCACCAACAGCACTTCGTGCGGTGCATCGGGAACCACTTTCTGCATCACCTGCTTGATCTTGGTGAGCTCACGCATCAGGTTCACCTTATTATGAAGACGTCCGGCGGTGTCGATCAGCACCACATCGGCATCCTGTGCCACTGCGGATTTCACTGTATCGAAAGCTACGGAAGCCGGGTCGGCACCCATGCCCTGCTGAACGATGGGCACATCCACGCGTTCAGCCCAGATTTTAAGCTGTTCAACAGCGGCGGCGCGGAACGTGTCGGAGGCACCCAACACGACCTTTTTACCTGCCTTTTTGAAGTTATGTGCCAACTTACCAATGGTCGTGGTCTTACCTACGCCATTGACGCCTACCACCATGATCACGTATGGCTTCTTCCCCGAAATGTCGAAGGTGGTGCCATCGCCTGACTGATTCTCCTGCAGCAGGGCCATGATCTCTTCCTTGAGGATGGTGTTCAACTCGTCGGTACCCACGTATTTGTCACGGGCTACACGGTTTTCGATGCGTTCGATGATCTTCAAGGTGGTGTCGACACCCACGTCGGAGGTAATCAAGATCTCCTCCAATTGGTCAAGCACCTCGTCATCGACTTTCGACTTACCTGCGATGGCATGGGAGATGCGGCTGAAGACACTGGTCTTGGTCTTTTCCAGACCTTTGTCGAGGTCTTCTTTTTGCTCTTTCTTTTTGGTTAAAAACGAAAACAGGCCCATAACTTCACTTTTTTACACGAAAAAATAGCTCTTCCATTTGGTCATGGAAAAGCTATTGTAATTCCTTCTTAGAAACAAATCTTATCTCTTAGCGAGAAATTCCTGAACCTTATCAACAGGAACGATGGTTTCTTCGAAATAATAAGCGCCAGTCTTTTCAGAACGCTTCATTCTGATGACCTTGCTGTATTCTTTACCCAGGGTACGAAGGGTAGCAACTACTTTCTTTGCCATAACTCTTAATTATTTGATCTCCTTGTGGAGGGTCATTCTTTTCAAAATCGGGTTGTACTTCATCAACTCCAGACGGTCAGGAGTATTCTTCTTGTTCTTAAAGGTAAAGTACCTTGAGGTACCTGGCATACCGCTGGCCTTATGTTCCGTGCACTCGAGGATAACCTTGATACGTGCGTCTTTCTGTTTCTTTGACATGACTTATCTTCCTTTCAAATTTTCGGACTGCAAAATTAGAACATTTTTTTTAATCAACAAGGGCTTTTTGAAAAAATTTTCCAAAAAGCCCTATAGATCCTAATACCAGCAATATTATCCGTAAATCACCTTATTGACTATTTCAAGAATCTCAGCCTCCTCTTTCAGAGCGGCAGCCTCGATTTCAGCGGCTTCTTTCAGGATCTGAGCCTTAAAGGCTTCGTCCTTCAGTGAAGCAGCGTTGATCTTGACGTTCAGGTGAGCACCCATGACGGCTGAACGAGCGCACAAAGCACCCACGCCAGCGTCGGTCACGGAGTTCGGATTACCAGTCTCTGCCATGGCACGAACCACCTCAAAGGCCTTGAAGGCAGCCTTCATGGTATGGAAAGGCACCTCAGTGGCATACTTGGTAGCATCTTGGATAGCCTGGGTACGGGCAGCCTTCTCTTCGTCGGTCTTCTTGGGCAGACCAAAAGCGGCCATGATGGTGTTGAAGGCATTGGTGTCTTCATCAACGAGTTCAAGTAGTTCATCCTTGATAGCTTGACCCTTGACAGCCCAGTTGGAGAACTCTTCCCAGCGCTCATCCCAGCCTGGCTTGTGCGATGACAGGTTGGCGACCATGGTAGCCAAAGAAGCACCGAGGGCACCCATGTAAGCCGAGATGGAACCACCACCAGGAGCAGGGCTTTCAGAAGCGGTCTCGTTGGCAAAGCCTGTGCAGGTCATGTCAACCAGTTTC
>JAEEGL015337574.1_pt1 | contig 11562 bp, 10 predicted proteins | sample 9134231 | NCBI WGS metagenome assembly JAEEGL01 (sample SAMN16246548, study PRJNA631951) | gut metagenome | biome: gut microbiome; feature: rumen; material: fiber-attached | host: Bos | place: Iran: Karaj | collected 2018-10 | reverse complement strand
TCTTCCTTAACAGCATCCTGAGCCTGCTTCTTAGTACCTACGAAAAGAACTGTACCGCCCTGCTCAGCGATCTCGAAGATTGCCTTGTAAGCTTCATCAACCTTACCAACTGACTTCTGAAGATCGATAATGTGGATGTTGTTTCTCTCTGTGAAGATGTAAGGAGCCATCTTAGGGTTCCATCTTCTTGTCTGGTGTCCAAAGTGTACACCTGCCTCAAGTAACTGTTTCATTGTAACAACGCTCATGATATTACCTCCATTTGGTTATTCTTCCGTACGTCCTCACTCTTTGGCCCCAAGCGGCGTTAACACCTGGGAGAGACCTTCATTCAACTGCAATGCAGCACCCGAACGAAGAACAGACATACGTGATTGATTTGTTATAGTAGAAATATCTAAGGACATAAACATCCCTATAAATTTCCACAGCTCTACTACAATACCATACAAACTCAGAAAGCGCAAGGCTTTTTATTAAAAAAATACAGTTGATAACAATAAAGAACCCTTTGCTGCCATTTTACAAAAATAATTCAGAAAAAAGCTCATCACCTTCCGGTGATGAGCTTTGCTATATCTTCATAAGAAGAACCTGCTGTAATATAGTAGGTTCCGGAACGTATGTATCTGTCCAGTCCTCTTGATACGAGGTATGCATCAAAGGCTGAAGCATCGTCTATAGCTCCTGCATTTTGTAATACCCTGCATACAGAGGCTGAATCGCTTCCACCTGGTATCTGGACTACAACTGACTGACCCGTGACAGCTTCTGTGGTCGTATCGTCTGTAGTGTCCTGGGCAGTCGGCGTAGCAGAGCCTGTATCAGTTTCATTTGTAGCAGTGTCTGCTTCGGATGGAGTTGTATCCGTATTCTTAGCTGTATCAGTTTCTGATTCATCTTTTTTGGTATCAGATTCATCAGTAACCGCAAATGCTTCGCCATCTTCAACTTCTATCTTTGTTGTGGCATCCTTTGAAGCATCTTCAGCTGTCTCTGAACTCTGCTGCGCATCGGTGGATTTTGCGAGAGCCTGCGATATTGCTTCCTGAGTCTCGTCAGTTTCTTCCGGAACAGTGTCACTTGTCGAAGTGAGTTCTTCGTCGATCGTTTTAGATGCTTCTTTTCCTTCTTCAGATACTTCACTGCTCTTTTCCTCAGAGGAAGATGTTTCCATAGGATACGCAGTAGCGTAAAGCGTGCCTTCGATTTCTTCGTTTTCATTAGGATTCTCCACAGGCGTCACAAGTCCAACAGTAGAACTGTCAGATGTAGAATCAGTTCCACTTCCCACATTAACGCCTCCAAATATAAGAAGCGCCAAAGCTCCGATCAAAAGACCTATTCCAAGACCTCGCAAATATAATTTTAGTTTCATGCTCCCCCTTTCAGGCTGTCACCAAACTCAAATCTGTCTTTTTCTGCGATTCTTCTGTGCAAGTTCTATTACAAGTCCTACTTCGCCAACACCAAGTCCAAGTTCTCTTGCTATTGCAATATTTGATTTGCCGGCTTCGTGCATCTCCATTATTTTATTGTTCTGACGGTTCTGTTCGCTTATTTCATCATCTTCTCTGGATGCGCGCTGTCCGTCACTTATCGGAATGACCTTATCAGATACGGGATCTGATGCTGCAGCTGCTATTGCCCTTACTGCTTCCATCTCATCAGTAAGGGCACTGAAATCATCCTCTGTCTTTTCAGGACTTCCAAATACCCTTGCAAACTGCTGGTCGAGATCTTCGCTCGAAAGATGTTCACTGGCTCCAAGAGGAGCAAATCCGGAGCTCTTGGCGTCTATACCGTCGAATATATTCTGATCTGTTCCTGGAGCCGATTTACCTGCTCTAACGTCTCCAAATACAGAACTCTGCGGTTTTCTGTTATTTTTTTCCATGGCGGCTTTGGCCTGCTGAATTCCGCTTACAGTGCCGTCAAGCTCGTAGCCATCGATTCCAAGATTCTCAAAGAAATTAGTGGCTGCTGCATTGTGAAAAGAAACAGGAGGTGTTGCAGCATCATAGAATCCTGCAGGTGAATTAGAATCAGGCGGAGCGATGTTGGCAGATCCGGGATTTATGCCGTGAGCCATCATGCTGACTTTGGTTGCCGCTTCTCTTGCTGCTCTTGCGGTGATCTCTGCATCACGAACTGTCTGGAGCGCCTGTTCTTGCGTCTTTTCAGCTTCAGATACAGTAGATGTGAGATTCTTTTGCTTATCATTGAGCATGTCATACATGAACATGACTTCATCATGGTTTTTATGGATATCGTTCATGACAGTATCTGCATACTCACTGATAGCGCTCATTTTCTCATTGGTAATACGATCCAGGCCTCTCTCCGTCTTTAGAAGAGACTCCTCGATCGTATCATCTATTTCTCTTTGGATTTTATCGTGGGATTTTTCTATAGAATTATGAACAGCCTGTGCTACGGCTGATTCCATTGCTTTTTTATCATCCTTTTCAAGGTCCTTGCCAACAGGAAGGATAAATCCAAGAACGATCGCGATAACGCCGCCTACAAGTAATATAACTACGCCAATTCCCATCCAGTCCTCCTTACCTTTGTTTATGGATACACAAAGGCATAACCCAAGCATAAATTTATGATATGAACATGATGCTGATCAAAAAGCTCCCATTTAATCAAGAGGTGCTACTCTGACATCTCCCTCTTTTTCTACAAACTTGCTGAACTTAACAGGCTTACTCACCGTCATTGACAATTCCCCAATTGTTATGATGGTTCCAGCATTACAGATACCCTCAACCCTTACAAAGGCATCATGGCTGTCTGCAAGCTTATCCTGAAGTTCCATCAGATTCTCTGATTTATCATTGATATCATTTTCAAGCTGCGTCTTCATAGCCATAAGTTTCTTGGCGTATGCTGCCTGGTCAGGGCTAAGGACAACTCCCGCCTGAAGCTTTTTGACTATCCCTTCAACTGTAGGCTTTATCTGCTGAAGGTTTTTATTGGATTCGCCAATCTCTGTCATAAGGTCTCTTATCTTGGACTTGAGAGTAGGATCAACGCCAACATCAATTCTTGTTGTGGTCCCCATCTCACCGCCTACTGTTATGACGCTTACTTTCTCGCCTGCGACAACATGTCCGCCGACTATAAAGCCCTTATGACCTGTTACATTGACTTCTGTTCCTGCCTGTACATCTGAATGCAGTATGGATTCCGCATTAACGCTTCCGCCTGCGATAACATTTGCATTTTCTATAAATTTAGTAACAACGTTACCACCGGCCTTGATAGTGCCACCGCCTGCGCCGTTGATACCTCTTTCCATGATAATGTCAGCTCCGGCTTCAAGTACAGCACCTTCGATCGTGCCCTTAACCTCTATATTGCCACCGGCTTTTACATTGAAACCTGAAGCAATATTGCCCGAAACCATAACACTGCCATCATAGTCAATATTACCTGTTGATACATCAATGCTCTTCAGATTCAAAACATTAGATACAACAACCTTACCGTCCTGAAGCGACACATGGCCAGCCTTTTCAGCAGTAAGTGTAAGCTTATCCTCTGAAATACATACATTCAGACCATAGTGAAGGCTCTTGACCTTAACAGCCTTTGGTTTAACCTGATTGCCATAGACACTGGTTCCATAGTCGCCCATGTCTGCCGGCGTAAGTACTGCAAGAAGATCTCCCTCCTTACAGTGGTTGATGATATTGAGACTGTGATAATCAACAGAACCGTCCGCATTAAGCGTAGGACGAGGCCTTCTGCTGGTCCCGAATTTATATTCAATAACAGCATCGCTACCGTCTCTGGGAAGCTTTCCCTTTGCGATAACGTAATCCTTACAATATTCTCTTTTGGTAAAAAAACTTTCTATAGCATTTTTATCAACGCCGTATCTGATCTTTTTAAGGACCAGATCGCCAATAACCTCTTTGGAATCCGTAAGCTGGCCATTCTCTCCGCCGGCAACATTTTCAGACGGAGGATAAAAACGAATCACAACAGTCATCTGATCTTCGGAAATGATCATGTTATATTGCTCTCTTACAGGATTGGCCCTGTTCTGGGTAAAATAAACAGGTTCACCGCCCATTTTTTTGACCGCATCATTAACAGCAAGGACATCATAGCCTATCCTGTTCCTGTCCAGATATTCAGTTATTTCACCGGTAGTGATCTCAGGATCCCCGTCAGTTGCACCAAACACCTTAACAGCAGTCCCGGCCTTACCTATAACAAGCTGAAAATATCCATTCATTCATAATCTCCGAAGCTTCTATGTCGTTAGACCCTATCTGTAATGATACCCATATACTTGCCCATTTTGCCGCGCATCTTTTGAAGTGCTCTTGTATGAAGCTGAGAAACTCTGGATTCTGAAACTTCCAATATATTACTGATTTCTTTTAATGTAAGCTCTTCGTAATAGTACAAAAGAATGACCTTACGCTCTTTTTCTGTCAGCAGTTCAAGTGCTTCGCCAAGCATCTTCTTAAGCTCAGCCTTCTCTATAACTTCTTCAGGCTTATCGAATCTGGCACCGTGATTGCGGTCTTCAGGAACATCAGAGCCCTGCTCCATAAACTCGTTAAGAGAAATGACACCTGTGACCTTCATCTGACTCTGCCAGTTAAGATACTCCTCTTCGGTTATATTCATCTTCTTGGCAATCTCAGCATCAGTCGCAACGTGACCGCTCTCAGCCTCGACTTCCTTGATGGCGATATCTATCTTCTTCTGACGGTCTCTTATTGTACGCGGGATCCAGTCCATCTTTCTGATCTGGTCAAGGATCGCACCACGAATACGAAGGCTCGCATAAGTTTCAAACTTAACGTCCTTCAACGTATCGAACTTGTCGATAGCATCAATAAGGCCAAATATGCCATAGCCAACAAGGTCATCATATTCGACATTAAAACCAAGATACATTGAAAGTCTGCCCGCAACCAGCTTAACCAGTGGAGCATATTCAAGTATCAGCTTTTCTCTTATTTCAGGAAGTTTAGAATTTTCGTATTCTTTCCACAACTTGATTCTTGCTGCTTCATCCATGTAGAGCTTACCCCCATGTTCGAGTTTTAAAAGCACACGATATATCTAAAGAATAACTTCTATGAAACTGATATTAGAAAAAAATGTCCTCTTCTTGTTTTTTAGCTGCCTCTTGTGCCTGAGCTATAAGTTCTTCTGCCTCACGCCTTGCCCTTTCCTCATCCATTTGGCGTTCCCAGTCAAGTCTTCTGTCTATCCATTTCTTTACAGCCTCTTCTTCATATTTTTCCACCATATTCTGAAGGATAGACCCAAACAGAAGGAAAAGAACTGTAGTGGCACATACAACAATAAACCACCTTACTGTCGGCATACCGTTAACAAAGGTATATATTGCTATGACAGCCGCCCCAAACAAAGTCACAAAAGGAGCAATAAGCTTGGTTTTAGGATCTATCAGAACCTTATAATTTACCTTGATGATCTCAGTTTTATGTTTAGCTTTTTCATTTTTTCTTATAGCTCTGATAATGTTTTCAACCCGGGGATCCTTCCACATTTCGGGATGAGCATCAAATAGCTCCTGAGACTCTTCGGCTTCGCCTTCCTGCGCTTCTTCGTCCTGAATTTCAAGATTATCCTCATCACTCATATGATCTTCTCCGGTTTGCCAACAGCCCTTATTACATAATCTCCTGTCTCTGGATAAAAAATAACTGTTCGTCCGAAATTTAGACCCGTATCCTGAGCAAGGACTCTGATATTCAGTTCTTTAAGGGCCTTAAGTGATGCCGCTACATTACGCTCTCCGACATGCATGCTGTTGCTTGCCGACTGGAAAGCAAACATCGTCGCACCGCCTGCGATCTTGGCAACCATCCTGGATTTTGATGCGCCAAGTGCTTCCATGCGCTTTACCAGCTCTCTGATTCCTGTATCCGCAAACTTCGGTATATTGTTATTATTTCTGATCTCGTTAGAATCCGGAAGCATAATATGAGCCAGTCCACCAATCTTGGTAACAGGATCACGTATTGCAATACCGCAACAAGATCCAAGCCCAAGGGTCGTAATGCCATCCGGCGCCTTACACGTATTCAGATCAGCCATTCCTACCTTTATAATTGCAGCCATGCATATTCCTCATCAAATGTATGACTTATAAATACTTCGATCAAATTCATTACTCAAAAAAGCATCAATCAAACATTGAAATATCTATTCCAAGGGAATTCAAAATCTTTTTATATCCATCTATATCAGGTAAAAGAATAAAATATCCACTTATCTGAACATCATCAGAAAATTTGTTTTCTATAAGAAGAAGCTTATCTCCCATAAGTCCGAATTCTATTGCAGGCACAGAAAGAATAGCTCCTGCCATATCAACAGCAACATACGGAACTGAAGGGATCATCTTTAAATTTGTCATTGTTGCAAGGGAATTAAGATAAGAACCAGTAATGATATTACCAATCTCTTTAAGCGCAGAAAGCTCCATTTCATCAAATGGTTCGTCCTCAGACTTGTCCTGCATAATAAGTTTGTTGGCAAGATATCTGGCTTCCTTCTGACCTGTAAGGAACATGATAGAGCCATCAACATCGCCTTCCATACGAAGATAGATGCCGGCCATGATCTGGTCCGCACCACCCATGCAGTCACCAACATCTTTGAACTCAAGAAGCTTTACACTGGGAACTGACATATCAACTTTAGCACCAAGCATCTGCGCCAGTGCCGTTGTAGCATTACCTGCTCCGATATTACCAAGTTCCTTAAGCACATCATAGTATTGCTCGGAAAGAGCATCAAGACTTAAATCAGCCAAAATATACCCTCCTGCTTTAAAAACCTAGGATGTAACTAACACATCTAAAACCACCGTTTTTACATTAAAATAAAAGCAAACCAAACATGTACATCTAAACAGAGTTTAGATGTACGGAGTTCATTTATGAACTCCTATGAACTCCCTTGTACTATATAAAGAGAGATAAAAATATCTCTCTTTATATAGTATCACATTTTCATTTTAATTTTAATATTATATCGTTATTCTTTCTTTTCTTTTGCCTGTTCAGGATCAAGGGCAGTCAGATCAAGGATTGATACCAGTCCGCCTTCGTACTTTCCTACACCGGAGATGAACTTACCATTGGTCTTTTTGGTCTTTTCATCAAAGGAAAGCTTATCGATGTTGCGGGAACCGATATTAAGTACCTGATTAACTTCATCAACGATAATTCCAAGGAGTTCACCTTCATCGCCGATCTTAAGGATTATGATACGGCTCTTGTTGGTGATAACATCCTCATCCATACCCATAAGGATACGAATGCTCATTACAGGAACGATAACTCCTCGAATATTAAGGACGCCTCTGAAGTAGTCATCAACCTTTGGAACTCTTGTAATATTCTGCATTCTGACTATATTATCGATATACTTGATATCAATACCATACTGTTCGTCAGCAAGCTTGATGATGATATATTGAACGATTTCACCTATATCTTGGGTATCTCTAAGTGCATCCATGATTTAACCTCATGCCGCGAGTGAAACGAGAGGCTAATGGTTGGAAGTGATGGAGCTCGCGACAACACTTCCAGAGTTTGAAATCACATTTTCAAACTCACCCTCCTATCTGATTGGTATCAAGAATGAGTGCAATTTCACCATCACCAAGAATCGTAGCACCACTAATGAATTTGCACTTCGTCATATACTTACCAAGAGGTTTGATAACGATTTCCAGCTGACCCTCAAGTTTATCGATAACAAGACCAACCTGCTGATCTCCACGCTTTGTTATAACAACGATCATATCTTCATCAGGATCGTTAGTTGACTGATTCTCAAGAACCTCGTTCATTCTGATCAGTCTTGTTACGCTGCCTCTAAGGTTAATAACCTCTTTATTTGATACAAACTTGATATCCGATACAGGAACATTTTCAATAGACTGAATGGAATCAAGCGGAATAGCATATTTCTCGCCACCAACTTCAACCATGAGACCCTGGATGATAGCAAGTGTAAGAGGCAGTCTTATGATCCATGTGGATCCTTCTCCGAGCTTAGTATTTACTGTTACTGTACCGGAGAGAGATTCAACCTTACTCTTAACAACATCAAGACCAACGCCTCGGCCTGAAATCTCGGAAACCTGCTTAGCAGTTGAGAATCCAGGATGGAAAAGAAGTTCTACCGCCTGCTGCTCTGTAAGAACATCAGCTTCTTCACGGGTCATGATACCCTTTTCAACAGCCTTATTTCTTACTATGTTGGCATCTAGACCATTACCATCATCACCAACCTCGATAACAACTGAGTTACCATCCTGATAAGCATGAAGGAAAATTTGTCCTGTCTCATCCTTACCACGGGCAAGTCTTGTCTCAGAATCTTCGATACCATGGTCGGCACTGTTTCTGAGAAGGTGCATCAAAGGATCACCGATCTCATCAACAACGGTACGGTCCATTTCTGTCTCTTCACCGGTCATGGTCAGTTCCATCTTCTTACCAAGAGCCTTGGTAAGATCTCTGATCATACGAGGGAACTTCTGAAGTACTGATTCGATAGGAACCATTCGAACTTTCATGACTGATTCATGAAGGTTGGTTGTTACTGATTCAAGATATTCTATCTGTTCAGTAACATTACTGTTCTGAATTCCTGCTGACTCAGTTGCAGAGATAAGTGAGTTCTTTGCAATGATAAGCTCTGATACCTGGTTCATAAGGGAATCGAGCTTTTCTGTATCAACACGAATTGTTCTTGATACAACAGGCTTTCCTGCAGGTTTCTTAGCATCAGCAGCTTTGCCAGCTTCAGCAGGCTTTGCTGCAGGCGCTGGTGCCGGAGCTGCGGCTGCAGGTGCAGGAGCAGGTGCCGCCGGAGCTGCTGGTGCCGGAGCCGCTGCTGCAGGTGCGTTTTCTGCTGCTGGTGCAGGAGCAGGTGCATCAGGATCAAATTCACCTATTTCAACCGATTCAATTTCAGATACATTCTTGGCGATTTCTGAAACTTTCTCGACATCCTCAGTATCAGTAATAACAATAAGTGAGAAAACAAAATCAAATTTCTCATCTTCGATATCCTGATTGCTGGGGTCAGAAGCAACAACTTCGCCGATATCTTCCAGACCTTTAACTACAAGGAAAGCTCTGGCAGCTTTTAACAGACAGGTATCCTGAATCTTGACCGTAAGACCAAATACCTTACGGCTGTCAGCAATACCCTTTTTGATAGCCTCTTTGGCTGTATCATCAAGAGGAATAAGATGCCAGTCACCATGAGGAACTGCAGGTTCTGCTGAAGAAGCAGGTGCTGCAGCTGCGGGTGCGCCTTCTGCTGCAGGTGCTGCTGCGGGTGCTGCCCCGCCTCCTCCGCCAGACTTGCCGGCACGAATATCTGCAAGAGCCTGAATAAGGTCTGCATTTTCTTCCGTACCTTCATCCTGTGAAGATTCGATATTATCAACATATTCCTGAACCGCGTCAAGGCATTTGAACAGGGTATCAGTCATATGTGTGTCAACTTTTAAAGTACCATTACGCACATCAGAAAATACATCTTCCATGTCATGGGTCAGCTGCTGCATGCGCTTATAGCCCATGGTTCCTGCCATACCCTTCATGGAATGTGCCGAACGGAATATCTCATTGACACAATCTTCGTTGGTAGGATCATCTTCCAGAGTCATAATAGCATCATTCAGAGTCTGGATATGTTCCTTAGCTTCATCAAGAAACACGCCTAGATATTGGGAAGTATCCATGTTTTATTACCCTCCTTGAAGAGTTAATAACCGGAATGCAGGCATGTTTTCTTGAACAAAGCAGAACTTGCTTTTGCCAAAAGTCCTTAGAACGCAAAGCGTTCTAACTCATGCCGACATTCATTACTATTTCCTGTGCGATCTTATCCAGCGATACTACCTGATTGGATAATCCGGCAGTTGCTACGGCTCTGGGCATACCATAAACTGTACAGGATTCTTCATCCTGTGAGATAACATGCACTTTTTTACTAGCTTTAAGGTTCTTGATTCCTTCTGTGCCATCAGCACCCATTCCTGTCATGACTACACATACAACTTCATCATAAGGTGAGTTTGCAAGTGATTCGTACATGAAGTTGGCACTTGGTTTAACGCCTTCTCTTGTAGGGCCATCTTTAAAATGGATAACCTGCTTACCGGAAGGATTCTTCTCTATGTGCATATGTACACCGCCCTTGGCGATGTATACGGTTCCTTTCTGAAGCTCATCACCTTCTGCTGCTTCCTTGACTGATATCTCAGAAAGAGAGTCAAGACGAGCAGCAAGGGAAGCCGTGAAACCGACCGGCATATGCTGCACCAAAACTACTGGTGCTTTGAGATTTTTTGGAAGCTTTGGTATAACCGCCTGAAGGGCTCTAGGACCGCCTGTAGAAGAAGCTATAGCGACGATCTTATTGCCTGATATGTTGGCTGTACTTTTCTGAACAGCCTGCATGATCTGCTTATCAATTTTTTTATCGGCGGGTTTTTCAGTTTTATTAACACTTACGATAGTAGGCAGCTTTGAAATGCTTACGCTCCAAAGGGTTGAAAGAAATTCCTTGGTGAAATCCTCTCCTTTGCAGGCAGAAGCTCTGTCAGGTTTATGAACGAAGTCTATAGCTCCAAGATCCAGAGCATCCATTGTGACCTTCGCACCTTCCATGGTATCCGTAGAAGCCATCATAGTGCGTATTCTGATCTTTTCTTCGTTCAATTTCTGAAGAAGCTCAATTCCGTTCATCTTAGGCATGTTAACGTCGAGAACCATGACATCATAAGAGTTGGACTGCCTCAGCATTTCAAGTGCTTCAACACCGTCTCTTGCGGTAGCTTCCACATGAAATTTTGAATCTGAATTAATGATATCACTGAGAACGCTTCTCATAAGTGCAGAGTCATCAACCAAGAAAATTTTTTTCATATTTACGCCTACTTTCCTATGTTATTTCGTTTAGTGGTTAATTATGTTATTTATATAAATCTAGCTCTACGCCAGGATTACAGGGATGTAATCCGTACATGTCCAGAAACACAGGATGTGTTTCTATGTACTAATTACAGGGATGTAATTCTAGGTGCGTCGCATTAATTTACGTTCTTCTTCAAAGATGTAGTGGATTATATCTTCCCGATCATCTTCATCTATATTGGTATACTTAACCCTGTGCTCGAAACTTCCCTGCTTGTTTTCAAGCTCTCTTGTTTTAAGTATCTGCCCGATGATCCTGTAATCCTTGGGACTGCCTCTTTGAGGAAGCTGGTAACAGATGAATATCCTGGTATTTTCATCGAACCTTTCCGAAGATATGAACCTGATACCGCCACCGCTTATATCGACAATCATTCCTTTCTCCATAGGTTCATCATTATCAAGTGAAAAGAATGGATTATCCCTGATCGTTAGTTCTTCATCCTGCGTCAGATTCCTGAATTTAAAATTTATCGCGCAGCTGAAACGGTAATATTCTCTTCTTTGGAGTTTTGATAAAGGACTCGTGAGCTCCAGCGTCAGGATA
>JAEEGL013986022.1_pt1 | contig 11562 bp, 9 predicted proteins | sample 9134231 | NCBI WGS metagenome assembly JAEEGL01 (sample SAMN16246548, study PRJNA631951) | gut metagenome | biome: gut microbiome; feature: rumen; material: fiber-attached | host: Bos | place: Iran: Karaj | collected 2018-10 | reverse complement strand
TACTAATAACCCTACTGGCTATACACTAACTATGACAGCAGATAGTGATACGCTTACTCACATTGGCAGTGTAATTGATTCTGGTAGTGGTAATCCATATACTCCTACCATCCTTCCAATGCTAACCACCGGTAGTGCTACAGGCTATACTGCTGCTCAATTTGAAAGCTCTACTACTGATGCCTATACACTAAACCGCTGGGGCTATAAATTGTCTACTGATACTAACTTTATGCCAATGACTACCACTACTACCGAACTATCTACTACCAACGCTCCTAGTAATGGTGATACCGTCACCCTAGACTTCGCTGCTAAGGTAGATACCACTAAACCAGCTGGTACATATCAAACTACCTTGAACTTTAATGCTGTAACTAATTATGTGCCTCTAACTTGTAATCCAACCGGTACTACTATTAATGATATTGTTTGTATGCAGGATTTAAATACTTCGAACTACGATTCTATCCTAGCGTCTATGACTGTAAATCAGCAATATCAGTTATACGACAATCGTGACGAAAAACAATACTATGTGGCCAAACTCGCCGATGGCAATATTTGGATGACTCAAAACCTAGACCATGATATCGTGACTACTACAGACTTCTATACTTATGCCAATACCGATATTGGTCATGGTGCTACGACAAATACATCTGCTAAGTGGACAGCACAGACCGCTACTTATGCAACAAACGACACCACTTGGAATGGCCCGGTTGACGAACCCGAATCCTATGACCCAGGCGACCTTTGCTGGAACGGTACCATAAGAAGTGACTATAACGGCACCATCGCTACCGATACTGTAACTTGTGGCAATGACAAACACTATCACATCGGTAACTACTACAACTGGACTGCCGCTGTAGCGATGAATGATAGTAGTACATTCACTACAGACGAACAAGACGTAGATCAATCCATCTGTCCGGCTGGCTGGAGACTACCAACTTATAGTGGCGACAAGTCTTACGCCAACTTAAGAACAGCTCTTAGCCTAACTAGCGGCACTTCCGGCAATGTTCAATCCGCGCCAGCGTATTTCGTGTATGGCGGGAACTGGTACGGTGAGTCGGACTACGTTGGCGGGGGCGGCTACTACTGGTCTTCGGTGGTTTACGATGACGCCTACGCGTATGAGTTCCGCTTCTATAGGAATGGAGACATGGACCCCCAGGACTACGGCAATCGTGACCGCGGCGATTCGGTGCGCTGTGTGGCTCGTTCTCCCAAAACAATCCAATCACTAACTTATATGCAGGATTTTGCTACACTTACAAGCAAAGAAAAGACCGAGGTTTTGAGTTCTATGACGCAGAACCAACAATACCAGCTAAAAGACAATCGTGACCAAAAAGATTATTACATTGCTAAGCTCGCCGATGGTAACGTCTGGATGACGCAAAACCTAGATCACGATATTGTCACTACGGCTAATTTCTATACACCACAAAATACTGATATTCCAGCCACTTGGACAGCACAGACCGCAACTTATGCGACAAATAACACTACTTGGGGTTATCTTTTAGACGCTCCAGAGTCCTACAATCCAGGAGACCTCTGTTGGAACGGTACCATCCGAAGCAACAATAACGGCACAATCGCTACAGATACCGTAGCTTGCGGCAGCGACAAACACTATCACATTGGTAACTTCTACAACTGGACTGCAGCTGTAGCTATGAACGATTCTTCTAGCTACATTACAGACGAACAAGACGTAGACCAATCCATCTGTCCTGCTGGCTGGAGATTACCAACCTTTAGTGGTAATAAATCCTATGATAACCTCGTTACAGCTCTTAGCTTAACCGCAGGCACTTCCGGCAATGTTCAAACCGCGCCAGCGTATTTCGTGTATGGCGGGTACTGGGGCGGTGAGTCGCGCACCGTTGGCGGAGACGGCTACTACTGGTCTTCGGTGGTTGACGATGACTACACCGCGTATACATTCTACTTCCTTAGGGATGGCTACATGAACCCCCAGTTCAACGTCGCTCGTGACTACGGCTATTCGGTGCGCTGTGTGGCTCGCTAACCCAAACATTTTCTCCTCCACCCATTTAGGCTATGTTATAATTGTAGAATAACAAGGAGGTTCATGACAAAAAAGTGCTTCGATGCTGACAAATACCTAAAAATCCAAAAAAAGATAATCAAAAATCGCATCGCGATGTTTGATAAACTTTATCTCGAATTTGGTGGTAAACTCATCGACGACCAGCACGCCGCCCGCACCCTCCCTGGATTTCGCCCCGATCTCAAAATCAGCCTTCTTCAAGAATTCAAAGACGAAGCCGAAGTTATTTTATGTATCAACGCCAACGCTATCGAAAAATCCAAAATTCGTGCCGACCACATGATATCCTACGAAACCGAAGTCTTGAGACTAATCGAGTTCTTAAGAAGCCGTGGCATCTTTGTGAGCTCCGTCGTGATTACCCTCTTTGATGGCCAGAAAAAAGCCAAAGATTTTGCGCGAAAACTCAAAGATTACAAAGTCAAAACCTATTTCCATACCTTCACAAAAGGTTATCCGACCGATGTCGACACTATCGTCTCGGACGAAGGCTATGGCGCTAATCCTTATATCGAAACCTCTAGAAAGCTAGTTATCGTTTCGGCCCCTGGCCCCTGTTCTGGCAAGCTTGCGACAGCCCTGTCGCAACTTTATCACGAATACAAAAAGGGCGTCAATGCCGGCTATGCTAAATTTGAGACCTTCCCGGTCTGGGCTTTGCCTCTAAAACACCCCGTCAATGTTGCCTATGAAGCCGCCACAGCCGACCTCGGCGACGTCAATATGATTGATCATTTCCATCTCGAAAAATATGGTACCACTGCAGTAAACTACAACCGTGACCTCGAGACCTTCCCAGTCTTAAAAGAGATTTTGACGCGCATCACAGGCAAAACGATTTACTACTCACCTACTGACATGGGCGTTAATGTCATCGGCGAATGCATCACCGACGACAAAGCGGTCAGAAAAGCTGCCAAAGATGAGATTGTCAGGCGCTATTACCGTGCCCTTACGGATCTAAAAAAAGGTACCGTCACGTCGGAAGTTCCAGAGCGCATTAAGCTTCTCATGAACGAACTAGGCATCACCGAAAAAGACCGCAAAGTTGTCTTAAAAGCTGAAGAAAAACGAAAAAAAGCCAATGGCCTCCCCTCTGCTGCGATTCAAGTTGACCGTAAGTTTATTGTCGGTCGCAAAACTGGCTACCTTTCACCTGTCTCTGCGGCATTTTTGAATGCTTTAAAGGAAATCAACAAAATACCCGACGAAGTAGATTTAATTTCCCCGACCGTCCTCGAGCCGATTCTTGAAATCAAGAATAAAACCAGTAATTTCAAAGAAAGTTATTTAAAACTTGGCGAAGTGTTAATTGCGCTTTCCATCTGTTCTACTACTAATCCGGTGGTCAAAAAATTGCTCGACAACCTAAACAAACTTGAAGGCGCCGAGCTTCATTCTACCCACATGCTGTCTGACGACGAACTAGTCGTGCTTTCAAATCTCGGTATCAACGCCACATCCGGCACCGAAATTGATGTTGCTTGAAAAAACTATTGCTTTTTGAAATTTATGTTAAAATAATACTATTGTAGACATTAACATAATGGTGGGAGGAGGTCCCTACATGCAATCTGGCATGAAAAAAACAACACAAAAACCCTGCAAATATATTTTTGTAACCGGTGGCGTTTTGTCTGGCGTCGGCAAAGGCATCACTGCCGCTTCGATGGGCTCCATCCTCAAAGCCAAGGGCTATAAAGTCACCATGCAAAAATGCGATCCGTATCTCAACGTTGACGCGGGGCTTCTAAATCCAGTCGAACACGGCGAATGTTTTGTTACGCACGATGGTGTCGAAACCGATCTAGACCTCGGTCACTATGAACGGTTTTTAGATTTTGAAACCAGCAAATATTCCATCACTCTCTCCGGTTCTATTTACAAGGAACTAATTGAGCGCGAACGAGCTGGCGGTTTTCATGGCAAAACGGTTCAACTAGTTCCCCATTTTACCGACCTCGTGCAAGAAAAAATTGCCCTCGCCTCGAAAGATAGCGATATTCATATCGTAGAAATCGGCGGCACGGTTGGTGATTATGAGGGCCTGCCTTTTGTTGAAGCAATTAGATTATTTGCTAATAAGGTAGGACGGGCAAATTGTCTTTATCTTTCGGTAATTTTCGTTCCCTGGCTCAATACGAGCAAAGAGCTCAAGACCAAGCCAGCCCAAAATGCCCTCAAAGATTTACGTGGCTTCGGCATTATCCCGGATGTGGTTTGTGTACGTACCGAAAAACCAGCTCCCCGTTCGATCTGCGAAAAGATTGCCGCCTTTGCCGGCCTCAACCCAGATGCAGTACTAAATCTCCCAGACATTAATTCTGTTTATGATGTACCATTTAACGTCCTAAAATCTGGCGTGCTAGAAATTTTAAATAAATTCGTCGGTGATAATACTGCTCCAGACATGCACAAATGGGAAAAGTACTCAAAGTGGCGCGCCACCAACTGGCCCCAAACGGTTAAAGTTGGTCTAGTTGCAAAATACGTTGGCAATGAAGATACTTATATGTGCGTTACAGAAGCGCTCAAATCCGCCGCTGCCCACAACAACGTCAATCTCGACCTCACCTGGGTCAATGCCGAAGATTTAGAAAAACCAGGCACGGCTGCCCACCAAGAGTTGCAAAAGTGTGATGGTATTGTTGTACCGGGCGGTTTTGGTGCACGTGGCGTTGAGGGTAAAATCTTTGCCGCTAACTACGCTTTGGAAAACAACATTCCATATCTCGGCCTTTGTCTCGGTATGCAAGTAGCTTGTATTGCCGCCGCTCGTCGTGGCGGATTAAAAAATGCCAATTCTGAAGAGTTTGGCGCCACCGCCAAGAATAACGTTATCTATATTATGGACGACCAAAAAGGCAAAGAATCCACCGGCGCATCGATGCGCCTCGGAGATTACTCGGCCAAATTAAAAAAAGACACTCATACCGCCGCGATTTATCGTGATGAAGTCGAAAACTGCGGTGAATATGTCTATGACACCGAGGTATTAAAAAATGGCGACGTCAAAGTTATCGAACGCCACCGCCATCGCTACGAGGTTAACCAAGATTTTACCAAGCAAATCAAAGCCGGCGGCTTAGAGTTTACCGGTTTTTCGCCAGACGGCAAGCTCGTCGAATTTGTCGAAGCTCCTGGTCTCAAGTTTTTCCAAGCCACTCAGGCGCACCCAGAATTTAAGTCCCGCCCATTGCACGTACATCCACTATTTATGGAGTTTATCAAATCTCTCAAATAAAAAGCAATTATTCTTCCAGTTGCTCGTCAGGTTGTGCTTCCGGTTCCTCATCTGTTTTTTCGTCGGGCTGTGCTTCCGGCTCTGCATATGGCACAAATATCGCAACATTATTGAGTATTAATCGATCATTTTCCAAAGAAAAGTTGAATTCATCATTCAAATCATAAAGCCACTTTGTTTCAATCTTTAGAGTATTTCCCTCGGTCGCCCAAATAAAATCATAATCATTGACGTGATTGTTGGTGGTAAGCGTACCCTTGCCAATCTCGGTAAAATTCCAAATCACACTTGGATCATCTTCGCGTTGCCACAAGCCGACTTCCACCAAACGGTCCGCGTCGCGCACCTCAGGCTCCTTTAATACATTCATCACGAGGAATACTACGCCGCCAATTAAGGTTGCAATTCCAATAATAAAAACAATAATACCTATAATCTTTTTTACGTCTATCGGCTTCTTGACCGTGCCGCCAGGAGCATCATTTTGTGTAATAGTTACGTTCGGAGCGCTCGTAATTGGTTGCTGTTCTGTCGTTTCGGGTTTAATTTCTACCGTATCCATAAGACCATTTTAGCAATAAAGCTCGCGCTTTACAAGGTCATAATATGTCCTTACGGCAGTTACAAAGTTATCCAACTCATCACCCTCAAGTTTTTCATAGCCACCACCAAGTGGTTTCTTAAACACGCCGGATGGACGCACTTCGTAACGAATTGTAATTACTTTTGGATTACCAAGTTCATCAAGCCAGTTTTCGTGCCAAATCCAAACATTTTTCTTTGATTCAAAAAACTCTCTCTGATGTCCAAGTGGAATTGGGCCAAAAAGCGTTCGCCCAATGTCGCTCTCGGCGTTAAGAAGGTCATCGTAAGTGAGTCTTACATTATGTCTTTCCGCATTAATGCCTTGCCTAGCGCCAAAAACTGGCAAAAACTCGATTCCTAAGAGTTCCTTAATCGACATTGTTCAAGATCCTCCGCGATGCGATTTAATTCATCATAAAATGGGCATTTTTGTTCAACAGACTGATAGCTAACTTGGCCAAGTGTTACACCGGCAATTTTGAGAGGTTCTGGCTTAGGAGTAGCATCAAAATGAGACGCCTTTACCTCCGGCTGATTTGGTATTCTAAAAACCGTATAATCTTTTTGCATTTGAGGTAGTCTCCTTCTCTATTATCTCAAATTCCACACCAAGTTTTTGACTTAGCCACTCAGCGATATTATAAACATATGCTGGTTCATTAATTATACCACGAAATGGCACAGGAGTCAAGAAGGGGGCATCCGTTTCGAGCAAAATTCTCTCTAGCGGAGGGGTCGGCAAAGTAGAATAAGTTGCAAGCCCATTTACACCAACATAATAATCTGTCGTCTCAATAATTCGCTTCAAAACCTTCTTACTATCGGTAAAAGAATGCACCACACCTCGTATTTTTGGAAAATTAGCCGTCACTGCAAAGAAATCGTTAAACGCATTTCTGACATGAAATGATACCGGCAAATCATTATCCTGTGCAAGTTGGAGCATCTGTTCAAATAACTTTATCTGCGCCTCTCTGTCATAGCCATCAGAATGATAATCCAGCCCAATCTCACCAATCGCAATGGGCGCCGTTGGTTGCAATAGTTTCGAAAAGACTATCTCTGGTACTTTTTCATAATTCTCGGGGTGGATTCCATAAGTCCAATACACATTCTTATGTTTACTAGCAAACTCGTACGCAGCGAGAGAATCCTTTGGATCCGTTCCGATACAAACAATCTTCTTTACATTACTGGCGGCAGCGCGTTTTATCATTTCTTCCGCCTGCTCCGGCGTAAAGAACTCCGTGTCATGTAGGTGGCAATGTGTGTCAATTAACACGATTTTCCCGCTTTCTCTTAATTGGGTCGAGCTGACGTTTACGAAGTCGGAGTGATTTTGGCGTCACTTCGAGTAGCTCATCATCAAGCAGAAAATCCAAGCATTGTTCAAGTGAAAGCTGAGTATAAGGAGTGAGCTGGATTGCGCCATCTGAAGCGTGGGTACGCATATTAGTAAGTTGCTTCTCGCGGCAAATATTAATATCAAGATCATCTTTTTTATTAGATAGGCCCACAATCATTCCCTGATACACTGGTACCTGTGGTGGAATATATAATATACCGCGCGCTTGCGCTGAGTCTAGTGCATATGCGGTCGATATGCCATCTTCTGAAGCAATCAAAGCCCCATTTCTTTCTGGACGATAACGCCCCTCGACTGGTCGGTAACCCGCTGGGATAGACGACATAATTACCGTGCCTTTAGTTGCGGTCAGCAGATTATTTCTCAACCCAATTAGTGCTGCAGTCGAGATATCGTATACAAACCTCGTCGTGCCAGTCGCCGTCAATTCTTGCGATTTAAGTTCAGCTTTGCGCACACCGAGTTCCTGTGAAACTGCACCCACAAATTCTGGAGCAGCTTCCACAGTCAAAGACTCAAACGGCTCACATTTTACGCCATCAATTTCGCGGTAAACCACTTCCGGCCTACCAGCTTCTAGTTCATAACCCTCGCGGCGCATCGTTTCAATCAAAACCGAAAGATGCAATTCGCCACGACCAGACACCTTATAGCCCAAGCCATCTGGTTGCAATTTTAGAGCAATATTTGTTTCAAGTTCGCGCTCTAGCCTCTCTGCTATTTGTCTTGAAGTAGTAAACTCACCCTCTTTTCCCTTTAATGGCGAAGTATTTGGCCCGATATAAATCGACAGAGTTGGCGCCTCAAGTTCAATGGTCGGCAAAGCCTCTGGGTTTTCACCAGTCGCAATCGTGTCGCCGATGTTAGCTTCAGATACGCCAGTAAGCGCCACAATATCTCCTGCAATCGCCTCCTGAACTTCCTCTTTCCCTAGTCCTTTATAAATAAATAAATTATCGATCTTTGCGCTAGTTTTACCAACAATCTTAACGGTCTGGTTTTTCTTAAGTTTCCCGCTAAAAATCTTACCAATACAATATTTACCTAAGTAGTTATCGGAAGCAAGCGCCGCAACGAGTAGTCTAGCACTTTCTGAATCTGGGTCAACCTTCGGTGCTGGAATGTCATTAATAATCGCGTCAAATATTACATGTAGATCATCATCGAGTTCAGTTGTTTTTCCCGCCTTACCTTCGCGCGCAATCGCATAATAAACCGGATAGTTTAGCTGTGATTCGTCGGTCGCTAGCTCGAGGAACAAACTCTCCACTTCACTCAAGACCTCTTCGATTCTCGCCGCCGGCTTATCAATTTTGTTGATAATTACCACCGGCTTTAGTCCCAATCCGAGCGCCTTTGACAACACAAACTTCGTCTGCGGCATCGGCCCTTCTTGAGCATCCACAATCAAAAGTACACCATCCGCCATATTAAGCGTCCGCTCCACCTCTCCAGAAAAATCAGCGTGCCCCGGCGTATCAATTATATTAATTTTGTAGCCATTATAATAAACGCAAGTCTGTTTTGCAGTAATCGTAATCCCACGCTCATGCTCCTGGTCGCCAGAGTCCATGATAAGGGTCTGCGACATCTCGGCCTGATTATCACGAAAAGTATGCGACTGCTTAAGAAGCCCATCTACGAGCGTCGTTTTTCCGTGGTCAACGTGTGCGATAATTGCCACATTTCGAATACTGTCTTTGTTTAAAGTCATAAGAGATATTATATCACATATTTCAGGTTAAAACAATAGCTTATTCTTGACATTTTACGCAAAGTGTGATATAATGGAATTATATGGCCAATCGAAATAAACATCTAAATCCTAATCAAATCTACGAGCCCGTCCGTTGCTGGGTTGGCGATTCTCATAAGATTTGCTACAACACGCGCGAAGAAGCTGAGCTCGCCGCTAGAGTCGCTGAATACGACCATCACATTGATACCCCACTCACCGTTTACAAATGTGAATACGGCGACCACTGGCATTTAAGCTCTGATTAATGACTCCTGTATCTGGCGCCTTTGGTATAAATGGCGCTATTTTGATTTCGGTCTCATTCCGGTTTTCTTTTTCTTTGATTTCGGTCTCATTCCGGGTTTCTCCATCAATCTCGGTTATAATCTTCTTTTTCTTACTCTTAGTTTCAACCTCCGTTTTCTTATTTTTAATCTCGGTTTTTACCTCCTTGGGATTAAAATCCCCTTTGCTTATTGTTTCAGCATCTTTATCTTCGCCAACTTTTTCATCATCAATACTGTCTTCTTTAACTTCAAAATCGTCATTCCGTGTTTCAGCTTCACGTTTTTTGATCACAATCTCCACACCCTCTCCTCTCACCCCATCCTTCAAAGGTACTAGCATCAAATGGTTATCCACATTTCTATTCAAATCTTTTATTTTTACCTCGCCCGTTTCCGCCACCCCAAGCACCGCATCATTTAAAATCACCACCGCCTGTTCAGAGTCACCATTAAACCGAACAGTTATCTCACTGGAACCGCCATCAATTAATTCCACGTCAATCTCTGGCAAAACACGTTCCGCCGATTCTTCCTCCACTCTCGGCAAGCTATCAAACCGCTCCATGATATAATTAGTCATCAAATCAAGCTCGCCCATATTGGTAAATACCGATCCCCCAGTCGCTTCGGCAAAATCCACCACTTCCGGGTATTGGACTACCACATACTCCGTCGTAACAAGATAAATATTCACCGGATCAATCCTCTTGCTTAGCGCTACTACATCTTCAACCGTGGTCGCATCTCGATCTGGCGACAGAAAAGGCGCATCTGTGAGCACCACCATTGATTTGGTCGCCCCTCTTCGCCATTTTAATTCGTGCATCGCTTTCATGGCTGCCGAAAGCATAGATTCTGGTCCGTCCCCTCCGTCGCCCGTCACGATTTCATTCAGAAAAGCATCAATATTCTCAGCCGTACATGTTTCAAAATCACACCTCGCCACCGGCTCATACGGATCGTCGAGATCGCGATAATCATAAAGAGCCACCCTTCCTCCCGATTTAAAGGTCTCGCTAGCGAGTCGTCTCGCCTCATTTTTAAAACTCTCAATCATAGTTTCCATCGAGCTTGTCGAATCGATCAAAATCACCGTATCATGTGGGGAGGTATACTCATTTTTTAATCCAAAAGCCGCGGTCACTTTGTGCACTATCATCCGCGAAGCATCCTCATATAGATTGTCCGAAATATAAGATAAATGGTCATTAATAATATAATGCGACGAACAAAAAACATCACTTTTATTGCACCACGTCCCCAGTTTTCCAGTAAAACCCTCCGGTTCGTAAGGCTCATAACTACCAAGTAACCCCTTATATGCCTGACAATCTGGCACGTACGCTCGATAGCTCGATAGATTCTCTCCTTTGCAGGCAGCCGGCAAGATTCCCGCCCCTTCCGGCAAATAAATCTTAGGGTCGCCAAAAGTCGCCGCGTAGATTATTTTGTTGGACTTTAGACTAGGCAAAGCTTTAGAAATCACCATCGCACCTTGAGAATAGCCACCAAGCACATATTTAGTATCAGGGCATTTATCATTCACCTCATTTTTTAGTGCTAACACTCCAGCATCAACGCTGTCGCCAAACTCATAAGCATCTCCTGCTCCAAAAAATGCCCCCAACGTCACCCCCAAATTATCTAACCCTACACCCACCGCCGGATAATCAAGGTCCAAAAACTCGTAAGTTAGACCGAGAACCGGCAACTTTTCTGTGAGCGCTCGTTTAAATTCTAAATAATTATCATCTTTCCACCTTTCTCCGCCAGAACCTCTTGCGAATACTATTTTTAGCTCCGGACACGACTCGGCTTGAACGGTCTTGCTGTTTCCGAGTGGCAAGGTAGAAGCAAAAAGTACTAATATTAGCACGAAATATTTCAACATTGCCAGGTGTCTCAACTTTTTATTATTTAATAATATCCACCGCTTTATTCTTGGCATTACACTCCTTTCTATTATTTTGGGGCTATTTAAATCATACCTATTTTTAAAAATCAACCCCCCACCTAGCAAATATGCTATAATAAAAGTGAATTAAGGAGTTATTATGAGCAAACAAGCCGAATGGGACGAATACTTTATGAAAATCGCCGAAGCAACGGCCGAAAAATCCAAAGACCCGTCCAGCAAAATGGGGTGTGTCATAGTAAACAAAAACAAACGCGTTGTGTCTCTCGGATATAACGGCATGGTTCAAGGTGCCGACGAATCTAAAATGACTTTGAGCGAGCGTCCTATGAAAT